>Ga0315298_1002127_pt1 | contig 34434 bp, 41 predicted proteins | sample WHS_1_MG_FD_203077 | JGI IMG/M metagenome (GOLD analysis project Ga0315298, IMG submission 203077) | Extremophilic microbial mat communities from Washburn Hot Springs, YNP, Wyoming, USA - WHS_1_MG | ecosystem: Environmental > Aquatic > Thermal springs > Hot (42-90C) | place: USA: Wyoming...
ACTGAAGAGAAAACCGAAGAAAAGAAAGCCGAAGAAAGCAAAACCACATGCAGCCAATAACCTTTTGACACCTCAATCAACTATCACCCCCATTTTTCTATATAGTCTAATCTTCTATTAGTAATGTTTAATTGACGGTGTTCGGGTAATGTTTGTTGTGGTTTGGTTGTTTTTCTCGGCAAAGCTAAATTCTCTTGATGATTCAACATTATTTGCTCAACAAAATGCTGGCGAAGGCGAAGCCTACATCGCCGAGAGTTTTACCCGCCGTGGTAAGACTACCTTTGAAAGTCATGGAGCTATTAAATACGCTTTGAGGCGAGGGGTCATTTCGTATGGAGACAAGCAAGTGCCTTTCGCAATAGAGGCTGCCGCGTTTCCCTCCAATAAGCAATTCACAGAAATTGTCGAATGCATCAATTTCACAGCATCACTATATGGCCCCTTTACGCGCTATGCTTTTCCGTTTGAGAATGAAAAGCTCACAACGCTTTACGACCTGGTTAAAAACACTGGAAATTTGACCATTCTAATTCACCTTGTTTCTCCAAACTTGACATGGCTTAGCCCCTCCAAAGGGGAAATGGCAGAATTAAAACATCTTCGGAAGTCGCTGTTAGCATTAACGAAAAGGGTAAGCAAGATCGACACAGTTAAAATAGATAATGTTGAAATCATCACGCTTGTCCGTCACATTTTAAGAAAGTATGAAGAACAATTCTTTACTTTGCGTCAGATTTTCTATAGACTCGTAGCGCTATGCGGCTTTCTAAACACGCGAAACATGTATAGCTACCTCTCTAAGATTTTGCGGGAAGCTAGAGAAGGCAGACTTATTGATGTTGAAAGGATAATAGACTTGACACGACCAGAATATTATAACAATCCGGAATATAAAACGCTGGATGAATACGCCTGAAACAGCAATTCCGTTTATTCAACCAAAGAGGAGCTGAACCAGCTTATCGCGAGTGTCGAAAAAGACGGCTACTTATCTTCAACTGCTCAAGGAGACGGGAGCGCGTCCAAGTGAAATATCAAAGCTTTCATGGACGGACATAGATTTTGAAAGGCGAACCGCAAGAATCAAGCATGAGAAGGGAAGCCTTCCCAGAATACTGCCGCTTTCCGTGAAAGCCATAGAACTGCTGAACAACTTGTCAAGGAAATAATTGAGGCGACCTTCCGCTATCAACGTAACAAATTAGCCAAGAAACTTTGCAATCCAAGGCTTCAACAGATAACTTTCAAAACGTTCCGCCATTGGAAAGGGACAACGGAATACCATAAAACCAAAGATCCAATCCACGTGAAACAGATACTTGGACATAAAGATCTCAAAAGCACACAAGTTTACATACACATTGAAAATGCCATTTATGGAGCCTCAAACAACGATGAGTTCCACGTTAAAGTTGCCGAAACAAAAGAGGAAATAACTGAACTGCTTGGAGATGGATGGGAATACGTGTTCACCCATTAAGGACTCGCATACTTTAGGAAAAGAAAGTAGAGCTATATCGCCATACTCGGGTTTCTCCGAAAATCCTCTGGTTTCTCCCAGAGTTCAAGCATTTTCTTCTTGAGCTCTCCGCGTTTTCTGTGAAGGAATCTGTAGACTGTGCTGTGTGTGCTTCCTCGAATCAGCATTTGTATTGCCTCCCTTGCTATTTGCGTTTGCTCCACATCGCCTATTATGCTGACGGTGTGTCCATAAACTGCTATGTGTGTGTCTGTTAACTCCTCAATTATTCTGCGGGTTTTTCCATCCATCCCTATTATTCGCCCCTTAACCCGCCTAATGTCTGACTCTGACCTTCCGAAGAAGTCCCTTAAGTCTATGACGTCTAAAAGGGCGTTTTCGTTTCGGATTAGGCGGAAGGCATGTTCAGGCGAGAATCCCCTTCCGATGGCTGTTACGACATCTTTGGCTTTGAAAAGCAGTGAGGGGTCTTCGGCTTTCTCTGTTAGCGTGATGGTGACATCTCCAGTTGCGCTGTCGATTTGAAGTTCAACCTTAAGCTTTTCTTCAATGTTCTTTTTCACAGCACCTTCTGGACCGATTAAGACACCTATTCTTTCTTTGGGAATTTTCAGAAATGCGCTAGGCCTCGCCATAGCCAGTAACCAACCTATAACATTCTTCAACTGAATGAACTTGAACACCGAGTCTACTAAAAAACCTGTTTAAGTTGTTTAAATCTCTGTAAAGTAGGAAGGTAGCCATCGGATGCGATAACGGAACGGCTTGCGACATGTCAAAAAGCACCGGGCGCCCCTTCCAAATCATCACGTTGTATTCGCTTATGTCTCCGTGGACGAGCTCAGCCTTGCGATAGAGCCTCTGCAAATAGTCCAAAAGCACCTTGTAAACGCGCTCCGGATTCTTCGGCGGTTCCTCTTTCATTGAAAGAGCACAAACACCATTTTTCCCTATAAACTCCATTATGAGCACGTTGTTTTTCACAGCTATTGGTTTTGGAACCCTAACCTTAGCCGCCATTGCCTGTTCCAGATTTTTGAATTCTTTTTGAGCCCACGCAAAAATTAGTGAGCGCGTGTCCCGTCTAACGCCCTTAAACCGTGGGTCACCCTCTATGTATTTTAGAATGCCTTTGCGAAACTCGGCTGAAACCGTTAAGTAAATTTTAATTGCCAACTCGTTTCCGTTTTTGTCTTTGCCCCAGTAAACCCGCGATTCCTTTCCAGCTTTGACAACGCCGTGGATTTCGCTTATGGTGCCCTTGTTAAGAAAGTCGTAGATAACCATAAGCGTGGAGCGGTCGAAAACTTCTTCTAGAACTTCGTATTCTTCGCTGCGTTTTTCCTTCATCAACTGTTCAATTTCATATTTTTTCTCTTCTTCGAGGAGTTTTTTTCTAACATGCTCTCGAAAAGACAATTACCTACCACACAATTAAATTGTCAAATATCCCTTTTTACGAAGTATTTCAGCTTGCGAATGCGTGTAACGCCAAATCAAGTCGCCGCGACTTTCAGATTGAAAATCCCATGGAGAAACTAGAACAACGTCACCTTCTCTTATCCATACCCTTCGCTTCATTTTGCCGCGGATGCGACATAAACGTTCATGACCGTCTTGGCACTTAACAAGAACACGGTCAAAACCAAGCAGTTTAATAGCTACTCCTAACACATCGTTTTCGGATGGAAGCACCATCTCACTTAACTCTTCTTCAGTTATAACTTTTTTCTTACCCAATCAAGCACCTCAAAGCTTTCTTTAAAAGATGGTCAATCTCCCTTAAAAGCATGTTTATTTCCTACGATTAAATAATCAAGGTTAAAGCCTACAAAAGGTAATGAAGTGGCGTACAACCAGCATCTAAACTTTTCCCATTTATAAGGCAGAAGAATAAGTAACATTAAAACAAGTCAACGCTCACATGAAAGCTTTTAAGATTGCTCAGAACTCACAAGAGCGATGTCCAACGAACTTGAAACGCTACCGGAATCGCGCGAAATAGGCAAGTACAGAGACAAAATTGTTAATGGACCAATCATCCGCACGCTTATTTGGTTAGGGGCTCCACCGCTCGTAAATCAACTTGTAGTTGTAACCTATAACGTAGCTGACACCTACTGGATAAGCCAATACAGCGAAATAGCGGTGGCAGTTCCTAGGCAAATGTGGCCAGTTTTAACGCTCTTTCAAGCACTCGTAATGGCGCTAACAGCTACCTGTTTGAGCATGGTTTCTCAGTATGTAGGAGGTAAAGCCTACAAAAAAGCCAGTTTAGAAGCCTCACGTTTCTTTACTGTATCCTTTTTAGCGGGAATCGCATTAAGCCTTTTACTCTACACATCTAGGAACATGATTTTTACATGGTTAATGGAAACTCCCGCTGAAGTGTTTGAAGATGTAATGAGCTACTCAGGTATAGTGGCTTTTGACGTTTTCTTCACCTACATAGTTCTTACATACACAACAATTCTGCAAAGCGTAGGAGATACAAAAAGACCTGCAATAGTTAACGCGATAGCTGTTGGTATAAATGTAGCGTTAGACCCCTTCTTTGTGTTGGGCATAGGACCTTTTCCTAGATTGGGGGTTATAGGTGCTGCTCTCACCGACATTATTGGGAAAGTCATTTCGATAAGCGCCTTAACCTACATACTTAGGAGAAATTATCCCGAGCTTAAGATAGGGTTTACTAAAAAGATGGATGCTGAGTGGGCACGGTTGGTTCTCAATATAGGCATGCCAATCTTGGTACTTGGCTTATTGAATGGTTTTGCTTTCCTCACACAACTTAAGCTTGTCAACATATTGGGCGTAATAGTAGCCGCAGCCTTCTCCATAGGATTTGTGGTTTTGGATATTGTAGATACTGCACTTTGGGGATTGGGTGGAGCACCAGCCATAATGGTGGGACAAAGTTTAGGGGCGGGAAAACAGAAAAGAGCCAGAGAGGTTGCTTACAAATCAGCCATTCTAATATTTGTTCTTATGATGATAATAGCTTGTACAGTCTATCCATTTAGGAGGGACATCGCTGACATCTTTGCAGATGACCCTAATATAATAGGTGAATCTGACATGCTCCTCCTAATTTTGCTGCCAACACTTCCGTTCTTCGGACTATATATGGTTGCCATGTCCACTGGAAGAGGGTCTGGACACACGCGTTTTCCAACAGCTATTGGAATACTGAGGCTTTGGGGAATAAGAATAGTTTTAGGCTATTTCCTAGCCCTAACTTTTAAAATGGGTTCTCTTGGCCTTTGGTTAGCCATTTCGTTAAGCAATGTTATCGGAGGAATTGTTGCTATTCTCTGGATAAAATATGGAAAATGGACTAGGGCAATAGTTAAAAGCGAAAGCTCATGATGCTTACTTAAAACTGTAAATTCCAAGTCTTAATTCTTAGTTAACAAAGTTTATTTCTGAAATGTTAAAAAAAAGTAACCACTCAAGGTGGTCAATTTGTGCGCCTACCAAGTAATAAAAGGAGGCGTACAGCAAAAACTTAAAGGATTTTTTAAACCGCTTAACATTGGCAGAATAATGGTTTTCGATGAAAACAGAAGAATTTACGGTATTGTAATTGAGCCAACAATAGGGAAGGATGTACTCCGAAAATTATCCGAATTAGCCGAAAATCTGGACATTACAGTCCGATACATTCAATGTTCTATGGAAACCTTAGACAAGCCCACCGTAAGTGCAATAGCCTTCCTCGATTTTTCGCAGTCAAAGATATCACCAGAAGAGGCTCTAAAAATTCTCAAAAGCCAAAAATATGTGAAAAATGCTCACATCATAAATCCTTCACATGGAATTATTTACGACAGCTACTTCTTTCCTATCATGCTGGAATGCGAAAGGGTTGTAATATTCAGAAAATCTGTTTATGAAGCTTTACTTAAGGGTATTAGGAAAAAATTTGGCTCAGCAGGAGAAGCCATGCTCTACTATCAAGGCTTTTTCATAGGCTTTGAAATATACGATGAGTACGTAAAAATTGCCAAGTCAGAAAAGCTTGAGGATTTAATTGAAATAGCGAAGGCAGTTAACATGACACTTGGATGGGGAATCATTGACAAAGTGAAAGTAGATGTTGAAAAGGGCATTGCCAAATTTCGTATGTACGATAATTTTGAGTGTGAATTAGGCGAAAACAATGGGAAACCCTACAGCCAATTCTATCGCGGTGCCATTGCAGGAATATTCACCCGCTTCTTTGGGAAGGATGTGAAAGTAGCGGAAACCAAATGTATAGCGAAAGGCGACCCATACTGTGAATTTGTCGTAAAAAAGACCACATAAATGGCGTGGTCCTCTTAAAATTTTTATACCAAAAAATGTGAAATTAAAAATAGGCTTATGATGTTTGGGCGCAGGGGGGCGCCTATGGCTGGAGAAGGAAAAGGCAAAGTCGTCGACAGAGGTAAAAAATATAGAAAAATTTTCATTTACATACCCAAAGAGGTTTCTTCAGATACGAGTTTCCCATTCACGATAGGTGAAGATGTAACTGTTAGAATTGAAAGAGAGAAGCTAATTATAGAAAAAAGACCCAAACAGAAGTAATCCAATAACATTGCAAAATATCAAGCCGCTACAATTTTACGATTTGAGCGTGCGGTATTCCTTCGATGGTTAGTACGGCTTCTGGGTGCACATATCCTCTTTCAATTGCCTTATACACGACGTTTCTCCCAACCATATTAACTATGCTGGAGTTTTCGATCATGTCAATTGCCTCATCGACGTCCACCTTCGCGCCTTTATAAAATTCCTCTTTGACATGAAAAGTTATTTTTCCTTCCCGTAGCGTTTTTCCAAGTATTTCACAGTCGCAGATAGCTAAAAGCACGTTTCCGCCGATTTTTCTGAGCTTCATATACACTTGCAATCGGAGGACGCTCTCATAGTTGTTTTACCGAGGATTTTGCGCCACATGCTTCGCAGACAAGGAATGATAAGCGTTTTTCCTTCACAATTTTTGTGTCTGGGCGCTTACAAACCGGGCATATCACAAAACTTTCGATGTACCTTTGGATTAATCTTTCAAAGGTTTCTCGCGAAAATTTCCCTTGGAAAATAACTCTTGACTCATGCACCGTTGCGGCTGTAGCCATCTCTCGCGTCAAAAACTTCAAAATATGCTGTAAATCACGGTTTAAGACATCAGCCACATCGTTAAGGTTGTAGATTACGGTGCGCATTCCGATAGTTGAATGCTGCAGAGCAGGCAGCTCTAAACGTTCCCGTTTTGAAGCGACCTCTGGAAGTTGGGAGCGCGCTCTCTTCAGCATTTCCTCATAGTCGTACTTCATCATTATTTCTCCAAAGAACATAGATGCACCAGAGTATTTATTTTTTAATTCGAAAATGGGCGATTGAGATCGGTCGTATAGCCTAATTAGTCCCGTTTAGCTCCGCACTCTGGGCATTCTTCAGAGGCTATGGGAATTTCCTTGCCGCAGTTGGGACACTTCTTCAGAAATACGCTTGGAGTCTGCGCGATGGCTGAAGTTGTTTCAGATGGAGCAGACAAGCATAAGGCGCCTCCAATGATTCCCAATATCCCACCAATTGCGCCGAGTATACCACCAATAAAAATTATTGAGGATAAAAGTCCAATTATCCCAGCTACTAGTAAAATGACTGCGTCTTTAACAAGTATTAATATGATGCCGCAAACAATGTCCAATAAAACTCCTAGGATGATTATAAAGCTTAGAAAAGGTGGAATCCACCTAGCTCCTATTAAAGCCGAAAGAACAATCAAGCTAAAGAGTAAACCGACAAAAAGCAATGCTCCACCTACGATGGAAAGCACTCGACCAGTTTCCCGCGTTCCCATTCAAAAACACCTTGTTCTACAACAAAATTTAGCGTTTTATAATAAAAAACTATCTGCCTCTACGTTTTTCTACACCATTTGTTTTAAGGTTTATAATTACAAGGAAACCTAAGATGTTTTAGTAGAACAGAGATGATTAAATGGGTTATATTTACCTTTACACGGGAACTGGAGCGGGGAAAACCACTAACGCTTTGGGTTTGGCTTTACGTTCTATTGGGCATAAAAGGAAAGTTGTCATAGTCCAATTTTTAAAATGGTGGAAGAATACAGGCGAATATAAAGTTCGAAAGATGCTTGCGCCATACTATGAAATTTACCAGTTTGGGCGCAAGGGATGGCATGGACTAAACAGTTTAGGCGAAGAAGATAAGAAACTGGCAAAAAAGGCGTTGAAATTTGCTGAAAAAATTGTTAAAGAAAAGAAGCCGCACCTCCTAGTTTTGGACGAAATCAATCTAGCATTGCATTGCAAGCTCTTAGATGTAATCGAAGTTTTAGATTTTCTAAACAAGATTCCCAAAAAAACGGATGTTGTTTTGACTGGGAGATTCGCCCCAAAAGAACTTATAGACAGAGCGGAATTCGTAAACGAAATTGTGGATGTTAAACATCCGAAGGAAACAGTTACAACAAAGGGAATACAATACTAATTAAGCTTGAGCGAAAACCTCGAAACACTAGGGGAAAGAAGATTGACGGAACAACAAAGGACACAAAAAATTGAGGAACTAAAACAAAAACTTTCAGTTTTAAGGGAAAAAGCGGACAAGTTAAAAGCTGAATTGAACGAACTCGCAGAAAAAAGAGACAAACTTAACGAGCAGTTTCAGAGTTTACGCTTAGAAGTAGCTCAGCTTAAAAAAGAGAGAGACAAATTTAATGAAACAGTGAAAAGGCTGAAGCAGCAGCGAGATGAAGCAAGAGCTAAAGCTCAAGAAAAACGTGCGGAATTGAGAAAGTTAAGCCATGAAATTAGAGTTTTAAGTGGGAAAAAGCCTCCCAAAAGCCCTCAAGCCCTAAAAAAGGAGCTTGAAGAAATTGAATGGAAAATTCAGACAACACCCCTAGACCTAAAAGAGGAAAAGAAACTTGTGGAACACGCTGGAACAATAAAAGCTAAACTGAACATCTACAAAAAACTCGACCAGTTAAAGCAGAAAAGCACCGAACTCCAAACCGAAATAAAAGCCCTCGAGGCTAAAGGCAATCTTTGCCACGAAAAGCTGGAGGAAAACGCGCGAAAAAGTCAAGAAGTTCACAAGAAGATGCTGGAAAAAATCAACGAATCAAAGAAGATAAAAAGCGAAGCTGACGCCTTACACAATCTCCTTCTACAATCAAGGGAAAGAATTAAACCAGTTCAAGAAGACATCATGAAAATCTTAAATGAAATGGCGCGGTTGAAAATGGAAATCCGGGAAGAAGAAGAAAAGAAAAGGAAGGCAAGCGAAGAAGCCCTCCGAGAAAAACTTAAAAAAGAAGTAAGGGAAAAATTGAAGCGGGGCGAGAAACTAAGCTGGGAAGAGTTTCAACTTCTAACGCATAAAGAAAATGAAACGCAAGATTAAAATGAAAACTGCGTAGATAACTATTGGAGAACAAAGAAAAAATGGCAGTAAAGGAAAAAGAAGAAAAAGTGCAAAAGCGGATTCTCATCTTATGTGTTGACAGAGACGGAGATTTGGGGGCAAAAGCTGGAATAAAGACCCCTCTCGTCGGAAGAAAAGAAAATCTTCAAGCTGCCGTGGAACTCGCTTTGCGAGATCCTGAAGAGCCTGATGCAAACGCCATGTTCGAAGCTATACGCCTCTACGACCGCTTGCAGAGCGAAGGCAAACAAGACGAGACATTTGAGGTGGCGACAATTTCAGGCTCAGAACTCGGCGGGGTTGGAGCAGACAGAAAATTAGTCACGGAATTAAACGAGTTGCTAAGCTCATTCCCGGCGAAAGAAGTAATTTTAGTCACAGACGGCTATTCAGATGAGGCTGTTCTCCCACTCGTAGAGTCCAGAGTTCCAGTCTCATCTATTAGGAGGATCATTGTTAAACACAGCGAATCGATCGAAGAAACCGCCGCATTATTTGGAAAATATCTAAAAATGATCATGGGAGATCCACGCTATTCCCGTATCATCCTAGGATTGCCTGGACTACTACTCGCAATGCTAGGCGTGCTCTCAATTTTCAATCTGGCTCATTATTACCTTTTGGCGCTTCCCATATTTTTTGGAGTCTTCCTACTCTTTAAAGGCTTCGGAGTTGACAAAGCTCTAAAAGCTTTTTACCAATGGATCAAAGAGTACTCCCCTCCACCGCTTCAGATACAAATTTCAAACTTCTCTTTAGGCGTTGGCGCATTATGCATAGCTGTTGGCGTTTACTTAGGTTTGGTGAAAATCCCTCTACAACCAGACCTTGCCCTATGGATTAGCAACTTTCCATTAATCATGGGCTATTTTATTCAAGGCTCGGTTGACTTAATAATAGTAGGAGTTTGTGTTGTCCTATTGGGAAGGGCTATACGCTGGTATATGGAACGCGACACCAGATTGCTGCGCAACATAGCTTTAATAGTGTTGATCGGTTGGTCCAGACAGATACTTTACGCCACCTCAGACCTTCTAATCAACCCGGCAGATCCAAGTAGGGGAACAGAAAAACTTGTTTTTTCAATAGCCGTTGGCATCTTGATAGGCGTGGCAGCCATTCTAGTAATATTTGTCATTCACAGATCAGCAAAAGAGTTCTTTAAGGAGATCGAAGAAAAAATTGAGGAGCTTAAAGAAAGTTAAATTTGCAGTTATTGGAGGAACAGGCTTCGAAAAATTGTTTAAAGACGCCAAAGAAATTCGAGTTAGGACGCCCTATGGCGCCGCGCCACTAGTATACAAGGGAGAAGTAGATGATAAAAAAGTAGCTTTTCTCCCTAGACATGGCCCAAAGCATCTTACTCCTCCACATAAAATAAATTATAGGGCAAACATTTACGCCCTATACAAGTTAGGTGTTGAAAGAATTTTAGCTGTGAACGCTGTTGGAGCAATAAACCGCGATTTCAAACCAGGCGACATAGTTGTACCCCATGATTTCGTGGATTTTACAAAACTTCGCCATACAACATTTTATGATGAAGCACCAGTAACACACATCGATGTCTCCAATCCCTACTGCCCAGAAATCCGTAAACTGCTCATTGAAACTACAAGAAAAATGAACCTAAATATGTGGAATAAGGCTGTACTTGTTTGTACAGAAGGCCCACGTTTCGAGACTCCAGCAGAGATTGAAATGTTTAGACGTTTAGGCTGCGATATTGTTGGAATGACAGGCGTTCCAGAGGTTGTTCTGGCAAGGGAGCTTGAAATGTGTTATGCATCGTTATGTTTTGTTTCCAACATGGCTGCTGGCATGCAGGAACGATTAACGCCTTCAGAAGTTTCACAAGTTTCAAAGCGGATTATGCCGAAAATAGAGCAAATTTTAATTGAAACCATTAGGGCTTTACCTCTTGAACGTGGAAAAAACTGTCCATGTGCAACGACGCTTAAAGACGCGAGGTTAAAGTAGTGCTTAAAAAATTCCTCTCCATAATTGGAGCATACAAGATATATGAGAAGTGGCTTTGGCACCAAGTCAAGAACGGCGAAAAAATTGAGCATATCGCAATAATTCTAGACGGAAACAGAAGATGGGCCTCAGAAAAGAACCTTCATCCATGGCTTGGCCACGAAGCAGGTGCCGAAAAAGTTGAGCAATTGCTTGACTGGTGTCAAAAGCTTGACGTTAAGTCGATAACGCTTTACGCGTTTTCGACAGAAAACTTTCGTCGCACAAAAAATGAAGTTGAAGAAATTATGCGCATCGCAGAGGAGGAGTTTAGGAAAATTCTGGTTGATGAGCGCATTCACAAGGACAAAGTGCGGGTTAAAGTGATAGGAAGAGTAAAGCTTCTTCCAGAAAATTTGCAACAGCTTATAGCGGAAGTGGAAAAGGCAACGCAAAACTATGATGGACTATATTTAAACATCGCTTTTGCTTATGGAGGAAGAGCGGAGATTGTGGATGCTGCTAGAAAAATTGCCAAAAAAGTGAAAAATGGAGAGCTAAAGCCAGAAGATGTTGACGAACAATTGTTTGAACAGTTTCTTTACACTTCCCACATGCCGAAACAAGACCCAGATTTGATAATAAGGACTTCTGGAGAGGAAAGGTTGAGCGGTTTTCTGCTTTGGCAATCCGCCTACAGCGAACTCTATTTCCTCGATGTTTACTGGCCTGATTTCCGATTAATAGACTTGTTGAGGGCTGTTAGGACTTTTCAAAAACGTAAGAGAAGGTTCGGCGCTTAACGTCTGGGCTAGTTAAGCCCGTTTTTTGGCGCTGACAATTGAGATTACATCTCTATCTTTAAGAATGTAGTCTTCTCCAACTCTTTTCTTTTCTCTGGCTTCTACAGCATAAATGAAGCTTTCTCCCAACTCTGTGTGAATCATGTATGCGAGTTCACGAGCCGTTGTCCCATATGGGACGAGGTAGGCGTCTGGCAGCACCCGCCCGTTGTGGTCAGTTAGATGCTCTATATCCTCTACTGGATAAACTGTAATCATACCTAGAAGCTCGAAGTAAGCCATGTTTACAGCTTCTTGAACCCCTGTTGAACCATACTTCAACAAAACCTTTTCCCTAATTAGTTCTAAAGCTCTAATTTGGCTTTCACTAAGCCTTTCAGCATCTTTAATTTTGAAGTTGCAGTCTCCAGGCTTATAGTCTATCAGTTGTTTTTCCGCCGCCCTTCTCAAAATTAGCTCTGCCTCCGCAGAGCATGGAACAACCGGATAGTCCACTTTTTTCAGCCTTTCAAGGTTTTCTTCGGCTGTTGGAACATCTATCTTGTTCGCAGCTATCAACATCGGCTTTGCAATTCGCCTCAGTGCATCCACAAATTTTAGGAAATCGTCTTCGCTCCATGCTGTGGGTTTTTCAGCATTCAACCCCGCCCTTCTCACAGCGCTAAAAATGTGGTGCCTTTTTATTGTCAAGCCGCTTAGTTTTTCTTCCAACATTGAAAATAGGTCTCTAGACTCGGATTCGGCGGTTCTGGCTATTTTCGGCCAGTCCCTTTTGAGTATGCTTGCCATCCACATGGTTATCTCATGCTCTAGAAACTTCACATCCTCAAGCGGGTCATGCTCGCCAGGTTTGCATAGGTTGCCTTCACTGTCTGTCCCGCCAGAAGCGTCAATTATGTGAATGAGAGCGTCAGCCTTTCTAATTTCGTCCAAAAACTGGTTGCCTAAGCCTCTTCCCTGCCAAGCCCCGGGCACGAGACCTGCGCAGTCTATGAATTCTACGGGTATGAGCCTAATTCCGTCTAGGCATAGGGAATTAACTGGATTGTCTATCACGTTGAATTCTTCGTGGACGCATGGTGTTCGCACATAGCCCACGCCTCTGTTCGGTTCTTTTGTTGTGAACGGGTAGTTTGCGATTTTAACTGGAACCATGGTTGCCGCACTGAAAAACGTTGATTTTCCAGTGTTAGGTTTTCCAACTATACCCAGCAGCCTCAAATAAGATTTCTGCAGCTAGAACACCTCCTGAAACCCTCTTGATTTTCCTTTTTCAAACATGGTCGCCTTACACTCTATTTTTGTTGTGTTTTCTATTATTGTTTATGCTGCTCGTCTTTCCGAGTTTTCCAGCGAATCCGATAGCGTTTCATAAAAAAGACGACGATTACGGTTATTGTAAGTGTTAAAATGCCTAGAAAAATTGCTAGCAACCTGATAATTATCACCCAGCCTATATGCAGTGCTTTGTCGGCATTTTTTGCTGCATCGGCAGCATTCAACAGAGCCTTTTGTAAATTTTCCTCTAACGATTCTATTGCGTTTTGCAGTAAAATCATGCTTTCCTCAAGAACTCTTTCTGCTTCGCTGACTTCTGAGGGAAAAATTTTTGAAGCCCCGAGAACCTTTCCTAAAAACAAAACGTTTTTGGCTTTTGCAATTTTCGCAACAATGTCTGCCGCATCCTCTACAAAACTATTGCCTAAACTTGTCTTCGGCAACGATTTTATTGAAACCCACTGCTTTTCACTGACGAATTCTTCTCTAGGACCGCTGGTGTAGTTGAAGAAGAAGTTTGAGTAAGGTATGACTGTGGATATGCTTCTTAAAGAGCTGAAATGCAGATAATCCATAGTGTCAAATAGACGCCATGCTGCGTCTACCGGGATCCAACCGTAATTTTCGAGGTAGTATTCAGCCCACATGTGTCCATCCTCTACAACTTCTTTTTCAGAGTGGAAGGCGAAGCCGGCTTGGACTCTGGCTGGGATGCCAGCGGCTCTGCACAAGGCTACGAAAAGGTAGGAATACTCGGAGCAATCGCCAACGCCGTTTTTTAAGGCCCAAAGCGCACCCTTTTCTTCTTCTTGAGCTTGATACTTGAGATACTTAACCACAAAGTCGTAGATTTTGTAAATTTTTTCGTGTATGTTACTTTCGTTGCCAACTATGCTTTGCACTATTGAATTTATTTCTTGGCTGCTGGATTCTATTAGCGTTTCTGGCTGCGTATAAGCCAAATAAAGGCTTGAACTTTTATTATAGTCTCCCACTAGATTAAGGTTTATCCAGTAGTGAATTCCAAAGGAGGTCACATCATAGCTTATTTCAACCGTGAAACTTTGCTCACGATTAATTTTCAGGTTGTCCCAGACAGCGTAGAGATTTCCAAAGTCATCAATTAACACCTCATGTTTCTGAGTTGAGGAAATGCTTGAAATTAGTATTAAGTGTCGGGAAGTTTCATTTTTAAGCAATGGGACAAAAAGTCTTCCGCCCGATATAGCTATTTTCGCCAAATTGCGGATTTGAATCAAATGCTTGACGCTTCCAGTGAAAACCGAAGTCACCTCATACTTGAGAAACACAGAATCTTCGTTCAGCACCGCTGCTTGAAGTGGGGAAAAAGAATAGAAATATACGGATAGGACAATTGCCAACGATAAGAAGCACATTATGCGCTTTTTGTGGTTTTTCAGCATCGGCCTTCAGGCAATAAAAATGATAAAATAATATAAAAGCGTCAAGGTGTTTATTAAAACGTATCAAAATTGCGGACGGGGAAAAGATGACAACTAATCTAACAAAAGATAAGCTTGCTGAAATGCTTCAGAAGATGCTTGAAATCCGTTTTTTCGAAGAAAAAGTCTTCGAACTTTACGCTCAAAATCTGGTGCCAGGAACAATCCACCTTTATGCTGGAGAAGAAGCCGTAGCTGTAGGAGTCTGCAGTCACTTAAGAAAAGACGATTACATAACAAGCACCCATAGGGGACATGGGCATTGCTTGGCTAAGGGCGCAGACCCAAAAAGGGTTATGGCTGAAATCTTAGGCAAAAGGATGGGTTACTGCAAGGGCAAAGGAGGTTCAATGCACATAGCCGACTTCAGCATAGGAATGCTAGGTGCAACAGCAGTTGTGGGTGCTGGAATACCCATAGCCGTAGGCGCGGGTTTATCCATAAAACTCAGAGGAACAGACCAGGTTGTGGCGTGTTTCTTTGGAGAAGGCGCATCTAACCAAGGAACTTTTCACGAAGGCATAAACTTGGCGGCCATATGGAATTTACCAGTGATCTTCGTCTGCGAAAACAACCTCTACGCTATGGGAACCCGTCAATCAATGGTTATGAAAATCGAAAATGTTGCGGATAGGGCGGTTTCTTACGGAATACCGGGCAAAGTTGTTGATGGAAACGATGTTTATGCTGTTTACGAAGCTGCTAATGAAGCGGTGGAAAGGGCTAGAAAGGGTGAGGGCCCAACGCTTATTGAGTGTAAGACGTATAGGCATAAGGGGCATTCTAGAGTTGACCCAGCGCGTTACAGACCTAAAGAAGAAGTGGAGGCGTGGCTGGCTAAAGACCCTATAAGGCGTTTTAAGGAATGTCTTTTGCAGACAAAGACGCTTACCGAGGCTGAAATTGCAAATATTGAGAGAGAAGCCTCCGCCAAAATTGAAGAGGCTGTGAAGTTCGCCATGGAAAGTCCGTTTCCAGCGCCCGAAGAAGCTTTAGAAGATGTTTACGCTTGAGTAAGAGGGAGGCGTGATGCGAAAAATAACTTATAGGGAAGCGTTGCGGGAAGCGTTAAGAGAGGAGATGCGTAGAGACCCTTCAGTGTTTCTTCTAGGCGAAGACATCGGCAAGTATTGGGGAGGCGCTTTCAAAGTCACAGAAGGTTTGGCTGCGGAATTTGGAGAGGAAAGAGTTCGGGACACACCCATTTCAGAGTCTGCTATAATTGGCGCAGCTATAGGTGCGGCTATTACTGGTATGCGTCCAGTAGCCGAAATCATGTTTGGGGATTTAATGGCTTTAGCTATGGACCAGATTGCGAATCAAGCGGCAAAAATCCATTATATGTTTGGTGGTCAAGCAAAATGCCCGATGGTGGTTCGAACTCCGTTTGGCGGTGGAGTGAATATTGCTGCTCATCATTCGCAGAGCCTTGAAGCTTGGTTTATGCATGTTCCAGGCTTGTATGTTGCTGTTCCTTCAACACCTTACGATGCGAAGGGGCTTTTGAAAACAGCTATCCGCGGCGACAATCCAGTTGTGTTCTGTGAACACAAACTGCTTTACCCGTTAGAGGGAGAAGTCCCAGAAGAGGATTACACTGTTCCTTTCGGCATTGCCGATGTGAAACGTGAGGGGGAAGATGTTACGGTAGTTGCTACGCTTTACATGGTTCATAAGGCGCTTAAAGCGGCTGAAAAGCTTGAGGAGGACGGCGTAAGCGTTGAGGTTGTTGACCCGAGGACTTTGACGCCTTTGGATAAGCAAACGATAGTAAAATCTGTTAAGAAGACCGGTAGGCTAGTGGTTGTGAGCGAAGACTGTAAAACAGCTGGCGTAACAGCCGAAATTGTTGCTGTTGTGGCTGAAGAAGCCCTAGATTACCTAGATGCTCCAATAAAACGTGTGGCCGAACCAGACACGCCAATCCCGTTCAGCCCCCCGTTAGAACAGTATGTAATTCCAGACGAAAAAGCCATAATAAAAGCAGTCAAAAGAATCACATAAAAAAGTGCATGAAAGAAACTCCTACCGCAAATCATCATCCTCTATTAAAAGAGACACTAAAAGAAGCTCAATTTACTGCTGTTTTTATGTAAAACGTAAACCTTTTATGTGTTCATAAGCTACTGGCCAATGTTTTGCTTACAAGCCTATAACGTAAGTCTTATTAGAAAGAGCCTCGATACTTTAAACGAGCTTCGCTGGCTTGTGAAGGAGCGTTAAGACCGTTAAGATCGCTTTCTTTACTTTGCGGTGGAGTTCATCTCCAAAGATTGGAGCAGTGTAAACAATAATTAAAGAAGGTGAAGTGTGTGGGTGAAAGTGCGCCTATTGTTTCCATTGTGCAGGGGAAAGATGCTTCCAAAATGGTTAAAGAGGCGATAGAGCTTTTAGGCGGGGTTGATAGACTTTTTACCTCAAATGATTTTGTCTTCATAAAACCTAATGTTTGTGGTGGAGTTCCAGGAAAGATTGGAACTTTCACAAGTGTTAATGTGGTTTCTTCAATAGTATTTCTGTTGAAGGGTAAAGTTAGGCGAATAGTTGTGGGCGAGGCTGATTCTTCGATGTATTTGGCAGATAGAATGTTTAAGGAAACAGGTATCTTTGAGGCTGCTAAGGATTTAGGCATTGAAGTTGTAAACTTGAGTCAAGGAGAAATGTCAGAAGTAAACATTAAGGATGGTTACGTTTTTGACTCGCTAAAATTAAACCGGAAATTGTTGGAAGCTACTAAAATCATATCTGCGCCCGTTGCCAAGACGCATATCACAACCGATGTGACGCTTAACCTTAAAAACATGTATGGGATACTGCCTGAAAGGAAAAAGGGGAAGTATCACTCGAAAATCGACCCTATCATTGCAGGTGTCGCTATGGCTTTGCCACCAGCATTATGCATTACAGATGCAACCACATGCCTCGAAGATGAAGGCCCCTTCAAGGGAGAACCTTTACAATTAAACTTGATCGTTGCTGGCGACAATGCCCTAGCTACAGACACCGTAATGGCTAACATAATGGGGTTTGACCCTAAAAAAATAATGCACATCAGGTTAGCGTTTGAAAAGGGCTTAGGCCCAATTAGCTTAGATGAAATAGACATTCGAGGATTAGGCGTCGAAGAGGTTCGGAGAGAGTTTAAAAAGGCTCCCAGAGAACCCTATTCAAGACGCTTGGCAAAAATCCCGGGAATCGGCCATTTAATATGTCACTATCACTATGAAAGCGCAGTGAAGTCTTGGAAGAAGAAAACTGAAGCGCAAAAATAGCCGTGAAAGGTTGCGATTCAAGTAGCAAAACATTATTTTATCGACATTGGATGGATTAAGCTCTTATTTCTTTTTCTCATAAAGCTTCCAATTAAATTAACAAATACTATCTTTTATTCAATTGATTGGGACAGGCTAGCCAAAATGGAAGGGTTTCTCACCATGTTCAAACCAACAGACTCGCATCTCTTTTTGTTAACTTGTTCAAATTTTTCCGAAAATGAAATAAGAGGCAAAAGCATCATGGTAACGGCGGATCACCATGGTTACGAAGGTTATCATGCCAAAACTAAGTTTGACGATGAAGGTTGGCACGGTTGGCAAATGGTATAAGAAAGAAGGAGAAAGCGTCGAAAAAGGCGAACCTATCGTCGAAATAATCTCTGAAAAGGCTACTTATGATTTGGAGGCTCCAGCGTCAGGCGTGCTAAGAAAAATCTTGGTGGAAGAGGATGCAGACGCCCCGGTTAACGCCACTTTAGCCGTTATAACAGCTCCAGATGAAGCGTTTTCAGAGGCTGAAATTCTTGCGGAAACAGTGCCCAAGGAGGAGGTTGAAGTTGAAGAGAAAATTCGGGCTTCTCCGGCTGCAAAGCGTCTTGCAAGGGAGTATGGTATAGACTTGTCAATGGTTGTCGGAAGCGGTCCAGATGGGCGAATAGTTGAGGAGGATGTGCAAAGGTTTATAGAGGAATCTCGTAGGCTAAGACCTAAAGTTAAGGAGATCATCCCGCTAAGCGGGTTTAGGAGGACATCTGCTGAACGTGTCTCTGCAAGCTTCAAAACTGCGCCCCACAGCACAGTGATGATGAAAGTTGATGTTTCAAAAGCCGCTAAACTACATGAAAGACTTAAAGTGTCCTATACGGCCATTATTGTTAAAGCTTCCGCTAAAGCGCTTAAAGAACACCCAATGATAAATTCTACTTTTGACGGAGATAAAATAAGAGTTTTTGAAGACGTGAATGTTGGGATAGCTGTCGCCACCGAGCAAGGCTTAGTTGTTCCAGTAATCCGCAATGCTGACAAAAAATCGCTTAAGGAACTAGACGAAGCCATAAACGCCTTAACCGACAAAGCGAGAAAAGGAAAACTTTCCAGAGAAGAAGTTAGTGGCGGAACATTCACAATTTCAAACTTAGGCATGTATGGTGTAGACTTTTTCACGCCAATAATTAACCCGCCAGAAGCCGCCATCCTCGGCGTAGGAAGAATCAACGAAAGACCTGTTGTGGTTGAAGGAAAAATTGAAACAAAACAAGTTATGACTTTAAGCCTCTCCTACGACCACAGAATCGTTGACGGCGCTCCAGCAGCCGAGTTTCTCCAAAAAGTGAAGCATTACATAGAAGTACCAGAAACCCTCGAATCCTAGTCTCTTGGGCTTTGAGAGGTAAACTCTAAGGCTTGAAGGATTCCTCTAACCAAGGACAACAGGCAAATCGCAATCATCAAAGCCAGCAAAGGCACAAACTCAACTTTAAACTGAAGGCCCCCGAAATTGAGGGTTAGAACGCCAAAGTTTGTCGCATAGGAGAGGTAGATTATCAGGAAGAAGGCTTGCGAAATACTGAAGATATGTTTGTAAATTGTGCCTTCGCAAATTTTTACTGCAAACGTGAAAAAGATTGTTGCCCAAGCCAAAACCGCAAAGGAGATCACATACTCTGGGAAGTTGGAAAGAAACATGGAAATAAAAATCCAGATGATACAAAGAAGGATACCAACAGCCGCAGTTGTAAGCGTCGCCTTTGCAATTCTCGGAATAAGCCGTCGGCAACTTCTTTTTTCCTCAATTTCATCAGCAATCATAAAGTCCATACTCCCTCCCAAATTTGCACTTCTTCAAAGTACACGCGGATTAAGCCGTTACTTGTCATTTTGGAAGGCTCGCCTACTGTTATCTCGAAAATGTTGTTGAAAGCTTCTTCAGAAAGAACGCTCAGGTATTGGCTTGTGTTGCCAAGCAGTTCATTATTGCCAGTGTAAAGTTTTATCGTAAGCGAGCCGCTTATTGGATAGAAGGCATGATTTTCAAAGCTCAGTAACATGGAAAAATTGTTGGCGTTGCCATCATAGGCAAAGTTTGACGCTATCAAATTATGGAATGGTGCTCCCCAAGACGTAGGAAACGTCATCGAAACTCCCAAAGTTATCACATAAGCCACTCTAAAGCTTAAACCAGCATCCATTAACAGTTCGGTGTCATTCGTGAAGAGTCCCATATCCTTTGAGGCTACCACCTCTAGGCTGACTGAAAAGTCGCAGCTGGAATTAATCAGTGCACCAGCGGGAACATTTGGAAGACGAGTTAAAAACGTTGAAATCGTCTTGTTTTCTTTTCGGATTTGCGCGTTTACGCTTATGTCTGAAAGGTCGTAAAAGCTAGTGTTGTTCACGTAGAAAGGCATAGTCATGGAGAAGTTTCCTTTTTGAAAAGAAAATGTTGGTTCTTGGATACCCATGGCCTTTGATTCAAGAAGCATCGCCAACGATAAGCCTACTGTAACGGGTAATAAGAGTGTGAAAATCCATAGAAACGCAATTAGCCAGCCAATAGCCCTAATCGTCTGCCGCAAGACAACTTTTCCCTCACAACGCTAAATTCAGATTCTTCGCTACGCTTTTTCGGACTTCTTCTCTTCTTCAGCCTTCGGCGTAACCGCTTGCGCACGTGGCTGCTGCGCTGTCGGCTTAGACTCTTTATAGAGCTGTATCCCCCTTATTGTTGCGATGGAGCCAATCCAGCCCATGACACCCAAGTACATTATCCTTATTATGGCTTCAGTGATTGGTCCAAGAATTTCGCCTAAAGCTTCTGAAAGGTTCAGCGCTGACGAAATGTTAGGGTTGGCGATTAGCATCAGGTAAGCCATTATGAAAGTGAATATCAGCAGCATTAGACCCACGATCAGTAGTATATAGGCGACGAGTTCCGGCTTTTCAATTTTCATCAACATCACCACACGCTTAAAGCTGATTTCCGTTGGAACTTGTATAAAAGGAGTATGCAAAAACTTGGTATAAAAACCATGCTGAGCGGCTGCTTTCTGGAAAGTCTTAAGTGCATAGCAAAGCAAGAATCATTTGACCCGGAATGAAAGCCGCCGTGTACTACAGCTTAAGCGACATACGAATTGAGGAAAAACCCATCCCCAAAATAGGCGAAAAAGAAGCTCTTGTAAAAATGAAGGCATGTGGAATTTGCGGCTCAGATTTGATGGAATGGTATCTTAAAAGTCGAGCGCCACTTGTCTTGGGTCACGAACCCGCAGGAGTAATTGTTGAAAAGGGAAGCAAAGTAGGAGTGTTTGATGTCGGCGACAGGGTTTTCGTGCATCATCATGTTGCATGCCTAAAATGTCGTTACTGCATGCACGGCGATTACACGCTTTGCAGCCAATTTCACGAGACAAACATTGAGCCAGGCGGTTTCTCAGAGTACTTCAGAGTCCCAGCTCCAAACCTTCAATTAGACACTTTGAAGATTCCAGACGCCTTATCGTTTGAGGAAGCCACTTTAATAGAGCCTGTTGGCTGTTGTCTGCGGGCGCTTAAAAAGTGCAACATAAAAAAGGGAGATTCAATAGCTATCATAGGCGCTGGGGCAACAGGTGTAATCCACACTGCACTCTCAAAAATTTTAAGTGTAGAAAAAACCATTGTATGTGACCTAATTGATTTTCGGTTGAATATGGCACGGAAATTCGGGGCAGATGTTACTGTCAACATTGCAAAAGAAAATTTATCCAAGGTTGTTGCGGCGGAAACGGATGGAAGAGGTGTTGACGTGGCAGTTGTCACCGCACCAAATTTAGAAGCTTATAAAGCGGGGTTAAAAGTTTGCCGTAAAGGCGGAACGCTGTGCATTTTCGCGCCTACAAAGCCCGGAGAATATTTGCAGATAAGTCCGAAAGAACTTTTCTTTTCCGAAATCCATTTAATTCCTTCTTACTCAACTTCGCATATAGAAACCAGAGAGGTACTAGAACTTATGACTTCTGGAAAACTTAGTCTTAAGGGGCTTATAACGCATCGTTTTAGGCTTTTAGACGCGGCGAAAGCGTTTAAAACAGCCTTAGAAAATAAAGAAAGCTTGAAAGTTATTGTTTTTAATGAGTGATGAAAAATGAAGGCGGCAATGCTTTATGGCGTAAAAGATTTGAGAATTGAAGATGTTGAGGTCCCGAAAGTCGACGCTGGAGAGGTTCTTGTGAAGGTTAAGGCGGCAACAACATGTGGAACAGACCTCAAAATATATCAGAGAGCTTACGTTGAAAAAGTGATAAAACTTCCAACAATCTTTGGGCATGAATGGGCTGGTGAAGTTGCTGAAGTTGGAGAGAGACTTGAATGGCCAAAGAAAGGTATGCGTGTCCGCGCTGGTAACAGTGCGCCGTGTTTGCGCTGTGTCATGTGTCAGAAAGGAAAGTATAACCTTTGCGAGGATATGGTTTGGCTTTGGGGCGCATATGCCGAATACATAAAGGTTCCAGCCCGAATGGTTTTGGTGAACATGCAAGAAATCCCATCGCATGTCTCTTACGAAGAAGCAGCCATCAGTGAACCATTGGCTTGCGTGCTTCACGGCGTGGAAGAGGCGCGGGTAAAGCTTGGTGACACCGTCGCGATTATAGGCGCTGGACCTATTGGGCTACTCCACTTGTTAACTGTTAAGAAAATGGGCGTAGAAAAAACCATGGTAATAGACCTTGTGGATGAACGACTAAACTTCGCGTTAAAGCTTGGAGCAGATGAAGTCATCAACGCTGGAAAAACTGATGTAGTAGAAAACGTTAAACGATTAACAAATGGCTATGGCGCAGACGTGGTTATCGAAGCTATAGGGTTGCCTTCCACATGGGAGCAAGCAATAAAACTTGCCAGAAAAGGTGGTACGGTTCTGGAGTTTGGCGGCTGTCCACCTGGAACAGAAATCAAAGTTAACGCAGAAACTCTTCATTATGGAGAGTTAACTCTCCTAGGCACTTTCCATGCTACTCCACTGCATTTCAGAAAAGCCCTCAGCTTAATATCTTCGAGAACTGTTGATGTGAGACCACTCATAACTAGAAGGATGAAGCTTGAGGACATTAAAGAAGCTTTTGAAGTTCTTTCCACTTCAAAGAGTGAAATTAAAATAGCAATACGTCCCTAACGTAAGATATAGGGGCTTTATGGGGCAAAGAGATGGTTACATTCTAAAAATAGCGACAAAACCAGTGTTGGAAAGCTGCTATCGAATTCAAATATGTTAAGGAGTTTGAGAAAGCGTTACTGCTAAAGGAAACTGTTTTGAAAGAGATTAATGCTCGTGGAAAATTTCTTCATGGGCTACCGCTCAGCAGCGAGCAGATAGAATCCATTATAAACCAAGCAGAAAGTCTGCAGTAAAAGTGTAAGTTACCAGAAACCGCCTATATACTCTCTCCTTCTAAACCGCACTCCGATTTCTCGCGAAATTTCCTCCACTTTCGCAATGTTAACTTCTGGAATGGCAACAGCCGTTATTTCAACATCAAAATTTTCCTTCGCTTTTCAAACAAAATCTAGAATGCTTTCGAAGGCGTTTTTAAAGGCTGGACGGCATATTTGGTTATATGTTTCCTTGTCGTGAGCGTTTAGGCTCACGCTTATTTTGGTCACACAAACCTCTTTCAGTTCCTTTAAAACATCTCGATTTTTATTGAATAAAAACCCTTGACCGTTTGTGTCCACTCTTATGTCAACTATTTTTCCATAATACCTCTTTATCCAACGCGCTACTTCCAATAAACAGTCAAGCCTTTCTGTTGGTTCGCCGAAACCGCAGAAGACGATTTCCCTCCAATTTTTCATATTTATAAAGTTCTGAAGTTCGCTTATCATGTCGTTGACGGATGGCTCTTTTTGGAGTTTGAGGTTGAATCCGCCGACGCCGTTCATGAAATTTCTTAGGCAGAAGTAGCAGTTGTTGTGGCATTTGTTTGTTATGTTAAGGTAAAGCGTATTTCCAAGCCAGTAAACAACGCTTGGGCTTTTGCGATCGCTCATGTCTGTGTTCCTTAGATAAGATAGTTGGTGCAAAAAGGTTATATTAATACTGTTTGAGAGGTTTAGGTTATTGCGAGGCAAAAGGGGTATGGTTAAGTACATTTTTGTAACAGGTGGCGTGTTAAGCTCGGTTGGTAAGGGAATTTTAACCTCATCCATCGGGAAGATGCTTCAGACCAGAGGCTTGAAGGTTACAGCCATAAAAATTGACCCTTACGTGAATGTTGACGCCGGAACAATGAACCCCTACATGCATGGAGAAGTTTACGTGACGGACGACGGGGGAGAAACAGATCTTGATTTGGGTTGGTATGAACGTTTTCTAGACTTGAATCTGCGGAAGGAAAACAACATCACAACTGGCTTGGTGTATAAGGCTGTCATTGAAAAAGAGAGACGCGGCGACTTTTTGGGAAGATGCGTTCAAATTGTGCCGCATGTGACGAACGAGATTAAAAGCCGCATTCGGACGGTTGCAAAAGCTTCTAACGTTGATGTTGTCTTAACAGAGGTCGGTGGCACAGTCGGCGACATTGAAGGCTTGCCCTTCCTTGAGGCTATTCGCCAAATGCGCCTAGAAGAGGGGTTTGAAAACACGTTGTATGTGCATGTAGCTTTGGTTCCAGTTTTGGATGTTACAAAAGAGTTAAAAACTAAGCCGTTGCAGCATAGCGTTAACGAGTTGCGGCGTATCGGCATCCAACCAGACATCATAGTCGCCAGAAGTCCAAAAATGATAGACGCAGAGGCCTTAAGGAAAATCGCCTTGTTTGGGACAATTCCCGAAAATGCGGTTTTCTGCTCCTACAACGTCGAATCCGTCTATCAAGTTCCGTTAATTTTGGACGAACAGGGAATGGGAGACTTCATATGCAAACGACTAGGCTTTTCAGAGCGAAAACAAGACTTCAGAGAATGGAAAAAGTTTGTGGATGCGGTTCTAAACCCAGAACACGAAGTAAAAATCGCTTTGGTCGGCAAGTATGCTGGGTTAGCAGACAGTTACGTTAGCATGAACGAGGCTTTACGCCATGGAGGGGCGGCGTGCAAAACAAAAATTAACATCACTTACATAGAGGCTGAAGAATTTGAGAAAAACCCGAAAAAAATGGAGACTCTAAAGGAGTTTGATGGAATATTTGTTCCATATGGGTTTGGTCCAAGGGGCACCGAAGGAAAAATGATGGCGATTCGTTTCGCAAGAGAAAACAACATTCCGTTTTTGGGGATATGCTACGGCTTTCAGCTTGCCGTAATAGAATTTGCGCGAAACGTCTGCGGCTTAAAAGAAGCAAACAGCAAAGAAATAGATCCTAATACGCCCCATCCAGTCATTGACTTAATGCCAGAACAACGCGGCGTAGAGTATAAGGGGGCTACCATGCGTTTGGGAGCTCACAAAATTTTGGTGGAATCAAACACCATAGCTTATAAGCTTTATAAAAGCAGTGAAATTTTTGAGCGTCACCGCCACAGGTTTGAAGTTAACCTTGACTATTTGAAGACTTTAAAAGAGCAGGGCATGATCTTTTCTGGAAAAAGCACGGATGGTAGAAGAATGGAGATTCTGGAACTCCCAGACCACTACTTCTTTTTTGCCTCGCAATTCCACGGTGAATTCAAAAGTCGCCCAGGAAGACCAGACCCTGAATATTACGGTTTTGTTAAGGCTTGTTTAGATAGAAAATTGGGGAAGCCAAAACCAGAGTTTCAGTAAGAACGGCGATACGGCCTAACTATTTCTTCGAGAACTGAGAGCAACGCGGGCATCTTAAACACTATGTCAGTGAAGGTCAATATGCCGACAAGCTTGTCGTCGCTCATAACAGGCAACCGCTTAACCTTCTTCTTTGCCATAAGCTTCGCTGCCTCTTCAATGCTAGTCATCTCGTTTATGGATATAACTGGACTTGTCATAATCTGTCTTGCAGTTAAGGTTTCAGGAGTTAATGATGGATCCACAAGCTTTCTTAGAATGTCTCGCTCTGTGATTATGCCCACTGGTCTTTCGCCTTGGACAACTATTATGGAGCCTATGTCAAACTTGTTCATTGTGGCTACAACTTCCTTCACGCTCGTGTCTGGGCGCACAACTTTAACGTCTTTTGACATAACGTCTCTGACGAGAACTATACTTGCCACAGATTTTGCCTCCAAACCATGCCTAAAGTCTATGCGCTATAATTTATTTGTTTTCATGCACACAATAATATTATATACTGAAAACTGCACGGTTTAAAAGTTTTATTTTCACACATTTTATTTAAGGGTGCATTAAAATGGGCGAAGACAATAATGCCGTTGTTGAAGGTTTTCGCCGTAGATTAGAAAAAGCCGCAAGTTACGGCGAAATTTGGGAGATTGTAAAAGACACTGTGGTTTATGCCCTAAACCGTCGTAGAGGTGGGATGATGCTTTTCCTAGACGATTTACCACTTCAGCTTGGCGCTTACCATCCTCTCGGCACCAACAACATTGTCTTGAACAGAAGGCTTGTTGAAATTGTTGAAGCTTCAGTAAAAAACAAGCGTGTTATTAATGCCTTAATCTACAACTTGCTTTTACACGAGTATATGCATGCTTTAGGCGCCTTCTCAGAAGTGAAGACTAGACAGCTTGTGTATGAAATTGCAAGAAAATGTTTTGGAGAAAACTACATTGCCACTCTCATTGCAGAAAAGACGCCATGGGCTCTGCTTGAAGCTGTTCCTTTAAGCCGTGTTGACGCTAGAAAACGTGTTATAGAAATAGTGAAAGATTTCGAGAAAACAGACAAATACATAGTTTAAACTAACGTATATAACTAAGCTTCGCAAATTATCTTATGCATCAAAATGTTTCAAAACGAAAACCTTCTAGACTACATAGTTTGTTCGCGGTACGAGTCATTAAAGAACCCAGAGAAACATCAAAAACTGGTTCTGGAAAGGCTAGTTAGCCAGTATTCAAAAACCCGTTATGGACAAACCCATAACGCTTCTCAGATTAGGGATTTAGCTGATTTTAGACACGCCTTTCCAGTTGTAAATTATAACGCTCTTAACCCATATTTCACAGAAGTTATAAAAGGAGAATACTCAGCTATTCTTTCAGAGCCTGTTTTGTGCTGGGTTATGACTGGGGGGTCTACTGGCAAGGCAAAGGTTCTTCCAGTAACCAAAAACCCATATTGAACAAATCTTTGTTTGTGAGGCGCAGTGTTGGTAAATTATGTTTTGAGAAAGCAGAATTTTGAATTGTTTGAATGGGAAAATCATCAATTTGAATTTTTCCATCCAACGTCCACACCATGAGGAGTGACGGGAAAGAGGTCAACTATGGCTATAGCTCTGCACATATGCCAAGCTTAATCCCATGCTTAACGAGCTCAGCCTTATTCCGCGCCAAGAGGAAATAGACGCGTTAGGCTCTGGCATTGGCAGCCGCTAGTCAATTTTGCCTTGCACGGGGAATATTCCTAGTAACATTGCTATGCTTTAGAATTTTTGCGCATTCGCCTTTGCATAAGAAGGCGAAGAACTTTTCAGACATTGTTGTGTGGTTTGGAGGCGCTGTCTTGATAATAAGTTTTCTTAACGAGGGGAGCAGCAGCGAGCGCATGGTTCGCTTTCCGGGGCTTTAGTGATAACTCTTATTTGAGGTTTCCTTAGAGCCTTAGTTCTGGCGGCTTTCAGCATCGCAAAATACTTGTGACCAGCAAATAAGACAATCGTTAGAGCCCTATTTGCGGAGCTACTTTTTTCAGCCCGTTTAAAGCCATTTCAAAAAACTTTTCCCTCGGCAACCCAATTTCTTCACATAGGAGTATCCGTTCTCTTTCAGCGCCTCTAGCGAAATCCTTATCCTTAAACTTCTTTGAAACAGTCTCCACTTTAACATCTGCCAACTTCTTTGAGGGCATTACCAAAGCGCAAGCCACAAGCAGTCCAGAAATAGCATCTGCGGCAACTAAGGCTTTTTCCATGCGAGTTTGCGGCATGACGCCCGTATACTTGAAGTTGTGGGTTTTTATAGCCTTAAAAAGTTCGCTTGAAACCTTGCCTTTCAGGATCTCTTCGGTTAGTAAACTGTGTTTTTCTGGTGTTGCCTCAGTTTTTTCGTAATCAACATCATGAAGCAGTCCAAGCAAGCCCCAACGCTGTTCATCCTCTCCGAAGTGTTTGGCTAAGTCTTGCATTATAGCTTCAACCGCAAGCATATGATAAATGATGTTCCTTTTTGAGACATGCTCTTTAACAATGTTTAGGGCTTCATCTCGATTTAGCATCGTTAAACCTCGAACTTATTAATGGAAACCATTGCATTATAACTTATCTCCATTTGATCTGGAGCAAGAATTTCTGGAAACTTCTTTCTAATCATGAAGCTAACAGCATATTACAAGAGCAACATCATAACAGGGCTATATGTTGGTGTAGTCAAAACTTGAGACAACAAAGCTAAATCTAACCTTCACCTCAAATCTAAAAGATTAAAATGGAATTGACAATAGAAGATGCTTCAATTCAGCACTTAGACAGCTTATATGAAATTGAGATGAAGTGTTTCACAAAAGAGGCTTTTACAAAGCAGCAAATCGCCCACCTACTAACAGATTATAACAGCATTGGTTTGGTTGCGAAGGTAAATGGTCAAATTGCAGGCTTCATTATAGGTAGAATATACGTCGACGAAGAATCATTAATTGGACATATATTAACTCTGGACGTTTCGCCGGCGCATCGCCAAAAAGGAATAGCGCAGAGACTTCTGCTTGAAATTGAAAAAATATTCAAAGGAAAAGGCGTTAAAGAATGCCGCCTTGAAGTGCGTGAAGACAACATTGCTGCTATAAACCTTTATCGAAAACTTGGATACGAAAAAGTTGGAAAGCTTAGACATTATTACGAGAGCGCCCACGGGTTGTATTTGAGGAAAGCCTTAACTTAACTGCAGAAGCTTCAGTTTGGTCTTCGCGTCAAAAGCCCTTTGCAGTTTTAGTCCCTCCGCCTCAATAATGACTAACTCCGCTGCGGGATCAACATGGGTGTTTTGCATTAAATGTCCGCCGAAAGCCTCGCCTCTCTCGTTTGAAACTACTATGTGCGCGTGTACGATAACTTTGCCATCTTCATCTAAGGCTATGTTTCCCATGCATGAGGCAATTTCTAAAGGCTCATCTAACCTGATATACGTGTATTCTCCCTTTAGGTAGTATCCTAAAACAGCGTCTTTCAATGCTCCAATTACTAATAAAATTCCAGCGTTTATGCCGTTCTTTTCGGCGCGTTCCCTTATAGCTTCCACTAAGTCTTCATCTTCAAACAAAAGGAAAAAGTGCACCTTTCCAACAGTTCCTTTTGCCACTACATTTACCTCCTTTAACTTGTGCGTTAGTGTTTTTAAGCGTAAACCCTAAAAATCTTTTTGTAAATAATATTATGGTGGCTTGTTGACCAAAAAAGGAAATCATAAGAAAAAACTCGTTGAGTCCATAGTGATTTTGATTCGTAACACTACATGGAAATGTGGGAAGCTAGAGAGGCTGATAGTTCGCCACTTATCCAGTAGGAAGGCAAGTTTTGGAAAGCCTGAAATGCCTTTAAGGGACATGATTCAAAACTTTAGCTTGGCTGGGAAGAAGAAAAGCGAGTTTTTAGATGCTATAAAGCGTTTAGAGCGAAGGAATATAATAAGAATCTTAAGATTGTAAATTTGAGGTTAAATAAGCCCCTTTTCTTTACGTTCCTTCGGTTAGTTTCTTCGCGTTTTCAATCCATTTTGCCGTAATTTTTGGGGAAATCTTCAACTTTATTGCTAGTTCATCTGCTGATGCCTTTGCCAATTCTTTAACGCTGGTTATTCCAATAGTCTTCAGTTGCTCCGCCCGCTTCGCGCCGATGCCCTTAACTTCTGTTAACTCCATCTTTGGTGCGGTTTCCGCAACTGTTTCAACTTTCTTTTCTTCAGTTTCAACAACGGCTGCGGGAACTGCTTGTGTGATTTGGGGCACTTCCGTTTCTATTGCTTTTGTTTTGGGTCTATGAGTGTATCCTAAGCCTACGAAGAAGAGTCCAGCTATGGCTGTTGAAATAATCCATAATTCTCGAAAGGCTAAGTCTACACTGGGTATAGATACAATCGCTGTTATTATAAAGAATATCACTGCAACTCCATAAAGGGCATAATCTGGCCTCATTATTTTCTCTCCAATCTCACCATTTCACAAAATTTGCTTAAATAATTTTCTACTTTAAGCCGAAAAAGACGAAAAAATTATAGATCTTAGAGTTGCCCGCCATTTATTTGAGCAGTTTCTCTTCCGGAGGAGGCTGTTTTATTAAACAATGTTTCATAAGCACCAATGTTGACTCTATGGCGTTTTTAATTATTCTCGAAGCCCGCTCGTATAGTTCTTGTCTGCTGAGTTTAACCCTTGCCACACCTTGTTCTATGGACTTTAATGCGCATGCAACTGCTTCCCTTGGAAAAACTTCCCATTCCTCCATTCTTGGCAGAATATCCTTCTCATGTATTCCCCTCTCTTCAGCAAACCTTGCTAGTTCTTGGGCGGCGGCAATACACATGTCATCCGTCACTGTCTTTGCCTTCACATCTAATACACCGCGGAAGATCGCTGGAAATCCTAAACTGTTATTAACTTGATTAGGAAAGTCGCTACGCCCAGTAGCTACAATTCGAGCGCCAGCCTCCTCAGCTTCCCAAGGCCATATTTCAGGTATAGGATTGGCGCAAGCAAACAGTATTGAGTCATCAGCCATACTCTTTACCCATTCCTTCTTTATTATGCCTGGTCCAGGTTTTGATGCGGCGACAACGGCGTCCACGCCCTTAAAAGCTTCTGCCATACCGCCTGTCCTATTTTCCGCGTTTGTCGTTTGGGCGAGGTCGTATTTCCACGGGTCTTCTTCCTTTGTTATATCTTTTCTTCCGCGGTGTATTATGCCCTTACTGTCAACCATTATTATGTTTCCTGGGTTAATTCCCCACTTTATCAAGACGTAAGCAGTTCTGATGTTGGCTGAACCTGCCCCAACCAAGGTTACGAGGCTTTCTTTAGGGTTTTTTCCAACGATTTTGAAGGCATTTATCAAACCTGCAAGAATAACAGTTGCTGTTCCCTGCTGGTCGTCATGCCACACTGGAATTTGCAGTCGTTCCCTAGCCTTTTCTAAAACATAGAAGCATTTCGGCTTTTCTATGTCTTCTAGGTTTATTCCGCCGAAGGAAGGCTCAATAAGCTCGCATGCTCTCAATATTTCTTCTGGGTCTTTGGTTTTTAGGCAGATTGGGAAAGCGTCCACACCGCCCAAATACTTGAAAAGCAAGGCTTTTCCTTCCATAACTGGCATAGCTGCTTCTGGACCTATGTCACCTAAGCCCAGTACACGCGAACCGTCTGATACGACGGCAACGTAGTTCCATCGATTTGTTAATTCAAAGGATTTATCTGAGTTTGCTTGAATTTCTCTGCACGGTGCAGCAACGCCTGGCGTGTACCATATTGCGAAGTCTTCATAGCTTCTTATGACGCATTTTGGCATAACTTGAACTTTTCCCTCATAAAATTTGTGCATTGGAGGAGCTAATTGAGACGGTTTCTTTGCCTTAGCCAAAAGTTCTTCCACTGTTGGCTTTTTTCCTTTCTTTTTGGTTTTTGACATTCCAATTTTTCCTCTTACGAAATGTTTTTGTTTCTAATGCTTAGGTTTTAAGGGTTTTGGTAAAGTTTGAAAGAAAACGTAGATGACGTTATTACAAATGGTTTTAATATGCTTTACGAATATATATCTGAAAGTCGCAATATATAAGAAAATTTGAACTGAAAATTTTACAGTAAGGTATAAGGTCAGCTTAGTTTTAATAGCTGGTTTGACGATAATTTACGCCTTTCAAGGCTATCATCCCGAGTTCATCCAATTTTTTCAAACGTGTTTCCCCAGTTATTGCGGGTACAGCTGTTATATCCTGCGGTTTCTCGTTGGAAAGATATTGGCACAAGGCTAGGGAAAATTTTTGTTTAGACGCTCAGGCTATTTTATAAGATGTTTATACGGCGAACTTGGATTAGAACTTAGGGAGGAGAAAACTTCAACTTTTTGAAAAATCTCGATGAGGGAAAGAACGCAAGCGAAAAAGAGGGCTAAGATAAGCTTCTGTTTGCCACCATAAGGAAGTAAGAGAGATTAGTACCGTCTTTGTCTATACCCGCCTCTTCTCTCTCTTCCACCGAAATCTCTTCTTCCTCTTCCACGGAAGGAGCGTCTGGGTTGCTCGTAAACTTTTGTAGACATATTGTTTTCTGTGTTTACTTCGCCTGTAAAAGCTTCTTTTGCAACTTCTAATGTGCCGTATCTGCCAACATTTAGGCGCATGTTGCCCTTGAAAAGGGTTACGTAGCCGTTTCCTATGCTTATTGTTTCGCCTTCATGCACTTTTTCGATGTTGTCGTCCCAAAGGGTTAGGTAGACACATCCGGTCTCGTCGCCGATTAGTGCGTCGCAAACCTTATGAGGTGCTCCATCTCTCCCGGTGGCGACGTTTCTAATTTCGCTTTTTGAAACTACTTTTGCTGTCACGTTTACTGCCCTAGAGGCGGGGGTTAACTCGCCTACTTTCACGTTTACTGGTTGTTTGCTTCCTGAAAAACCTTCAACCGCCAAATTAATTCAACACCTATTGTTTGTTTGATAGAACAATAACATTGGAAAGCACTTAAGCGTTTTGGTCATTTGAGGTTTTCTTTAAGCTTTGGACCTCTGTTTTCCACCAAATATGGCAGACTGCTGGTTCTGAAAATTACAAGTTTATCTTTGAATTCAGCTAAATAAGCTAGGACGTGTTTCTTGCCTTTCTCGGTTAAGATGTAAACTGGGATTGTCATGCCTAACTGCATAATCGCTTTGCTACCTACATCGTTTCGAAGTATTTTCGAAGCGCCTGCACATGCAATATCGGCTTTGGCTATAAGGTTCACAGCATCCTTGCCTACACAAGTGTTGCAGACGGAAAATATCAAAACATCAGCCTTTGCCTCAGCCTCGAATTTTCGGATTTCACCTATAGCCTTCGCTTGAAAGCCAGCAACACTAACAGCAACACGCTTAAAACCTAAGTTGAAAGCTTGCTTTACACCTTCAACTTGGTCAATTTTCGTGCCGATTTTGTCTAAAACAACGCCGCCTTCCGCCTCAATATGTTCGATAATTTCTTGAATAGGCGAAGTTCTAACTATCCCTGTTAAACGCGCACCAATAGCTTGTACAAGCTTGCCACTTTTCGCTATGACCGTTCCTGCTCCTTCACAAACAACAACTGCACAGTCAATAAAACCTTTATCCAGCCAAAACTGCATCATCTCCGAAGCCCCGTAGGGAACAAGCGGTTCAGCGTCAAAGATGCGGTTTCCACAGCAGAAGCCGAAGCCAGCAATCTTCATTTCAACATTTTTTTTCACAGCTTCAACATCAATGTGTTTAGTTCCGTAAATCGCCTCATGCAATGGACAATATTCAACCATTGGCTCACTTAGAACCTCAATGTCTTTCGCTGTGATTCGCACCCGTGCGCCGCAACAGTAGATTTCATGCTCACCTTTAACACACATAAATAAACGCTCACTTACATTGGATAAAGCGAAAACAAGAAGGTTATTTGTTCGTCATCTCATTAATCTGCTGCTCCATCATGTGCCCATGACAATAAACTAAAGCCTTTTTGACGCCAACGACATTCTGAGCAGCGTTCTTCAAGTCCATAGCCAACTTGAAAGCTATCGGACAGAAGGGACTTGAAGGTATGAAATCGATTTTGACGATGCCGGGCTTTTCCTCTTTCACGTTTGTTATCATATGCATTTCAGCGAATGTCAAACCCGTCTCTGGGTCCACAACTTTGCCAACGGCTTCACGGACTTTGTCTTCCAAATCTGACAATTTTCACACCAACTTCATTAATGAATAAATGCGGTATTCAAATATATGGGTTGCTGCTGCCGCAACCATGTTTTTCAAGCACATGCTCTAGCTTAAAGCCATTGTTCGCGAATGGGAAGCCTTAACCTCTCAAGATTTCACGTTGCGAATTAAGAGTAAGTAGCATAACTTTTCTTAAATCTTTGCAATAAGCACATCAAGTTTTAGCTTTTTCTCGCTCTCGGATAATATGCCACTTAATTATCTGCTCAAGCAACTTCGTTCCTTGTTTGGAAGTAAAAAGCGGAATCCGCCAGTTTTCCTTAACCCTCCGCCTTGCAACGTAAACCAGTGTGGGGTTAAATCCCTTTTTATAAAAGATTTTCGCCGAGGAAACAAGGCATTTTGCAAACCTTTTATCAAAGGGTTTTTCGGCGCCCACAGCCTCCGAGAGTTCTTTAAACTTCCAGCCGTCAAGCCTAAGAAAGAAAGATGTTTCAGGGGGAATACATGTTCCAGAAAATATTTCGTGTTTCAGCCAGTTTTCGTACTCTTTATTCGAGGATAATTCTGGCATCTACTGTTTTTGCTCCCTTCTCATAAACCATTATTGGGTTTAGGTCAAGCTCCTTAATCTCCTGATGCTCTGTAACAAGCCTAGAAGTTTTCAGCAGAATATCCACTATCGTGTTTATGTCTGCTGGTGGCAAGTTCCTATAACCCTTCAAAAGCGGGTAAGCCTTAACCTCGGTAATCATTTCTCGGGCTTCATCCTCATTTATGGGA
>Ga0315298_1002128_pt1 | contig 34429 bp, 26 predicted proteins | sample WHS_1_MG_FD_203077 | JGI IMG/M metagenome (GOLD analysis project Ga0315298, IMG submission 203077) | Extremophilic microbial mat communities from Washburn Hot Springs, YNP, Wyoming, USA - WHS_1_MG | ecosystem: Environmental > Aquatic > Thermal springs > Hot (42-90C) | place: USA: Wyoming...
TGAAAGCCGGCGAACTGTGCCGCTTGGAGCCGGGGAGTAGGGAAGGGGCAGACACAGTTACGGGGCCGACACTCGGGCACACGTGGGACACACAGTGGTCCTGAATCGTGTACACGGAACGAGGTCGGATAACGGGGCGGTGGAATCCGTGACTGGAAGAACCGTGTGCGGGAAAACCGCTCGCACGGGTCTGTGGGGGAGCCGGTGGGAAGCTGCCGGCTCTACCCGGATCTTAGCACCACAGGCGGCTTGGACCGCACGACCGGCGCTTGCTCAGGTCCACCGGGCCAAGAGTCCGATTACCGAAATTGCGTGCCTGTCCCCATATCTGGGCGACAGGGCCCGCTGGGACCGCCCGGCCAGCGCTTTGGTCGGGTCCAGTTGGGTCAAGAGTCCGGCCGTCCAAGTTCCGTGTCTGTCCCCATATTTGGGCGCCCCGCCAGCTTGGACCGCACAACCGGCGCTTGGTCAGGTCCACCGGGCCAAAACGTTCGGTCGCCCAAATTTTGTGTCTGTCCCCATATTTGGGCGCCCCGCCGGCTTGGACCGCCCGGCCGGCGCTTCCTCAGGTCCACCGGGCCAAGAGTCCGGTCGTCCCAACTCTGTGTCTGTCCCCATATTTGGTCCCGGGCAGATTAGCCAATGTAAAACTTCGAAGGCCGCGCTGTGGTGACCGCACCGCTCGTTGGCAGAGAAGCAGATACTGACAAATTGAGCAAACTCGCGGTCTGAAAATCTTCGCAAAATGATCGATTTCTCAATATAAGTGTGTAGCGCGGCGCGGTCATAATCAAATGATTGCCGCGGTTTTGCCAGCGCGTGGGGAAAAGCACCGATGCCGGCAGCCCGGCGCGGCGGAGTGCCAAGCTTGCAACGATCGCACTTGTCCCGCCCCGATCAGGCGCTCGCGGCTGCCCCGCCCAGCGCGGAATGAGGGCCAAGATCCCCCACCACGAAAAAGCTTTCGACCGCAAACGCGTTCCGCGCTATCGTTCGTGCCGTGGCACACGACGCCCAACTCACTCCAATGATGGCACAGTACCGGCGCTTGAAAAGCGGCCTGCCGCCGGGCACGTTGCTGCTTTTCAGGCTGGGCGATTTCTATGAAATGTTCTTCGAGGACGCAGAAATCGGAGCCTCGTTGCTTGGATTGGCTCTCACAAGGCGGAACGGCGTTCCCATGTGCGGCGTTCCGTACCACGCGGCCAACGGTTACCTCGCACGCCTGTTGCGCAACGGCAGGCGCGTCGCTATCTGCGATCAACTCGAAGAAGCGCGCCCGGGCAAGCTCGTCAAACGCGAAATCACCCAGGTCCTCAGCCCGGGTGTGCATTTTGACGAGCGCATGCTTTCGGCTGAACGCCCGAACTACATCGGCGCCGTGTTCGCCATCGGCTCGAAATACGGGCTGGCCCTGGTGGATTTGACCACTGCCGATTTTCGCGTCACAGAAACCGACGGTGAGACTGCGCTCCTCGCCGAGCTCGAACGGACCAGACCGGCCGAACTCATCTGCCCGTCAGAGGCTGTGTCACTGATGACGCTCCTGCGCGGTCGCGCAAAAAACAAGGCCGCGATCGAGAAAAAAGGTTCCACCGAGTCCCCGGAAAAGCCGCGTCCGGGTGCAACAATGGCGACGGATTTTGGCTGGGCATTGAGTGGCTATGACGACTGGGTGTTTGCCCCGGAAACAGCCCAGTTCACTCTGCGAGACCATTTCAAAGTGGCGTCGTTGGACGGCTATGGCCTTCGCGGTCGGTCGGCAGCAATAGGCGCAGCAGGCGCCGTGCTGCATTACCTCCAGAACCAGATGCGCAGGGACCTGACCAATCTGACGCGGATGGTGTTTTATGAAACGTCGGATTATCTGGTGCTTGATTCGGTCACGCTGCGGAATCTCGAGGTGCTCGAACCGCTGAACCGCGACGCCCCGCGCGACGCCTCATTGTTTGGCGTGCTGAATCGCACCGTCACCCCAATGGGCGCGCGGCGGTTGCGGGACTGGCTTTCCCAGCCGTTGGCGGCAGTCGAACCAATACGCCGCCGCCAGGACGCAATCGAGGTGTGGGTCGATCATCCGGGAGCAATCCACGATTTCCGAGAGGCAATGGCAAATGTGCGCGACCTCGAGCGAACGATCGGCAAAATCAGCGCCGGCACCGGGAACGCCCGCGATTTGGTCGCCCTCAGGATCGCTCTCGAACAAGTCCCAAAGGTCCGCGAAGTTCTCGCTTCGCTCGAGAGCACCGCAAACAGCCGGCAGAAACTGCGCGAACCGGACCTTGGTATTCCCGCTGCCGAACCTGCCGACCGGCAGAACGACGTCGGCGAATCAACACCGGCTTCGTTGATCAGCGAGCTGCGCGCCACGATAACCGAATGCCCGGAAGTCGTCGATTTGATCGGTCGCGCGATTGTTGATGATCCGCCGCTTGCGCTCAAAGAGGGCGGACTGATCCGGCAGGGGTTCAATGCCGAGCTTGACGAGCTGAGGCGCGCCGCCCATGAAGGCAAAGACTGGATCGCAAAACTCCAGCAACAGGAAATCGACAGAACCGGCATCCAATCCCTCAAAATCAGGTTCAATTCTGTCTTCGGTTATTACATCGAGGTAACCAAGGCCAACCTTGACAAGGTCCCGCCGGACTACATTCGCAAACAAACCATCGCCAATGGCGAGCGGTTCATCACGCCCGCACTCAAGGAAATGGAATCGCGCATCCTCGGCGCAGAAGAACGCGCGGTGCAGCTCGAATACGACCTTTTCCTCCGCGTGCGTGAAGATGTTTTGGCTCATCTCAGGTCGATACAACAGACCGCAAACGCGCTCGGGCAACTTGATGTTCTGGCTGCATTGGCGGACCAGGCGCGCCTCTACAACTATTGCCGGCCCGAGGTCGGTGACAATGGCAGGCTCGTCATCCGCGACGGGCGGCATCCGGTGCTCGAACAACAGCTTGCCGACGAGCGTTTTGTGCCCAACGACGTCGAACTCGACGGCGTGAACCAGCAGATCGCGCTCATTACGGGTCCGAACATGGCAGGCAAAAGCACGTACATCCGGCAGGTTGCATTGTTGGTGTTGCTCGCGCACACGGGCTCGTTCATCCCCGCCACATCGGCCACAATCGATCTTGTCGATAGAATATTCACCCGGATAGGCGCCAGTGATGATCTTGCGCGCGGACAATCGACGTTCATGATCGAAATGAGCGAAACCGCCAACATACTCAACAACGCCACACGCCGAAGCCTTGTCATCCTTGACGAGATCGGGCGTGGCACCAGCACTTTCGACGGATTGAGCCTCGCGTGGAGCATCGTCGAGTACATCCACAACCAAATCGGCGCAAAAACCCTTTTTGCGACGCACTATCACGAACTGACTGAACTTGCAGGGCGATTGCCCCGGCTTCGCAATTTCAACGTGGCGGTTCGGGAATGGAATGACCAGGTCGTGTTCCTTCGCAGAATTGTCCCGGGCGGTACCGACAAGAGCTATGGCATCCAGGTGGCGCGTCTTGCCGGTGTGCCGCGCGAGGTTGTTGATCGCGCAAAAGTCATACTCGCCAACCTCGAAGCCTCCGAGCTCACCCCCGAAGGAAACGTGCGACGGCCCTCGAGGCGCCAACAAGACCGCGACAAACTGAAAACTCTCGAACCGCCGGCGCAGTTGGACCTCTTCGGATGACCTGTGCCATGCGCTGCTGGTTCTGTTCTTGACCGGAATGGCAAGCAGACGCAATGTTGATAAGAGTTCCGAGCAGACAAGTCTGGCCAACCATGAAAAACCCGGAGCAAAGAAACGAAAGTCTGTCGCCCCACCAAGCAAATGCGCCTTGGGGTTTCACACTCATCGAACTGCTGGTCGTAATCGCCATCATCGCAATCCTTGCAGGCATGTTGTTGCCCGCGCTGGGCAAGGCGAAATCCAAGGCCCAGGGTATCATGTGCATGAACAACACCAAGCAGCTCATGCTCGCATGGCACAGTTACATCGGAGACAACAACGACAAGTTCCCGGGTGCATTTCACGGTGACTGGGCAAACAATCCGACTCCAAACCACAAAGACGCGCCATGGGTGGTCGGCTGGCTCGACTGGACAACCGCCGAGGACAACACAAACATACTTTATCTGATCGACCGCCGTTACTCGAAGCTGGCCGAGTACTTCGGCAATGCAAAGAACGTTTTCAAATGTCCCGCTGACAAGTACCTGAGTCCGCCACAACGCGCCAAAGGCTGGACCGAACGGGTCCGAAGCATATCCGGAAACATAGGCGTCGGCGAAGGCAACGCAGAAACAGGTCCATGGGACACCGCTTACGCACACGTCAAATGCACCTCGGACCTCACCATCCCGGGACCATCGGAGACCTGGGTGTTCGTGGATGAGCATCCCGACAGCATCAACGACGCTGGTTTTTTTGCGCCGTACAGGACCGAGTGGATTGACCAGCCGGCTTGTTACCACAACGGCGCCGCCGGTTTCGCATTCGCTGATGGCCATTCCGAAATCCACAAATGGATCGGCCCGAGTATGAAGGACCCGCGATACACCAAGGTCAAATACTCAGACATTGGACATATCCCGACGACTGCGAATGACCCGGACCTTATCTGGATGCGCTACAGAACCCCGAGAAAGAGCGCCTCATTGTAGTACTGCAAACTCTTCTCGGCGTCGCCTGCCTTGTGTTCTGTGGATGGCCGCGTTGCTGGGCGCAGGCTTGCTGTGGCGTGAGCCGACATTGCGTTTGTCTCAGTTCATGAGCAAGTACGGCGGCGACGCGTTGTGGACTGCGTTCGTTTTTGCTGGATTCGCTTTCCTGTTCCCAAGGCTTTCAACCGTTGGCGTGACTGCAGGCGCCGCGCTTTTCTCGCTGTTGATCGAACTCTCGCAGTTGTATCACGCACCATGGATCGACGCTGTTCGCGGAACGCGGTTGGGAGCATTGGCGCTCGGTGCCGATTTCAACCCGCCGGACCTGATTGCCTACGCGGTCGGCATCGGCCTTGCCGCAATAACAGAGCACACCTGCCGGAGAATTCGTTAGCCTGGGAATCCCACCGGAATGACGGCCTCGGTGTCGCGGTCTTTTTGCCCCGCTGAGATTTTCACCTTCTCCCCGCATACTCTAACGCTGCAAGAAAACCGGTGGATTGGAAGGCCGTGTTCATGAGCTTTTCCCGGGAGCTCGAGCAAAATGTTCACAGACTACCCGAAGGAAGCCTGCCGCTTTGGAACGAACCTCGCTGTCACCCCGACCCCATTTGGCTGCGGAACCGAGCTGGGAGCCCTGCCTTCCCATATCTGAGCGCCAGATGCCACGGCTCAGTTCGGCAGTCGAACGAGGCCGGCGTATCATCGATGTCCCATTTTAGTGGTGGGGGGCTTTCTTTGGCTGATCTGGCAACACATCGCTCGACCTCGAGGTACCCCCCCACACACACAAGTGCACCCCTTCAATTCACAAGTCCTCGTGCAGCAGCAAATCATTCGAATGAGCAGCCGGGTCCTTTTTCACAACAAACGCCAGCAAAAGCCGGAATTGAACTTGCGAGCCGTGCTGCGCTAAAGAGCCCTTGTTACTGAGATCTGTGCATCATCGCAACGCATGATTGACCACTCTGCTTCGGAGTCTCGCCACTCGCCAAATGAGAAACGGAGAACCGGAAAGCCTACTTCCCAATACAGAACTGCGAAAAGATCGCGTCTAAGAGGTCGTCAGTGAAGTTCTTTCCGACGACCTCGCCAAGTGCGTCGATGGCGATGCGCAGGTCCATCGCGGTTAGCTCGATCCCGATGTCACAGCGCAAGCTTTCCGCCGCATTCGAGGCGGCTTCGATGGCGCGCTTGATGGCAGATTCGTGGCGCGAGTTTATCATGATTTCCGTGCCGGCGGCGGAATTGCTCCCCGCCCAAATCACGTCTTTGATCGCATCTTTGAGTTGCTCGATGCCCTCGCCGGTCAGACACGAAACGCGGACCCGGGGCGCATCGGGTGCGGGAGCAAGTTCGAGCTGAGCCGGTAAATCAGCCTTGTTGAAAACAAGGACGCGTTTGCGATCAGCAAATTCGGCAAGATAAATCTCGTCTTCGGCTGTCAGCGGCTGGGATGAATCCAATACCTGGAGAATGAAGTCGGCGCTCCTTGCTGCGGCCCGGCTGCGCTGCACACCTTCGCTTTCTATTGAATCGGCAGTTTGCCTCAGGCCGGCGGTATCGATCAGTGTAACGGGCAAACCCCGAATGTTGGCGGTTTCTGTGATGGTGTCGCGGGTTGTGCCCGGAACGGGTGAGATGATAGCTCTGTCGTGGCCGAGAAGGCTGTTCAGCAGGCTGGACTTGCCGACGTTTGGCCGGCCGATAATCGCCGCTCGAACCCCGTGCCGCAGAACCTTGCCCTCAGCAGCCGTGCGAAGCAAATCACGCATGCTCTCGATGGCATGTCCGATGCGAACAAGAAGCTCTTCACGTGTTTCCGGGGCGATATCTTCATCGGGGAAATCGATGTGCGCTTCGATGTGCGACATCGCATTTACGAGGTCATTTCTGAGCTGATCGATTCGCTTCGAGAGGCGGCCTGCCAACTGTTCATTGGCCACGGCCAAGGCAAGTTCTGTTTTGGAATGAATGATGTCGGCCACGGCCTCGGCCTGTGCGAGGTCCAATCGCCCATTAAGAAACGCGCGTCGTGTGAACTCGCCGGGCTCTGCAAGGCGCGCTCCTGCCGCCAAAGCCGCATCCAGAACGAGCTTGGCCGGCAGAGGACCGCCGTGGCATGAAATCTCGACGGTGTCCTCGCGCGTGAAAGAGCGTGGCGCTCGAAACACCGCAAGCAAAACCTGGTCAACAACCCGGTCGTTCAAAACAATCCGACCGTAGTGAACGGTGTGACTGGGCGCGCGCGACGGGATTGTCGAAGCTTTGCCAATCGGCTCAAAGCAACGGTCCGCCACCGCAAGCGCCTGGGGGCCGGAAATCCTCACGACCGCCAGCCCGCCTTCGCCCAGTGGCGTCGATATCGCGGCAATGGTGTCACCAAGCATGCCCACAATGCTAATAGACACCAACGCGGCTTGCAAATAGCGCTTCCGACGGAGAATACTCTGGCCCATGCAGAGGTTGAACAACCGCGAACACCTCGTCCTCGGCATTGAATGCGGCGCCACGCGAACGGTCGCACTGGTTGCCGACAGCTCGAACAACCTCGTCGAAAGGATCGAAGGCCCCGCCGCCAATGCCCGTTTGCTCACTGACGACCAACTCAGCGCACATTTCAAACAGCTCGCAGCCAAATGCCCCAAACCCGCTGCGGTTGGGATCGGGATGGCAGGCGTCCGGTCCGCCGATGATCGCCGAAGAGTCGCATCTGCCGCATCCTTCGCTTGGCCAGATGTGCCCTGCTGGGTAGGCAATGACCTCGAGACAGCGCTGGAAGCAGCCGGGAACAGCCGATCCGAAACAACTGTGACCCGTGTGATTCTCATCAGCGGCACCGGGTCTTGTTCGTACGGTCGCAATCCGCGCGGACAAACCGCAAAAGTCGGTGGCTGGGGACATCTACTGGGCGATCAGGGTAGCGGCTATGACATCGCCATGGATGCCATGCGCGCTGTCGTGCAACAGTACGACAGAACAGGTCAGTGGCCGCGTTTGGGGCAGGCTTTACTCCGGGCGATAATGTTGAATGGGCCGGAAGACCTCATCGGCTGGGTTCACCAAGCCTCAAAACCCGATGTTGCCGCGCTCGCAAAGGAAGTGTTTGCCGCTGCAGCCCTCGGCGACAGAATCGCTCGGCAGGTGTTGGGTCGCGCTTCAATGCGTCTGGCCGACACCGCCGCCGCTTGCGCGCGGCGATTGTCAAAGCAAGGCCAACCACTCGAGTTCGTCTTCGTCGGGGGCGTTTTGAAGAACCAGCCACAGTTCGCCCGGCGCGTCGCGAATTTGCTGAGAGAAAAATGGCCGGGTGCGCGGACCCGTCAACTGCAACGAGAGGGCGCATGGGGCGCAGTGGCGAAAGCTTTAAAGCTGGCAACGCAACCCGGGTCCTCCACAGCTTCACCACACCAAATCAAAAGCGCCACTTCACCGGTGATGGCCTTCCCGGTCCCGGCCGCAACCGGCCCTTCGCCAACAGAACAACGCAACCCAAGGTCGATGCAACTCGACAAGCTGAGCACCGAAGCAGCCGTCCGACTCATGCTCGCCGAAGACGTCCGAATACCGACCGCCGTTTTGAAAAAACGCCGCAGCATCGCGCGCGCGGTCACCATGGTCGCCAACGCACTCAAACATGGCGGCAGATTGTTCTACGTCGGCGCCGGCACAAGCGGTCGATTGGGCGTCTTGGACGCAAGTGAATGCCCGCCGACGTTTTCCGTGCCACCTGACATGGTGCAAGCAATCATCGCAGGCGGCCAGCGCGCCATATGGTCATCGGTCGAAGGCGCCGAAGACGACGCATTTGCCGGGGCCGAAGCTGTCAGGTTCAGAGGCGTGACTGACAAAGACGTTGTCATCGGCATTGCAGCCAGCGGGCGTACACCGTTTGTCTGGGGCGCATTGCACGCCGCACGCCGCGCTGGCGCAGCCACAATTCTAATTTGTTTCAACCCCCGGCTTCGGTTCGATCGCACCACACGTCCGGACCTTGTGATCGATCCCGAGGTTGGACCTGAAATCCTAACTGGCTCGACCCGATTGAAAGCCGGGACTGCGACCAAGCTCGTGCTCAACATCATTTCGACGCTTGCGATGGTGCGACTGGGCAAGGTCATCAGCAACCTGATGGTTGATGTCAACCCGGCAAACACAAAACTGCGCGATCGTGCCGCGCGGATTCTCGAGGAATTAACGGGCCTGGATTATGAAAAGGCGCGTGAAGCGCTGGAAAAATCGGGCTGGAACGTAAGACGCGCCCTGCAAGTCTGCTCAGCGCGGCGGGACGGAGTGCCAAGCCTGGAACGAACGCATTTATCTCGCCGCGATCATTCGATTGCGGCTGCGCCGCGCTGAGCGGAGATTAGTGGGTTTTATATGGCTGTTCACGTGCCAGAACGGCAAGCGCCTCGCGGAAACCCAACATCGGCGTCTTTAGGAAAGACAAAGCTTTCCGGTTGTCGAGCGAAACGTCCCGTGGGCGACGCGCTCTGGATTGGACGCGGGACGGGTCTATCGTGGTGATTTTGTCCGGCGGCAGGCCGAGAACGCGCACAACTTCCTCGAGCAGCTCGAACCTGTTCAATCGGTCATTGCCAGCAAGGTGAAAAACACCGACGTGATCTCCCTCTGCCAGTTCGAGAAGCGCGCGGCTGACGCTGACGACGTCGATTGGAGTCCTGAATTCGTTTTCCGGCGCGCACAACTGCTGTCCTGATCTTATTGCCTCGACCACTTTGCCAAGGAACGAATTGCAAGGCCCGAACGCGGGGAATCCCACCACGAACGCGAGTCTGGTAATGACGGTGTTTTTCCCGGCGCACGCGACAATTCTTTCAGCTTCGAACTTGGTTTGTCCGTAATAATTCACCGGCGCGGGCAAATCGTCTTCACGGTATGGGGCCCGCTCGCCGTCGAAAACATTGTCTGTCGAGCAAAACACCAGTTTGGACCCCCTGCTTGCGCACAGGCCGGCAAGGACGGCGGTCATTTCGACGTTGGCTTTGCGAGCGAGAGCCGGGTTTGCCTCGCAGAAGTCTATGTTGGCAATTGCAGCGGTGTGAATGACAACGTCCGGCATCACCTGCCGGAAAACGCGCGCCAAATCGGCTTCGGCAAGAGACGGCGCAACATGCCATTTCAGACCGGGATGCTCGAACAACGGTTCGCCCCGGGACAGGGCATGGACTTCCCAATCCTTCAGGGCATGCGCAATGACGTTGCCGGCAACAAAACCGCGGGCGCCGGTGACCATCAGCTTTTTCGAGGCTTTCATGGCTCGAGACAGCCTTCAGCGTGGGGCCGGCCCATCATCTCGCAGCGCTGCGCAGATTCTCAAACATAATACTATGTCGCGTTGCAAGCGTAATACCACGTCAGGTAAGACCCGGAAAGATTCCGGGCCTTGTATCCTTGCTGCGTCAAAATCCGGCAAGCATAATACGAGCGTTGGCCGCTCCGGCAGTAGGCCACTATTTCCTTGTCCTGAGGAAGTTCCGACAGTCGATTGCGCAATTCTTCCAACGGAATGTGAATCGAACCGGGGATGCAACCGGCTTCGCGCTCGACCTGCGTGCGCACGTCCAACAGCACTGTGGTTGACAGATCGAGGTTGGCCAAATCGTCCCAGTGAATGTGGCGGGCATGACCGCGTATGATGTTCTGCGCCGCCATTCCGGCGAGATTAACCGGATCCTTGGCCGACCCAAACGGCGGCGCGTAGGCGAGTTCAAGTCCGGCAAGGTCATCAACGGTCATGTCGGCCTTGATGGCGGTGGCGATGACGTCGATACGTTTGTCCACGCCGTCCCGTCCCACCGCTTGTGCGCCGAGCAACCGACCGGACTCGGGCGAAAAAAGAATCTTCAGCGTGACTGTTGAAGCGCCGGGATAATAAGTCGCGTGGGAGGGCGGATGAAGGTGAATGGCTTCGAAGCGAATGCCTGCACGGCGAAGGCACTTTTCATTCGCGCCCGTACCGGCGGCGACTATTCCGAAAACACCAACAATTGACGTGCCCAATGAGCCTGCGTAGCGGCTTTGATGCCCGAATACATTGTCCGCTGCAATGCGCCCCTGGCGGCTGGCCGGTCCAGCCAGAGGGATCAATGTCCATTCGCCAGTTACGAGGTCGCGCACTTCGACGGCATCGCCCACAGCCCAAATGTGCGGGTCACTGGTCCGCATGCGTTCATCAACGCGTATGCCTCCGCGGGCGCCTATCTCGAGCCCGGCATTGTTGGCAAGGCTGACTTCGGGGCGCACCCCCAGGGCAAGAACCACAATGTCGGCAGGTAATCTGCGACCGTCTTTCAGTACCACCATCGAGGCCCGGACAGAATCCGAAGCCGCGGGTTCTTCAAAACCGACCACTGGACTGTTCAGAAACAATTTGATCCCCTTGCTCCTGAGTTCGAGCTCGATCATGCGCGCCATCTCGATGTCGAATGTGGCAAGGACCTGGTCCAAAGCCTCAACGATTGCGACGTCGAGTCCGCGGCGTTTGAGTTGCTCGGCCATCTCAAGGCCAATGTAACCTCCCCCAACTACAACGGCCCGCTTTGTTTCCGGGTTTTCGAGCCATCCAGCGATTGCATCTGCGTCCGGCACATTCCGCACAACAAAATGCCCCGGACGGTCTATGCCGGGGATCGGAGGGCGAACCGGAATCGCGCCGGTTGACAGGATAAGAGCGTCGTACTGCTGGTAGTATTCCCGACCCGAATCAATCTCGCGTGCTTTCACGCGTCTTGCGTTGCGATCGATGGCGACGATTTCAGTCTTGATCCGCACGTCGAGATTGAACCGCTGTTTCAACGTTGCCGGGGTGTGAAGCAGCAAGAATTCACGCGATTGGATCTCGCCACCGACGAAATACGGGAGCCCACAGTTCGCAAACGAGACATGCGGCCCCCGTTCAAATACTATTATGTTTGCGTCCTCAGAAAGGCGACGTGCGCGAGCCGCAGCGCTCGCACCGCCAGCTACGCCGCCGACTATAACCAGAGTCTTTGGTGGCATTGATGTCTTTTTACAGAAATGACGGGGAAGTCTAGATGAAGAGATGTGGAGAAGCAATACAGCCGGGCATCAACCTTTGTTTTCAGATGGCGAAGCCGGCGTTGACTGTTTCCATCGCGCGCGCAGTTCGGCGTGCAATCGATCCCGAAAACCCGGCGGGAGCTCGTAAGGTTGGCCTGCCTTGTAAAGCGTGATTGTTTTCTTGACCGTGTCCACGACAACATGACATGGGTTGCAGGAGGCGAGATGTTGTTCCAGCTCGGCGCAAATGCCGGGCTGCACATCACCGTCGATGTAATCGTTCAGGAGCGCCAGCAGTTTTTCGCATTTCATTGTCTGTATCTCACCACTCGAAAGGCCGGTGTGCATCATTGTTTTCGCCGTCAAACCACCCGAGCTTCGGCATCCGAACCGGTCCGTGGCCATTTGCCGGTGCGCCGATTGCATCAACTGGTCTCGGGCGGCGCGCAGTTAAATTCGAATTCATTTCGGCCTCAAGCTTCTGATCACGGCTCTAATGCCACAACTGCACGCGGTTTTAGCGCGACGACAAGCCTGATAAGTCTTGCCTAATAGTTGAGCCTTAATAGTCATAAAGGTTACGCGTCCATGTCATCGCCGTCGTGCTTATGCGGCGCCAATCGACGCGCCGGATCGCCAAAAGCTCTGGTCAGCCGCTCGCGCAGCCGGAGCCGGGCGCGCATCAGCCGAACTTTGACGTTTACTTCACTGATGCCAAGGGTTGCGGCTGTGTCCTTTACAGACAAACCCTCGACATCGCGAAGAATGAACACCAGCCGATGTTTGTCGTCGAGCTCCTGCAGGGCTTGCTCGATCAACTGCCGCGTTTCGTTCTGCTGCGCAAGGTGTTCGGGGGATTGTGACCAATCGGCTATGAACTCCGGATGCGGCAGAGGCCCGCGTTCTTCGTCCTCGGCGTGCGGGTTTTCATCAACATGGGTTTCCGTTGCATGCCGTTTCCGGATCACTTTCAGCGCGGCGTGCGTGGCGATTCTCGAGAGCCATGTTGCGAAGCTCGCTTCTTCACGGAAACCTGAAAGATGTTCGAGAGCGCTGAGGAAAGTCTGCTGTGTCACATCCTCTGCGTCCTGCTGATGCTGCAGAATACGGAAAGCGAGCGAATAAATGCGCCGCTCATGCCTTGTCACAAGAGTTTCAAAAGCGGACAAGTCACCGGCTTTTGCTTTGGCGACGAGTTCGAGATCGGTCGGTTCGGTTGTCGTAGCCGGTCTCTGGCTTTCCAAGATTGTTTGAAATTGCATGGTTGGGCCGGGCTCCTTGGATGTGTTGTTGGTGTCTGGCATTGTACGGTTGACATTCGGGATTGAGGTCAGAGCAGCCAGCAAGGCTTTGTGGTGTTCACTCGACTGCGCAGCGCACTTGCAACGTTCCATGGCCGCCTTGTCGGCATCAAATTCAAGCGCAAATCTCGTCCGATTTCTCTGGTTTCGGGCTCGCAGCGCCGAATAGACATCTTCACGGAGCAACGCCGCGATGTCGGTTTTCATACTCTCGCGTTTTATGTCTTCGGGCGAGACTTCATCGCCGTTGATGGGAGGCGATTTGTACTTTGGGAAAATGATTGCTGCCTGCGGGCAAACGCGCGCGCATGCCGGGCAATTGGTTTTGCAGGCTGTCGGATTGGAAACTCTGACGCGGTTGTCCTTGTCGAGGCCATACACACCGAACAAACAAAAGCTGAGACACTGGTGGCAGTTGCTGCATCTGCTGTAATCGATGACAGGGAACCACGGTGGCCAATCCGCAGGATTCCACGCGTCCGGGTTTGAGTTGGCGGTCCCGATCCCGGTTGTCCGTGGGGTTTGCTGAACGGCAATGGCACCGGCAAGCCTGCGCGCAGTTTCCACTGCTTCGCCAACAGAAACTGTGCGCAAATTCAGAATTGTGACGTCGTTTTCCGGGAGGGGCGCATCTGCTGCCGAAAAAAGCCAGCGTACTGCGCGCGGATAGCATGCAACAACTGCCAACGGATTCCCGTGCGCAAAGTTTTGCAACAACGAGTCGCGCCGCGCTGTCAACCCGCACAGGTCCTTTACCGCGAGGAACTCCACGCCGGCACTTGCAAGGCACTGTTTGACCGCTGCCCGTACTTCAGACTGCAAAAGACGGGCTTGTGAGCAGTCGCAACACAGTATTTGAGGAATCCCATTCACACCGAACGGTCTGAGGTTAGCACAACAGCGCCCTGCTGCAAGAATGGCGCGGCAGACGCGGCCGTCCTCGGCCGCATAAACCCGAGGACCGATTGGGCACCGGTTCCGATCACAACCGAGTGCCTGTCCCCAAATTCGCCGTATCGTGTGCCTTTCCCCACACTCATTCTCCGTATCTGTCCTGCTATGCATTCCAAGCATCGCCGCGACGCCTGCGGGGAGTTGCAGAATCTATGGCACCAGGGAGTGCGGTCGCCCTCGGCCGGATAAATCCGACGACACGCCGCAGATCGCCGTGAAATTGGGTTTGACCAGGTTGGGAATTTTGTGGGAGAGTGACAACAGTATCGATTTGGAGCCGGGAGCGTAACTTGGCAATCCCAAGGTTGCCCCTCGATCGAATTCGATCACAACGTCACAATGAAATCGCCTGCCACGAATGACCCGGATCCTGAGAATCGTATGGGTTCCGGTGTTTTCGCCTACGTTCGACTTGTTTTGCGCGTCATCGGAAAGACCTTTTCCAGTGCCCGGATGAATCTGGCGCGGTCGAGTTGCGCAGTCTGGTTATGCCTTCCTGCACTGATCATGGAATGCGCGGCTTCGGAGGCAATACTGGATCAGAGCCAGACAACCGGGGGCGCTGTGGCAAACCTGCGCAGTCATCCCGACAGAAAAACAGTGCTTGCGCAGACATTCACCCCGTCGATTTCAGGTCGTCTGGTGCAGGTGAACTTTGGCAGCCACGAATACTGTTATGTAGATGAACATCCCACCACAATCGCAATCACGGACACCATATCCGGAGTTCCGGGCACGAACATCCTCGGCAAGTTTGTAGTAGCGCACCTCCCGGCCGGACTCGAGGCATCATTTGCTGACCAAGAGGTGTATCTCGAGGCGGGCACATTATATGCAATTGTCATTAGCACGACCGCGGCTAAATACCCATACCAGTTATATACTTTTGCAGCATCGGACTACAATCCGTATCCGGGCGGGATGCTTTGGCATTGTTGGGAGGGTGTGCCGTGGGAACCAGCACCAACCTACTCGGACACGACCAAGGACCTTGTTTTTGCCACATACATGATTCCCAGCACTCCAGCGATCCGGTTGATATCGCCTGTCAATGGTTCGTTGGTGACAGAGGGCGTCCCGGTCGGATTGGAAGCGGTGGTGTCTTCCAGTACCGTGCCTCCGGTGTTGATCGAGTTCCATGTGTCTGGCGAGTCGGTGGGTTCGGTAACAACTCCGCCGTATCGACTCGCCTGGACTCCAGCCCGGATCGGTGAAGCCACTTTGGCTGCCACACTCACAACTACATCCGGTGTCATTTCGACGTCCGATGTGGTTCATGTGACAGTCCGGGCACGCGGCCCGGACAATGACGATTTTGAAAACCGCGCAGCGGTGATCGGAGATTATGCAGTGGCGCAATTCTCGAACTCGACCGCGTCACTTCAACCCGGCGAGATGCGGCTCAACCCTGCAACCATCGGGCGCACGTTGTGGTGGGAATGGAAACCTCCGCGGTCAGCCCAAGCCGTGGCTGCGGTAAGAAGCGCCGCAGCAAGCAACGCCGTTGTAAGCGCGTTTATCGGTTCGGCCGTCGATGCGCTCTGGTTGGCGGCCAGTGGCTCCGGGCAGTGCTCGTTCAAAGCCAACGCGGGTGAGACTTATGTGATCTGCGTTGATTCCGTAGTCGAGCCCATAACCGATGGCACGCTTGTGGTGGCGCTCAACGACGTGGAAATCTCTGCGCCTGCTGCAGACGCCCGGTTTGCTGCGCCCGCGGCGATCCCAATCTCCGGGCTGCGCACCGGCAATTCGCGCGATCTTGCCGAGGTCAGGTTTTTCTGCAACGGAGGCGAGATCGGACGTGACACCCAGGCCCCTTACGAACTTGTTACTGAGATCGACGTCTCCGGGTATTACACGTTGCATCTTGAGTCATCCGATGCGTTCGGTCTTGTCACGCGATCTGTGCCGGTAAACGTGGTTGTTCACCCTGCGAACGATGATTTCATAAATGCCACGGAAATCTCCGGATATGTTGTTGCAATCGAGACATCGAACGTGGCCGCGACACGTGAGGGAGGGCGCAAGTGGCCATGGACAACCGGCACTGGCGAACCGATATGGGCTGACAACCAGGGCGGGCATTCGATCTGGTACCGGTGGACGGCGCCCGAAACCGGCAGTTGTACCATCGGCGGGAATGGCGATGGTTTCGGGCTTCTTTTGGTCGTGTACAGTGGAGAAACCGTCGATACCATCATGCCCATTGCGGGAAACGCAATGGGCTTCCCAGACCCGGTCACATTTGATGTCGTCGGCGGAAAAACCTATCAAATCTCGATCGACGGTTTCTTCGGAGAAGAAGGACCGATTCGCTGGTCCTTGAGATTGCGCGCGAAGAACGACGATTTTACGGCCAGAACGCAATTCGGCGGTTCCTTTTACGAGACCGTGACCTCGTTCAGAGGCGCCACATTGGAACGGGACGAACAGATTTGGGTTGGAGCGACCAATGCCGCTTCTCTCTGGTGGTCGTGGACCGCACCCGTTGCGGGCCAGGTCACCGTCAGCGCAAGATCACCCACCGGTACTCTGCAGGTTGGAGTGTTCACCGGAACAGATTTGGCCGGTCTGAAACCCGCAGTTGAACCCTCAGGCTGGGCACACGAAAGCGTTGTGCGATTTCATGCCTCCGAAGGCGCAACGTACCAGTTTGCCGTGTTCGGTTCCGCAGAGGATACGTCCAATTTTACCTTTTCGTTGGTACTGGAGATGTTGCAGTTGCTGGACCCACAGGACGGAACTGTTTTCCGAGCCCCGGCTGATTTGACAATGTCGGCTTCGGCAAGTGAATCAATGGGACAGTTGCGCCGTGTTGTTTTCATTGCGAACGACAAACCGGTCGGCGAGGTTGAATCACCGCCTTACGTGTACCGTTGGACGAATGTGCAAGCCGCGACTTACACGATTCGCGCCGAGGCGGTTCTCGAAGAAGGAGCCGTCCTGAAGAGTGCTCCGGTGACGGTGCTGGTTTATTCGGGCACAGAACTGCCAACGCCGAAAATATGGGCAGCACCACCCGGCTACGCCTCGTACGCAATGAACGCCGCAGGCGCGTTTTATGTGTTTGGCGACGTCGTTGGGCAGTTCGGTGTTGCCACCAATGCCGACCTTTTTTGGCCGCAGCTTGGAATGCAGCCGCCCGACGGCGATCGATGGCAAATGTTGGCCGGGTTTTATGGGTTGACGGAACGCGGCCTCCTTTATCGATCGGGCGTTGAACTCATTCCAGTGCCCGGCGACGCGCACCGCTGGACGAAGATCGTCCCATGCGGTTTCTATGTTTTGGCACTGACCGACACAGGTTGTATTTATGAACTGTCCTGGCTGGAGCAGCTTCATTTTCCGGCTGGTGATTCGGGATGGATCGATGTGGGTGGCGGCACAGATTTTTGGGTGACCCTGGACTCCCGAGGTCGCGCCTTCTTTCACCAGGTTGGCGCATACAACAAACTGCAAAGTCACGAAATCGAGATGCCGAGCGGGGTCACTGCGTTCAAGGAAATAGCAGCCGCAATGAACGGGGTCGTGCTGCTGGGCAACAATCAGCAGCTTTATGAAATGGCAAGGCCGTTTTTCCACCCATGGTATGGTCAGTTTCTTCCCCCGCGATTGGTGAAACTACCCGAGGGGGTCAGTTGTTGGCAGAAGTTCTCGGTTGGCGGGTTTCACGTGCTCGTAATTGGCGACAACGGCGAACTGTACGCGTGGGGCCGAAACTACGAAAACCAGCTTGGAATCGGTGTCGGTGGTGATCAGCCGGACCCGGTTCAGGTCCCAAAGCCGGACGGTGTCACCGCATGGAGCGACATCTCCGCAGGTTACATGCACAGTCTCGCCATAGGAAATGATGGCAACCTGTATGCATGGGGGCCCAACTACAAGGGCGAACTTGGCATCGGACATCTTCCGTCCCAACCAATGCCTGCGCGCGTCTCAAACGTCGGAAGCCTCTGCGGTTATCCGGTCATTTATACAACTGGTGAAAACGTCGTCCTCCCGGACGGCAGTTTCAAGGTCAGATTCAAGTCCGATCTCAATCGGCTTTACCTCATTCAATACAGCGACGACATGGAAACATGGAAAACCGCCCAATTACCCCTCAATGGCACCGGGAACATCACCGAGTGGATCGACGATGGACCTCCCAAGACCGAAGTTCATCCGGCGCTCGTGGCAGCCAGGTTTTACCGCATTGTTTTCGGCAGGTGAATCGCAGTTCCAGCGACCATGTATGGGAGGGTTCTGGCAAATAGGCAGTTTCTGCCACCGACCACTGCATGCCGGGAAACAGGCATGCTCTTCGCCCGCGGGATTAATGTTGTGGCTTTCTCGACTGCAACAAGGTGACAGGCACACTGTTTGAGAGGGCTGACTGTTGGTGTGCAACGCGGAGTGTTATCAACGTGAACCGCAGGTTGGCATACTGACCAGGAGCGTTCGCCGTGGGACGTTCAGTGGCGTGAATGAAGAGACCAATAGCGTTCGAAATGCGAACGACTCAGGTCCCGTACACTGGTAGCGGTGGATTGGTCTTCCACCGGTTGGCAGTGAAATCGGGGAACTCGACCGGTTGTCCGCTTTTTGCCACCGATTGAATGCTGAGCGGAAACACAGCCGACCACGTGGCTGCGTCATAGACATCCTGCGGCGCTGCTGTCTTTGCCCGGACGCTCTTCAAGAAATCGTGGAACATGAGATACTCGGCGCCGCCATGGCCACCGCTGTTCAACGCCGGGCCGCGCAACGCCCTCCAGAGCGGATGTTCAAATCGCTTCTGGTATGGCGCGAAGGGTTCCCATTCATGCGCCCCTTTGTTTTCCGTTTCGAGGCAGATATGATCTGTCGTGCCGAGGTAGATGCCTTTGACACCTTCCAATCGGAGGATGAGGTCATAAGGCCGGTGTGTCATAAGGTTGAAGTAGAGCGTGACGGTCCGACCAGAGGCGGTTACCAGAACAGTGGTGTTTACATCGCCCAGTGCATAGCGGTGTTTGGCAGCGGGATGGTCAGCCCCGAACCGATTTGCGGCATACTCTTGCAACCCCCGCGCCGGCGTGCTGACACTGGTTAACGAAACGAACCTGTCACCGCGATTTATGTTCATCCATTGCGAGACCGGTCCGAGCGGATGCGTCGGGTAAAGATTACCGTTCTTTGTCAGGACGTGTTGTCCACGCCATGTGAGTCGCCCGGTTTCATCGAACATGATTGAACGGCAGTCATGCTGGTAACCTGCCTCGCAATGCTGGACTTCGCCGAACAAGCCCTCGCGGATCATCCGGAGCAGAGCCAACACGTTCTCGTAATAACAGACGTTCTCGAGCATCATGCAGGGGATGCCGGTCTGTTCCGAAGTCCGCACAAGGTCCAAGCATTCTTCCAACGTGATGGCGGCGGGAACCTCAACACCCGGGCATTTGCCCGCGCGCATGGCAACAACAGCCATTCGGGCATGCCATTCCCACGGGGTGGCGATAATAACCGCGTCAAGATCAGGCCGGTTAACCATCTCTTCCCAGACAGATTCGCCGCCAGCGTACACTGTCGGACGGCGGTTGCTTTTCTTCTCAACAAGGTTTGCGGCGTACTCGGCTCGATCCCGAACGACATCGCACACAGCGGGAACTTCAGCCTGCGAAAACAGAAGCAACGTTTGCAACAAGCTGGTGCCACGCCCGCCGGTCCCAATGATGCCGAATCGGACAACACCTTGACCTTCCGCGGCGGTCACGAATCTGGTTGCAAAAGCTGCTGTGGCTGCAGCGCCAGTTTTCAGGAAAGATCGTCGGTTCATGCCGTTGGCAAGTTACACCAGCTTGATGGCGCAAGTGAACACTGAAGATGTGCCCGTGGCCGGCTACGCCGGGCTGGGTTATAGCGGATTGACAAATCAATCCTATTCGCATAGCCTAAATGTATGAAGGTAACGGTCGAAGTTTCAGATTCTGAGATGCAGGATATCCTGAAGTACTCTGGCGAGAAGAAGAAAGGCCCTGCCATCCGGCGATTGGCAGTGGATGAACTCAATTACCGAAAGCGACTGGAGATGAACAAGAAGTTCCACTCCGGCCAATGGGGGATAGACCTACCAACTCTCGAGACCATCCGGCGGGACAGACCAACATGGGAATCGTAATCGATACCTCTTTGTGGATCGACCATTTCCGGCCTTCCACGCCGCGGGCGGTGAAGGACCAGGTGCTCATGTACTTGAATCAGAAGGATGTTTTCATTGCCGAACCCATACTGTTCGAGCTGTTGTCAAACTGCCCGCGTCGTGAACATTCCCGGCTTGAGTCTTACTTTGCGCTGGTTCCTTTGCTGCCAACTCCGCCCCGGTTGTGGCGGGAAGCGGCACAACTGGGCCAGCAATGCAAGGACGCAGGCCTGAACGTTCCTGCCATGGACATTTTGATCGCCTCGCTCTGCATTCATCACGGCGTTGAATTGGCAACGTTCGACTCGCACTTCAGCGATATCGGCCAAATCGCGCCGCTGAAGGCCGTGTGTCTCGCGCGCGCGGCATGATGCATTGCCTCTTGGAAAATCTGCGTAGCAATCGCAGATTGCCAGATCGTTCGATACCAATCTCAAGGAATACATTCACTCATCCCAATCATCGCTGCTGTGGCGACGAAGCCCGCCCGGGCAGCGCGGCGCAGCACGACGCCGAGCTTGCAACCAACGTCTTTGCCTCGCTGTGATCGTTCGGTTGCGACTGGGCCGCGATGCGGATGGTCTTTGTTCCGGGTCAATCAGCCCTGGTCGGTCTGAGGCAAAGCTTTGCCAACCCGGCAATTTCACCAATATGGCAGTCCGGGTGTGCTTGGTTGGTCGGGCGGTGAGGTTTTCGGGCTAAGAATCAAAGTGCCTATAAGCGCCAAAGCGGGCGAGGTCGTCTTCGCCAAGCGAGTCTGGAGGTTCGGCTGTCTTTTTTCCGGTCTTTGCGCAAAGGCGGTCCCAGAGCTCGGTGCGCACGTAACGCTGGTGCACTTTTTGGAAACGATGTTTGCGGAGCAAATCAAGCGCATCTTGTTCATTTCCAAGATCAGCCATCAGCGCAATTCGCCGTTCAATCACCCAGTCGTCTTCAGAATTCTCGACGCGTGCCTGCCATTTCTGTCGCTCCGGCAATGTCGCGGGTCCGACTGCAGCCAGTGCGAGGTCGCGTTCGACAACGATCTGCGGGTGACATGCCAGAGCCGGGCAGTCAATTCGTTGAAAGCTGGCGACGGCTTTGGCTGGTTCGTTCAAACAGCGCAGGTAAAGCCGCGCTGCCAGCGCAGCCGCGCGTGGGTCGCCAGATTCTTCCAGCACGCGCAGAGCCGCACCGAATTCGCCCCGGCCCGCCAACCACGCGCCACGCTGAAACGTCCACAGATCACTGTGTGCGCGTGTGGAATTATTCGCCGCCCATTGCAGGGCTTCGCCCAGTTCATCCATGCCACTTGGCGCCCACCAGTTGCTTGTCGGCCCCGGGGGCAAGGGTAGTCGATGGGCTACACGCGTTCGCCATGCAGCGACAAGGTCAGTCCAGAGATTGACGGACGCTCTCGGGGGCCAGTCAAACCATGGAACGTGCGCCGGATCGAGAAGTTGCACTGTTGGTATGACCAGCTTGCGCAAATCGAGTCGCTCCGCGCTGGGAAACCAGAACTCCGAATGGACATGAATTTGGCCCGGGGCCAACGTGCGTAATAGAGACTGGTCGCGGGTTGGTCCGCCTTGAATCTCGACGTAACCTTCGCCGCTGAGCGAGCCCAAGTGACCCCATTGTTCGTGCTTTCCTTTGCCGTAACTCCACAGCTTCATTCCTGGCGCGGCAGCAGAATCTGCGACGTGGTAGAGGCCACAAGCGAGGCTCGGGGTAAAAACGCCAAAAGCAGCAAGGTTCGGACTCAGCCAGAAAAAGCCGGTCATACGATCGAGATCGCCAACGCACTTTGGGCCTGCCGTGTCCCAGTCGATGGTCTGAACATTAGCCCCGTGAGCGAGCACCGGACCGGACGGGAAATCAAAAGCCGTGTCTTCGCGGGCTGGCAGGCTGGCGTTCGACCACGACATCCACTCTCTGGTTTGCCCGGTCTGATTCCGGAAAAAACATCGCTGGGTAAGAAAAGCGTCGCGTTCACCCAGTGAAAACTCGACGGTCCATTGCAGACCGTATCGCAACTCACGTTCGCCCACCCAGACATACGCTCGTCCGCCAGTTCTCTCGGCTCGCCAATGGACTTTCTCGATTTGCGAGGGGGTGTGTGAAATGGGGAAACTGACCTCGATACCACCCGGGACAAACGCGAACCTCGGCAAAATGCGCACCGGTTTGATCGATTCCGGCACAAAAAGCGTTTCACGACCCGACCGTTTGTCGAACAACGAATGCACTCGTCCTCCCAGACCGGGACAAATGACAGCGCGCAGCAGATCGTTCTCGATTTCGACGCAAACGAACTCCTTCAAGACCGGTCGGGTGCTTGTCTCGACGTAGCTTTCGTAGGGATAACATCCGTCGGGGTCGGCGGCGGTCGGAATTGGGCCGGCGGGTGTCAAATCGTGGGCCAACCACACTGCCAGATGCTCGCGGATTTCCAGCATGGCATTTACTCACTCAGGCGTGGCGTCGTACACGACAACCTCGAATGGCTCAAGCTCGAACCGGTGTGGCGTGCCAGCCCGAAGTCGGAGCGGCACATGAGTCTTATCCTCGCGCCACGGGCTGTGGAGCCGGTAACGAACGGGAGCGCCCGGCGGGAGCTCGAACACCTGTGCGAGGTCGAGGGTGATGTTGTTTGTGAACGGAATGGGATTGCGCAACGCGAGCACAGCTTTTTCAGGAGACCATGACGCCCAGCCGTACACTTCACCGGCGCCGGGGTCACCTCCAACCCAGTGTGTATCCACCAACACTTCCGTTCGGGACATCGCCCATGTGGCGCATTCGGCGAGGTCGTTCCAGTGTTGGTCGGTCATTCGCGATGGCGTTACATACAACTCTTGCAGACATGTCCCGCTGGCAAAGAATGATCTCAGCTCACGCCGGACCTCGTTGGCATCCACGCCCACGTCCGCGGCCATGCCGTGTTTGGCAAGGGGAAACCCCTGGGTCATGAGCGAATTGATCGGGTACAGTGGCGCCTGTCGAACCACGCGGCGATAAGTGTCCATGTCGCGATAAGTAATCCACTGTTCGCGTTTCGAACCTTGACCGTAAAACCCCATGTCATCACCGCCACGCCACGTCGAATCGCCCCACCATAGCCAAAATGGCGAAGGCCAAGTGCCCGTTGTGATGCTAATGAACAGGTCCGGCTTTATTTCGCGGAGTGCCTGTGTCAGGCGCCGCATTGCCTCGGTTTCCTGCGCACCGCGGGCCAAGCCGTCGAACTTGAAAAAGTTCGCACCGGATTTGCGGATGAAACCTGCGCAGGTTTCAAGAAACCGCGCGTGGTAATTGGTTCCAGCGAGGAGAAAACCGTGCGGCCCGGTTTCAAACCCTTGCGCTTTTCCCATGGCAAGTCGGTCTTGAGCAGCTTGACCGTAGCCGCCGAACGGAGACAACCAGAAACCCAGGGTTGATCCATAGGATCGCGCCCGATCAAGAATCGGCTCAAAACCTCGCGGGAAATTGGTCTGCAAAGGCCGCCACAACGTCTTCGGATCATCCCATCCATCGTCCCACACGAACGATGCCAGTGGCACCCCGCGCTTCTGAATCAACTCGCGCCCGAAAAGGTCGATCACCTCCAAACATTCCGATTCATTGATCTTGCGGTTGCCCCAACAGATGTCGTACCAGGCATTGTAGTGGAGAAAAGGCCGGTAAGGATGCGCCCGTTCGCGTTCCACATAGTACGTGAACGCACGGCGCATCTGGCCGGGCGGAGTAACGCCCACCGACGCCGCAATGGTGAACGTCTGTTCTTGTGCGAGCGAGAAGTCCAATCGAAGCTCGCTTTGTGCGCGATTTGTCACGATGTTGACCGCTTCTGGATGCTCGCACGCGGCAAAGAAATCGCCGACCACCATTGGTGAGCCTGGAACGGTTCCGACGACGCGCGCGCCGACCGACGGCAGATCGATCAAACGAACCGCGTGGAATTGTAACGGACCGGCTTTGGCCCTGACAGTTATCTGCTGGCGAACGGCGTTTGCGCCGTCCCGAAGTATCAACTGCCAATCAACATCATAACGCCCGTCCGGTGCGCCAAGCCGCGCTGTGATCATCCAACCGGGTGTCCGCTCCGACAACCGCGCTGCCCGGTTTGTTGCAGCAAGCCGGACAGCACGCGGTGCTTCGACGATTTGCAAGTCCGCCGATCTCGCGATTGTCCCATCAGCCAGAATGAGCGCAAACCCGTCGCAGCCCTGAAAAGGGAGGATTTGGTCTGTGATCCTGTTTCGGACCAGAACGGGCTGCAGCCGTGTGCCGTGTACCCGCCACTCAAAGTCGAGCACTTGGTTGGACAACCGAAGTGTATTGTTCTCGACTGTGGCGCGGGCGGGACCGGGATTCCTGCCCGGGTACACCAACCCGGCAGCGCTGGCACTCATCAATCCAGCTAGTGCAACGGCGCCCAACTGCACGAGCTTTCCGCTGTAGCTTCTCAGGCCATACTGCATAAGCGCGTGCAAACTAACACCATGGTTGCCCGATGCAAGCCGGCGATCGCCTTTGCGGATTAACCTTCAGCCCATAGCATAACTGGCCCTTTTGACCGGATACATTTGCAACTTCAATCTCTCTTTCGTTGCCCAGATGAAAACTTAACTGGCGCCCCGATCCGCCCGGCGTGACCAGCCCACCAGCCTCGAGCCGGGCCAAATATCGTGTCTGTCCCCTTGTTTCCCTCCGCGAGCCCGAAACGCTCGCCATAGGAACTCGACGGTCCTCGCAATATCGTGTCTGTCCCTCTATTTGCTCCCGCCAGGACCAAACACCCGCACCTGCCCACGACCCTCGGAAACCTCACGCGTGACACCACGTTTCCAGTCCAGCCCGGTCCAACGCTCCTTACACTGCCGATCTAACCCCAATCACCGCGCCAAACAAGCCATCAACAGAATCACCCCACAACAATTCCCCCCTCGCCGAAAACTATCGGCAGACCTTCGGCGTGTCGCAAATCCGATCTCTGGAACCCATCTTTCCTTTTTGTTCGGCTTCGTCCTTCGCGCCCTCATTCGATCCCGTTCACCTTCGAATCAGGCAACACATACACCTCCCCAAACCACATTCCCGGGATCCGCCTCGCGCCGCTCTTCCGATTCACACCAAACTTGTTCTGATAACTCTCAGCGCGGCGCAGCCGCAGCCGAATGATCTGGGCGAGGTAAAGGCGTTCCTTCCAAGCTGGGCAATCTGTCGCGCCGCGCTGAAAGGGGCGACTTCGTCGCCCGCGAGGGGAGATGCGAGTGGGATCAGCGGACGAACAGTTCGAAGGCAAAAGTCTCGAACCACACGCTGATCTGCGATTTCAGCGCGGATTGTCGAATATTACACTCCAAAGGCCGCACTGTTGTGACCACACTGCCCGCTGCCAGAGAGGCAGATCCTGAAAGACTGAGCAAACTCGCAGCCTCAAAATCTTCGCCAACATGATCGATTCCTCACTATAATTGTACAGCGCAGCCGCAACCGGCTGAGTGCGGCGGGATGAAGGCGTTTATTGCAGGCTTTGCGCTCCACCACGCCGCGCGGCCAAATAAACGAGCTAAAGCTTCCAGCCTTTGCGGTAACGGTGTTGAATAAACTGGTCAGCTTCTCCGCATCCGATTGCTCGGAGTGTTTTGGCGTCCCAGACAATTTTTCGGCCGACTCTGTATGCAACGTTGCCCAACAACGCTGCCTCCGTTAGAGCGCCTGAGTAATCGAAATTGCATGTTGTTTTGCCGCTGTTTCGGATCGCTTCGATCCACTCGCGGTGATGTCCGATGGACTTTGGGATCGACTGTGGCGGAGGTTGAAAACCGGCGAAGTTTTTTTCAGGCAGCAATTGCCTGCGTGTATAGTCGGCCAACAACATTCCCTTTTCGCCAACGAACATTACTCCGCTTCGAAAATACTTTGACTGTTCCTCATCGAGCAGTGCAGGTTGTTTTCCGCCGTGATACCATGTCAGAACAACAGGAGGCTGTGGTCCCCGGCCTTCAACTGCGGGGCGCGCAGGGTATTCGTATCTGACGATGAGCCATGGTGGTGTTGAATCCGGATGCACTGGCGGCCCGGCAAGAGGTTCTGCGGACAACGGATGGCACAGGTCCAACGCCCAATGCGGCAAATCCATGAAATGACACCCGAAATCTGCGAGGGAACCGCCGCCGAATGCCCACCAATTGCGCCATTTGAACGGCGCGTAATCGGGGTGATAATCGCAAGGGCCAACCGGTCCGACCCACAAATCCCAATGCAATCCGGGTGGAACAGGTGGTTTGTCTGTCGGCTTGTTCATGCCGCCGTAGGAAGCGCTGACCCACACGTGCACCTCGTGGACGGGGCCGATCGCACCGGATTGGACGAGTTCGACGACGCGGCGGTAATTGTCACCAGCGTGAATCTGGGTGCCGAGTTGAGTGATTCGTTTGTGTTCTCTGGCCAGTTCTTCAATTCTACGGCATTCCGAGATTGTTCTGGTCAGCGGCTTTTCGCAGTAAACGTGTCGTCCCGTGCGGAGTGCCGCCGCAGCAACCACCGCATGTGTGTGATCTGGCGTGCTCACGACAACTGCGTCAATGTCTTTCTGGTCGATCAATTTTCGAAAATCGTTGTACGTTTTCGCCCCTTGATGTTTTTCGTGTGCCTGCGCCAGATACCTGTCGTCAACATCGCACAGAGCAACCACGTTGACATGGTCGGTTAACTTGCTGATTTCCGACAAATTGTCGGCAGCGCGATTTGCCACGCCGACGAACCCGACATTTATCTTCTGGTTAAGAGAGCCGAATCCGCGGAGGAAACAGGGAGCAGCTCCGATTACCGTGCTTGAAATGATCGTTCGACTCAGAAACCGTCTTCTTGTCAGTGTAGTGTTCATGCGCTTCAGTCAAAGCGGCTGTGGAGCTTCTGTCGAGCCGGAATTTATGCAAAAACGGTGCGTAGCAAACGTGGAATCCCAAATTCGCGCAACCCAAACAAACAACGCCCGAGCGAACGCTCGGGCGTTGCATCACGAAATTCGCTTGGTGACGCTGATCAAGGACGCGCGTAGTCGTACCCCGGCGTATCCTGTCCGGTCAAGCTCTGGGATGGAGGAACGGGCTTCTTGCGTTGGATGGAGATGGGCACACCGCCACTTGCCATTGCAGAGCGCTCGATTACGGGCAGTGAATCTTTGGCGGACGGCACTGCGGCAGCCACTGCATCTGCAGTTCGAGCCGCTTCTTGCGGAACGGCCAATATGACTGTCTCTGTCACTTCGGCGGCCACCTTGGGATTCGCCCTGGCGACGCTGGCAGCGACCTGTGGGGCGAACTGTCTGGCTCCCAATGCGGCTGCCGACGCCAAAGCCACGCTGTCTTGAGGAAGCAACTCAGCAGCCCTCGCAGCAATCTTTGGTGCAAGAGAAGGCTCCGTCTTTGCAATCGAAGAAATGACAGACTTGACTGCAGCAGGATATGCCTTCGCCACATATTCAACCACGGCCACCGCAATGGCTTCGCGGTCTCCAATGTCGGCTTGCTTGACAAGCACTGCTGCTTTGGCAGCCAACTCAGGCACGCGCACTCCCATCATTGCCTTGCTAACCACAGCACCCTTTGACTCGACGCCGGCAACTGCCTGCGTAGAAATGACACCGATGGACCCCGCTAACACGAGGGCCAAAACCCAATTTGTATGCTCCCTTTTCATAGGCACAAAATATGTTCCACCGTACGCAGGTTCATAATTAGCACATTGCGGAACATGTCGTCAACATTTTTTTGAAAAAATATCGAAGCATTAATTCATCGCAACAATGGCCGGGGAGGCAACGGATTCCTGCTTGGACTTCAGGTTGTGCGAGTTGGGTTGGTTTATTGAAATGAGTGCGCCACGATCGTACGCTGCGCGTCCTCTTGTTGATGCGGGCAGAGTCCTTTTATTCAAAATGCAGCTCGGCGCGGCATCGGAACAACGCGGGTGTTGGCAAGTCCAAAACGGCGGATCATACTCTCGCTATGCCATTGAATGAGCCGGACAATTTCGCCCTCAAAGAAGCCCGAGCCTGGCTGGCGCTTGGCGACGCTGTTTCAGCACTTTCCGAGCTGGAACGGTTACCATCTTCCAACCGGAACGAGCCCGGTGTGCTTCGGGTGGAGTGGGAGATCAGGGCCAAGTTGGGCGATTGGGATGCGGCTTTTCGGATCGCAGAGCGGCTTGTGGAATTGCTTCCTCACGAAGTGGATGGCTGGATTATTCGCGCTTATGCAGCAAGGCGGATGAAAGATGGCGGACTGGAAAAGGCGTGGTCACTTCTGCACCCGGCGCTCGAGAAGTTCCCCAAGGTTTTTCTTATTCCTTACAATCTCGCTTGTTACGCGGCGCAATCCGGTCATGCTGATGAAGCATGGCAACTGCTTCAACGCGCAATTGCAGTTGGGGGACAGTCAACGGTGCTGCAGATGGCGAAGGCTGACCCCGATCTAAAGCCGCTTTGGAAACGTCTTTCGGAAATCAGCCCGGAAATCTCACCGGAATGACCGCTCGGGGTCCCTTGACCGGCCAGCCGGTGGAATTTCCGGATCGGGCGTTTGCCTCGCCCTACCGTTCAGCGCGGCGCAGCCGCAACCAAATGCTCGAGGCGTAACCGTTGCGCTGGTTGTAGGAACAGCGCTGTGTCGCGCCGCACTGAAAGGGGCGACTCCGCCGCCCTCAGCGGCGATAAGTCGGGATGCGTTAATGAATTCTTGGAGACACCGGTCTCGAACGACCCACCAATTTGCGATTGCTGTGCAGGTTTTGCAATATGGTGCTCCGCCAACCAATCGAACGTGCTATTGGTCCGGCCCTGCAAGAACGTGTTCTTGAAGAGGGCTCAACTCTTCTTTGTTTCGGTCTGTTCTGCGGTGGATGAAGTTGAACCGGTGCTGCGGCTTCGGTAGTAGCTCGAGTAATACCGGTTCTGGTAGTAGTAATACGAGTAGTAGTAAGAGTCGCGGCCTTCGAAGTCGATGTCATTCAGAACGACGCCGCAAATGTGAATGCCTGCGTCGAGGAGGCGTTGGATGCTCTTTCGAGCGTGTTCACGACGGATTTTGTTGAACTTGGTGACGTACACGACACCGTCGGCCATCGCGGAAAGCACGAGAGGATCGCTGACAGCGGAAATCGGGGGGCAGTCCATGATGATGCGGTCGTAGCGTTTGCTGACCTCCTGCATGAACTGCATCATTCGTCGTGACCCGAGGAGCTCGGAGGGCTGGGACGGAGTTGCACCGCAGCAGACCACATCGAGATTGGGAACATCTGTGGTGTGGATGAGCTCATCGATGCTCTGCGCTTTTTCCATCAGGTACGCGGCGAGCCCAACGGGGCTGTGCAATTGGAATGCCTTGTGCACCGACGGCCGCCTCATATCGGAGTCGATCAACAACGTCTTGAGTCCTGTCTGTGCAGTTACGATTGCGAGGTTGGATGCGACAAGGGATTTGCCCTCGGAGGGTATCGTACTTGTGACGGTCAACACGCGCATTTTGCCGGCTTTGCTGCCGAGAGCAATGGCTGCGCGGACAGTGCGGAAGCTTTCGGATGCATTGGACTGAGGATGGAGGTGGGACTGGAGGTCGCGCTCGACGACGCTGTTTGATTTGATGTTGGGGACGTAACCGAGGAACGGCAGATGGAGATATGTTTCTACGTCATCCTGGGTCTTTATTGAATCATCGAGGTAGTTCACAAACAGTGCCAGTCCGAGGGCGACCGCGAGACCGCCGAAAGCGCCGAGCAACAGGGTTGTCACGATGCGGGGCTTGACTGGTTTAACGGGTACTGAGGCAGGATCAACTATTCTGATGTTGTTGGCGCGGTCCTTGCCGAGCAGCTCGACCTCTTTCATTTTTGAAAGAACGAGGTTGAACAGTGTTTTGCTGGTATCGGCTTTGCGAACAAGGATGTCATAATCTTTTTTGGCCTTGGTCCATTCAGTCAGGCGCTCTTCCCAATCTTTTACGTTTGAGGCGATGGTTTGTTCGGTGACGCGGGTAAGACGCGCCTCGGCACGCAGCGTTTCGACGAGGTTTTGGACTGCCCGGTCAAGGGATTTACGGGTTTCATCGATTCTCGATCGTGCGGCGATGATTGTTGGGTGTTTGTCTTTGTAGCGTTTCAGGAGGACAGCAAGGTCGTTCTCCTGGGTGGTGAGCTGTCGTTGCAGGTCTTTGACCACCGGGTCAGAGGCGACCGCCGGGAACGTTTCGATCGGTTTCCCGGCCTTCACGTGTTGTTCGAGTTCAACGATCACAGTTTCGGCGTTTTCTGCTCTTGCTTTGGCATCGGTATAACGGGATTGAGCCTGACTGAGCGCCTCGGCAATCACATTGTAGCGTTCGTCGAGCGAGACGAATTTCACTTGAGTGCGGTAATTATGGAGCTTTTCTTCGGCTTCTTGGACATCCTTTTCGAGGCTGTTGGCTTGTGCTTTGAGGAAAAAGAGGGTGTCAAGGGTACGTTTCTGTTTGAGGACGGCGTTTTGCTCGATGAATTCTTCGACGAGGGTGTTTGCGATATCGGCGGCTTTTTTGGGGTTTGTGTGCTCGACGCGGACGTCCACGAGCCGGCTCATGCGAATTGGGGCGACGGTGATATCGTCTGCGACGGCTTGGGCAACGTCGAGTTCCTTGGCGTATCTTGGGTCCTCGTTTAGCTTTTGTTTCTTGATAACAGCTTCGATCAGCGAACGGCTCATGAGGTTCTTGTACTGCGTCTGGAGATAGTCTGTATCTGCGCCTCCGCTGACCACCAAATCCTGGAGGTTGAACGTGGACGACTCGCGGTCGATTTGGATACGAGTTGTTGCCTGATAAATCTTGGGTGCCTTGTACAGATAAACCAGGCAGAGCACAAACACTGAGACAAAGGTGGCAATAACGAGCCACCGGCGCTCGAGTATTACGTGCCAATAATGCCGCAAATTGATGTTTGCGGCAGGCGAGGCAGACGACTCGATAAGATCGTTTGTGGCAGCTTGTGGGAAGTATGGCATGGCTCAAAAAGCAAAGTTGTTCGGTTACATCCAGGTCTCTTTCACCTCGATGATGTCTCCGGCCTCGACGTAAATCCGTTTTGCCGGGTCTTTCTCGTTCTTGATTTTGTCATACGAGAGCTTTCGAGTTTCGCCCCGGTGGGTGTATTCTATGGTATTGCTTGCGAGGCGGGTTGTTCCGCCCGCCAGTGCTATGCAATCCACGATGTCATACTTGCGTTCGCCGGTGAGCATGATTGGGCCCGGGCGTTGGACCTGGCCGATAACGGTGACGAAATCGGTCCGGTAATCTTTCACCGTAACCAGAACCTGTGGATCCACAAAGTAATCCTTCATCAACAACTCTCGCAGTTTGAGCGAGAGCTCGGAAGGGGTGAGTCCTGAGACCTCGACGACTTCAAGGAACGGGAACTGTATTGTGCCGCTTGCAGAAACCTTGAAATCAGTCTGCAAGCCCGTTTCTCCGACTATTGTAATGTACAGAGTATCGGTCGGAGAGATTTTCCGTTCTGCTTCACGCCTTGGCTGGAGAGGTGTTGCACTGGGGGAATTCCCACCGGCAACCTCGCTGGTCGCACCTTTGGGTGCATCTGTCTTGGCCTCGGCGGCCAAGGAATTCTGGAATAACAAACAACACATGCCGATGGCTGCGAGCCACGGCGCTGACCACACACAGAGTTTCATGCTCAGTACCCTATAGACACACTTACAGTAACCTGATTGATCTCGTAGTCAACAAATGATTGAGAGTCGCTAACCGTCTTTGTGTACTGGTACCCGACTCCGGTTTTCAGCCACATTTTGACCTGGTAGAACACGCCCATGTTCGCGCTGTAATAGTCAGCACCGCCGTCTCGGCTCAGCCCTTCTCCCTGGTACTCGTTATGGCTGTAAGTCGCGCCCAAAGAGACAATCCACGGTCGTCTTGTGCCAATTACCTGTTGAAACTGAAGCCCCACATTATCCCTCGTGTACGCGGCTGCCGATTGGGCGGACGCCGAACTCGCCCTGCTGTAGTTGAGACCAAGTTGCGATTTTTCAGATATTTTCCACGACAAGTCACCTTGGTAAACCGGGTCTCCAAAGTCTCGGTCGCCGTAGTAATTCTGCTGGTATCCGACCTTGAGAGTGCCGCTTATATTTGGGGTGATTTCACCCCTGGCGCCGACAAATGCGCCAAACGTCTCCAAGTGTGGAGGCTTGGCCGCCTTGGGGCCAAGAAGCGGCTTGTTCGGTTCTGCCGCGGACTGGCCGTAGAAGAAATCAACGATCGTGCTGATTTTGGGGCGTATCTTGTAGCTGCCCCCCACTGTCCCCCTCCATGAATTGACATCGTAAAACCGGCTGTGCTCCAGAAAATCGAGCCCGCTCAGATTCAATCCTCCATGAAGCGAAGTTTTCGGACTCAGGCCGTAGTCCAGGCCCGAACTGAACGAGTAGTTGAACCGCTCGACGTTTGGCGCGCGCACAAGGAATGTCAGGCCGCCAAACTCAAAACTCTCATATCCGCCGTAGATCGTGTCCGAATAGGAAGCCGATCCTGTGAGGCTGAACCGGAGCCTTTCGCCGCTGAGTGTTCCTGCAATGGTGCCCCGGTGCTCGGAAGCATCGCTAACGTATGGGTTCTGAGTGTAAAAAAGTTGCGTGTATGAATAGCCGACGCCCAGATCGAGGGCTGTGCCGCTGCGACCGATCTGGAGGTCCAGTGCAGGCGTCACCATTGTGATGAAATCGTCAATCTGAGGGCCGCCGGATTGATAGAACAAGTTGTCGTTGTATTGTTCAGCAACCGTCAAGTGGGGCCGCAAAAGGACCGGCCCGGCTCGGAATGCCATGATGTCTTTGGCTTCAAACCCATGACAAGCAAGGCTGAATCCGAGCAAAGCCGAAGCGGTTGCCGACACGCCGCGTATGGTGCTAAAGGTCTGCATTTGCAAAACAAGAGCTTGGTCCCGCGTGCATCCCGATGGATGGCCAGTGCGTGAGTGCCACATTGATCCTTCGGCATTCCATCACGTTTCACAAATTCTGCAAGCCAAAACAAACTGTCGCTGGGCACAGACGAGGTGCCACGATCGCGCACTTCCCATGCTTATGGCCGCGCCTGCCGTGCTCCTCAGACAATGTGTACTCTCATTGCCGCAGCCCGGCGAAACCGCAACCGAACGCTCCCCCAATCTGCGCCGAAACCGCAGATTAGCGGGTGGTTCGAGACTTTTGCCTTCGAACCGTTCGGCCGCTGATCCGACTCGCAAGTCCCCCGTGGGCGACGAGGTCGCCCCTTTCAGCGCAGCGCGACAGAGTGCCAAGCTTGCAACGAACGCGTTTATTTCGCCACGATCATTTGGTTGCCGCTGTGCCGCTCTGCATGGTTATACTGAGAAATCGATCATATTTGCGAAGCTTTTCAGACCGCGAGTTTGCTCAGTTTGTCAGTATCTGATTCTCTGGCAGCGAGCAGTGCGGTCACAATAGTGCGGCCTTGGAAGTTTAAATTGGATAATCTGCTCGGGACCCAATATGGGGACAGACACGGAATTTGGACGACCGGACTTTTGGCAGGGTGGACCAAACCAAGCGCCGGTCGGGTGGTCCCAGCCGGCCTTGGTGCCCAGATATGGGGACAGACATGATGTCCGGTATACTGGTCAGGAACGTTCAACGTGAAACGTTCAACTCTCAACTTTTAACGGGGTGACCGAAAGGGCGCATGGTGGGGCGGGATATGGGGACAGGCACGGAATTTGGGCGGACGGACTCTTGACCCGATGGACCTGAGCAAGCGCCGGTCGGACGGTCGAGGCCGGCTGCAGCACCCGGATATGGGGACAGACACGATGTCCGATATGCCGATCAGGAACGTTTAACGTCCAACGTTCAACTCTCAAGTTTCAACGGGGTGACCGAAAGGGCGCGCGGTGGGGCTGGATATGGGGACAGACACGCAATTTGGGCGGCCGGACTCTTGACCCGGTGGACCTGCCCCAGCGCCGGCCGGACGGCCAAGCCGGCAGCGGCGCCCAGATATGGGGACAGACACTGAGTATCTGCGACCGGACTATTGACCCCACTGGACCCGACCAAAGCGCTAGCCGGACGGTCCCAGCGGTCCCTGTCGCCCAGATATGGGGACAGACACGATGTCCGATATACTGGTCAGGAACGTTCAACGTGAAACGTTCAACTCTCAACTTTTAACGGGGTGACCGAAATGGCGCACGGTGGGCGGGACATGGGGACAGACACGGAGTTGAGGCGGCCGGGTTTTTTATCCAGTGGACCTGA
>Ga0315298_1002129_pt1 | contig 34419 bp, 32 predicted proteins | sample WHS_1_MG_FD_203077 | JGI IMG/M metagenome (GOLD analysis project Ga0315298, IMG submission 203077) | Extremophilic microbial mat communities from Washburn Hot Springs, YNP, Wyoming, USA - WHS_1_MG | ecosystem: Environmental > Aquatic > Thermal springs > Hot (42-90C) | place: USA: Wyoming...
TGGTCGCCGCTGGCGATTTCGGCGCGGCACAGGCCGCAGCTGCCTTCATGGCACATCGAGGGCAGGAACAGCCCGGCGGCCTCGGCGGCGGCGAGCACGGTTTCGCCCGGCGGGCAGGCGACGTCGAGACTCGCGCCGTCGCGCGTGAGAAGGGTGATGTCGTTCATCGTTCGGTTCCTGGGGTCGATCCCTGGTTCGGATGCGGGGGCCGGGGCGGCGCGTGGCCGTCCCGGCTTGTGGTCGTCAGGCCGCCGCCTTCGGCGCGAGTGCGTCGGCAATGTCGGCCTCGGCCGAGGTGATCGGCCGCACCCCGAAGCGGTTCACCAGAATGTCGAGCAGCGCCGGCGTCAGGAAGCCCGGCAGCGTCGGCCCGAGGCGGACATTGCGCACCCCGAGGGCGAGCAGCGTGAGGAACACCGCCGCCGCCTTCTGCTCGAACCACGAGACCACGAGCGACAGCGGCAGGTCGTTCACCCCGCATTCGAAGGCGCCGGCCAGCGCCTGGGCGATCACCAGCGCGGAATAGGCGTCGTTGCACTGGCCGATATCGAGCATCCGCGGCAACCCGCCGATCGTGCCGAACTCATGCGTGTTGAAGCGGTACTTGCCGCAGCCGAGCGTCAGCACCACCGTGTCGTCCGGCGCCTGTTCGGCGAACTCGGTGTAGTAGTTGCGCCCGGGCGCGGCACCGTCGCAGCCGCCGATCAGGAAGAAATGGCGGATCGCGCCGGCCTTCACCGCGCCGATCACCTGCTCCGCCGCCCCCAGCACGGCCTCGCGCCCGAACCCGGTGGTGACCGTCCTTTCCGGCTCGGTGCGGGTAAAGCCCGGCAGCGCCTTCGCCGCCTGCACCACCGGCGAGAAATCGCCATCGGCGATATGCCGCAGCCCCGGCCAGCCCACCGGCCCGGCGGTGAAGATGCGGTTGCGGTAAAGCGGCTGCGGCTCGATCAGGCAGTTCGAGGTCATCACGATCGGGCCGGGGAAGGCGGCGAACTCGGTCTGCTGGTTCTGCCAGGCGGTGCCGTAATTGCCGGCGAGATGCGAATAGGCGTGCAGCTTCGGATAGCCGTGCGCCGGCAGCATCTCGCCATGGGTATAGACGTTGATGCCGGTATCCTTCGTCGCCTCCAGGATCGCGTGCAGGTCGCGCAGGTCATGGCCGGAGACCAGGATCGCCTTGCCCTCGACCGGCGTGATCCGCACCGGCGTCGGCGTCGGCGCGCCATAGGTGCCGGTATTCGCGGCGTCGAGCGCCTCCATCACGGTGAAATTGACGCGGCCCAGCGCCAGCGCCTCTTCCAGCATCAGTTCGAGATCGACCGGATCGCCGGCCAGCAGGTCGAGCACCCGCGCCACCCCGTCGGCGATCGCCTCGCGGGTCTCGCCCAGCACCTCGGCATGGTGCGCGTAGGCGGCAACGCCCTTGAGGCCATAGAGCAGCAGGGCGCGCATGCCGATCACGTCCTCGCCCACCGCCTCGGCGCCGGCGCGCACGCTGGCGACATTCGCCTGCGCCAGCAGGCCCACCAGCGAATCCGCGGGAATGAACGCGGCGGCGCCACCCAGCGCCTCCGGGGTCTGCCCCGCCCCGCTCGCCGCCTCCGCATAGGCGTCGCGGAGCCGGTCGCGCAGCCGCGCCGCCGTGGCAATCATTTCAACGAAGCGGGCCCGGTTGAAATTCACATTGGTGAGCGTGGTGAACAGCGCATAGAGAATGAAGCTGTCCGCCTCGGCGTCCCGGCGGCCGAGTGCCTGCAGCCGCGTCACATACTGGCCGATGCCCTTGAGCTGATGGATCAGCACGTCCTGCAGGTCCGCGGTCGCCTCGTCCTTGCCGCACACGCCTTTCGGCCCGCCGCAACCCGCTGCTCCCGTCTCGGAGCGCATCGTCTGTTCACACTGAAAGCAAAACATGAATCTGAAATCCCTTCGCTGGTGATCCTCCCGCGCGGGGCCGTCGGGCCGGCGTCAAAAGGCGTATCCGAAATGCCTGTTAAAAAACGTATCCGCCTTGATCTGGATCATGCGGCCGGAAAATCATGTCGCCCGCATCACGCGGGCGCAAAATCATGTCGTGCGCTTGCGGAACAGCCAGGCCGCGAGGCCGAGATTGACCGCGCCGATCGCCGCCATCGGCCAGAACTGGCCGGCGAGCGTGCCGAACCCCGCCCCTTGGAGAAACGCGCCGCGCACGATCACCAGCATGTAGCGCAGCGGGTTGACCAGCGTGATCCGCTCCACCCAGAGCGGCATGTTGGCGATCGGTGTCGCGAAGCCCGACAGGATCACCGAGGGCACCATGAACAGGAACGCGCCGAGCAGCGCCTGCTGCTGTGTGGCCGACACCGCCGAAATCGCGAGCCCCACCCCGGTCACGGCGGTGACGAACAGCAGCAGCCCGACATAGAGAGCCACGATGTTCCCGCGCAGCGGCACGTGGAACCAGAACACCGCCGCGAGAATGATCACCGTGGCCTCGACCATGCCGATCAGCAGCCCCGGCACGCTCTTGCCGATCAGGATGTCGAGCTGTGTCAGCGGCGTCACCAGCAGCTGGTCGAAGGTTCCCGCCTCGCGCTCGCGCGCCACCGAAAGCCCGATCACCACGAGGGTCACCACCTGGGTGAGCAGTGCGACGATGCCCGGCACCACGAACCATTGCGAGCGCAGCGCCGGATTGTAGCGCGCCCGCATCACGAGATGCGCTGGCGGCCCGCGCCCGCCCCGCGCCGCCCGCCAGTCATCGCCGAAGCGGGTGAGGATCGTGTTCGCATATCCCACGATGATCAGCGCGGTGTTGGAATTCCGCCCGTCCACGATCACCTGCACGGGCGCCGCCCGCCCGCTCAGCAGGTCGCGCGTGAAGTGCCGGCCGATCACCAGCACCATCTGCACCGCGCGGGAATCGATCAGCGCGTCGATCCGGTGGTCGCTGTGCAGCGTGTCCGCCAGTTCGAAGGTGGGCGCGCCGAGAAACCGCGCGACCAGTTCCCGCGAGGCCTGGCTGCCATCCTGGTTGTAGATCGCGACCGGCACGCGGTTGAGGTCGAAGGTCGCGGCATAGCCGAACACCATCAGCTGGATCAGCGGCGCGGCGAACAGCACCACGCGGCCCCTGCGGTCGCGCAGGATCGCCTGCAGCTCCTTGATGATGAGGGCGATGATGCGCGCCATCCGCCTAGTCCAGCCGCTTGCGCGCCAGCGCCCGCGCCAGCCCGAGAAAGATCGCCGCGAGCACGACGAGCGCCGCCGCGTTCGGCAGGATGACGGCCCAGACATCGCCCGCCAGGAATACGGATTGCAAAATCGCAACGAAATATCGCGCCGCCACCACATGCGAGATCGCCTGGACGAAGCCGGGCGTGCTGTGCAGGTCGAACACGAAGCCCGAGAGGATGAAGGCCGGCAGGAAGGTGGTGATCAGCGCGATCTGCCCGGCGACGAACTGGTTGCGCGCCACCGTCGAGATCACCAGCCCCATGCCGAGCGTGGCCAGCATGAACTGCGCGGCGCAGGCGCTGAGCACCACGATCGAGCCGTGCAGGGGCACGCCGAAGAGAAACACCGCGATCGCGACCGAGCCGAGCATCCCGCCCATTCCGAGCACGAAATAGGGCACGAGCTTCGCGATCAGGATTTCGCGCAACGCCACCGGCGTCACCATCAGCGCCTCCATCGTCCCGCGTTCCCATTCGCGGGCGATGACGAGGGCCGTCAGCAGCGCGCCGGTCAGCGTCATGATCAGCGCGATCAGGCCGGGGATCAGATAATGCCGGCTGTTGACCGAGGGGTTGAACCGCACGCGCGGGCGGACATCGAGCGGCAGCGGATCGCGCACCCCCTGCCGCGCCGCCTCCGCCGCGACCCATCCGGCCCACACCTGCTGGACATAGCCCTCGACCAGCCGCGCGGTATTGGCATCGACGCCATCGATGATGACGCCGATCGGCGCGCCGGCCGACCCGCGCGCCTGCCGGCCGAAATCGGCCCGCAGCCAGACGATCCCGTCCACCTTCCGCGCCGCCATCGCCCGTTCGGCCGCCTGGCCGGTCAGGTAGCGGTGCGGTTCGAAATAGCGCGAGCGGTCGAACCCGGCGGCGAAGCTCGCGGCGAGCGCCCCCGGCTGCTCCACCACGATGGCGAGCGGCACCCGCCGCGCATCGAGCGTCACGCCGTAGCCGAACAGCCAGAGCAGGATCGCCGGCAGCAGGAAGGCGATGGCGAGCGCGGACGGGTCGCGCAGGATCTGCAGCGCCTCCTTGCGCATCAGCCCCCGCACCCGCCGCAGCGCCGCGCCGTTCATGCCGCCTTCCCCTCGGCCGCGCCGATCACGGCGATGAACGCGTCCTCCATCGTCGGGTCGGGCCGGGCCGTGTCCGCCGCCGCGGCGCGGATCGAGGCCGGCGTGCCCTCGGCGAGAATGCGCCCCTGCGCCATGATCACCAGCCGGTCGCAATACTCGGCCTCTTCCATGAAATGGGTCGTGACCAGCACCGTCACCCCGGCCTCCGCCAGCGCGCTGATCCGCCGCCAGAAATCCCGCCGCGCCAGCGGGTCCACACCCGAGGTCGGCTCGTCGAGAAACAGGATGTCCGGCTCGTGCATCAGTGACGCGGCGAGGGCGAGGCGCTGCTTGTAGCCGAGCGGCAGGTCGCGCGCGGCCGCCCCGCGCATCGCCTCCAGCCCGAATTCCGCCAGCGCCCAGCCGATCCGTGCCGCCCGCCGCCCGCCGCGCAGCCCATAGGCGCTGGCGAAGAAGGTCAGGTTCTGCGCGACGGTAAGGTCGCCATAGAGCGAGAATTTCTGCGCCATGTAGCCGATCCGCCCGCGCGCCGCCGCCGCCGCGCGCCGCAGATCGTAGCCGGCGACGTCGAGCCGCCCCTCGCTCGGCGGCAGCAGGCCGCACAACATGCGGAACGTGGTCGATTTTCCCGCCCCGTTCGCGCCGAGCAGGCCAAAGATCTCGCCGCGGCGCACCTCGAAACTCACGGCATCGACGGCGGTGAAATCGCCGAACCGCCGCGTCAGCCGCTCCACCGCGATGACGGTCTTCGCCGCCTCGGCCGCCGGCATCGGCGGGGCAGGGGAGGGGGCCGCAGGCGTTGCCGCCCCGCCGCGCAGGCGGAGCAGTTCGTCGACGAACCCGTCCTCGAAGCGCGGCGCCGCCGGCAGCGCCTCGATCCCCGGCGGTCCGCGCCAGGGCGCCGCATCGCTCACCACCCGCACGAAACGTCCCTCGATGACGGTGTCGATCACCCCCGGTGCTGTGGCGAGGGTCGCCTGCAGCCGCCGTCGTTCGCCCTCGGGTGCGGCGACGCGAAAGGTCCGTCCCGCCATCGGCGCGGTGAACTGCGCCGGCGGGCCGTGCGCCAGCAGCCGACCCTCGTGCAGGAGCAACACAGCGCGGCAGCGCGCCGCCTCGTCGAGATAGGCGGTGCTGAACAGCACCGTCACCCCCTCATGCGTGGTCAGCCGGTCGATGATCTCCCACAATTCCCGGCGCGACACCGGATCGACGCCGACGGTCGGCTCGTCGAGCAGCAGCAGCCGTGGCGGATGCACGAGCGTGCAGGCGAGGCCGAGCTTCTGCTTCATCCCGCCCGAAAGCCGCCCGGCCCGCCGCGCGGTGAAGGGGGCGAGGCCGGTCATCGTCATCAGCTCGGCATAGCGTGCGGGCCGTTCCGCTGCCGAGACGCCCTGCAAATCGGCGTAGAGGTCGAGATTTTCGCGGACCGTCAGATCCTCGTAGAGCCCGAAGCGCTGCGGCATGTAGCCGATCCGCCCCTGCACCGCGAGCGGATCGCGCCGCACATCGATGCCGAGCACCTCGATCGCGCCGCGATCCGGGCGCAACAGCCCGGCGATCAGCCGCATCAGCGTGGTCTTGCCCGCGCCGTCGGCGCCGATCAGGCCGGTCACCCCGCCATGCGGCACCACGGCGCTGACCTCGTCCACCGCCGCAATCTCCCGCCCGCCGCCGCTGAACCGCCGGCAGACCCGGTCGAGGCGCAAGGCCGGCGTGTCACCGTCCGCCATCATGGTCCGGCAAGCAGCCGGTCGCCCCGGTTGCCGGCGCGGTCTTGTCGATCCGCACCGTCGCCGGCATGCCGAGCCGCAACTGCCCGCGCGGATCGCAGACATAGACCCGTATCCGGTAGACCAGCGCGGTGCGCAGTTCCGGGCTTTCGATGGTTCGCGGGGTGAATTCGGCGGTGGGCGAAATGTACCCGATCCAGCCGCGATACCGCGTGCCGGGAAAACTGTCGGTACTCACCGAGGCCGTCATGCCGGGCCGCAGCCGGCCGAGTTCCGCCTCCGGCACATAGGCGCGCACCCAGAGCGGGGAGGGGAGGGCGATGGTGAACACGGGTGTGGCCGGCGAGGCCATGTCGCCCGGCTCCAGGATCCGGTCCTCGATCACGCCGTCCGCCGGGGCATGCAGCTTCGTCTCGTCAAGGTTGCGCCGGGCGAGGGCGACGGCTGCGGCGGCTTCCCGCCATGCCGCGCGCGCGGCGGCGATGTCCTCGGCACGCGGCCCCTTCACCGCGAGAAGATAGGCCTGCCGCGCGGCCTGATACTGGTCCCGTGCCGTGCGGAAGGCGGCCCGCGCGTTGTCCCGGTCCTGAAGGCTCGCGGCGCTCTTCCGGCTCAGCGATTCAAGGCGGCGATACACCCTGCCATCGTTATCGGCCTGCGCCTTCAGGGCGTCCATCGTGGCCTTCGCCTGGGCGATCTCCTCGGGGCGGGAGCCGGCCAGCATCCGCGCGAGCGTCGCCTTCCGGTTCGCCACGGCGGCCTCGGCCTGCGCGAGCGCCGCCGCATAGCTGGTGTCGTCCAGCGTGGCGAGCAGTTCGCCCCGCCGCACCCGCGCGCCTTCCTGGACCGCGATCCGCGTGATCCGCCCGCTCACCTCGAAGGCGGGCATCGTCTCGCGGATATCGACATTGCCGTAGAATGTCATCGCGTCGCTCTTCCGCCCGTCGCCGAGGCGGAGGAGCGCGCCACTGCCCGCGGCGGCAAGCAGCATCACCGCCACGAGAACGAGGCGGACCGGTCGGGACGGCAATTTCGGCAAGTCGCGGCTCCTCGCGATGTGCGATGCTTGTAACGCCGCGATACTGGACGCCGCCCCGCCCCGCCGCATTGATCGGGATCAACGCCGCCGGCCCCACGAACGGCGAAGGCGGATGCGACATCGCCGCATCCGCCTTCCGTTACCCTGCCCGGCCGAAGCCGGTGCGAAGGGTCAGGGCATCAGTTGCCCATGAACGGGGTGAAGCCGGGGGAGGTCGTCACCGGCGTCTGCGTGCCGGCCGGCGAGCCCACGGTCGCGCTGTTGCCGAACGTCACGGCGCTGTTGCTGTGCGCCGCTTCCGTGGCGATCGGCTGGCTCTGCAGCGGAATCTGCCCGGCCATCGCCGTGCCCGCCGTCATCACCGTGAAACCCGCAAGCGCCGCCATGATCTTGATCGTCTTCGTCATTGCACTTCTCCATGTCGCGGAAGGCTCTTCGGCCGTTCCGTCGGTTTCCGCCGGCAGGGAGCAGCCGGCTTACGGAGATGCAGATGGGTCCTTGTGGCGGTTCGATGAACATGCCCTGTCTCAATATCATTCATGTGCAGAATGTATCGGTGCGGGGCTTGCGGCCGCTCAGGGGGCGATGAACCGTCCGCGCGCCGCGCCCAGCCGCTCGCCGATATGCCGGGCCACCTCGCTCACCCGCCTTGTCTTGTGCGTGTCGGGGTGGGCGATCAGCCAGTAGCTCCGGGTAAAGCGCAGGTCAGGCACGAGGCGGCGCAGCTCGGGAAACCCGATGGCCGCGTAATCGTGCAGGATGCCGATTCCATGCCCCGCCCGCACCGCCTCCATCTGGCCGACCACGCTGCCGCATTCGAAATGCCGCCGCATGATCCGCCCCAGCGTCGCCGCGTAGTCGAGCGCGCGGCTATAGGCGAGCTCCTCGACATGGGTGACGAACAGATGCCCGGCGAGATCCTCCTGCCGCCGGATCGGCCCGTGCCGGTCGAGATAGGACGCGGCGGCATAGACGCTCAACGTATAGTCGGTGAGCTTGCGCACCACGAGCCGCCCCTGTTTCGGCCGCTCCAGCGTGATGACGAGATCGGCCTCCCGCCGTGACAGCGAGAAGGTGCGCGGCAGCGGCACGAGCTGGATGGTCAGTTCTGGGTGCCGCGCCGCCAGCGCGCCGAGTTCGCGGGCAAGGAAATAGTTCCCGAGCCCATCCGGCGCGCCGACGCGCACCACCCCGGCCACCGCTTCCGCCGTGCCGGCCAGTGCCGTGCCGACGCGCAGGAAATCCGATTCCGCCCGCTCGGCGGCGAGCAGCAGCGCCTCGCCCGCCCCGGTCAGCGTGCAGCCGCCGGTATGCCGCTCGAACAGCTTCGCGCCCAGTTCCTCTTCCAGCGCCGAAAGCTGCCGCCCCACCGTCGCGTGGTTGAGCCGGAGCTGCCGCGCCGCGCCGAGAATCTGGCCGTGCCGCGCCACGGCGAGAAAAATCCGGATCCGGTCCCAGTTCATCGGGTCAGACGTTATTTCACGCACATCGATGCCGCAATCCTGCGCGTTGATACGCGGAATTCGAAGTGCCAAAGCCGGGTCTGCCATGCAACCAGGCGGAGGAAGTTTTTCCATGTCCACCGAGATCCAGCATTTCATCGACGGTCGTCTCGTCCCCGGCGGCAGCGGCCGCACGGCGCCGGTCTTCAATCCCGCGACCGGCGAGGTCTCCGGCCAGGTGCCGCTTGCCGCGGACAGCGAAGTGGCCGCCGCGGTCGAGGTCGCGCGCCGCGCCTTCCCCGCCTGGTCCGAAACCACGCCGCTGCGCCGCGCGCGCATCCTCAACCGCTTCCTGCACATCCTCGAGGAGCGGATCGACGATCTCGCCGCGGTGATCTCCGCCGAGCACGGCAAGGTGATCTCGGATGCGAAGGGCGAGGTGCAGCGCGGCATCGAGGTGGTCGAGTTCGCCACCGCCGCCCCGCTGCTGCTCAAGGGCGAGGTCACCGAGAATGTCGGCACCAGGATCGACAGCCACTCCGTCCGCCAGCCGCTCGGCGTCGTCGCCGGCATCACCCCGTTCAACTTCCCGGCGATGGTGCCGATGTGGATGTTCCCCGTCGCCCTCGCCTGCGGCAACTGCTTCATCCTCAAGCCCTCCGAGCGCGACCCCTCGGCCGCCCTGCTGCTCGCGCAATGGCTGAAGGACGCCGGCCTGCCGGATGGCGTGTTCAACGTCGTCCATGGCGACAAGACCGCGGTGGACGCGCTGCTCGCCCATCCCGACATTTCCGCCGTCAGCTTCGTCGGCTCGACGCCGATCGCCCGCTACATCTATGAAACCGCCGCCCGCCACGGCAAGCGCGCCCAGGCGCTGGGCGGCGCGAAAAACCACATGATCATCATGCCCGACGCCGACATGGACCAGGCGGTCGATGCGCTGATGGGTGCCGCCTATGGCTCCGCCGGCGAGCGCTGCATGGCGATCTCGGTCGCCGTCCCGGTCGGTGAGGCAACCGCCAACGCGCTGGTCGAGCGCCTCGCCCCCCGCGTGCGCGACCTGCGCATCGGCCCGGGCACCGACCCCGAGGCCGAGATGGGCCCGCTCGTCACCCGCCAGCATCTCGACAAGGTGCGCGGCTATATCGACGAGGGCATCGCCGCCGGCGCCGAACTGGTCGTCGATGGCCGCGATTTCCGCCGCCAGGGCTATGAGAACGGCTTCTTCATCGGCGGCACGCTGTTCGACCGCGTCACCCCGGAGATGAAGATCTACCGCGAGGAAATCTTCGGCCCGGTGCTCTCGGTGGTCCGCGCCGGCAGTTTCGACGAGGCGGCGGGGATGATCAACGCCCATGAATTCGGCAACGGCACCTCGATCTTCACCCGCGACGGCGATTCGGCCCGCGAATTCGCCCACCGCATCCAGGTCGGCATGGTCGGCATCAACGTGCCCATTCCGGTGCCGATGGCGTTCCACTCCTTCGGCGGCTGGAAGGCCTCGCTGTTCGGCGACCACCACATGCACGGGCCGGAAGGCGTGCGCTTCTACACCAAGCTCAAGACGATCACGACCCGCTGGCCCACCGGCATCCGCGCCGGCGCCGAATTCGTGATGCCGACGATGAAGTAATGCAGGCTCCCGCCTGACGAAGTGGCGCCGCCCCCGGCGTGACGCAGAACGGCCCGGATCACCGATCCGGGCCGTTTTCATTGCGGCCATCCCGATCCTCGTCAGCCCCCGCTCAGGGCGCGGGCGCCGCGCCGAGTTCGTATTCGACCTCCGCCGTATAGGCCGGATGGTCGTCGCTCAGGTGCGAGCTGAACAGCGTCATGTGCCCCACCTCGATCGGCGGCGAGCGGTAGAGATTGTGGCTCTGGACGAATTCGGCGAAGCGCGGTCCCACCGGCAGATCCATCCGTGCCAGCGTCACGTGCGGCGCGTAGCGGCGGCGTTCCGGCGGCAGGCCGATCCGCCGCAGCGCGGTCTCGATCTTCGACTGCAGGTGCAGCAGCGCCGGATTGCGGTCCACCCCGATCCACAGCGAGGTCACCCGGCCGCCCTTCTCGAACCAGCCCGCCCCGGCCAGGGTAAGCGGAAACCCCGGCGCGCGGATCGCGGCGAGCGCGTGATCGATCTCCTCGGCCTGCAGCCGGCTGGCCTCGCCGATGAAGCGCAGCGTCACGTGCATGTTCTGCGCCGGCACCCAGCGCGCGCCTTGCAGGTTGAAGGCGAAGCCCGCCAGGGTCTGCCGGATCTCCCAAGGCAGATCGAGGGCGATGAAAAGGCGCATCGGTTTGCCCTCCTCTCGGCGCCCATCGTGGGCGGCGCCGTGCGGCGGGTCAAGATCAGGCGTGCGCCGCGGCGCGGACCTCCCGGTTCGCGTTCAGCCCGAGCATCAGTCCGATATTCTGCACCGCCGCGCCCGAGGCGCCCTTGCCCAGGTTGTCGAGCCTTGCCACCAGCACCGCCTGGCTTTCGGCCTCGTTTTCGAACACGAACAGCTCCATCAGGTCCGAACCTTCGGCCGCCGCCGCCTCCAGCCGCTGCTCGCAGGGCGTCTTGCGGACCACCACCTGCCCGCCGCCGTCATACCGGTCCATCAGCGCCGAGCCGATCTCGCGCGCGGTCGGCCGGCCGGGCAGGGTGTCGAGATGCAGCGGTATCGAGACCAGCATGCCCTGGCGGAAATGCCCGACCGAAGGGACGAAGATCGGCCGCCGCGTCAGCCCGGCATGGGCGACGATCTCCGGCAGGTGCTTGTGATTGAGCGACAGCGCGTAGAGCTCGAAGGGCGGGCCGCCGGCGCTCTCGTGATCGGCGATCATCGCCTTGCCGCCCCCCGAATATCCCGACACCGCGTTGATCGCGACCGGATGATCCTCCGGCAGCAATCCGACATCGACCAGCGGCCGCAGCAGGGCGATGGCGCCGGTGGCGTAGCAGCCCGGATTGGCGACGCGCGGCGCCGCGGCGATGGCGGCCGCCTGTCCCGGCGCCAGTTCGGCGAACCCGTAGGTCCAGCCGGGCGCGGTCCGGTGCGCCGTGCTGGCGTCCAGCAGGCGCGGGGCGGCGCTGCCCATTCCCTCCACCATGGCGGCGGCCTCGCGCGCGGCCGCATCCGGCAGGCAGAGCACCACGAGGTCCACGGATTCCATCATCGCGCGGCGCGCGGAAGGGTCCTTGCGCATCGCCGGGTCGAGGCTGCGCAACGCCACGCCGGGCATCCGCCGCAGCCGCTCCACTATCTGCAGGCCGGTCGTTCCGGCCTCGCCGTCGATGAACACGCTCCTGGTCATGGCGCAAGCTCCTTGTCGCGTCATGCTGGCACCAAACGCGCCCCTGTGCTAGGCGGGCCATCAGTCAAATGGAGCCACCACCAATGTCCGAAACGCAGATCGCGCCGCTCACGCTCAACATCCAGTACACGAAGGACCTGTCCTTCGAGGTTCCCGGTGCGCCGGCGATCTATACGCTCCTCCGCCAGGCTCCGACCGTGAACATCAACCTCGACGTTCAGGTCCAGCGCCTGCAGGACGACGCCCATGTCTACGAGGTGACGCTGACCACCCGCGCGGAAGCGACCCATCCGGCCCCGGCCGAAAGCGGCAACGGCGCCGAGGGCGGCAAGGACCTCACCGTGTTCATCGCCGACCTGTCCTATGCCGGCGTGTTCACCCTGACCGGCATTCCGGACAACCAGATCGAGCCCGTGCTGCTCGTCGAATGCCCGCGCCTGCTGTTCCCCTTCGCCCGCAACATCCTCGCCGATGTCACCCGCGATGGCGGCTTCCCGCCGGTGATGCTCGGCCCGGTGGATTTCGTCGGCCTCTGGCAGGCCCGCCGCGCCCAGGACGACGGCGAGACGATCGCCAACGCCTGATCCGCAGCGGCGCCGCCGCGCGCGGCGCCGCACGCTGACGCCTTTCCAGGAACGACCTGCCGATGCGCTACGTCTCCACCCGCGGTGCGGCCCCGTCCCGTGAATTCGACGATGTCCTGCTGGCCGGGCTGGCCGAGGATGGCGGGCTGTTCGTGCCCGAGACCTGGCCGGTCTTCTCGCCGGCGGAATGGCGCGCGCTGCGCGGCCTGCCCTATGCCGAGCTCGCCGCCCGCGTCATGGCCCCGTTCATGACCGGCGGCGCCATCGGCTTCGACGATCTGCAAGCCATCACCCGCGCCTCCTATCGCGGGTTCGACCATGCGGCGGTCGTCCCGCTGGTCCAGCTCGAACCCTCGCTCTTCGTGCTGGAACTGTTCCACGGCCCGACCCTCGCCTTCAAGGATCTCGCCCTCCAGGTCGCCGGCCGCCTGTTCGATCATGTCCTGTCCGCCCGCGACGAGCGAGTGACGATCGTGGGCGCCACCTCGGGCGATACCGGCTCCGCCGCGATCGAGGCCTGCCGCGACCGCCTGCGGGTCGACATCGCCATCCTCCACCCCGAAGGCCGCACCTCCGAGGTCCAGCGCCGGCAGATGACCACGGTCAAGGCCCGCAACGTCCTCAACATCGCCCTCTCCGGCACGTTCGACGACTGCCAGGACCTGGTGAAGGCGATGTTCGCCGATGCGCCCTTCCGCACCGAGCTGCGCCTGTCGGCGGTCAACTCGATCAACTGGGCGCGCATCGCCGGCCAGATCCCCTATTTCGCCGCCGCCGCCCTCGCCCTCGGCGCGCCGGACCGCCCGGTCGCCGTCGCGGTGCCGACCGGCAATTTCGGCAACATCCTCGCCGCCTGGGCGGCGCGGCAGATGGGCCTGCCGATCGAGCGCTTCATCGTCGGCAGCAACGCGAACGACATCCTCGCCCGCTTCCTCGCCGCCAACGACATGCGCACCGCCGGCGTGGTCGAAACCGTCTCCCCCTCGATGGACATCCAGGTCAGCTCGAATTTCGAGCGCCTCCTGTTCGAGGCGCTGGGCAGGGATGCGCCGGAGACCGCCCGCACCATGGTCGATTTCCGCGCCAGCGGCACGATGAAGGTCTCCCGCGAGGTCTGGCAGGCGGTCCGGCGCGACTTCGCCGGCCTCGCCCTCGACGATGCGGCGACCCTTGCCGAGATCGCCCGCATCCGCGCCGAGTCAGGCTACATCGCCGACCCGCACACCGCGATCGGCATCGCCGCCGCCCGCGCCGCCGCCCCGGTCGGCGTGCCGGTCATCGCCGCGGCGACCGCGCATCCCGCCAAGTTCCCGGCGGCGATGCATCGCGCGATCGGCATTCGCCCGGGGCTGCCGCCGCGGCTCGACGACCTATATGACCGTCAGGAACATTTCGTACGCGCGGGCAACAGCCTCGGCGAGGTCGAGACCCTGGTCCGCCATTTCGCGCACAGGAACGATGCATGAGTGACACAGTGCAGGTGACGAAACTCGACTCCGGCCTGACCATCCTGACCGAACGGATGGACCGGGTGGAGACCGTCTCCTTCGGCGCCTATGCCGGCGTCGGCACCCGCCACGAGACGGCGGCGGAAAACGGCGTCTCGCATTTCCTCGAACACATGGCCTTCAAGGGCACCGAGCGCCGGAGTGCCGCCGCCATCGCCGAGGCGATCGAGGATGTCGGCGGCCACATCAACGCCTACACCTCGCGCGAGCAGACCGCCTATTACGTCAAGCTGCTGAAGGAGGATCTCTCCCTCGGCATCGACATCATCGGCGACATCCTCTGCCATTCCACCTTCGATCCGGCGGAATTCGAGCGCGAGCGCGGCGTCATCCTGCAAGAGATCGGCCAGGCGAACGACACGCCGGACGATATCGTGTTCGACCATTTCCAGCTCGCCGCCTATCCCGACCAGCCGATGGGCTGGCCCACCCTCGGCACCGAGGAGATCATCCGCGCCATCGGGCCGGACGCGCTGCGCCGCTACATGAAGGCGCACTACACGCCCGAGAACCTCGTCGTCGCCGCCTCCGGCAATCTCGAACACGCCCGCGTGGTCGATCTCGTGGCGACGCATTTCGCCGACCTGCCGGCCGCGACCCGCGCCGAGCCGCTGCCGGCCGAATACGCCGGCGGCGAATACCGCGAGCTGCGCGATCTCGACCAGGCGCATCTCGTCCTCGGCTTCCCCGCCGTCGGCTACGCCGATCCCGATTTCCACGCCGCGATGCTGCTCTCCACTTTGCTCGGCGGCGGCATGTCCTCGCGCCTGTTCCAGGAAATCCGCGAGAAGCGCGGCCTCGTCTACTCGATCTACAGCTTCGCCCTGCCGGCGCGCGATGCCGGGCTGTTCGGCATCTATGCCGGCACCGGCGAGGCCGAGGCGGCCGAACTCGTCCCCGTCACCCTCGGCGAGCTGGCCAAGGTTCGCCAGAGCGTCTCCGAGGCCGAACTCCGCCGCGCCCGCGCCCAGGTCAAGGCCGGGCTGCTGATGTCGCTGGAAAGCACCGGCAGCCGCTGCGAGCAGATCGCCCGCCAGTGGCAGATCTTCGGCCGCATCGTGCCGACCGCCGAAACCGTCGCGAAGATCGACGCCGTGACGGTGGACGACATCACCAACGTCGCCACCCGCATCTTCCGCGCCAAGCCCACCCTTGCCGCGATCGGCCCGGTCGGCCGCGTGCCGCAGATGCCGAAAATCATTGAGAGGCTGGCGGCGTGAACCGGCTCGACCTGCTCGACGCCCTGCTCGACGCCGCGAAGCGCGCCGGCGCCGATGAGGCCGATGCGCTGATGGGCTCCGGCACCTCGCTCTCCGTCGGCCGCCGCCTCGGCAAGGTCGAGGAGATCGAGCGCGCCGAAAGCGACACGGTCGGCCTGCGCGTCTTCGTGGGAAGCCGCAGCGCCATCGTCTCCTCCGGCGCGATCGACCCCGCAGGCTTCTCCCGCCTCGCCGAACAGGCGGTGGCGATGGCCCGCGTCGTGCCCGAGGATCGCTTCTCCACCATCCCCGACGCGCCGCCCCCGCCCGATTCCGCCCCGCTCGACATGGACGATCCGGCCGAGCCCGGCGTCGAGGCGCTGCTCGCCCGCGCCGCCGCGGCGGAAGAGGCGGCCCTCGCGGTCAAGGGCATCACCAATTCCGAGGGCGCCGGCGCCTCCTGGTCGCGCAGCCACATCGCGCTGGCCACCTCGCGCGGCTTCGCCGGCGCCTATTCCCGCTCCAGCCACGGCGTCTCCGTCTCGCCCATCGCCGGCGAAGGGGTGGGGATGCAGCGCGACTATGAATATTCCGCCGCCGTCCACGGCGCCGACCTTGCTGACCCCGCCGGCCTCGGCCGCGCCGCCGCCGAGCGCGCGGTCAGCCGGCTCGACCCGCGCCGCCCGGCTACCACGAAACTGCCGGTGGTCTACCACCCCCGCGTCGCCGGCTCGCTGCTCGGCCATTTCGCCGGCGCCATCAACGGCGCCGCCATCGCCCGCGGCACCAGCTTCCTCAAGGATGCGATGGGCCAGGCGATCTTCGCGCCCGGCATCTCCATCATCGACGATCCGCTGCGCCGCCGCGGCCTGCGCTCGCGCAGCTTCGACGGCGAGGGCCAGACCGTCTCCCGCCGCGCCCTGATCGAGGATGGCCGGCTGACCACCTGGCTGCTCGACTCCCGCAGCGCCGCCCAGCTCGGCCTCGCCACCACCGGCCACGCCGCCCGCGGCACCTCCGGCCCGCCATCCCCGGCGCCGAGCAATCTCTACATGCAGCCCGGCGCGCTCTCGCCCGAGGCGCTGATCGCCGATATCGGCCTCGGCCTCTACGTCATCGAGCTGATCGGCATGGGCGTGAACGGCATCACCGGCGATTATTCGCGCGGCGCCGCCGGCTTCATGATCCGCGACGGCCAGCTCGCCGAGCCGGTCGCCGAGGTCACCGTCGCCGGCAATCTGCGCGAGATGTTCCTCCACCTCACCCCGGCGAACGACCTCGAATTCCGCCGCGGCACCGACGCGCCGACGCTGCGGATCGAGGGCATGACGATGGCCGGAGCCTGAGCCGAGGGCTCAGGACGGCCGGAGCCCGAGCCTGCCGGTTCAGGACGGCCGGAGCCTGAGCCGAGGGCTCAAGATGGCGGGCGGCTGAGCGAGCCTCAGCCCTCCGGCGTCAGCCCCTTCAGCACCGCGCTCATCGCCCCGGCCAGCTCCGTCGGCAGCAGGATCGTCGCCCCCCGGTCCTTGTTCATCTCGTAAACCAGGTTCATCTGCCGGATCTTCAGCGCCATCGGGTTGGCGGCGTATACCTCCCCGGCATGGACGATCTGCTCGGCGATCGCCACTTCCGAACTCGCCAGCGTCACCCGCGCCTGCTTCTCCTTCTCCGCCTGCGCGTTGCGGCTCATCGCGTCGTTCAGCTCGGCCGGAATCCGCACGTCGCGGATCTCCACCGCGATCCCGCCGATCCCCCAATCCTGCGACTTCGCGGCGATCGCGGCGCGGATCTTCGCATCCATCGCCTCGCGATTGCCGAGAATCTCGCCCAACCCCATCCCGCTGATGATCTCGCGCAGCGAGGTCTGCGCCACCTGGCCGATCATCGCGCGATAATCGGTCAGCTCGGTTGCCACGCGCCGCACATCCTCCACCTTCCAGAACAGCACCGAATCCACCGCGACCGAAACGCCATCCAGCGTCAGCGTGTTCTCCGCGCTGATGATCGTGCTCTGCTTGCGGGTATCGACCAGCACATAGACCGTCTCGATGACCGGGATGATGAAGAACACGCCCGGCCCGCGAATGCCGGCGAAGCGGCCAAGCCGCAGCACCACCGCGCGCTCCCACTCGTTCGCCGTCCTGAGCGTCAGCCCGCAGACGATGCCGAGCAGCGCCACCACGGCGCCGGGAAAGGCGAGGCGCAGCGGCACGGCGATGAGAACGCCAAGGACGATCAGGATCACGGCGATGGTCGCGGCGGAACGGTTCATCCGGCGTCTCCCTGCGCCGCCCCGCCACCGCCCGGCGCGGTGGCCGTCACGCGGCCGAAACTGCTCCGCCGATCATGCGATGCGGGCGAGGGCGGCGTCCAGCCTCGCCATCTCCGCCTCGGCCGCTTCCAGCCGCTCGCGGTTCTCGGCGATCACCTCTTCCGGCGCGCGGCGGACGAAATCCTCGTTGCCGAGCTTGCCGCGCAGCTTGCCGGCCTCGGCCTCGGCCTTGGCCCGCGTCGTCGCCAGCCGCTTGCGCTCGGCGGCGAGGTCGATGATGCCGGCGAGCGGCAGCACCAGCGTCGCCTCGTCGAGAATCGCCTGCGCCGCGCCCTGCGGCATCTCGCCCTCCAGCGGGGCGAGGGTCGCCACCCGGGCGAGCCGGCCGATCTCCTCGCGCCAGCGTGCCGCCCGCGCCAGGGTTTCCGGCGCCGCGTCGCGGATCAGCAGGTCGATCCGCGTTGCCGCCGGCACGTTCATCTCGCTGCGCACGGCGCGGATTTCCGAAATCGCGCGGATCGCCCACGACACCTCGTCGCGCGCCGCGGCCGCCTCGCGCACCGCCTCCGGCACCGGCCAGGCGGCGCGGATCAGCGAGCCCGGCGCGCCATAGCCGAACTCGTCCCACAGCGCCTCGGTGACGAACGGGATCACCGGATGCAGCAGCCGCAGCAGCAGACCCAGCACATGCGCCGCCACCGCCCGCAGCTCGCGCGCGGCGTCGTCCTCGCCGGCCAGCCCCGGCTTCGCCAGCTCGAGGAACCAGTCGCAGAAATCGCCCCAGGTGAAGCGGTAGCAGGCCTGCGCATAATCGGCGAGGCGGAACCCCTCCAGCGCCTCGGTCGCCTCCAGCACGGCGCGGTTCGCCGCATCCAGAATCCAGCGCGAGAGCGGCAGCGCTGCCGTCTCCGGCCGGAACGCCGGGTCGGGCCGGCACTGGTTCATCTCGCAGAACCGTGCCGCGTTCCACAGCTTGGTCACGAAGCTGCGGTTCGCCTCCACCATGTTCGGCCCGAGCTTGATGTTCCGCCCCGCCCCGCTCTGCGCGATCACCGTATAGCGCAGCGCGTCCGCCCCGAACTGGTCGATCAGTGCCAGCGGATCGATCACGTTGCCCTTGGTCTTGCTCATCTTCTGGCCGCGCTCGTCGCGCACCAGCCCGTTGATCATGACGGTGCGGAACGGCACGTCGCCCATCGCATACATCCCCATCATGATCATCCGGGCGACCCAGAAGAAAATGATGTCGAACCCGGTCACCAGCACATCGCCCGGATAGTAGCGGTCCAGCTCCGGCGTGTTCTCCGGCCAGCCGAGGGTGGAGAACGGCCAGAGGGCGGAGGAAAACCAGGTGTCGAGCACGTCGTCGTCCTGCCGCAGCGCGACGGTATGGCCGAAATGCTCCGCCGCCTCCGCAAGGGCCGCCTCCTCGGTCTCGGCGACGAACACGGTCCCGTCCGGCGCATACCAGGCGGGAATCCGGTGCCCCCACCAGAGCTGGCGCGAGATGCACCAGGGCTCGATGTTGCGCATCCAGGCGAAATACGTGTTTTCCCACGATTTCGGCACGAACTGCACGCGCCCGTCCTCCACCGCCTCGATCGCCGGCCCCGCCAGCACTTCGGCGTTGCAGAACCACTGCTCGGTCAGCAGCGGTTCGATCACCGCGTTCGAGCGGTCGGCATGCGGCACCGCGTGCACATGCGGCTCGATCTTTTCCAGCGCGCCGATGTCTTCCAGATGCGCCACGATCCGCCGCCGCGCCTCGAACCGGTCGAGCCCGTCGAGACTGTCGAGAAATGCCGCATCCGGCGGCGCGCTCTCCGCGCGGATCTCGGCCAGGGTGATCCGCGCCTCGCGGTCCAGCACCGAGGGCATCGCCAGCCCATGCCGCTGGCCGACGCCGAAATCGTTGAAATCATGCGCCGGGGTGATCTTCACCGCGCCCGATCCCTTTTCCGGGTCGGAATGCTCGTCGGCGACGATCGGAATCCGCCGCCCGGTGATCGGCAGGATCACGGTGCGGCCGACCAGGTCGGCATAGCGCCCGTCGGTCGGGTGCACCGCCACGGCGGTATCGCCGAGCATCGTCTCCGGCCGCGTCGTCGCCACCGTGATGGTCTGCCCGGTCCCCTCGACCGGGTAGCGCAGGTGCCAGAGATTCCCCTTCACCTCGCGCATCTCGACCTCGAGGTCGGAAATCGCCGAGCGGAACACCGGGTCCCAGTTCACCAGCCGCTTGGCGCGGTAGATCAGCCCGTCATTGAACAGCCGGACGAAGATGGTCCGCACCGCCTTCGACAGGCCCTCGTCCATGGTGAAGCGCTCGCGCGACCAGTCCGGCGAGGCGCCGAGCCGGCGCAACTGGCGGGTGATGTTGCCGCCCTGCTCGGCCTTCCAGGTCCACACCCGGTCGAGAAAGGCGTCGCGGCCGATCTCCTGGCGCGACGTTCCCTCGCGCTGGAGTTCTCGCTCCACCATCAGCTGGGTGGCGATGCCGGCATGGTCGGTCCCCGGCTGCCACAGCGCGTCCCGCCCGTTCATCCGGTGATGGCGGATCAGCACGTCCTGCAGCGTCATCGTCAGCGCATGGCCGACATGCAGGCTCCCCGTCACGTTGGGCGGCGGGATCATGATGGTGAAGGGCGTCGCCGCGCGCGACGGGTCGGCGGCAAAGGCCCCCGCCTGTTCCCAGAGACCGTAGAGCCGCGACTCGAACGCGGCCGGATCGAAATTCTTGTCCAGCATGGAGCCTCTATGCGCGAAACCCGGGAGAGACGGAAGGCCGCGGCCTGATGTCCCGTATCTGAAATCCGACGGATTTCAGATTCACGGCGGACACTGGAAAAATCAATATTTCAGCGCGCAGCCCCTGAAATTCCCCCGCGAAGTTCAGGAGCAGCGGCCTAGCGGCCCTCCTCGCCGATCAGCCGCTCGATCTCGGCGCGGACGATCCGCTCCACGAGATTGGGCAGATGGGCGTCGAGCCAGGCCTTCAGCAGCGGGCGCACTTCCGAGCGGACGACGTCCTCGATCGTGAGGTCGCCGCGGCCGAGCGAAAGTCCCCGATCCGCCGAAACCGTGCGGCGCAGCGAGTCGATATGGCTCGCGGCGCGCTCCGCGGCCTCGGCGCTGACCAGGCGTTCCGGATTCTGCAGCGACATCGCGGCGGCATCGACCGTCTGTCCGGTGGCCATGCCCGGCGGCGTCGCCGGCGACAGCGCCGGCGCCGAGGCGACGGCGCCCGGCTGCTCGAACTCGGCCGCGCCGCCGGCCTTCCCCGGGCCGCGCCCCTCGGCCACGATCATCGACGGATCGAGGTCGAGCACGGGTTTCCCCGCCTCCTCGGGCACGTCCGGCGCCGGCATGGCGACGGCATCGTCATCTTTCAGGATGCGGCGGATGGAGGAAAGGATTTCGTCCATCGAGGGTTCGGCCGCGGGGTCCGTTGGCGTTCCGCTCATGGGTGTGTGTCCTCGGGCTGGATATGCAGTTCGGTCGGGCCGCTTGGCGCCATTTTGGGCCGGGCGAGAAGGGTGCCGTCCGGGGCGATGCCGGCGTTGCGGAACGCGACGTCGCCATTGCCGAACAGGGCGTCCTTCACGGTGTCGTAGTATTTGAGGTCGTCGTAATGCGTCACCGGCAAGGCGAGATCGGTCGCCGTCAGCCGGCCGATCGCGGCGGCGATCGCATAGGACTGCTCGACCTCGTTGGCGATGTTCTGGATCTGCGTGGTCTGCGCGTTGAACAGGAGCTGCTGCGCGTTCAGCACGTCGAGCGTGTCGCGCGTGCCGACGATTTCCTGCCGCTCGGTGCCGTCGAGCGCGATCGCGTCGGCCTTGATCTGCGCGCGGGTGCTGACGATCGCCGCCTTCGAGGCCTTCAGCCCCTCCCATGCCTGGGTCGCCTGCTGCACCGCCGTCCGCTGGGCGTCGATCACCGCCGAATAGGCATACTGCACATTGTCCCGCGCCTGCCGGATCGCGGCATATTCCTTGCCGCCCTGGTACAGCGGGATGGTCAGGTTGGCGAGGATCTGCCCGCCGGTGGAGCGCGAATGCGGCCCGCCGGGGTTCGACTCGTCGAAGGCCGAGGCCGAGAGGGAGAGCTGCGGCCCGAGCCCGGCCACCGCGGCATCGACCGAATCCTTCTTCGACGCCATGGTGAACAGTGCCGCCACCACGTCGGGATTGTTGCGCAGCGCGGCATGGGCGAGGGGGGTCTTGCCCCGCACCGGCAGTTCGAGCGGCTGCGGCGGCACCAGTGTCCGCGCCGGATAGGAGCCGACAAGCTGGCGGAAGCTCTCGTCGGCGATATGCAGGTTGCCCTTCGCCACCGCGACCTGTTCCTGCGCCCCGGCGAGCGAGGCCTCGGCTTGCGCCACCGAGGTTTCGGTGATCTCGCCGACATTGAACTGGTCCTTCACCGCGCGCAGCTGCTGGGCGAGGACGTTCTCGTTGTTGATGTCGAGATCGAGCAGGTGACGGTCGGTGATGACGGTCACATAGGCATTGACCACCTTGGCGAAGACGGTCTGCTCGGTCGCGAGCAGCTGCGCCCTGGCGGCGTAGACGCTGTTCTTCGCCTCATGCAGCTTGGCGGCGGTCAGCCCGCCATCGAAGATCGACTGGTTGACGGTGATCTGCCCGGTCGCGTCGTTGCGCGCCGCGGTCAGGCTGTTGCGCGTCAGGGTTGGCGTGCCGGTGAACGGATTGGTGGTGTTGAACGCGGATTCAGTGGTCTCGTCGACGCGCCCGGCCGACCCCTGGATCGTGACGGTGGGCCGCCAGCCGGAAAGCGCCGCCGGCACGTTCTCGTCGGTGGCGCGCAGCGTCGCCCGCTGTTCCTGCAGGGTCGGATTGTTCGAATAGGCTTCCGCCAGCGCCGCGGTCAGGGTCGAGGGCCTTGCGTCGCCGGCCCGCGCCGCCGGCGCCGCCAGCAGCGCCGCCATCGGCAGCGCGGCCCAGAGCGCGGCCCGACGCCGCCATCCCGGTTTCGCTCGCAATGCCTGCAAATGCCGTGTCTCCTGAAAAGAGGACATGAAACCTATCATTTCTTTATGATCAAAAACTGAATGCCGCCTTACGCTGGAACGATGCTAACAACGGCGCGTTCCGGTCGGCAAGCGTCCGGTGCGCGAAGGCGCCGCCCACCGCCTCGGCAACCACCAGCCGGCCGATGCCGTCATCGTTCAGAATGGTGACGAGCCGGCCCCCCGGCGCCAGTTGCGCCGCGAAGGCCGCCGGCAGCATGTCCACCGCGCCCTCGATCACGATGACGTCGAACGGCGCCTGCGCCGGCGCTCCGGCCGCAAGCGGCCCGGCCACCAGCCTCACATCCGCCGCCTCCGCCGCCAGCGCTTCCGCCGCCATGGCGCGCAGCGCCTCGTCTTCCTCGAGCGCCACCACCGCCGCGCCGCCGGAGGCGAGCACCGCGGCGCCGTAGCCGGTGTTGGCCCCCACCACCAGCACCCGCGTGCCCGGATGCGTGGCGGCGGCTTGCGCCAGCCGCGCGATCGTCAGCGGCGCCGGCATGAACCGGCCATGGCCGAGCGGCAGGTCGGCATCGGAATAGGCGCGGCCCGTCTGCGCCGGCGGGCAGAACCGCTCGCGCCGGATCGTCCGCATCGCGGTGATGACCCGGTCATCCGCGATATTGTTGGGCCGGATCTGGCCGTCCACCATCAGGGTGCGGGCGTCGCGGAAATACCGTTCATTGTCCGACATCGGGGATCCTCTACGCTGGGGCCGCCCCTCTATAGGACGCGGGGCGCGATCGGGCAAAGCCATCCTCCGCCGCGGGGCTTGACCGGAACCCGGCCCGGCCCGATAAGCCGCACTCAGTCGCGCGCCGGTCCGGTGGCAGAGTGGCTATGCAGAGGACTGCAAATCCTTGGATGTGGGTTCGATTCCCGCCCGGACCTCCAGCAGCGCGCGCCTCCGCGCTGCCAGGCTCAAGCAGCGCGCTATTCCGCGCTGCCAGACTGCGCCAACGCGCGGTTTCGTGCTGCCGGATCTCGCCTCGCGCAAGCGACTCCTCCGCCCCGATTGCCCGCCGCCCGGCTTGCTCCTAGTCTCTCCGTAACGACCGGCCAACGGAAGCGAGGGAGCGGAAAACATGTCCAGCGAATACCAGGCGCGCTACGATTCTTGGCATCGGGCCCCCGAGGCCTACTGGGACGAGGCCGCCCGCCGGATCGACTGGATCACCCCCTATGAAAAGGTTTTTGATCCCGCCCAGGGGCCGTTCGGCCGCTGGTTTCCGGGCGGCACGCTGAACACCGCCGCCAACTGCCTCGACCGTCACATCGCCGCCGGCGCCGGCGAGCGCATCGCCCTGATCTGGGACAGCGCGATGGAAGGCCGCATCGCACGCTACACCTACCGCGCCCTGCGCGACCGGGTGGCGAAACTCGCCGGCGCGCTCGCCGCCCGCGGTGTCGCGAAGGGCGACCGCGTGGTGATCTACATGCCGATGGTCCCCGAAGCGGCGATCGCGATGCTGGCCTGCGCGCGGCTCGGCGCCATTCATTCCGTCGTCTTCGGCGGGTTCGCCGCCCCCGAGCTGGCCAGCCGCATCGATTCCGCCGAGCCGAAACTCGTCATCGCCGCCTCCTGCGGCCTCGAACCCGGCCGCGTCGTGCCCTACAAGCCGATCCTCGACGCCGCCCTGGAGCGCGCCGCCCACAAGCCGCGCGCCTGCCTGATCTTCCAGCGCGAGGCCCTGCGCGCCGATCTCGTCCCCGGCCGCGACGAGGATTATCTCGACGCCGAGGCCGCCGCCGCCCCGCACGATCCCGTCCCCGTCGCCGCGACCGACCCGCTCTATGTGCTCTACACCTCCGGCACCACCGGCCGGCCCAAGGGCATCGTCCGCGACAATGGCGGCCACGCCGTCGCCCTCGCCGCCACCATCCCGATGATGTACGACGTCCATCCCGGTCCCGGCAGCGCGAGCGAGGTGATGTGGACCGCCTCCGATGTCGGCTGGGTCGTCGGCCACACCTATATCGTCTATGCCCCGCTGCTCGCCGGCGTCACCACCGTGATGTACGAGGGCAAGCCCGTCGGCACGCCGGATGCCGGCGCCTTCTGGCGCGTCTGCGCCCAGCACGGGGTCAAAACCCTGTTCACCGCCCCCACCGCCCTGCGCGCGATCAAGCAGCAGGACCCCGAGGGCGCGCTCACCCGCCAGCACGATCTCTCGAAACTCGAAGCCCTGTTCCTCGCCGGCGAGCGCTGCGACCCGCCGACCGCCGAATGGATCGCCGCCCTGCTCGGCAGGCCGGTGATCGACAACTGGTGGCAGACCGAAACCGGCTGGCCGATCTCCGCCCGCTTCCGCGGCCTCGGCCTCACCGCGTTCAAGCCCGGCTCCGGCGGCCGCCCCTGTCCCGGCTACGAGGTCCGGGCGCTCAACCCCGAGGGCGGGCTGATGCCCTCCGGCGAGGTTGGCGCCCTCGCCATCCGCCTGCCGCTGCCCCCCGGCTGCGCCCCCACCCTCTGGCACGACGACGAGGGCTACCGCCGCGCCTATCTCGAAACCTTCCCCGGCTGGTATCGCACCGGCGATGCCGGCATGGTCGATGAGGATGGCGACATCTGGGTGATGGGCCGCACCGACGACATCATCAACGTCGCCGGCCACCGCCTCTCGACCGGCGCGATGGAAGAGGTTCTCGCCGCCCACCCCGATGTCGCCGAATGCGCCGTGATCGGCCGGCACGACGCGGTGAAGGGCGAGGTGCCGCTCGGCCTCGTCGTGCTGAAATCCGGCGTCGCCCGGGCGGATGCCGAAATCGCCGCCGAGCTCGTCGCCCTGGTGCGCGAGCGCATCGGCCCGGTCGCCGCGTTCAAGGACGCGCTGGTGGTCCAGCGCCTGCCCAAAACCCGCTCCGGCAAGATCCTCCGCGCCACGATGAAGCAGATGGCGAACGGCGCGCAGCCGGTCATCCCGCCGACGATCGAGGACGCCGCCGTGCTCGACCAGATCGCCCCGCTGCTCTCGCCCTGATTTTTGCCCCGGCCCGCCGCCAGGGTCAGAATTTATCCTTGGCGGCGCGCAGCCGGGCGAATTCCTCGGCCGAGGCGGCGCGGAGAAACGGGTTGGCCGCCAGCTCGTCGGCAAGCCGCACCGGCAGCGTCGGCGCGCCCGCCGCGCGCAGCCGCTCCACCTCCGCCGCCCGCGCCGCCAGCGCCGCGTTGTCCGGGTCGACATGGCGGGCGAACCGCGCGTTCGACAGCGTATATTCATGCCCGCACAGCATCAGCGTCTCGGGGTCGAGCGCCGCCAGCGCCTGCAGACTGGCATGGAACTGCGCCGGTGTGCCCTCGAACATCCGCCCGCAGCCGAGGCTGAACAGCGTATCGCCGCAGGCCGCCGCCGCATCGCCGAACACATAGGTGACATGCCCGACCGTATGCCCCGGTGTCGCGATCATCCTGACCGCAGCACCGCCGAGATCGATCGTCTGCCCCGGCGCCAGCGCCGCATCCAGCCTCGGCAGCCGCGCCGCATCCGCCGCATTGCCGGCGATGCGCGCGCCGAACCGGGCCGCGAGGTCCACCGCCCCGGCGATGTGGTCGTCGTGATGATGCGTCAGCAGCACCCAGTCCAGCCGCCCGCCCGCCGCCTCGACGGCCTCGATCGCTGCCGCCGCGTCCGCCGGGTCGACGAAGGCGCTCGCCCCGCCATGCGCCACCAGCCAGGCGTAATTGTCAGCGAGCATCGGCACACGCGTGATCGTGAAGCCGCGATGGGAAATCGCCATGATCCGTCCTTCTCACATGCTATAGGTGGAGGGATGCGTCTCGATGCGCCCTCGATCGCCGATTTCTACGCCACGCCGCGCGGCGCCGCCACCGCGCGGCTGATTCGCGCCCGGCTGCGGGAGTTCTGGCCCGAGGCGCGCGGCTGCGAGATGCTCGGCCTCGGCTATCCCGGCCCCTATCTGCGGCTCTGGCGGGATCAGGCGGCGCGCTGCATCGCCGCCGTGCCGGCGCAGATCGGCGCCGCCCCCTGGCCCGTCTCCCGCCCCGGCCTCAGCGTGCTGGTCGAGGAGGATGCCTTGCCCTTCGCCGATGTCAGCGTCGACCGGCTGCTGCTGATCCACGGTCTCGAACACGCCGAAACCGCCCGCCGCCTGCTGCGCGAGGCCTGGCGGGTGCTGCGCCCCGAGGGGCGGATGATCGTGGTCGTGCCCAACCGCGCCTCGCCCTGGGCCTATCTCGAACGCACGCCCTTCGGCCACGGCCAGCCCTATTCGCCCTCCCAGCTCGGCCGCATGCTGGCCGACTCGCTGTTCCGGGTCGAGCGGCGCGACGCCGCCCTGTTCCTCCCCCCGCTCGGCGGCCGCGCCATCCTCCGCGCCGCCCCGCTGGTCGAGCGCGCCGGCCGGCGCATCGCCGCCCAGGCCGGCGGCATCATCCTCACCGAGGCGACGAAGGACGTCGCCGGCGTCATCCCGCTGCGCGCGGGCCGCCGGCGCCGCCTCGTCCTCGCCGAGCGCTGACGGGGGAGCTCACCCCTTCGCGTGCAGCTTCCGGTGTTCGAGGTGCCGCTTCGCATAGGCGCGGAACATCGCGTCCACCTTCTTCTGCTGCGTGGCGTCCAGCTTCGTGTAGAGCGTCTGGAACGCGGCGGTCAGCTTGTTCATGTTGTCCGCCTGCTTCGCCTGGATCGCGGCGAAGGACTCCATGTTCTGCACCGCGTTCATCGTGGCGAGATGCGCGGCCCGGCTCTGGTAGAGGGCGGCGATCGAGGTCGCGTTGTCGCGCGAGACCTGGGCGAAGCCATGCCAGGCCGCCTGCTCGGCCTTGGTGATGCCGAGTTTCGTCTTCAGCGCCGCCAGCCGGTGATCGACATGCTTGAGCACGGGCGAATGCGGGGCGGCCGCCGTCGTGGTCTTGGTCTCGGGGGTTGCGGCGCGCGCATGGGGCAGGGCGAGGGCGGCGATCGAGGCGCCGGCCATGGTCGCGGCCAGCAAGGCGGCGGGGGCGTGGGCGCGGAGGGAGCGGATCGGTTTCATGTCGGAACTCCGGTTGGTTGAACCGCTCCGCCTTAGCCTGCGTTTCATGACGCGATGCTGGCGCCGCCGTGTCGGAATCATGGCCTACGCCGAATTCATCCGCGGTTTTGCCCTGCGTCAGCCCCCCTTGTCCTTTGCCCCGATCGGGACGATGTTGTGCCGAAAGGACCGCACAGGTCCGGTTTGAAATACGGAGTGTCTTCCATGTTCATCGAAACCGATGTCACCCCCAATCCGGCCACGCTGAAATTCCTCCCCGGCCGCGAGGTGCTCGGCCAGGGCTCGGCCGATTTCGACTCCGCCGATGCCGCCGCCGCGAGCCCGCTGGCCGAGGCGCTGTTCGCGCTGCCGGGCGTCGTCCGCGTCTTCCTCGGCGCCGATTTCGTCTCCGTCACCCGCAATGACGGCACCGAATGGACCTCCCTCAAGCCGCAGGTGCTCGGCGCGATCATGGAGCATTATCTCTCCGGCCGCCCGGTCATGGCCGGCGCCCAGGCCGAGGTGGACGAGGACGTCGATCCGGCCGACCGCGAGATTGCCGACCAGATCAAGGAACTGCTCGACATGCGGGTCCGCCCGGCGGTCGCCGGCGATGGCGGTGACATCGTCTTCCGCGGCTTCCGCGACGGCATCGTCTCGCTGCACATGCAGGGGGCCTGCTCCGGCTGCCCGTCCTCGACGGCGACGCTCAAGATGGGTATCGAGAACCTGCTCAAGCATTACGTGCCCGAAGTGAAATCGGTCCGGCAGGTGATGGCCTGAGCCGGCGATCCCCGCCGTCCCACAGCTGAACGGAGAGTCCGCATGACGCTCGATGACGGCGCGCTCGACGCGCTGTTCCGCACCGCCCGCACCAAATCCGCCTGGACGGCCGACCCGGTGCCGGACGAAACCCTTCACCAGCTCTACGACCTGCTGAAGAACGGCCCCACCTCGGCCAACTGCTCGCCCGCGCGCTTCCTCTTCCTGCGCAGCGCGGAATCGCGCGAGCGGCTGAAACCCGCCCTCAACCCCGGCAATATCGAGAAGACGATGGCCGCGCCGGTCACCGTCATCGTCGCGCACGATCCGCAATTCTACGAGAACCTGCCGAAGCTTTTCCCGCACGCCGATGCCCGCGCCTGGTTCGCCGGCAACCCCGACCTCGCCGAGGAAACCGCCTTCCGCAACGGCACGCTGCAAGGTGCCTATCTCATCATGGCCGCGCGTGCCCTCGGGCTCGATTGCGGGCCGATGTCCGGTTTCGACAAGGCGAAGGTCGACCAGATTTTCCTTTCCGAACAGGGATGGCGTTCGAATTTCCTCGTCAATCTCGGCCATGGCCAGAAAGACGACCCGTTTCCCCGTGCCCCGCGCCTCGAATTCGACGAAGCCTGCGTCCTGCTCTGAGATGGCGCCGCCCGCCGCGCGCCTGCTGGTGCTCGATGCCGCGTTGAAGCGCGCCCATGTCGGCGTGATCGCGGGCGAACAGGTCCTCGCCGCCCGCGAGGGCGCGCCCGAGACCGGCCTTGCCGATTTGCTGCCGGTCTGGGCGGCGGACTGCCTCGCCGAGGCGGGACAGCCCGCCGCCGGCCTCGACGGCATCGCCGTCACCATTGGCCCCGGCAGCTTCACCGGCCTGCGCGCTTCCCTGGCCCTTGCGCAGGGAATCAGCCTCGCCGCCGGCATTCCGGTCCACGGCGTCACCGTGGGCGAGGCGATGGCGGCGATGCTGCCCGATCTTGCCCGAAAGCTCTGGGTCGTCACCGCGGCGCGGCGTGGCCGCGTCTTCCTGGAACGCGACGGTGTGGCCGCCGCCTTCGACGACGCCGATCTGCCCTCGCCGGACGGTCCGGTCGCCCTCGCCGGCGACCGCGCCGCCGAGGCCGCCGCCCGTCTCGCCGCGCGCGGTCACGACGTCCTGCTGACCGGCCTGCGCGCCTGCGCCATCGGCGGCATCGCCACCGCCCTGCGCCGGCGCCTCGCCGCCGGGCTGGCGCCGCGCCCGGCCCAGCCGCTCTATGTCGACCCGCCCGAGGCGCGCCTGCCCGCCGGCGGCCTGCGTCCGCCCCCGCGCCCGTGAACGGCTCCGGCCCGGCGCCCGTCAACCGCGTCCACGCCGAAGCCCTGGCCGTCCTCCACGAAGCCGCCTTTCCGGACGACCCGTGGCCAGGCTCCGCCTTCGCCGCCCTGCTCGACAATCCGACGACCTTCGGCTTTCTCGACCCCGCCGGCGGTCTCGTCATCGCCCGCGCCGTCGCCGGCGAGGCCGAAATCCTCACCATCGGCGTCGCCCCGCCGGCCCGCCGGCGCGGCCTTGCCCGCGCGCTGCTCACCGCCGCCCTCGCCGCGGCGCGGGCGCGCGGGGCCGAAACCGTGTTCCTCGAGGTCGAGGCCGATAACGCCGCGGCCATCGCCCTCTACCGCGCCGCCGGCTTCATCGCCGCCGGCCGCCGGCGCGATTACTATGGCGCCGGGCGCGATGCCCTTCTGTTCAGTCTTCGGCTTTCCGGATCACCAGAATAGCGCTGCCATCCGGCAGATCGACCATGTCGAGCAGGTCGTGACCCTGGTCGGACGCCGCGCGGGGAACATTCGCCCGCGGCTCCGCGCCGCGCAACCGGACCAGCAAAACCTCGCCCGCCGCCATCGAATCGAGCGCGAGTCGCGTGCGCACGTAAGTCATCGGACAGGTTTCGGCAGTAATGTCGATTGCCCTGTCATGGGCGGGGAGTTCCATGATTTTCGTGTCCTGCATTACCGTTTCCTAATCATGCACAAAAAATGGAACAGTTGTTACCCGAATTACCTGCTCCTTTCGGACGATTTTTTGCGGCAAATTCTTGCAATTCATCCGGAAATGTTCCAAATCAGCCGGAAGTTCAACATTGTTTTTGACTTCATAAAAGGACAAATCATGCCGGAGAGCCAGGATAACCAGCAACTCCTTCAACTGACGGCGCAGATCGTGTCGGCGCATGTATCGCACAATTCGGTTTCCGCCGAAATGCTGCCGGCGCTCATCCGGGATGTCTATCAGAGCCTCAGCGGCACCGAGCAGCCAGTCGAGGAACCGCCGCCGCCGCTGGAACCGGCTGTCAATCCGAAGAAGTCAGTCTTCAACGACTACATTATCTGTCTCGAAGACGGAAAGAAGCTCAAGATGCTTCGCCGTCATCTGAAGTCGGCCTATAACCTGACGCCTGAACAGTATCGTGAACGCTGGGGCCTTGCGAACGACTATCCGATGGTCGCGCCCGCCTATGCGAAGCAGCGCTCCAACCTTGCCAAGAAGATCGGTCTCGGCACCAAGCCCGCGAGCCAGGCGCCCGCTTCCGGCTCGCCCCGGAGCAAGAAGGGCGACTGACCGCCGCCCTGCTTCCGGTTCTCCGGACGAAATCGACCCGGCGGCACTGTCCGCCGGGTTTTTTTGTCTCCGTGAACCGTCGCTCTGATTGTCAATATGATAAGGCATGGCATCCGATCCTTCAGGGTCGGAAAGCGCTGGATGCGGGGACGATGGTTGCGTTTTGATCCGCCGTACTCCAATGATGTTCGCAAGCGAAAGCCGGCCGGCCGGCATCGCGCCTGAAACAGGGGGAAGCGCGTGTCGGACAATTCCGCATCCATCAGCCGGCGGGCCGAAATCGTCGCCCTGGTCGGCTCGAACGGATTTCAGACCATCGAGGCGCTGGCCCGCCATTTCGACGTGACGGTGCAGACCATCCGCCGGGATCTCAATGCCCTCGCGGCGGACGGCAAGCTCAGCCGCTATCGCGGCGGCGCCGGCCTGCCGTCCAGCGTCGAGAACATGGAATACCAGCGCCGCCGCGTCGTGCATCTCGAGGCGAAGCAGCGCATCGCCGACATGGTGGCGGCGGACATTCCCGAACACGCCTCGCTTTTCATCAATATCGGTTCGACAACGGAGCAGGTGGCCCGCGCCCTGCTCGGCCATCACGACCTTTCGGTGATTACCAACAACCTCAACGTCGCGCGGATCATGAGCGAGGACACCGATTTCCGCGTCATCGTCGCCGGCGGCATGGTGCGCAACCGCGATGGCGGCATCACCGGCCAGGCCACCCGCGACATGTTCGACCGGTTCCGCGTCGATATCGGCATCATCGGCGTCTCCGGCATCGATGCCGACGGCGCGCTCTACGATTTCGACATGGACGAGGTGATCTGTTCGCAGGCGATCATCCGCAATGCCCGCCGTGTCGTGCTGGTGACCGACCATTCGAAATTCGGCCGTCCGGCGATGGTGCGGATCGGCACGCTCGCGCAGGTTTCCGCCCTCTACACCGACCAGCCGCCGCCGCCGCCGATCGCCGCGCTGATCGGCACGCTCGGAATCGAACTTCATGTCGCCGATTCGGGGCCGGCTTCCGGCGCCCCATGAAAAACGCCCGGTCCCTCGCGGGGCCGGGCGTTGCGGACTGCGTCGCGATCAGGGGCTCAGTCGGCGGCCAGCGCCATGTGCTTGCGGGCGATCTCGCCGCTGACATAGGCCTCCACCGCCTGGCCGATCGCGTCGGCATGGTTGGCGAACACGTGATCGGCGCCCTCCAGCACGCGGTAATCGACGGCGACACCCTTCTGCGTGTTCAGCTTGTCCACCAGCTTGCGCACCGAAATCTCGGGCACCAGCTCGTCGGCGTCGCCGTGGATCATCAGGCCGCCGCAAGGGCAGGGGGCGAGGAAGCCGAAATCGTAATGCGCCGCCGGCGGAGCGACGCTGATCCAGCCCGACACTTCCGGCCGGCGCATCAGCAGCTGCATGCCGACGAAGGCGCCGAAGGAATAGCCGGAAATCCACAGCCCGCCATGTCCCGGGTTCAGCGCCTGCATCCAGTCGAGCGCGGCGGCGGCGTCGTTGATCTCGCCCATCCCGCCGTCATAACTGCCCTGGCTGCGGCCGACGCCGCGGAAATTGAACCGCATCACCGAGAAGCCGAGGCGCTGGAACACCTGATACATCGTGTAGGTGATGCGGTTGTTCATCGTCCCGCCATGCAGCGGGTGCGGGTGCAGCACGAGGGCAAGCGGCGCGCCGCGGTCCTTGGCGTGATGATAGCGTCCTTCAAGTCGGCCGTCCGGCCCGGCAAACATAACTTCAGGCATGGTCTTGTCTGGTCTTTCTCACTCGATCGTCAGGTCATCCGATATCGGGGATGGGCGGATATCGAAGGTTCCGGTCAACGCGGCCCCCCGGCCGCTCGGCGAATCCGTTCAGGTGCCGCCGGATCCGGGAAATCGGACTAGGCTACCACTATATATAGGCATAATCCGCGCATTATTGACCGGTCCGGTCTGCATACCTACTCTCCTGAACGTGACAATCATTGTCTCTCGTAAGGATGAACCGTGTGATTCGCGTCTGGCCCGTTCAATGCGGCAGTCCAAAGAGCCAGCGGAGGGCCGTGCCATTCCGCCGTGTTCGCCGGGCCGGGCCCTTGCCAAAAATGTTTCTCCCTGTGCTTTCAATCCGGCTCCGCAGCGCCACATCTCGCCGGAGGCATCCACAATTAGTGGATAGGATTGAAATTTTCCACGGAAATGTCGCATGAGCCGCATGTTTTTGCGTGAGACCATCCGGGCCTATCGCCAGCGCGACCCCGCTGCCCGTTCGGATCTCGAGGTCCTGCTGTGCTATCCGGGCCTGCATGCCGTCCTGCTGCACCGCGTCGCGCACTGGTTGTGGCAGCGCCGGCTGCGCCTGGCCGGGCGGTTCATCTCCCATCTCGCCCGCATGGCGACGGGCATCGAGATCCATCCGGGGGCAACGATCGGCCGCCGCTGCATGATCGATCACGGCATGGGCGTGGTCATCGGCGAAACCGCGGTAGTGGGCGACGATGTCTATCTCTACCATCAGGTCACGCTCGGCGGCACGTCGAGCGAGCGCGGCAAGCGCCATCCCTCGGTTGCGAACAACGTCATCATCGGCGCCGGCGCCAAGGTGCTGGGCAACATCCTGATCGGCGAGAACGCCCGCATCGGCGCCAACGCCGTGGTGGTGGCCGACGTGCCGGCGAACACCACGGTGGTCGGCATCCCCGCCCGCCCGGTCGAGCGCGGCTCGGCGACCCGCCCGCCCAAGCCCCGCTTCGACCCCTACGGCACGCCCTGCGACCCCTGCCTCGACCCGCTGCTGGGCGAGATCGAGCGGCTGCGCACCGAACTGACCGACCTCGAGGCCCGCATGGCCCGCGCCGAACGGCGCGAAACGGAGCATGCCGAACGGCGCGAAACGGAACATGCCGAGCGGCGCGAACCGGATCGTGCCGGGCCGCGCGAAACCGACCATGACGAGCCCGTTGCCCGGGGCTGAGCCGGGCCTCTACCTCGACGCCAACGCGACCGAGGCGCTGCGCCCCGAAGCCCGCGAGGCGGTGATCGCCGCCTTCGATCTCGTCGGCAATCCGGCCTCCGTCCACGCCGATGGCAGGGCCGCGCGCAAGCTGCTCGAATCCGCCCGCGCCGCCCTTGCCGCACGCCTCGGCGCCCGGCCGGAAGACGTCGTCTTCTGCGCGGGCGCGACCGAGGCGAACGCGATGGCGATCCACGGCCTCGCCGGCGGCGGCGCCATCGTGATCGGCGCCACCGAGCACGATGCCGTGCGCGCCGCCGCCCCCGCCGCCCTCATCGCCCCGGTCGATGCCGCCGGCCGGCTCGACCAGGCCGGCTTCGCCGCCCTGCTGGCCGCGCACCGCCCGGCACTCGCCTGCGTCATGGCGGCGAACAACGAAACCGGCGTGCTGAACGACATCGCCGCCATCGCCGCCCTCTGCGCCGCGCAGGGCACGCGCCTGCATGTCGATGCCGTGCAGGCCGCCGGCCGCGTCGCCGATCCCGATTATCTCGCCCAGGGGGCGTCCAGCGTCGCGATCTCCGCGCACAAGCTCGGCGGCCCGAAAGGGGTGGGCGCCCTGCTGCTCGCGCCCGAGGCCGCGTCCGCCTTCGCGCCGCTGATCCGCGGCGGCGGGCAGGAGCGCGGCCGCCGCGGCGGCACGCACAACCTGCC
>Ga0315298_1002130_pt1 | contig 34419 bp, 30 predicted proteins | sample WHS_1_MG_FD_203077 | JGI IMG/M metagenome (GOLD analysis project Ga0315298, IMG submission 203077) | Extremophilic microbial mat communities from Washburn Hot Springs, YNP, Wyoming, USA - WHS_1_MG | ecosystem: Environmental > Aquatic > Thermal springs > Hot (42-90C) | place: USA: Wyoming...
TAGAAAACTCTGAAACACCCTTTTTGACTTTTCTAAATAGGGTGTGAGGCTTTTGTAAACAATACTTATGTTCATTCTTTTTCGAAGCGTCTCACACATAACGTTATTCGTGGACAATGCTTATGGAAGCATCTTGTAGCAATGAAGCGGGCTTAATCATCAAAAGTTATTCGAGGCCGCGCTCTTAAATACAACAACACTAATAGAACATGGATATGAGGCTAAGCTATAAAAACCAGAGAGCACCATTAGATCATGCGGCAAGACCTCTTTTCTATTTTTAGAAAAGTCCGCCTAACGGCTTTTCGCTTTCAGCATTTTGCCCAGCATCCCGATTTTCTTTTTCTTTAAACTTTTGAAATAGAATTTCTATAAGAAAATATTGAAAAAGTTTTTTATTTTCATATCGACCGGCGAGATTGAAAGAGTTTTGGAAAAATAATAAGGACATAATGTTTATATAACCCGATTCAAAGGGAGGCCCTATGAACTCTTGGGAAAGGGTTGTTAAAGCCATGCAGCTTTCAGCACCTGATAGGGTTCCAATCTACGAGATGCACATTCCTCCTAAAATATCCTCAGTAATATTGAATAAGAACGTGAATGAAATCATGTATGCTAATGCCGAGGCCTTCTATAACCTGATAGTGTCAAAGGCAGAGATTAATCTAGATAGGTTGAATGCGCAAGCGGCGGAGGAACAGTTAACCCTTTACAAGAAGCTTGGGTTAGATTGGATAAGAGTTGGCGGAGCCTACACCGGCATTCCAAAGAATGTTAAGAAGCTTGAAGACAACGTGTGGCAGATAAATGGCGGACGCTATAAATGGACAGGAGACACAGCTTGGTTTCTGGATGAGCCTAAAGAATATGATCCCGATGAGGTGATAAGGGCTTGCAAGAAGAGCAGTATAAGGGTGAACACCGGTGTTTTCGACGTGTTGAAGCGGATTTCCAAAAAAGTTAAGGGCGAGGTCTTTCTATCCTTTGACGCTGACGGAACTTGGGGGCCAATAGTTTCAAATCCAAATCTGCTTAAGCATGTTCTCGTCTGGGTGTATAGAAGACCTGATGCTGTTGAAGCCCTGATCAACTATCATACTGAAATTGCAATAGAATACGGGAAGTATGCAATCGATGAGGGTGCTGATGCGATTCAGCTCTGCGTTGACTACGGTAATAAAAATGGTCCTTGGCTTTCTCCGCCGATGTTCAGAAGATTCGTGAAACCGGCTTTAGAGAGGCATGTGAATGAATTCAGAAGAAAAGGGGCTTTTGTAGTGGTTCATTCAGACGGTTATATCATGCCGCTGCTGGGCGACATGGTGGATGCAGGGATTAATGCCTACCAGGGTATAGATGTAATAGCAGGCATGAACCTTAAGGAAGTTAAGGAGGAGTATGGGGATAGGATTTGCCTGGTTGGGAATGTCGACCCGAGGGTAATAGAGTACGGTACGAAGTCTGATGTGGAGAGAGAGGTTGAAAGGTGTCTCAGGGAGGGCGGAAAAGAGGGGTATATACTGTCGGCATCTGCCAACATTTCTATTAACACGAATGCTGAGAACTTTATGCATATGGTGGAGTACGCTAAGAAAATATCGTATGCTTAGCTGCTTCACCTAGTTTTCCGAACCTCCGAAGCGCCTCTCATTCCTGTTGTTGAATCTCGATAAAACTGTGGACTTATGACGAGGAGACAGTTAAAAAGCAGAGATACCCTCTTCTTCACGTTTACCTTGGAGACTACTATGTATATCCTGAGGATGAGGACTGCATGTTCATAAACGATGAATGCCTGGTAGGAAGCCTTTTAGTGGCCCAGTGGTCAAAAGCGGTTGCAATGAAAGAAGCATCTACATACTAGAAACGCATGATGCAAAGCTGGCTACAATACTTAGAAAGACTAGGAGGGAAATCTTCAACTGTAAAGAAAAGGATTGGGCAATGTGTGGCGCGCTAGAAGAAACCCGTGAAACAAGTCGGTTACAATATTTCTAAAACGCTCCGTAATATTAGCTATAGGCATGTTGGGTAAAAAAATGGGTAAAAAATCGCACAAGTCTTATAAACCATGGCGTTACATTAGTTGACGGTGGTGTGAAATGGAGGAAGAGAGAAAAGAAGTTGAGCTGCCTGAAGCAGAGAAGAAAAGAGAGATGGCGCATCACGCTGAGGATGTTGAAGAATTGCGAGAAGTTTTGAAGACTGTTAGAGAAGAAGTACCTGGGCTCTTAAAGGATATCGTTAGTCCTCTTAAGGAGTTGATGGGTACATCATTAACGGAGGAGCAGGCGAGGGAAAGGGCTAGGGCGATAGCGACTTTCTATAAAGAATTAGTAGCGGCGGGAATGAAGGAGGATGTTGCTATCGAGCTGGTTAAAAACCAGTTTATCAGCCCAGCAGAATTAATCAAAAATGTACTTGGGCAAGCCGGCAAGATAAGAAGAGAAGAAGAGAAGGTTTTAGAGAAGTAAGAGATTCGAAATGGGAAAGGCGTTGCAAATAGTCCTGATCGTAGTGGAGGCTTTAATAACTCTCATTGTATTAACCCCTGTTTTTTTATGGCTTTTGTTGAATGTTTATCTAGTTAATTACAGGATAGGAAAGAACAGGAAGAAGATGGTGAAGATGTTGAGGAGGGAAGGCTTACCGGAGGATACTTCCATCAAGATAGCTGAACACATGTTTCCTAAAATGGAGTTTTCCCCTTGGAGGCTTAGATCCATAATGAGTGGAGGAGAACCCGGTGGGAGGAAAGAGGGGAAAATTGATTGGAAAGCAGGATAGACGAGCTTGTCAGGAAGATCAATCTTCTTGAAGAAGAGCTTAGGAAAGAAAGGGAGTTGAACAGGGATATATTGCGAGAGTTAGCTGTCGTTAGAAGCATCCTCTCCTTAAGTTCAGATGCCTATAAGACTTCTAAGAAAATAAGCCTCCTCTCAGAAAGCCTAAGAGCGGGACCATTAGCTAGAGATATAACTGAAATATTGATAGCCGAGGGGCCATTAAACATATCTCAGCTGACTAATCTACTGAAAGAAATTAGAGGAAGGGCCTCTCGGAAAACGGTTGCAAAGAAGCTTAGAGAATTAATGGAGCTAGGGATTGTAGATGCGATAGAAGGAAAAAAGAGTGAAAAGCTCTTTAAAGTACGAAGCGAAGATTCAAGCAAGTAGCTGCGACGGTTTTTGTAAAAGGCTTCCTCCTTCTCCGGCGGGTTTCCCACACCTTTGTAAATAATGATACCATGCTGCAACATCAGAGCGTTCAACTTACAACTGAGAAGTTATATCATTTCTGGACTCTGCTCTAACGCTGATGCTCATGACTATGGTTTTGAAAGACTATTCAATGTTTAAAGAGTAATATTTCCGTACTCTCTGAAAAATTTTTTTAAGTTTTCCAGACTTCTAACAGCTATAGTTTCCACATTCGGTTTATAGTCAAAAACCTCAACAGACAGGTATCCGGAATAGTCGGTTTCAATCAGACCCTGAACTATTTCTTTATAGTTAGCTGAGCCGGACCCTGGAATATACCCATTGCAGTCATTCGCATGAAAATGCTTCAGGTAGGTTCTCCCCTCTTTTATTATGTCTTTGAAAGATCTTTTTTCCTCACACATGCTTCTCACGTCGAGAATAAGTCTGATGTTTTCATGATTAACGCCCGTGATGAATTTGATTGCTTCGCTAACATTGTTTATGAAATTTGTCTGATCTTTAGATAAGGGTTCGATGCAAAAAACCACCATTTTTTCCTTAGCAGAATCCCCAATATCTCTGAAGGCGGAGACAGCAGAATCCCATGCTCTTTTAAAAACCTCCCTTGATGGGATGCTTCTTTGCTTTGGAGAACCAAAAACCACTATTCTTCCACCTATTTCGCTTGTAAACTCTATTACTTTAGCTAGATACTCTACGGCCTCTCTACGCACTTCTCCCGAGTCATTAAAAAGGTTCACGTTCTTGTCGCAGGCCAAGACCCAATGAGTGCCAACTACTTCAATACCGCTTTCGACCGCTTTTCTCCTTATCTCCCTTCTCCTATCCATGGGAATTTTCTCAACATTGCCAGCTATGGTGAAAGGGGCGACTTCGACACCGTGATATCCGAACCGCTTAACATGAAGAAAGACTTCAGTAACATCCATCCCTGAAAACACTTCGTTGCATATGGAAAGCTTCATTTGTACCGAAAAATCGAATCAGGCTAATAAGTTTTTAAAGACCAGCATAATGGTTTAAAAGTGTTGTTTCAATGAACTCAATAAAAATGAGTAGGAAGATAGCTGGAGTCAAGATAGAGGCCGGTGTTCACGACAGGGTTGATACTCCGGTTTGTTTCTCGTTGCAGAAACTGGCTTCATCCCTTGAGGACAAAAAGGACGTTCATCTGGAGATAGATGGTGTAAAAATACCTTTGCAAGTTGCGGAGCAAGAAAACTCGCTTCAAGGTTGCTTCATCCTTCCTTATGCGAAGGCCGGGGGAACCTTAAGGGGAGATATTGTTCTGAGTGAAGAAGAGGAAGAAACCGGTTTCTCATACTACTTGAAGGAGGGCACTCTGATTGTCAACCATGGGGAAAACATGGTGGCAGGCTATAATTATGGAAAATTGCTTAGCAAACCTTATCTGTATCCGATCTTCAGCACGAATGGCGTCAGGGTTACGGAAGACAGGCCTAAGGATCATGTGCATCACAGGTCGCTATGGGTTGCACATGGGGATGTAAATGGATATGATTTCTGGGCTGAGTTTAATGATAGTGGAAGGATTGAAGCGAAAAATGTTAAAGTGAATAGTTGTGGGAAAGTTTTCTTCGAGTTCAACAGTAGCAATGTTTGGATTACCAAGTCAGGAAGCATTGAGCTATATGAGGAGAGGACAACGCGTATCTGGAGGCTTAAAAGAGATGTGCTCCTAGACCTTGAAATAATTCTCTCTAACCCTGAGAAAGATGTTAAATTTGGAGATACTAAGGAAGGTGGAATTCTTTCAATAAGGGTTAACGAAAAGATTAAGGTTGACAACGGTGGTAAGATTGAAAACTCGTTTGGTGGGATTAACGAGGCGGAAACATGGGGTAAGAGAGCAGCTTGGTGTGACTATAGCGGGATCGTTGATGGAGAGAGTGTTGGAATAACTGCTTTTGATCACTTGAGCAACTTCAGGTATCCAACCTACTGGCATGTAAGGAATTACGGACTGATGACTGCAAATATGTTCGGCGTCTCAGTCTTTACGAATATGTCTGAGAACAGGGGGGATTATACGCTTCCGAAAGGAGAGAAATTGAGGTTTAAGTATAGGGTTCTTGTGCATGAGGGTAGAGACTCCAGCTACATAAAAAGTAAGTATATTGATTTTATCTATCCGCCCAGGGTGGAAGTTTCAGAGGTTAAAGTATAGGTCTTCTAAATGAATTTGGCACACCGTCTATTTTTACACTCATACCACTGCTAGCCCTACTTACTCCTTATAGAGGCCGATTTTCTTCAAAAGCTCGTAGGTGAAGTTAAGATGCTCTACTGGAGTATTCGGAGCCACATTGTTAGCGTCTCTGAAAACAAACCTTTTCCCTTTTGTAACTCCAGAGCCCAACACGGTTTTAACCTCCTCTTCAATCTTGCTTAAAGGGCCCTGTTTAAGTGTTGTAACTCTGACACCACCCTGTATCACCACGTCTTCTCCAAGTATCTCTCTAGCCCTTCCCAAGTCTAGTGGAAACCCAGTGTCAATCGAGGAAATATTAAACTCCTCCTTCAGGGTTTTCAAATGCTGTATAACTGCTCCGCACAAGTGTATGCTTGGTCTTCCAGAGCAGAAAGTGTTAACTATCTTCTTATGAAGAGGGAGAACGAATTCTCTATAGGCTCTTGGAGACAGAAGCTGAACAGAGTCGTCTGCAAACCCGAATCCTTCATACGGAAATGAAATCTTAAGCAATCTATGCCAAGCCTTCATTCTCTCAATTATTGATTCCGTTATAAACCAGAGGAATTCCTCAGCTAAACTTCTGTTTAGATAGAGCATTTTAACCACGTAGCCACCCGTAATGTTAGTCGCTATAGTGAAAGGCCCGTCTGTACCAATTGGTGCGGAGATGATTCCAATAGGTCTTCCAAAGTAGGTGTAGCCCTCCTCCTTCTTCTTAAGGAAATATTCGTAGAAGCTTCTTACCCTCGCCATAAAGCCGGAGAAAGGCTCCGGCATACCTTTTTTCATAAAGGTTCTCAAGTCATCCGTACTCTTCAGAGAAGGAATTATATCTGGAACACTATAGGCAGAGAAGTAGAGAGGTGCTCCGAACCATGCTGATTCATAAACGTTTTGAAACTGTACTGAAATAGGCCATTCCCTGGGCAAACCCATTTCCCAGTCGGCATAAACATTAAGCCTCTTCCAGTATTCGAATTCAAGTTCAACCTGCAACATAGTTTCAGGATCGTTGAAAATCTTCTCGTAAGTATAGTTCCTAATATTTAGCTCCCTGTTTAAAACAATCATCCTATCGTTCATCCCCCACATGACTGGGATTCTTTTATGCCTGTTTAGCTTGAAGTCTTTCCATAAGCGCAAAACCATTTCGTTGTGCTGCTCAAAACTATTGGCAGCATGCGGCATTGTTCAAAAGCTTAGCGCGCGCTATTTAAGCCTTATCCTGAAAACGCTTTTCAACGATTGCGTAATCACGTCTATTTCCTGTCGGACTATCTTACCAGCTTTAACCGGATCCTCTGCCCACAGCACCGGATTTTCAGTAAAGGCTCCTCCTGCACAGGCTCTCCTCCTTCAACCATTACTTTACCCTTAGACTTTGCAACGAGTATTCCAGGCTCTCTAAGCTTAAGAAACGCTTCGTCTTCATAAACAACCGCGTAATCAATGCCCCGCGGCATAATATAGATGTCCTTCAATCCTATCAGTGTCAGCCAGTCGCTCCACGGTGCAAATATGAAGAGCTTCACACCCATGGTGTTAAGCTCAAAGCTGACAGATTTCTCCCACAACTCCTCGCTGAAGTATTCGAAAACTGCATACCTCTCATCTGGAAGCATAGCATCGAAGGGGGTTACACTTCCTTTAACCGGTATGTCGTCCTTTGTGATGTTGAAAGCAGCTACCACGCCGTATACTCCCACATCGCTCAAGCTAACCTTGGTGAAAACTTTAAGCGGTACTGCTTCATTGTAAGGATCGCGCATCAGTATATCTTTAGTGGGCAGTGCAGGCCCATCGGGCAACGGAAGGAAACCGTCAGTGAATGCAAGGGGTTTCACGAGTTCCGCTACGCTTTTTCCAGCTTCATCAGTAAGGTATATTGGACCGCCACTCACAGCTCTTGCTACCGCCTGCTGCAGAGCCCAAGGATCGTGGCTCTGAAACATATCCCAGTCGGGCCATACGATCTGAGACATGAAAAGCGCATTGTATGCGTTAAAATAGAGGTGTAATTTGTTTCTGGATTTTTTATGAGGTACGATGTAGTCCACACAATTTCTAGCTACCGTTGACCTAAACCAGCTGAATGCATTCTCTGGTTGTTGAGCCATACAGTTAAGAACCTCCAGTGAATTGATGTAAGCGGCTGCTTCCAGCCCCTTGTGGAGCATCTCGGCCGCCTCTCCAACAGGTATTTTACCGGCATACGTATAGCCGACGGAAGACTGGTTATCAACCTTCACGAAGTCGAAGCCCCCTTCTCTGAGCTTAGAGTACCAGTCCCTGAAAAGATCGAATGAATCAGCGGGTTTTGGTACTAGGTTTCCCTCCGCCTCCATCAAATGTTTCCCCCATCTCTCTGCCAGCTGGCTTCCCTTAGCGATCCCTCTCCAATGTATGTTAAGCGTGTGCCAAAGCCCAACGTATCTCGCCCCCATGCTCTTCAGTTTGCCCACGATATCCTCAAAACCTCCTGGAAACTTTCTCACACTGGGCTCCCAATCCTTCATCCTCATATCCTGCTCGTCTTGCCACCCATCGTCAATCAAGGCAAAACCGGGTTTGATACCCTTCTCTAATAAGGACTTGAACGTAGCCACTATTTTCTCCTCCGTAGGGTCACGCCAGCAAGCATTCCAAGAACACCAGCCAAGGTACTTGAAGATCTCTGGTAACGCCTTATTCTTCCTAAATGCGTCATGCTTTCCTGTAAGCGTGAAAGCGGACTCGTATGCAGATTCCACTGCTCTATAGGGGTTGCTCGAGGTCGCAAACGCGAAAAGAGGCACCCGACTCCAAGCTCCTGCCACCATCCTGTTCAGCAGGATGCTGAACTCACCCTGTTCGAACCGCGAGACATAACCACGAGCACCAGAGTTCGAAATTGGAAGCAAGAACGCATAACTTCCTGCACCTTCGGCAATGAGTTGAGAAACCTTGATATTCCTCGGCAAGCCTTTAAAGCCTGAAGCATGGATTGGGTAGCTCCATGCGCAATACTCGAACTCCTCCGCCTCTCTTAGCTGTGGGTACTGATATGGTTCCTGTGATTCACCAAAGTATTTGTCAGGATCGTAAGTGAAGTGGAACAGGAGAAGACTTTTAAAACCTTCAAAGCTTGACCTTAGCTCAACTAGAAGACCATTATCGCTTAGTCCATCGGCCTCAGCTGTCACAACGATAGCCTCCGGCCCCCATTCTTCGAATACCAGTTTACTCTTTCCCTCAGGGTATTTGACGTGCGCGGTACTGGCATGCAGCTCTACAGAAAGAGGATTCGAAAGCTTCCCGGCGAGAGCCATCAGTGGCCTAAAGATAAGTCTAAAGCCGTCCTTTTCCATAAGGATCGCCGAATCTCTAACCCTAAAGGATGCTGGACCCATGGAAAACACGCTTCACGGTTACTAATTAACGTATCGCAGCATTTTTAGCCAAAATGTAAACTAACTCCACATGCACCTAACAGAAATTGAAAATTGAAGCAGTCTTAAAATTTTTATAAACTGTGTTCTACCTCTTTTTGAATGAACTCTTGGGAAAGGGTAGTAACGGCTATGCAGATTTCAATACCGGATAGGGTTCCGATTTATGAGTTACATCCCTCCTTGAAAATATTTTCCACCGTGCTTGGTAAAAATAACGACAGTATCATGGCTCATAACCCTGAAGGGTTTTTCAACCTAATAGCTTCTAAGGGAAATATTGATCTAAACAAGGTTAACGAGCAAATTGCGGAAGAACTTCTAAACCTTTATGGGAAACTCGGGCTAGATTGGATTCGCGTTGTAAAAGCTTATGCCAGCATCCCGAGAGAAGTGAAGAGGATTGGCGAGCATACGTGGCAGGTAGACGGGAAAATATACAAGTGGTCGGGAGAAACCCTTTGGAACTTGAGCGAGCCTAGAACCTATGACCCGGATGAGGTAATGAGAGAGTGTAGGAATAGTGGTGTTGAAATAGATCCGTTAGCGTTTGAAGTGCTTAGGAAACTAGCAGCCAAGGTGAAGAAAGACATGTTCCTGTCTTTTGATGCTGACGGAACATGGGAGCCCATAGTGTCTAATCCAAATCTTCTCAAACACGTCCTAATATGGGTTTACAGGAGGCCTGATGCTGTAGAGGCCTTAATCAACCATAATACTGACGTTGCTATCGAGTACGGCAAGTGTGCTATAGATGAAGGTGCTGACGCAATTCAACTCTGCGTTGACTATGGGAATCAGAACGGCCCTTGGATGTCAATCGAAATGTTCAGGAAATTTGTTAAACCAGCTTTAAGAAGAGAAGTGGATGCTTTCAAGAGGAAAGGCGCATATGTAGTTCTTCATTCAGACGGATATATCATGCCCATCCTCCCCGATATTGTTGACGCGGGGGTAAATGCTTACCAGTGCATTGACGTGATCGCCGGTATGAAGATGTGGGAGGTTAAGGAAAAATTCGGAGATAAAATTTGCCTAGTTGGGAATGTGGATCCTAGGATAATAGAATACGGGACTAAACATGACGTAGGGAAAGAGGTTGAGAGATGCTTAAGAGAAGGGGGGAGAGAAGGCTACATTCTTTCGGCTTCAGCAAGCTGTGCGCTTAACAATAACGCAGAGAATTACATTTATATGATAAACTACGTTAAGAGAAAAAAATTACAGTAAGCAGCGTCCTAACCACCAGTAAGAAAACAAAACTTATATGTGAAAAAGACTTGGAGACAAGGGGATTGGGTGGAAAGTTTGACGTAATCGGATTGGGAATGAGTTGTGTCGATTGCATTTTAAAGGTTGAAAGCGTTGAGAATCTGAACCGGGTAAGTGTACTCGACTGGACTATCCAGGGAGGGGGTAAGGCCTCTACCGCCATGGTGGCCGCGGCCCGTCTCGGGGCAAAAACCTCCGTGATAACGAGAATTGGGCAGGATGAGGCTGGAGAACTCATCATCTCAGAGTTTAAAAAGTATGGGGTAGACACGAGTAGAATAATTGTGCAAGAGGGATATAGTACTCCAGTACTCTTCATACTCGTTGATGCCAAAGGTAGTCCTCGATGGATTGATGCTAAAGTATTAAAAGACTGTGTTCTCCCAGAGCCAGTAAAGCATATGGTTAAGTTAGCGGAAGCAAAGAACCAGTTTAAGAACATCATTATAAGAAAACATGTTGAGGGCGAGTTCGACTTCGTAACTGAAGGGAGAATACTCCTCCTGGATTGTTTTCAGCCCGAGTGTTTAGATGCAGCTATAGCTGCCAGGAAGAATAATGTTGAAACTTGTCTCGATATGTATTTTCACCCAAATCTGAAAGAACTTCTCCGAAACATAACATACTGTATACCATCTAGGAGAGCTGCTGCTAATTTTACTGGAGAAACTGATCCTGAAGCCATGTGCAGAAAGCTTCTTCGCCTAGGGCCTGAAGTAGTGGGAGTGACGCTCGGCGAAGAAGGTTCTGTGTTCATGACTAAGAAGGGGGAGGTGGTGAAGCAGAAAGCCTTCAGGGTTCAGGTGGTGGATACAACCGGAGCCGGTGACGTGTTTCACGGTGCCTTCTGCTACGGCGTGGCGCAAGGCTGGAGTCTTCCTAAGATCGTGGAATTTTCAAGTGCAGTTGCAGCGCTAAAATGCAGAAGACTCGGCGGCAGGGCAGGGATTCCCTCTCTGGATGAGACTGAGGGATTCTTAAGAAGATTTAAACAAAGCATAAATATGACTTGACTCTATATTTTCCTCTAAGGAGGTTTGTCTAAGCTTGGAAGGTCAAAATATTAGAGTGAAACTTGGTTTTGTACCATCTCATAGACGGATGTTCAAAAGGTCTGAATCATGGGCAAAGGAGCTGCGTGACAGGACTCTGCAAATACTTAGAGAAATCAGTTTCTTGGAAGTTATAGCCCCGGATGAAAACCTTACTGGGAACGGTCTGGTGCAGACTGATGAAGACGCGGAGAAAGTAATACGGCTGTTTAAGGAAAACTGTGTAGACGGGATTATTATTGAAGCTGTAGATTTTGGCGACGAAGTTTCAGCAGCACTCGTAGCATCTGCTTTGTCTAAACCCGTCATATTATTTGCAACAAAAGAACCGCCGTTCACCGCTGAGGGGGAACGAATCTCGGATTCCTTCTGTGGAACAATATCAATAGGTTCTGCGCTTTATAGAAGAAAGATACCGTTCGTCTGGGGAGGAGTAGTTTTTCCGGAGGAAAAGGGGTTCAGGGAATCCATTGAGAATTTTGCTAGAACATGCACCATAGTTAATGGTTTCTTAAAGGCCAGGATAGGTCTGGTTGGTCCTAGGCCAGAGAGCTTCGAAACCTGCGCCCTGGATGAGGTCACCCTAATAAGAGCATTCAATCAAAGAGTAATCCCCATTTCTCTCGTTGAAGCCGGAGCATTGGCAGAAAATATTAATGTTCAGGAGATTAATAGAATTATGCAGTCCATTAGGAGCGAAGCCGATACGTCGACGATAGATGAAGAAACTCTGGTTAAAATAGCGAGGCTCGAATACTGCTTGCTGGCACTGGCCGATAAGTGGAGGCTGGACGCTATGGGAATCCAGTGCTGGGGGCCCATGCACCGTGTCTTTGGAATTGCTCCGTGCCATGTAAGCGGTAGACTTGTCGACCAAGGCATTATGGTGTCCTGTGAGGCAGATATCCTTGGTGCTTTAACAATGCTGATTCAATATTTAGCTTCCTTTAGAAAGACTCCTCCTCATTTCGTCGACTGGACGGTGCAGCATCAGGAGAAAGAGAATGTTTTCTTAGCCTGGCATTGTGGAAACGCTCCACCGTCTCTTGCAAACGATAAGGCTAGGATTAATCAGCACGGCATGGGAACTTTTCAGCTTAAGCCCGGTATTGTAACCATTAATAGGTTAGCGGAATACGAAGGTAAATTCAAAATGCTGATGACGATGGGAAGAATTTTAGAGAGCCGTCAGAATCTTCAGGGCACTTGGGCCTGGGTTGAAGTGCCCGATTTGAAGAGGCTTTACGAGGCTATTCTTAGGAACGGTTTTACTCATCATGCTAGCATGATTCATGGAGATTACACTAGGCCGATTCAAGATGCTTGTGAAATACTTGGAATAGAAATAGTCAGGGTCTAACCATGCTGTTTTGTTAAGCATGCTGCCGAACCCGTTGCTAATCCTTCTAAAGTAGACTTTCTAAAACGTTTTTAAACAGTGTTGACACCATAGGGTTTCATGCATGAATGGGCTTTAGCCGAATCGGTGATAAAAACAGTTCTAAGAATAGTTGATGAAAAAGGGATTAGAAAAGTCACCGAGATTAAAATAAAAATCGGGGAAATGCAGCAATTGGAATATGAAGTGTTCAGAGAAGCACTGGTGCAGCTGAAACCTGTTGAGTTGAAGGACGCGGAGTTCATTATAGAGATTGCGGAGACAGAGTTTAAATGCAGAGCCTGCGGGTTCAAATGGCTTTTTCCAAAGAAGGAGCTTGGTGAAGATGTGCTGGAAGCCATACACTTTCTCCCGGAGGTTTCTCACGCCTACTTAAAGTGTCCTCGGTGTGGAAGCCCGGATTTTGAAATAACCGGGGGCAGAGGGGTTTGGATCGAGAGTATAAGCGGAGTGGAGAAGAATGGTTGATCCGAGGATAAGCGTGATTGACGATAGGATGAGGAAAGTAGGAAGGATAATTGCTGTTTCAAGCGGTAAGGGAGGAGTGGGTAAGAGCCTACTGGCTTCTACGCTCGCGTTGATCCTGGCAGGAAAAGGCTATCGGACTGGGTTGTTCGACTTGGATTTTACAAGTCCTTCTACCCATGTCATTCTGGGTTTTAAAGAAGCTCGGCCTGTGGAGGACAGGGGGATTATTCCACCACTTGCCCATGGCTTAAAATACATGACGATAATCCACTATTCGGGTGAGCGTGCAACGCCTCTGAGAGGCCTGGATTTTTCAAACGCGTTTATCGAGCTGCTTTCTGTTACTAATTGGGGTGAATTGGATTTCCTAATACTGGACATGCCTCCGGGTATTGGCGATGCTACTCTCGACGTCATACGTTTAATGAGAAAACCTGAATTTCTAATAGTTACAACCCCGTCTCCACTAGCTTTTGAAACAGTTAAGAAACTAGTAGGAATGCTGAGGGAGCTCGACGTTCCTATAGTGGGTGTTGTCGAAAACATGAAAACAGGGTTGAGCAATATTCAGCAGGAATCTCGAAAACTCGATGTCAGGTTCCTAGGAGAAATACCGTACGACCCGGCGGTTGAGGAGAATCTTGGGAACGTAGATGGATTGTTGAAGACAGTTTTCGCAAAAGAGGTTGAGAGGCTGCTCGAGCATCTAACGGGGTAGCGGTTAAAAACGCATCACCATGTTTCCTCAGGACGCAGAATATTCTAATCTTTGTCGCATATGCAGTGACCCTTATATCCGTGGCAAACAGGACAAGTAGCCACGTTTTGCCCACTAGGATACCATCCGGCTCCTCCAGGCCCCAAGATTACGAAACTTGCTATCCTATTTTCAAACTCTATATTAAGCTCATTTATGTTTTCGACTTCAGGCGCTTCGACGAGGAAGCGCTTCTGGCCGAACAGGCCCTTTAATTCAGTCACTTTCCACCCAGGGGGAGTTCTCAGCCCTATTTCCGGTTCCACCTGTAAATTGTTTTTAAAGACTCTTATACCTAGGGTTTTTCCGAAACGCGGGTAGATGACTGGCTCCCCATTGTAGTGCAGCCACACTTCATAGTCGTCAATGCTTCTTACAGAGGAATGGACATCGTTTTTCAAGGAGCCTATTGCCAGCTCGTTTCTCATAAGGAGCGATACATGGTTCTCAGGCAGAATTGTGCAGTCTCCGAGTTTTACTTCCCGGTTTTTCTCCAGAACCTTTTCCGCTACAGCCATTACTCTATCCGTCAATTCAGACACTGTCTTAGGAGCATTATCCAGCCTGGTATACTTGTGAAGGACAATCTTCTCGCCAACCCCCTTTTTCCAATCATCTGGAATACCCTTGGTTCCGAGGATTATTCCAAGCAGAGAGCCCAGAGTTGCCCCAGTGCAATCAGTATCATAACCGCAGTTCACAGCCTTACACAGCTTGTCGCCGAAATCCTTCCCGTAGAGCAGGCCAAGTACCGTGAACCCGTGGTTCTGCACAGCGTGGCAGGCACTGTTATGCCCATACCAGTAGACAATTCTCTCTCTGGCTTCAGCCCACCTGACGTTGTTCCTATAGCACCATAAGGCTTCTCTTATGACTCTCGATATCTCAGAATATACTGGGATCATGTTTAAACCTATCCTTATTAGTGCCTCCGCATCGCTTACCAGGAAGGCTGCGCTCTCTACAGCAGCCCAAAACATCTCCCCGTACATGCCTTCGCCTCCAGAATGATCCAGGCAGGAGTCTTTCCAAGCGTAGGAGGCTGCGAGCTGCGGGTTACCGGGGGCGATGCAGGCCCATATTTCACTCCTTATTGGCGATCCCATCTCGTCCACGTAGTAGTTTTCGAAGCATCCTGAAACAGGAGGAAGGAGGCCTCTTCTGAGGTTCCTCTGGCAGAACCCATACTCGTTCCAGGGGTATGCTGAGAGGTGCCTAAGCCAATATTCTGCAAGTGTTTCAAGCTTGACCTCTATCCCATGGTCCTCAAGCATCTTTAGCCAGACTAGTTGAAAATCAAGATCATCATTCGGAGCGGCTTCGCCAACCGGTTGAGCGTAGAAATCCAGGTCGTTCACAAACTTCTTTCCTTCGAAGGGGGCGCCCAAAGTGCCTCCGATGTTCTTTCCAAGCCAGCAAGCGTAAACCTTATCCCAGTATTCTGACCTTGAAAGTATTATAGGCTTATCCATTTATTTCCAATTTAGCCCGCAGGACCTGATTTTTAAAGTTTTAAAACATTAATGGTCCTCGGCTGATCATTTTTTCGCAGCAAGTTCATCAAGCAGTTGTGAAACCATTCTTACCCTCTCGATATCTGCAGGAGGAGGAAGCTCATCCGATATGCCGAGTATGAGCCGTGGAATAGCCTTCACTATTTTTCTTACCAGTCGCTCCAAAGTTTCGAAAGGCACGTTCGGAAGGAAAAATAGGAAGGGTATGCCGTCTAAGACGACGATCTCATCCTTAAACTCTCCTGCAATATCTTCGACGGTCATGTCTCCAACGGGCTCAGGGGTTAAGGCTTCAACCCCATCAACCCCAGACCTACGGAGTAATGGGAGAAGAGGCTTCGCATAGCCGTCAACATGTATATGCACATACTTGCCTCTTTTATGCAGGTATTCGCACCTCTTCTGGTAGATCGGCAGACAGAATTTCTCGAACAGCCTTGGAGAAGTTAACCTAACATCAATGTTTTCCCCCAAGTTAAATATTTCAATCGGAGAATTGCCCATCAGCTCAAAGAACTTATCATTATATCTTTCAATAGCATTCATAATCTCCTCAAGCCTATTATACCCTTCAATATATAGGAACCTCATCGTCCGAGTGAAACCCATGTAGTCTAGTATTAGAGCTTGAAGAGGCGAGTGTGGAAAGAAGAAGGAAACTATTCCTTGCTCCTTTACGTTCCTCTCCAACTCCTCGTAAACCCCCTGGTTGAACCTGACTTCAGCACTGTCCAGCAGGTAGGATAAAGCCTTAAAATCCTCAGCGGTTTTCAAAACATACTCTAATTTTCTCGAGGACAGGCCCCATTCGTCAGTCTTAGCCACTTCCTGAAGCGAGCCGACGGGCGTTTTAATCCTTGTCCTAACCATGTTTCCGTTTCTCTCAACATTAAACTGAACGTCATCCCCATATGATACTTCCACAGCGTTTTTCACGAAGTATCCTGAGTAACACCTCCAGCTTGCTCCAAGATCTATGCAAACATCTGCAAGACTAATACCCTCGTATTTTTTAGGGAGCTTCCCACTCTTCTTCGCCACGTAATACCAGTATTCATGCCTTATATTCCAAGGGACCTTGTCCACCTGTCTTCCCTGGAAGACCGCTAGGATTCTTTCACGAGGGTTCAAAGCAGCATGTTTTTGTTATAGAGCATTATAAATTTTCCATCCTCATAGAAAGTTGCTAAAAACAGGTTTTCATTATTTCTTCAGCCTGATCGTTTTTATTTCCCACGGCCCAAGTTTGACTTTGAGCGAGCCTTCTTGAAGCTTAAGCCTCGACAGGTTTCTTTCAAGCAAATCGGTCTCAACAGCATCTCTAACGGGAAAACCAAGAGTGATTTCTGCTTCACCACCTTCTCCAGTCGCGTCGTAAATTCTGATTATGATGCCGTCCGAATCCTCAGCCGTCTTTAGGCAGGACAATACTATGTTTTCAGGATTTATTTTCATGAACGACGCTTCCTCTGGAAGATTTCCCCGAGCAGCTCTAACAGTCACAACAACTGTTTCGAGCGGATGGTTCAGCTCGTATCCTCTTCTGAAGGTAAGTGCCTTCCTCCAGTCCTCTCTGTGGGGATACAAAGAGTACTTAAGCTCGTGACGGCCCTGATCTGGATTTGGGTCTGGACTATAACTCGTCCTGAGAATCGTCATCCTCATTGTATTACCCTGCACATCAAACCCGTACTTGCAGTCGTTCAGCAAGCTGACACCATACTCGCCGTCAGACAGGTCAACCCATCTTAAAGCGGGGAATTCTCTTCCGTCAGCAATTCTTGAAATGCTTCCGAAGGGTATCCCAAATGTTGCTGTCGCTGAGCCCAGTATTGGGGTGAAAGAAGCTTTCAACATAGGGGCATCTGTAAACTCATCGGATACTTCACGCCAGTCAATCATAGTTTTGAAATCGATCCTAGGCACCTTGTTGTAAAGAATGGTTTCCTGCGTTATTGTTGAACCCCTGTATTTCATGGTTGTTCTAACCCTGGACATGACTGGTCCTTTTTCAACAAGCTCTACCCCGGCCCCAGTAAGCAGGTTCTCCACCCTAGTTATTGGCCCTATTATCCAAGCCGACATTCCGTGGGGAGCCTCATAAAACACTTGGAACAGATTGCTGAACTCTGGCCGTGTAGCCTCGTGCCTGAAAGCCTTAATCACAAACCTGTCTGCATTTTTATCGTAAAGCATCCTTATCGCCCCGGAGCCACGATCCATCTCAACTTTGAAAAACTCGTTCTCAAGAACCGTCTGCTCCTTGTCCACAGGAGGAGGCTCCTGCAGAGCTCCTTCAACAAGGTAGTAGGTAGAGTAGCCTAGACTCGGTACTTCAGCGATGAAAACCAGCTCATCCCCATCCATCTGAACAGGATGCTGTTTTCCATGCGTATCTCTCACCACCGGGTTTCTCGGGATCATCTCCCTGGGTATGCTCACCCTCGCAACATCCCTCCTGTCCCAAGCCAGGGTGTTGAATACGACTATCGCCAATCCTTCCCCGGAAAAACCCATCTGGTCCACTATTCTTTTAACAGACTTCCCCAGAAAGTTTTTCGCTGTTTCAAGCACTCCCTCTGCTAAGCTGCCGGAGTAAGAATAGGCCTCGTGGAAAGCACTGCCGTCCAAGATATCGTGAAACTGGTTGAACAACGTGTTCTCCCATGCTTTTCTAAACTCTTCTCCAGGATGGACTCCCAATAGTGCTGAAAACTTTTCAGCGTCAACCAAGTATCTTTCGCAAAGCCTGTTGTAACGCTTTATGTCCGCATGGGTAGTGTAGCATCCGTCGAAAGTAAAGTTGAGCTCATCCCTGACCACCGGTAAAACCGGGTTCCCCTTTGAAACCTCGTCGAAAAACCGGTGTGTCGAGCTGAAGACAACGTCAGGCAGGGCTGGTTTCTCCCTTGTTTTTAAAGCCGCCTTTATGTCCTCGATAGTTGCTCCCCCGCCATGGTCCCCAACCCCGTAGACGAACATGCTTATCTTCAAACCGTATTTCTCATAGAAGAGCTTCGCAGTGTCAACTATGTTTTTAGGCGTAACCACATTGTTGTAGACGCTGTTGAAAGCCAGCAGCCTCGAGCCCTCGGGCCCCTCCCACCAGAACATCGGATACCCTCTTCCACACCTCATGAAATAATAGTAATCAACACCTGCTTTCTTGAATACTTGCGGCAGTGTCCAAACGTGGCCGAAGGTGTCTGGCTCCCATCCCACCCTTGTTTCAAAGCCGAATTTCTCATTTACATATCTTTTCGAATACAAGACGTGTCTGACCAGCGTTTCCTCCCCAATCATGTTTAGGTCAGCCTCAACCCACATGGAGGCGGTGATATCCCAGTTCCCCGAACGAACCCTTTCCCTTATTTTCTCGAAGAGGGCAGGGTTTTTCTCCTCTATAGCCTTGTATGTTGCCGCCTGGCTTTGAGAAAAGTGGAAATCAGGGTACTGGTCCATCAGCGACACCATTGTAGAGAAGTCTCTCTCTACGACTTTCAAAGTATCCTCCCAGGGCCAAAGCCAGTTCATATCTATGTGGGAATGCGCTATAAGGTGTACCTTAAACTCCTTCGCATACTTGGAGATTGATTTCAGCTTCTGCCTTGCCTTATCTATCTCCGTCAGAATTCTTCCTATGCCAAGTGAAAAAACATTTACGTCAAATTCTTCAAGAATCTTATTTAATATCTCTTTCCCACCTGGCAGGATTTTAGCAAAATCAAGTTCTTGAAGGAACAGCTCGATTTCGAAAGCGACATTGTCTACAGCATCGTATCCGATGCGGAGCGCAGGCACTCCTTTCTTCTCCCCTCTAGCAACCGGCCGTTTCTCGAAAGCACGCATCGCCACCACATGCGTTTCACCAGGTCTAGCTTCCTCCACAACGGTTATCCTAGGCCCCCGGAAATCAGTCCAATAATCCTCTTTCAAGACGAGTCTAGAGTCGACAAACACCTCGCCGCCCGTTATCATAGCTGAAGAGTACAGCTCAACCTTCGAGCCCGAAACCGGGATACCGCCCACCTGCTCAGGGATTTTGATTTTACACCTGAGCCATACGTCACCCTTAGAGGGGTCCCATTGAACAGGCAGAGAAACGATTTCCCATGAGGAATCGTCAAAATCCCTCCTGTAGGCTTCTTTCAAATCTCCTTGGAAAAACCTCCAGGATAATTTAGATCGGTAGTCGGTTAGCATTCGATAGATGTTTTCCAGTTTTGCTTTAAGCTCCTCAAACTCGCTGACATTTGGTTCAGCCATTACTCTACAAAAATAAATTACATATATAAAGTTTGAGGCAAAATGGCTATTGATTAGATACGCTGCATGTTAAGTCTTAATCGGATATCTGCCGTATTTTTCTGCAGCCATGTACATTGCTAAAGCGTTCTCAGGCGGAACATACCTGGTTAACACATTAGTAGTGCTTAAAATGTAGCCTCCTCCTGGAGCCACTTCCAGCATGAGGCGTTTTACTCCAGCTTCCACGTCTTCCGGTTTACCAAACGGCAGTAGATAGTCTAAGTCAACGTTTTCCCATCAAACACAGCATGTCACCCCAACGCTTCTTGATCTCAACAATGTTAACGCCCGCACTCGGTTGAAGACTATGTAAACCGTCAAACCCAGCCTTAACTATATCCTCCATTAATAACGTGATATTACCGTCTGAATGCAGCATAACTGGGAGATTGCGCTTGTGCGCAGCCTCAGCCTCACCAGCCAAGTAGGGGAGCACGTATTTCCTGAGAAGGCTTGGAGGGATGAAGGGGCCGTTATCGTACGCTAGATCATCACCAACCAGTATCACGTGCGCCCCGGCCTCGGCAAAAACCTTTATGACTTCCAGGTTAAACCTGTAGACTTCTTCGATCACATGCCTCAGAGCATTCGGATAGAGGTAGAGGGCTTTAACGTAATTTGTAAAGCCCATATGGGGGTAAATCGAGTCGAATACGCCGCCTACTTGAGCGAAAACGCAAAAATCAGTCTGCTCAACCCACTTCCTTATGCTTGAAGTGTTGAAGAGGCTTATGTCAGGCGTGTAGAATTGCTCCATGTCTTCAGGAGTGTAAAGAGCATATTTCAAGTAGCGCCGCGTTTTTTCCACTTTCAACCCATTCTGCCCCAAGCCAGTTTCGATATATTGGATATCCCTCCTTCGTTGTCCCTATGGTTTCAACTTTAGGCCCACCACCTAATCCGAGGTTTACCAGATCCATATTGAGCAATTTTCGAACCCTTACATGAGCCTCAAAAGAATCATTAATGGGTTCTCTTAGAAGAGCTGAGACAAGTTCATCATGTATTCCTAACTCTCCCTTAGGTACCTTATCAGCCTCTTCAATGTTCAAAGCTCGATAGACTCTTTCAACCTTATCCAATGACACCACCTGAGGCAACCTGGAACCGTACAACTGATTGCATCAAGCCTATTAACCCTTTGATAGCCATGTCCATCACGTTCAGAGCCTCCGAAGCTTCTTTTAGTTGTTCTTCCAGCCATATGTCCATGCTTAGAAATGGTTCATGTCATTTATTAATTTAATGACGGTAGAAGATGGTGCTATCCATGCGTGCGAGCGCACGCATGACTTAGCCGCCTTCTTATCAGAGCAGTCTGTACCGCTTTATCTTAAATAGGTATTACTGGAAAAAATAGGCGATTATCCCGGAGTACTCTCGATCCTAACTCTTGTCTTTATCCTTAAGAAACTACCTGATTGCAAAAACCTCGCAGAATTCCTCGAGAAAAAGAAAGTCGAGATTCGCTTGCTGGAAGACGCGTATATAGCTTCAAGATACTTGTTAAGGAAGTATGTTAAAGAAGAAGCTGAAATGCTTGTAAACGTTGCAAGCGAGGTTTTAAAGTATGGAGAACTATGTTGACATCCTCATAAAGAGGGCAGAAATGGTTAGAAACTGGAGAGAGTATATGAATAGTATGGTGGAGGCTGTGAAGTCTGTTCTACCGGATTCTAAAATTTATGTTTTCGGAAGGTAGTGAAAGGCGAATCCACCGGTGGGAGTGATGTAGATATACTGGTGGTTTCAGAAAGAATCCCGAGAAACAATCTAGAAATAGCAGGGTTAAAGATAAGAATAGGGGAACTTTTAAACCTTCCGCCATATCATCCGTTTGAATTCATTTGGCGAATGAAGAAGGAGAATGGTACTTTAAGAGAATTAAAGAGCTGATAGAATATTAAATCAGCAGTGGATTGCGCGTTGCGGAGATTGATGGTTAATTTTAGATTTCTTCGCTTTCTTCACCCTTAGCTCATCCACTTTTTGAGCACGCTTTAGGCTTGTTTCATACATGGTCTAAAGAAGGCATGTGTACAGGTAAGGGAAGCAGCACGCTAAGTTCCCTTAGCTTCCCGATGCTTACCGCAGCACCGCCGAGGAAGATGCGTACGGCTTCACGCTCATCAAGCTCTACGTAGTTTCTTGAAAAACTGCCTTTTTCAATTTCAACCTTACCGTTGTTTACATAAATCGTGGCCGTATCGACATCATCGCCGAGCCTCAATCCAATGGAGAGTTCAAAGTCTCTCACCATCTCTGCTCTACCGGACATAAACTCTTTAAAAGCTTCAAGCAGGCCAGTTATGTCGATTATCCTGAACAATCCTTCAGGAACTATTTCCCAATACGAGGCTGCTTTAACCAGGCGTTCAAGCCTTTCAGCGTCAAACGCGTTGACCTCTACGGAGGCGGAGTCTCCGAAGCAGCGTTCCATAACGCCTCCAACTAATTCCGCCTCTTTTCCATCTAGCGATGCAACTTCAAGTATGCTTGGCGGGCCGATTTCGCCGGAAGAAATAGCATATCCTTCTTTTCCAACCCATATTCTTATCCCTTGCTTTCTCAAAGTTAGAACATAATGCCTACGTTCAACCCTCATCTTAAGAGAGCTGTGAATTTTCTCTACTTTGGGGGCGGCCTCCTCGGGGGAAACCTCCTCGACTTTAACAGGCTTCACATGGGCCCTTTCAAGAGAACGAGTCGTTATGGTTAACGAGTATTTTAAGCCAGCGATATCCCATCCGAAAGGATAGTATCTTTGCCTGTCCCCCCAGAGGACTGACAGCGGCCAGCCCTTCTGCTTCATGAGATTGCCCACATGCTTCAGAAGCATCGACATGTAGCCCTTCTTTCTCTCTTCCGGCAGGGTGGCGACACCGCCTATTCCGCCAATCTTTATACTGGCCCCTAGGCTAGATAGCTCGAGAGGAAACAATCCGACGTGCGAAACTATTCTCCCATCTTCCTCCAGAACCATGAATGATGAAAGAGCCTCTTCCTCTTGCCTGTAGAGCTGCGGATAATAACGGGGAAAATAGTTTCTAGAATGCCCGTAGCTTCTTTCAAGGAATCGCATGAAATCATCCCAATCCTCGTGTCTTAAGCTCCTTATAGTAGGAGTCATTTCAGATATTTTTCTAATTCTCATTTATTAAGTTTAATGTAAGGCGCGCGCTGCGCAGAAATTTTTAAGAATTCTTAAAGGATTTTATTAACTTCCTATAGAATTCTCCTGTTGAAGAGAATTTGCCTGAAACAATATTCTTTATAGCCTCCCTGTTCACCGCCTCACTCAATTCGAAATATGACATTCGAGCAGTATTCCAATCGTAGTCAACGTAGGCAAAGAAGTATGTGCTCCAAAAGGGTGAAACATATTCTATTCCGTTTACTTTCGCGGCTTTAGCCATTACAGCCAGGAACTTCTGGTCCAGAGGAGCCCAGAAGCTGAAGCTGTCTAAACGAAAAACCTCGGCGCTCGCAGCAATGTTGAAAACTGGCTTATCAACCTTATAGAGCCAGGCCTCATCCATTATAATCTTTTTACCATATTGCCTGGCTATTTCGGAGATTTTGTCTATGTTGTAAAGAAGGTTTCCGAAAACAGGGTATACGTGTATGACAATAAAATCCAGACTTGTTTCGTTGCAGAAACGCTTAACATAATCCAGGTTTCCCCAGTTGCCTATGCCGGCTCCCAACTTAGTATTGCCTTTTTCAATACCCTCTAATACGTATTTTACAAGTTCAGTATACTTCTCAGGTTTCACTAATTCGTCCAACCCGAGTAAGCCGTGTTCAGTATCCGGCTCCGCGACGATCGTAAGATAATCCGGATGCAAATCCCTTATAATGTTAACGACCATCCGCTTCTTATTCACCTTGTATTCCTCAAAAGTCAACCCCGAGTAATTTAGATTCAGCTTTGAGAAAGCGGTCCCGGAGAAAATTACCCCGGTCTTAACGTCTACTTTCATTCCTCGTTTTCTCGCCTCTTCAACCACCCGCTTGTAGAAGCCAACATACTCTCGATAACGATCAAATTCTTGAAGGTATAACGGGTATCCCACGGCTATTGTCACTCCGCGGATCCCAAGCTCCTCAAGACGGTCAAGATATAAGCTTACACCTTCAATAGATTCCGGCTTAAGCAAGTCTGGTCCACGATTAGCGTTCGCAGGTAAAAGCTCAGCGGCAAATATGATCTCGCCTGTTTCAACCACCTTTTTAGAGTCCAGCCATTTTTCGTAATCATTAAGGTTTGACTCGAGCCTTGAATACAGCGCACGATATTTAAGCGGCATACTCTCTCCAATAGCGCTTAGAAGAATAAAAAATATTGTAATAGATAGTAGGATGATAAGAATAAGCTTAATGGCTAAAGAGCGTTTCATGCATAAATTCTCCTCAAAACCGCATATAAACTTATTTTTATGAAAAGGCTGCAGGGGCAAGGTGTTGAATTTACAAGCATTATTTTGAAGATTCGAATTCGAATAAAGCTTAATAATGATTGATAAAATGTTTGCTTATGAGTAATTCTCTGAAAATAGTAGTGGTTGGCGGTGGTGCTGCAGGCATGGCTGCCGCCGCCAGTGCCAGAAGAGTTAACCCAAGTGCAGAAATAACCGTGCTGGAGGCTTCCAGGTATGTTTCCTACGGATCATGTGGTATCCCGTATTACCTAGGGGGCCTTGTGGAAGACGTTTCAAGACTTGTGACCTATACTCCTGAAGAATTCAAAAGAAGCAGAAGAGTTGAAGTCCAGATAAACTCGTATGTAAAGAGTATCAACGCTAGGTCGAAAACCCTCGTGTACGTTTCTGAAAAAGGAGAAGAGAAGGAAATAGGCTTCGACATTCTTATTCTTGCAACCGGTGCTAAACCCCTTGTCCCAAAAATGGAGGGTCTTGGCCTGAAGGGTATTCATACTGTTCGTTTTCTCGACGGCGCCGTTAAGCTGAAAGAGGACCTTGCCCGTTCCAGGAGGGTTACGATAATAGGTGCGGGCTACATAGGTTTGGAGCTAGCTGAGAACCTTAGGAGAATCGGTAAAGAGGTTACGATTCTCGAGCTACTGCCGCGTCCAATGCCCAACGTCGACCAGGAGCTTTCCACAGTGATAAGCAGGGAGCTTGCGAGAAACGGTGTGAAACTTGAGCTTAATAAAAGGGTTGTTGGCTTTAAGGGTAGGGAGAGGGTTGAGAAGGTGGTTGCTGAGGACGCTGAATACGAGACTGACCTGGTGGTTATAGCTGTCGGCGTGAGGCCAAATGTCAGCTTAGCAAGGCAGGCAGGTGTTGAACTGGGTGAAAGCGGCGCGATAAAGACTAATAGCAGGATGGAAACAAGTGTTAAAGGAATATTTGCAGCAGGAGATAATTGTGAAGCCCAACACATTGTGTTGAACAAGCCTGTCTACATTCCTCTTGCTCAAACAGCCAATAAGATGGGCTACGTTGCCGGTGCAAACGCTGCCGGAGGAGATGAAGAGTTTCCCGGTGTCGTTGGAAGCGCCATAACTAGAGTTTTCAACCTTGAAGTAGGCAGGACAGGGCTTGGCGAGGAGGAGGCTGAGAAACACGGTTTTGAAACCAAGAGTGTTTTGATTAAGGCGAGGTCGAGAGCAGGCTATTTCCCGGAGGGTGGAGACATATGGGTTAAACTCATCATAGAGAAGCCCAGCGGGAGAATTATTGGGGGGCAGATCGTTGGTTACGAGGGGGTTTGGAGCAGGATTGCAGCATTATCATTAGCGATTACGAGCAGGCTTACTGTAAAGCAAATAGTGTTTTCAGACCTGCCTTATGCTCCCCCGTTCAGCCCCGTTTGGGATCCGTTGATAACTGCTGCGAGAGTAGCCTTAAGATAGTTTCATATAGAGGCTTCTTGCGGAAGCAATTCGTCCACGACCTCGTATAGACTCTGCCTGATTTGGCTGGACCTTTTTAAACTGAAAAGAGCCTCATTAAGCAGGCGCATCGCGAAGACGGAGGCGATCCAGCTGTTTGTCCAGCCTGACTCAACGCTCCAAGCCCCCCATCCCGTGTCTGAAGAACTCCCCCAATACTCCCATTTCTCATAGTCGAAACCCCGCATCCAGCAGCCATCCAGATACGGTTGCTCCTCTGAGCGAAGCTGTATCCTGCATAGGAACCCTGCCAGCTTCTCCTCAGCCTGTTTTAAACTGGCACTTCTGTAAACGGAAGCAAGCTCGTGCAGACCGAGGAAGGCGAAGTTTAAGGTGTAAAGCAGGTCGCACGCGGGGTCTCCGTTCTCCTGGATTATCGGAGCCTCGGTTGTACCGTATTGTTCGTTCGAGCTGGGAGGCGGGTATTGGCCGTTTCCCATCGGCCCCAACGTTTCCCTGATGGCGCCGCACGCCTGCTGCTGAGAAACCAGGTCTCCAACAATTCTGTCAACCCACATCCTGTATTCAGCCCTGTCTTCAACCCGCATGAGAAAGGCGAGTGGCAAGGCCATCCTTGCCAGTTCCTGCGTCAGCCCGTTTGTCCACTTCCAATCCGGGTATTTCTCAATAGTCATGCGGACCGCGTTAACGGTTCTCTCCAGAAAACTCGGGTATCCTGCTAACAGAAAACCCCATAGGAAACAGGCCCACAGGTAAGCCTGGTAGTGAGGCGAATAAGAAACAATAGGGGTTTTCCAATAGTATTCCCACCCGTTTCTAAGTAGATCTGGAAGGTCTATCCTGTTCTTCCTAAACCCGAGGGGACCCGTAGTCCGGAGATTAGCGATCAGGCAGAGGGCCAGAGCCTTGTCCCACCGGTCATCCTCCAGATTGCTGCTTGCGGAAAGCGTTGAAAGAATGACCCTCGCATTATCATCCCCGTAGAAGACTGGAAGGCCATCCATCCAGTTAACCAGCCCGTACGCAGGACTGTTCTTATCGGTTTGCTGGAAGGACCATACGTAGTCGAGGATGCTGGTGGCGATTAGCCTGCTCCTCGGGTTGCCTGTAAGCCTCCAATCGTACGCAAAAACCATCGCCGCCTCAGCCAAGCAGTCTGAACGTATCACTACCCTCTTGAGTTGATGCCCCTCGTAATCTATATTTGACTGATAGCCCTCAATAACACCTCTGTTTCTCTCAACGCCGAAAAGAACATGTTTACGAAACCATTCTACAGACCTCCGGTAAGCCTCCTGTTCCGCATTATCAGGCAGTGGCTCGCTATTCTCGAACATGGTTCTAACGGTCGGAACCCAAGATAAGTCGTAGACTTCCCCCGTTAACCATTTCAACAACTTCCTCCATACCTGTCTCCAAGCATTGCTAGGAGCATACCTTCCTGTTCTAAACTGGCTCAGCTTACTCGTGGAGACCATGGTTCTATCAGAATACTCGAATAGAATAGGGTAGAACTCTCCGGGCAGGTCGAAAACCGCTTTATCATACCCTGCAACCCTTGCCAACACCATGTGAGAAACACCCTCTTTTTTATAGAGAGGCAGGAACCAGCAGTCATGCATGTTCAGTATAGTCATACGGGGAAGCTCGGGCTCGAAGAAACTTGAAGTGACGACCACTCTCTCCCACTCTACTGTCCGTGGCTCTTCGAATACAATGTTCGGAAGACCTGATGGATATTCTAAGTAGAGCCTTAAATTTTTCTCCACGGCCTTATCTAAAACGACCGGCCCGATTGTCAGTTTCGGAACAGGATAAGAGTCCGCTAAGGCAAGCACACCGTCTCCATGGGAAGCATTGTTAACAGCCTCTTCTAACAGCTCATAACGCATTAAGGTCCTCCCAGATTCCGCTAGAACCTTGTACAAGTCGTTTTCAGGAGAGCAGCACAGTATCAGCCTTCCCATGGGTCTTCGCTTTCCAAGTCTTATTTAAACATATTCTCATCAACATAAGATTTTTAATTCCCCCCGAATCTGTCTAACCATGGCGCGTGTGAAAACGAGCAGGGTGTGGAGGAATGGTGACAGGATTCTGGTTATTCAGGCTCATCCTGATGATGCTGAGTATTATGTTGGTGGAACAATAGCGAGAATGACTGGAGACGGATGCGTCGTGAATTATGCTACTGTAACCGACGGTAGCAAGGGGACCTTCGACGTGAACATGGACCCTGCTGCTCTAAGCGAGACCAGGAAGAGAGAGCAGAGGGCTGCGGCAGATGTGCTTGGGGTGAAGGAGCTCTTTTTCCTAGGTTATCCCGATGGCGACCTATATCCCTCTCTCGAACTGAGAGGGAAGCTTGTAGAATTGATAAGAAAAGTGAAGCCTAACATTGTTATGACGCTTGACGCTTGGCTGCCTTACGAAATACATCCTGACCACAGGGTTACTGGACTAATGGCATCTGAGGCAACAGTTTTCGCGGGCATGCCTAACTTTTACAGAGAGCAGACTCTTTCCGGAATTCCGCCTCACAAGCCCGACATAATACTTCTGTTTGCTACAGGCAACCCGAATCTCTTCGTCGACATCACCAAGCTTATAGAGAAGAAGGCTGAAGCCATTATGAAGCACGAGAGTCAACTACCCCTAGCCTTCCGAGAAGGCTTTGGAAAGGGGAACTTGGAAGAGGTAAGAAAGGAACTGGTAAAAAGCCTCAGGAAAAGAAGTAGAAAAGAAGGAAGATACGTGGAACCCCTTAGAATGTTTAAAGTGGGAGCAGGCCATTTTGTAAGAGAGTGAATGCTTAAAGCTTTAATCATGCGAATCTGTGTAGACGCTTTCAAAAGATTTATATAAATCCTGAAACGGAAAAGCTTCATGCGGACGATTCAGGAGCTTGAAGCAAGACTAGCTCTTTTGTACGCCGCTTCCTTCAAAAACATCAGGATCCTTGACTGGGATTCCTTCACCGGCAATAAGGCGACGATAACCTTGGACGCTGCCGGAGAGAATTTTCAACTCGCAGTGTTGGATTACAAGGGTTCTGCACTTGTGAAGCTGGATTCAAAACCATATTTCGCCCTAGACGGCTACCATTATGCCATACCGATTCCACAGGGTCATCACGTGGTGGAGGCGGAGTTCTCGCCTTTCCTTGCATTCGGCGAGAAGGTGGATGTTCACCCGGGTAAGCCTGTAGGCGTCAACAGAAACATGGAGGCGTTGAAGCTCTGGGCGTATGGAAGGTCGATTTTGGAACTAGCACGTGCAACTAAGGATGAGGAGCTAAAATCTGTTCTCCTAAGGGCTTTAAGCGACTCCCTTAAGGAAGCTCCTTTCGAAACCGTTTCTAAAGAGCAGGTTCTCCTGGCCACTGCTTTCAAGGCTATGATAGGAGGGCTAGATAGTGTTCCAAGACTATTATCTGAGGATATTGCATCGCTATACGTTGAGGAGCAGGGCATAGAGAAATACGGGAGAGCGCTAAACCTGCTTAGGAGCATACTTAGTAATCTTGTTGGAAAATACGGGAAGAGGGGGGAAATGGTTGCGCTTGCCCATGCGCACATTGACACTGCTTGGCTCTGGCCCTTCGAAGAGACTAGGAAGAAGGTTTACAGAACATTCTCCACGGTGTTGACTCTAATGGAGCATTACGATTTTAAGTATATTCAGAGCGCTGCTATATATTACGATTGGATCAAGAAGGAGGAGCCTTCGATCTTTGAAATGGTCAGGGAGAAAATCAAGGAGGGGAAATGGATACTGGGAGCAGGCTGGGTAGAGTTCGACACTCAAATGATATCCGGCGAGTCGTTGGCTAGACAACTCTTATACTCTCAAAGGTTCTACATGCAGAACTTCGGGAGGACTGCTGAAGTACTTTGGCTCCCGGATACCTTCGGATTCTCGCCAACCCTCCCCCAGGCAGCGAAACTCGCCGGGGTCAAGGTTTTTGCAACCCATAAGGTTTTCTGGAATGATACGAACACTTTTCCATATAACGTGTTTCTCTGGGTCTGTCCAGACAACGCTAGGCTTGCGGCTGTAGCCTTTGGCCACGGCAGGGGAGGCTATAACTCTGATTTCACTGCAGACAGTGTTTACGAGCAGTGGCAGAACTGGGTTGACAAGGATCACCCCATGCTTTACTCCTACGGCTATGGAGACGGTGGGGGAGGACCTACTGAAGAAATGCTTCTGAGAGCTGAAGCAGTGGACTCGCTTCCAATCCTTCCGAGAGTGGATCTGAAAGGATCATTGGAATCAGTCGTCAAGCCTCCTGTTTATGAAGAATGGAGGGGAGAACTCTATCTTGAGGACCACAGGGGTGTTTTCACATCGCATTCAAGGATGAAGCTGTTAAACAGGAGGGCGGAGCTGGCTTTAAGGGAGGCGGAAACATGGGCGACTTTCGCCGGAACGTATGATGGAGAAAGGTTTTCAAGCCTTTGGAAAATCCTTCTTAAAAACCAGTTTCACGATGTTCTGCCAGGCTCCTCCATAAGGGAGGTTTACAGCGAGGCTTACCCGGAGCTTGAGAAGGTGATTTCCGAGGCAGAGGAGATTGCTGAGGAAGCCATGAGGAAAATAGCTGGGAAAGGCCGTACGACGCTGGTTTTCAACTCATTACCCTGGGAGAGGGAGGACTATGTGGTGCTCAACAGACAGGTTGATGGTTCCCAGAGGGTTCCCGAGGGCTTCTTAATAAGGGCGAGGACACTCTCAGCAGGGTATGCTCCGCTTAACAAGGCTCAAACGACCCAGGTGAAAATCCTTGAGGAGGATGATTCCTACATTGTTGAGAACAGGTTTTTCAAAGCCAGGATTGCTAAAAACGGGAGGCTGCTTTCAGTATTCGACAAGGAGGCGGGTAGGGAAGTCTTGAAGAGCCCGGGGAACAGGCTTGTTGCCTACGAGAACATCCCGGGGTGGGCTGACGCGTGGAATATAGAGAAGGGCTATAGGGAGACCTGTTTCGAAATATCTTCCTCGAAAAGCATGGTTGTCTGCAAAGGCCCGTTGATGGCTTCCGTCTGCTTCACCTACCCGTTCAGAAGATCCGAGATAAAGCAGGAAATCAGGGTCTACTCCGACTCTAGAAGAATAGACTTCAAAACAACCGTAAACATGAAGGATAGGGAGTTGCTGGTTAAAGCATGGTTTGATCTAGATTTGAACGCTGAGAAAGCCGTTTCAGACACCCCCTTCGGCGTTATTGAAAGGCCCACTATTGGAAACACTTCCTGGGAGAAAGCCAAGTATGAGGTGGCGATTCAGAAAATGATAGACCTCTCTGAGCACAATTATGGCGTTGCATTGCTGAACGACGGGAAATACGGAGTTTCAGTAGAGGGTTCTTCAATAGGTCTTTCAATAACGAGGACCCCCGTCTTCCCAGACCCTTCGACCGACTTGGAGGAAACGGTCTTCACCTACTCCATCTACCCCCACGTAGGAGACTGGAAGGAGGCGGGAGTATTAAGGAGGGCTTACGAGCTTAATGTTCCGTTGAGAGTGGTAGAGGGGAAGAAGGGGAGTAAAAGCTTCCTGAAAATAGACTCCGGCAACCTGATGCTTGAGACCGTTAAAAAGTCTGAGGAGGGGGATGATGTTATTCTAAGGCTTTACGAATTCTGGAATGCACGGGGCAAGGCACGCGTCAAACTTTCTTTTAACGTTAAGAGCGTGGAATCCGTAGACATTCTTGAATCAAACAGTGTTGAGAGAGACATTAGTATAAGCAGGACTGCTTTAGACTTTACGTATCGCAATAGGGAAATAATCACTTTAAAAATACGCAGGTAGTTTACTATTCCGGGTTTCCAGCCCTCCAGACAGCGTAAAGCTCTCTTAGAACATCTTTCTCAGCGCCGTCAAAGTTCCAGTACACTAGGCCGTCCGCATGGCCGCGCACCGCTGATTTAACGCTTTCAACTAAAAACTCTCTGCTAACCATAGACAAGTTTGAGATGCGTTCCCCAAGGAGGCTGTGCATCGTGTCGGTTCGGACGACGAGTATGACTGGCCAGACCCTAGCGTTCCCAATGTTCCAAGAGGAGATTTTCCGTAAGCCTGCTTCAATCGAGCTTGATGGTAGCCCTGAGAGCCTTGTCTCGTCGAAGCCGCGCGGCTCAACAATGGTGCTTAAGCCCGTTGCAACATAGTAGAACTTGGTGAGAAGATCCTTGTCGACACCGTATGCACGGCTGAGCTCCTTAACCGCGGTTAAACCCTCCCACTGCATCCAGTCGAAGTAAAGCATGGGTTCGACAACGTCGAGAACACTGCTGAGAGCCCTGTAGCTCTGGCCCGCCAGCAGGCTCCACCAGGGAGATAAAAGGTTGGCGCCCACCACTGTCCCCCGGCCACCCTCCTCCTTAACCGCTGAGGCGAAAGTCCTAACAACATTCTCAATATACTCGTTCCTATATCTGAACCATTCGAACACGCCTGGAAACTCGTTGTAGAGATCCAGGACGTCAGGAGCGCTTAAGGCTCCCTGTTCAACCATCTGCTTCGGGAAGACTCCTTTGCCGAGGAGGCCAGCTAGGCTTAACCAGTCTCTCCTAATGGACCGCGGGTCGTAGCCCAGCCGCCTCATCTCCTCGCAGCAACTCGGGCAGAAGCATGTGAGAAAGTAGTCGAAGCCAGCCATCGGGCTTTCGAACCTTATGAAGTCGAGCACAACTCCCTCAACCCCGTATATTCTGACTAGGCATCGTAGGTCGGCGACTATCCTCCTTAAAACATCAGGGTTGGTGGGGCAGGCTCGAGCGGAATGAGGCTTCCCCAGTATTGTCCACGCAGAATACTCCGCCCCTTTTTCAGCGATCTCAGGCCTGCTGAAAACAGGGTAGCTCGCGAAGAACTTGAAGCCTGCTCCGCGAAGCTCCTCGACAATCCTCTTAAGCTCCCCGTATGATTCTTTCCCCACGTCTTCTGGAAGACACTTCACCCCCTTATAGAGCTCTTCAGCCTCCCCTGGGGAAACAGGAAGATGCGTATGCACATACTCTATGCCGTATTCTTCGAGAAGACGATGACCGTATTCCCTCAGAGCCTTTTGACTGATGAAAGCTCCTATCGGCTTCATTTTCCAAGCGCCTCCGAGACCCTGAGGATCCGGTTCTTCTCCTCCTCGCGGAAAGCGAAGAAATCCAGCCCGTCTAAGCCTGTTTCAACAGCCAGCTTGACAACCTCCTCGATCTGCGGATCGTCAAGCATCACGATAGGGTGAAGCTCGCTTCGGCCAGTCAGAAGCCTCTTGGAGGCGAGAAACTCCATGCTTAGAGAGGATAATGGGAGGCAGTCTTCGAAAAGCCTGTTAATGCTTAGAGGATAACCCTCCCCGGAAAAACCGAAAAACCTGTAAATTGCCTCTAACAGCTCGCTCTCAACCAGCCAAGGATTCCACCTGAGCAGGTCCTCAGCGATTTTAGCCAGCTCGAAGTTGAGGCAGGCGACTCCCCGCCCCTTTCTGTAGACCATGGGTTTAACGAAATCCAGGTAGCGCCAAAGCTCCTGATAGTTCTGGCCGACGAGGAAGGCTAGGGAGGGGGTGAACACGTAGGCACCTAGGCCCGCCTTCTTGTTGTAGGACCTGATTATGTTTCTAACTTCAACTATGAACTCTGTAACACTACGCTCCCTGAACCTAAGCCAATCTAAGAGAGTGCTTAACCCTGCGGCAATATCCAGGATACCTGCTGGAGAAGAGCGGTATGCTTGGAAAGCTTCCCAAATCTTTTTAAAATCGTAGAAGGCGTTGAGCATTTGCTTAGCAGACTTCTTCATTTCTTCGAACCGGTAGCCGTATTCCGCAGCCTTGCTCCTACAATTTTCGCAGAAGCATGTCGCAAAGGCTTCGATCCCGCTGCCCATTGAGGCAAACCGTATTCCGTCGAGCAAAACGCTGTTAACATCGTATTTCTCAACGATCTCAGAAACCTGGCTAAGAGTCCTACGTCTTATCTCAGGGTTATTAGGGCATCCTGATCCGAACCATACGTGTCTCCTCCCGTACGGGTCCTCAGCTAGAAACTGCGGGGCTTGAAACTCCTTGTCCAGCCTGAAGGCCCCGATTGCAACGTGGACGTTGAAACCCTTGTCTATCAGCCCCTTGATGAGCCCAGGCTCGTAGCCAACAACGATGTTCTGAAAACCGTTTTCAAGGAGAAAATCAGCATAGTTGAGATTCGGGATCCCGAACATCCAGAGCCTCAGTTTCATCACCGTGCAGTAAGCGTTGGAGACAATATTTAAACGTGTCCTTTAGGCCAATGGGAAAATTTTTTAGCACGTGTTTCAATATTTCTAAGAAAAGGTGTCTGCTCGCTATGGAGAACTGGATCCTGGGAACCGAGGTCAGGGGCGTCGCGTCGAACGTTAGGCTCCCTTTTAAACGCATCATAGTTCTCAACGATGAATGGATGTTTACAACCGATTCTGAGGAAAAGCTGACACATGAGGCACTCAGCTCCGTGAAGGAAGCTAGGAGGGCTAGGGCGGGCCTACCTTGGGAAGCACAGTTCCCGGATCTCATAGACTACGATGGGGCTGCATGGTATTGGCGGGGCTTCAGCATCCCCGAGAGTCTTAAGGGTAAGAGGATAATCCTAAGGTTCGACGCTGCGGACTATGAGGCCACAGTATGGTTGAATGGGGTTGAGCTCGGCTCCCATAAGGGGGGCTACACTCCCTTCGAATTTGAAGTGACGAGTATCGTCAAGTTCAACGGGGAGAATAGGCTGGTTGTCAGGATTTATGACCCTAAGGATTGCTCCGAGGTTCCGAACGGCAAACAGTCTCATTACTGCAATATCGGCGGCCTCTGGCAGGGGGTTAGCATCCTTATCAGGGAGAAGGTTTACGTGCACTCAGCCTTCGTAGTGC
>Ga0315298_1002134_pt1 | contig 34406 bp, 25 predicted proteins | sample WHS_1_MG_FD_203077 | JGI IMG/M metagenome (GOLD analysis project Ga0315298, IMG submission 203077) | Extremophilic microbial mat communities from Washburn Hot Springs, YNP, Wyoming, USA - WHS_1_MG | ecosystem: Environmental > Aquatic > Thermal springs > Hot (42-90C) | place: USA: Wyoming...
ATAGTCCGGTCGTCCAGATTCCGTGTCTGTCCCCACATCCCGCCTACCATGCCCCCTTTCGGTCACCCGATTGAAGGTTGAGAGTTGAACGTTGTGCGTTGAACGTTACCGATCGGTATACCGGACATCGTGTCTGTCCCCATATCTGTGCACGCCGCCGGCTTGGACCACTCGACCGGCGCCTGGTCAGGTCCGGCGGGGCAAGAGTCCGGTCGTCCAGATTCCGTGTCTGTCCCCACATCCCGCCTACCATGCCCCCTTTCGGTCACCCGATTGAAGGTTGAGAGTTGAACGTTGTGCGTTGAACGTTACCGATCGGTATACCGGACATCGTGTCTGTCCCCATATCTGGGCGCCGCAGCCGGCTTGGACCACCCGACCGACGTCTGGTCAGGTCCGGCGGGTCAAAATTCCGGTCGTCCAGATTCCGTGTCTGTCCCCACATCCCGCCCATCATGCGCCCTTTCGGTCACTCGATTGAAAGTTGAGAGTTGAACGTTGTGCGTTGAACGTTCCCGATCGGTATACCGGACACCGTGTCTGTCCCCATATCTGGGCGCCGCAGCCAGCCTCAACCGTCCGACGGGTGCTTGGTCAGTTCCGCTGGGGGTAATAGTCCGGTCGTCCAGATTCCGTGTCTGTCCCCACATCCCGCCTACCATGCCCCCTTTCGGTCACCCGATTGAAGGTTGAGAGTTGAACGTTGTGCGTTGAACGTTACCGATCGGTATACCGGACACCGTGTCTGTCCACATATCTGGGTGCCGCAGTCAGCTTGGACCGGCCGACCGGCGCTTGCTCAGGTCCGGTGATCAATAACGAGCCTGGCACTCTATTCTACCATCGATCAATAGTGAGCCTGGCACTTTATCCGTTGATTTGCGGCGAGAAACGAGGTTGAATCGTTGCCATGGACGCAAGCTCTTCAATCCCTTGTGGAGACGCACTCGCGCGCAGGACAGCTTTTACGTTGATTGAACTTCTGGTGGTGATAGCCATCATCGCCATTCTTGCCGGCATGTTGCTTCCCGCTCTCGGAAAAGCCAAAGATAAAGGCCAGGGTGTTGCATGCATGAACAATCTGCGCCAGCTCCAGTACGCTTTCGCAATGTACCCGCTCGACAACAGCGATTACCTTGTCAAGCCGGGAAACAGCGGCACCGAACAATACTCGTGGGTGCAGGGCTGGCTTGATTTTAACCCGGCCAACTCGGATAACACGAACACCTCTCAGTTGCTCGACCCAAACAAAGCCAAGTTCGCCCCCTACATCCCCTCTGCAGCGGTGTACAAATGCCCCGCCGACAAAAGCGCCGTGCGAATTGGCGGTCGTTTGTTTCCCCGCGTCCGCAGCATGGGCATGAGCCAGGCAATCGGCGGCCCGGGCCCGTGGCTGCCGGCGGAACCCGGCATGCACGATCCACAGAAGAAATACAAGGTTTTCATCAAATCCGCCGACCTCGACAATCCGGGGCCAACCCGCGTTTATGTCCTGCTTGATGAGCATCCCGACAGCATCAATGCAGGGGGGTTCGCCAACAAGATGGTCGAGAACCCTGCCAACGCTTACATAATCGATTACCCCGCCAGCTACCACAACGGCGCCGCCGGCATCTCATTCGCCGATGGCCACGCAGAAATAAAGAAATGGCGCGACTCACGGACCACGCCCCGCCCAAAATACAACAACAGCCTCGTTCTCGGTGTCCCAAGCCCGAACAATCAGGACATGATTTGGCTCTCTGAACGCACGACCGTTCTGAACGAAATCCAGCGGTAAGACGCGCAGAAATATGGTTTATAGCAGGCAAAAAAAACGTGGGGCAGGAAAACAGGCGGCTGACTTTCGCTAACTTTGGTGTAACCCTGCATGGTGTATGGCCGAAGCGCCTCTGCCTGCCGCAATTTTCAGCGCGACATTGATTGCTGAAAAGAGGCTGGACGGGTTTGCGATCCCCTTCCATGCAATGTTGTATGCAGTCCCGTGATCGACCGAGGTCCGTATAATCGGCAGGCCGAGAGTCACGTTCACACCGGTATGAAAAGCCAGCATCTTGAATGGAATGTGCCCTTGGTCGTGATACATGCACACAATGGCATCAAATTGCTCGCGAACGTGAGTCAGAAAAGCCGCGTCCGGTGGCAATGGACCGTCGATGTCGATTCCCTTGCTTCGAGCGCGTTCGATTGCAGGCGCTATGATGCGCTCTTCCTCGCCCTGTCCAAAGAGCCCATGCTCACCGGCATGTGGATTGAGACCGCACACGCCAAGCTTTGGCGATCGTTGTTTCATGTCCAACATCGCCTGGGCCGTTAGTTCGATCACATCCAGCACGCGTTCGACCGTCAGCAATCGCGGTACTTCGGTGTAGCCCACGTGGGTGGTTACCATGGTGACGGTGAGTGCTTCGGAGGTTTGCATCATGCAGCTCCTCGAAGCGCCGGTGAGAATCGTGAACAGCTCGGTGTGTCCAGGGCAATTGACGCCCGCAAGACGCCACGCTTCTTTTTGAATCGGTGCTGTCACAACCGCGCTCACTCTCCCCTGCGATGCCGCGCGGATTGCGGATTCAACGTAATCAAAACTCGCCCGCCCGCCCGCCACTGACAACTTGCCGGGTTGAACTTCAGTCTCGGACAATCTGCTGCACTCGACCACAACCGGTCTTTCACACTTGAATTCGCGTTTTTCGATATCCCGCAAACTCACCGTTTCTGCGCTTAATTCCTGGTTGGTTTGCGAGGCTACGCGACGCAAAACGCCTGCATCCCCAAACAGAACAAGGCAGCAGACCTTGGAAATCTCCGCATTTCCAAGCGCGCGCAGGCAAATCTCCGGCCCGATTCCTGCCGGGTCACCCATCGTCAAAGCCAACAAAGGTCGTGCAGACATAATAATCCGAGCCGCAACTTAACGTATGGTACTGCCAAACGCAAAAACCGATTGGCCAGCGAGGCTCTGTCTCGAGCCGCCCATGCGTACGGTGTCACCCACTCAGCGCGGCGCGGCCGCAACCGAATGCTCGGCTCATGACAACTGCGCTGGTTGCAGGAACACCGCTGCGTCGCGCCAAGCTGAGACATTCCCGTGCCGGGCTGCGATCAGAAGCGGCCGGTCAAAAACCTGCTGGCGGACCCGGGTTGCTGCGGCTAGTTTTCCGCCGATGACGAATCTGTCACAACCTGTTGTGATCTTGACCCACGAAAGCGATCTGGACGGATTGCTCTCGGGGCTTTTGCTGCAAAAGCTGGCGTTCAAATTGTTTGGTGTGATCCCGAAAATGGTGTCGAGTCACGCTGATGAATGGCAGCGACGCCAACTGCCAATCGGGCCCGTTTGGGTGGCCGACCTCGGCTTCGATCCAAAAATGGACAAGCCAAACTGGGTCGTCATAGATCACCACATAAACCGTGCTCGGCCGGAAGTTGCACGGCTCATTCATGACCCTGCAAAATCCGCTGCCAGACTTTGCTATGAGTTATGCTGCAGCGCGGGACTCGGGTCGCCCGCACTGGAACGACTCGTTCATTTGAACGATGTTTCCGATCTGTTCCTTGTCGGCGACCCGGATTTTGTTCTGGCTTGTGATTACGCCAATCTCGTCAAGAGCTACCAGTTCTGGACCGTGCATGATTTGATCGAAGGAAACCCCGAAAAGCTGCTCGACCACCCACTCTTGGAGGTCATGGCTGTAAAACGAAAAGTCGAGGACCCAATAGGGCTCGCATGGTCCAAGAACCACCTGGTCCGCATCAGCGACGAAGTCGGATACGCCGACATCCGGTTGGGCAACAGCAACATGATCGCTTATCAAATGCTCGAAGAGCGAACCGCTGCCTACCCCGTTCTGGCGAGCGTGTGCCGCGGTGTTAACGGGGCAATCATTGCAAGCTTCCGAAGCAGGAACGGAAAAGCGCTGCAGATTGCTGAACGGTTCAAGGGCGGCGGCCACGCAAACGCAGCCGCCGCAGTTCTGCCAAGGTCAATCCAAAAAATTCCAGATGCCCTCGAGTATTTGAAGAAGATTCTGAACCCGGTTGCACAAGAAGAAACAACCAACGATCCAATGGCCCGGCTGTTGGACAAGCTCGAAGACGCTGGTGCTGGTTCGCCCCGCTAAAACGCGTCCGTATGGCAGACCATACGGCACAACAGATCAGATTGTCGTATGAGGGTCTTCTTGACGCAGAACGGATCGCAAGTTCATTTCCCGCTTATGCCGGTGCTTGTTGTTCCACGTCTGCCGCCGGTCATCGCTGCCATCGGGGTCGGTCGCTTAGGAAAAGTTGATCTGGCGTGTAGCGTTTGCGCGCGTGTTGGAGAGGAAACCGAGGTGGCACATTTGTCCGGAACAACACTTCCACGGCGAACCGGCTCCATTCTCTGTCGGGTCCCTGAAGTATTTCGGTGAGGAACCGGGCATCGGTGGTGAGCGGTGTCAAATAGAGGCCGGCGACGGGCTTTTGCTCGTCGTAGATTGCGTAAAACGATCGGCTGGTATCGAGAGGTGTCCAGACACATTCCCTGTCGCCGTACCATGCGACGGCCCACGGCATGTCGCTCATCATGAGCTCGTTGGTTTTGAGCATTGAGGATGTTTCCTGTATCCAAGGTGGCAAGTAAGGCGGATAGACTATCGGATAGGTTCTGGGCGGCAGGAACGTGAAGATCAGCGGCGCGGAGCATAGAAGAACAAACAACGTCACGACCAGGTAACGGAGCTCGATCAAGACGAGGTTCATTTGTTCCAGTATGACGAAGAAGAAGGCTGCTCCGAAAATGAACACGCCAGGCGTCAGAATGACCAGTAGGTTTTCCGTGTTGACCATGGGCGAATCAGTGCTCAGGTGCGTTCGTCCGAGTGCCTGAACAACAACCATCAGGGCAAGGGAGCCAACGACGAATGCTCTTAATCGGCCGAGCCATTTGTTTCGGAACGGGAGAAGGACTCCTGCGAGGAAAAAGGTTGCGGCCCAATTGCCGCCACCGAGGCGGGGCAAATCATCTTGAAGAATCTGGCATGTATTGCCGCAGAACTTGCGGAAATAATCTCTGAAACCGGCGCTGGCCAAATCCGGCTTCAGGGAACGCTCGAGGCGCGTTTCAGGAAAAGCCTGAGTGTCCATTTTGATTGCGTAGCCGGGTATTCCAAAGAGCGTGCCGCTGAGCTTGTAGTTTCTGGCCAGCCACGGTGTCACTACGACAGCAGCGGCGACAAGGATCAAAGCAGCGACGATCACGCCGCGCGGGCGAATCCACAACAGTGAAAAGCCGATTACGGGCACCAACAACCAACCGAATGAATATCGCGTCAGGGTTCCAAAGCCGATCAGGATGCCGGTCAGGATCGCCACGCGGACATACCATCCGGTGGTTTTCTGTCCTTCCCTTGCGGCGTGTTCGAGCGTAACGAGCAATCCCATGAGTGCGGTGAACTCGAGCATTACAAGGTTCGTTGAGAGGCCGGAGACAGAAAATCGCCACATGATTTCTGCGCCTGCGAGCAAGAGGGCGGCGACGGCGCCGACTTCGCGATCGAACAATCGCGATCCGATTCTATAAGTCAGCCAGATGGTCAGCAGGAAGAGCACCTGATTGAATATGGCGATGATCAATTCCGGCTGGTAGTACCAGAACCTGGGGCCGATTTGATAATCGAACGGCAGGACTTTCATCAACCCGGCGAGGACCAGCGGGTAAACGGGCGGCGTGGCGATGTCCGGATGTGGCATGCGAGAGAGGCGCGTGTCCTTTTTTTCTTTCAGTCCCTGCTCGCCGACGAGGTAGATGCTGAACGGGCGAATGCACCGGGTTCTGAAGCCTTCGCCTCTTGCGATGTTTCGGGCCAAAGCGGCGGCTTCCATCGCTTCCGGAGCGTGGAAGTTTCGGTATTCAGTCATGTCGTACCAACCGCCGAGGGCCACGATGAGCAGCAGCCCGACGAAGGCGCGAATCGCCCACGTGCCCTCTCCCACTTCGAATTTGTGGATAATCTCTTGTATCCGTATCATAGATGATCGAGTCCGTAAGCGCGCAGTTTGCGGTGCAAGGTGCGCCGGCTGATACCTATGCGCTCTGCGGCTTTGGTGCGATTACCCTGAGTTTCCTGGAGCGCGCGTATGATGAGCTGTTTTTCGGCTTCGCGCAATGTCAGGCTGTTGTCGGTCGCTTGTGCATTGGTGGTCGAGGCGGATGTCGCCGGTTCCGAATGCAGCGCTCCGCGCACGTTGGGGGGCAGATCGCGCAATGTGATTTTGTCACCGCGACACAGTGCAACTGCGCCTTCGATGGCGTTGCGCAATTCCCGAACGTTGGCCGGCCAGTGATATCTCACCAGAGCTTGGAGCGCGTCCATGGTAAAATCGTTCACCTTTTTGCCATACTCAGCCGAAATTGTGCGAAGGAAATGATAGGCAAGGATGGGTACGTCTCCGGGGCGTTCGCGGAGGGGCGGCAACCACAGCTCGACGACCCGGAGACGGAAGTAGAGGTCTTCGCGGAAAGTTCCGGCTTTGACGAGGCTTGCCAGCGGTTTGTTCGTAGCCGCTATCAGGCGCACGTCCACCGAAATGGTCTTGTTTGATCCGACGCGCTCGAAAGTGCGTTCGCCCAAAACACGCAGCAATTTGACCTGAGTGGTGGCGTCGATCTCGCCGATTTCGTCGAGAAACAATGTCCCGCCGTTTGCCTGTTCGAACCGGCCTATCCGCCGTTCATGTGCGCCTGTGAACGCGCCTTTCTCGTGCCCGAACAGTTCGCTTTCGAGAACCGTCGGCGCCAAAGCTGCGCAATGCACAATAACCAACGGTTGTCGCGCACGCGGGCTCAACTGGTGGATTGCCCGGGCGATCAGCTCCTTGCCGGTCCCGCTCTCGCCCTGGATCAGCACCGTGGCTGGCGTTGGCGCCACCTGTTTGACCGTCTCGAAGACCTCGATCATGGCGGGCGACCGGCCGACGATGTTCTCGAGACCGAACTTTTCATCGAGGCGCTCATGGAGTTCCTTGTTCTCAGCCTCCAACTTTTGCTGGCGCAGCGCGCGAGCTATGCGCATTTCAAGCTCATCAATTTGGAGGCGGCCCTTGGCGATATAATCGTCGGCGCCGCGTTTCATTGCTTCGACGGCGAGGTCTTCGGAGCCGTAAGCGGTCATCAGAATGCAGACCGGCGGCGGCGACAGAGATTTGGCGCGGGCGATCACCTTCATTCCGTCCTCGCGCGGGAGGCGAAAATCGGTCAGCACGACGTCGAACTTTTGCTGTTCGAGCAGAGCTGTGGCAGTGGCGGCGTCTTCGGCGACATAAATGTCGTACCTGTCCTCGAGTGCGGCGCGGAGGCCGTCTCTGGTCGGCTTCTCATCATCGACAATTAACAATGTCGGCTTGTCTTCCATCTGCGGCGTCAATTATTGAACACACTTGGGGGAAGCTGGCTACAGTTAAATTTCTGCAGTGCGATGTTTGAAGCATCGCCGGGCGCGGTGGAAAGGCGGGTTTTCCGGTTGTTCGGCATGGGCAGCGTTACGTCTGCTTGACTCTGGGCGATGGTAGTCCGACGCTCACGTCCGACATGGTTGCGCGTGTCACACTCGAAATCGCACTGCGAAAGGAATTCGATTATCTGATCCCGTCCGAATTGGAGGGACAGGTCGAGATCGGAACGCGTGTCAAAGTGCCATTTGGCGCGCGCCAGGTGACGGGCGTTGTGACCGGATTGGCCGAGCATTCGCCGGTGACGAACCTCCGCCCGATACTGAGAGTGCTTGGCACACCGGGGCTCATAACACCCAAAGTCCTCGATTTGGCCCGGTGGATTGCTCACTACTATTGCTGCCCGGTCGAGACAGCACTGAAAAGCGTTCTGCCCGAAGCGGTCAGGCGCGAAGAAGCCGGCTGGCAGGAAAGGTTGTTTGTTCACCTCTTGCCGGTGGTAGGAGAGATGCCAAAGCTGACCCGGCGCCAAACCGATGTTTATAACGTGATTGAAGAATGGCGCGAAATCTCCCTCCAGGAACTCCTTCGGCTGACCGGAACCACAACCGAAACAGTGCGACGGTTGGAAGACAAAGGGTTGATTCGAATTGCGCCCCAAGTCTCAGAGCGGGACCCGTACGGACGTGAGACGATTCTGCCCACCGAACCTCTTGTGTTGAACCCGGAGCAAAAGGCCGCCCTTGACGCCATCTGCGCCGCCATGGACAAGGTCCAAAAGGACGGGTCGATCGGCGCACGAGGTTCACCGCCCGGTGACGCGAACTCAGATGACAGCAGCGACGCGCAAAAGGCGCATGACCGCGTCCCGACATTCCTCTTGCACGGTGTCACCGGAAGCGGAAAGACAGAGGTGTATTTGCAGGCCATCGCATACGCCCTTGAACGTGGGTTCGGAGCGATTGTGCTTGTTCCTGAGATTTCGCTGACGCCACAGACGGTTGAACGGTTCAAGGCGCGGTTTTCGAGCGGGCGTTCGCGAACTTTGGTGGCGGTGTTACACAGCCACCTCTCAGCGGGCGAACGCCACGACGAATGGCACAAGATTCGCCAGGGCAGAGCCAGAATAGTGATCGGCGCGCGGTCGGCGGTTTTTGCGCCCGTGGATCCGCTCGGGTTGATAATAGTGGACGAAGAACACGAGCACTCGTACAAGCAGGAGGAAGCTCCACGTTATCACGCCCGTGATGTTGCGGTTGTTCGTGGTCAGCGCGAGCGCGCCGTGGTTGTGCTGGGGTCGGCCACCCCGTCCATGGAGAGCTACTACAACGCACGCCGCGGAAAATACGTTTTATTGGAACTCCCCACGCGTGTTGATGACCGCCGGCTGCCGGTGGTACGCGTTGTCGATATGCGCCGGGAAGCGAAGGGAGACCGTGGCGTGCCGATTTTCTCGCAAATGCTGTATGAGGCGATTTTGAAGCGGCTCGAACGGAAGGAACAGGTGATCCTGTTTTTGAACAGGCGTGGGTACTCGACCTCGCTTCAGTGCATGAAGTGCGGTTACGTGGCGGGTTGCCCAAACTGCAGTGTTGCGCTCACCTACCATAGAACAACGCAACAGTTGTGCTGTCACATCTGCGGCTATCAGGCTGTGGCGCCATCTGTGTGTCCGAAGCCTGATTGCAGGAACCCGGCGATCAGATACGCCGGGATGGGCACACAACGTGTCGAGGAGAAACTGGCGCATTTGTTCCCCCACGCCCGAATACAGCGCATGGATTCCGACGTGCTCGCTCGCAAACAGGAGTACCGGCGCATTCTCGGCGATTTCAGGACCGGCAAAATTGATATTCTGGTCGGGACGCAAATGATTGCCAAGGGCCTGCACTTTCCGAATGTCACTCTTGTGGGGATCATTTACGCCGATTTGAGTTTGCACATCCCGGATTTTCGCGCAGGTGAACGCACCTTCCAACTCCTGACCCAGGTTTCGGGGAGAGCAGGGCGTGGAGATGTCGAGGGCGAGGTTGTGGTTCAGTCTTTTACGCCCTTTCACCCGGCCGTCCAATACGCCCGCCGCCACGATTATGTCGGGTTTTACGAGCAGGAAATCGAGTTTCGACAGGAACTGAAGTACCCGCCGGTGAGCCGGATTGCGTTGCTCACCTTTCTGGGCCGCAATGATGACAAGGTCCGGTTCACGGCCAATCATGTCAGGCGCGAGCTGGACCGGGTGTTGGAGGAATGCAAAGACCGGATAATAGCAGGGCCCGCGCCCGCGCCGCTGTCCCGGGCCGAGACATACTATCGGCATCAGATAATGATCCGCACAAGGCACATGACAGTTGCAAGCGAACGGCTTGCCGGGCTGATCCAAAACCTGAGTCTGCCCGAAGACGTTCGGATGGTGGTGGACATCGACCCGGTGAACCTTGCATGAAAAATCGCGCGCGCCAACCATCGTCACCAACGTCGTTTGCGACAAAACGACCCGTTCTGGCGGGAAATGATACTTGACTTGTGCGGCGCATTCTTTTAAGCGGGAGGGATTCGGACATTGGATAGGCCCGACCGGGTTCATGGGCGAACCCGTCACCGGGCATTTTTAAGTGTAGATCGAAACATATGAGAAAAGAACACCTGATGAAACGGGCGTTGCCTGTTTTTTTCGCGTTGGCGGCGTTTGCTCCGGCGATGTTGGCCAGTGAAGCCGACATCAAGATTCCTGATCTGACAAAGGCCAATTTCGGCAACACGAGCGGGCTGTCGTTGCTGTACATTGGCCTTGCGGTTTGCTTGCTCGGGGCGATCTTCGGACTTGTACAGTATCTGCAAACCAAGAATCTTCCCGTTCACGAGCGGATGCGGAGTGTGTCGTCGATCATATGGGAGACATGCAAGACGTATCTGCTCCAACAGGGGAAATTTCTTGCGGTGCTGTGGTTCCTGGTCGCGTTGTGCATGACATATTATTTTCTTGTGCTGCAGCACGAGTCTTTCGGGAACCTGATTGTGATATTGCTCTGCTCGATCCTTGGGATTCTCGGGTCTTATGGTGTGGCATGGTTCGGCATCCGCATCAACACAGTTGCAAACTCGCGTGGCGCGTTTTCGTCGCTTCGCGGCAACCTGTTGAACACGCTGCTGATTTCCCTGCAGAGCGGGATGAGCGTGGGGTTGTTGCTGGTCAGCGTCGAGCTTTTCTTCATGATCTGCATTCTTGCATTTCTGAAGGACCTTGCCGGACCGTGTTTCATCGGGTTCGCAATTGGCGAATCGCTGGGCGCAAGTGCGCTTCGTATTTGCGGTGGTATTTTCACGAAGATTGCCGATATCGGGTCTGACCTGATGAAGATTGTGTTCAAGCTCCCCGAAGACGATCCGAAGAACCCGGGAGTGATTGCTGACTGCACCGGGGACAACGCGGGCGACTCGGTGGGACCCACGGCAGACGGTTTCGAGACCTACGGCGTGACCGGCGTGGCGTTGATCGCGTTTCTGGCGCTGGCCCTGGCCAACAGCCCTGTCATGTGCGCGCAGATGATAGTTTGGATATTCGTAATGCGCATTTTGATGATTCTGACATCGCTGTTTGCTTACTTCATCAACAAGCAGGCGAGCAAAGCCCTTTACGGCAGCCAGAAAGATTTCAATCCCGAGGCGCCTTTGACGAACCTTGTTTGGATTACTTCACTTGTTTCCATCGTGGTTACGTTCGTTGCCAGCAATTTGATGTTGGGAGGAATGAAAGATTATCCGGGGCTCTGGTGGGCGTTGGCGGCAATTATCAGTTGCGGCACCCTTGCAGGCGCATTGATACCCGAGTTCACCAAAATCTTCACCAGCACGCATTCGCGGCACGTGCAGGAAATAACAAATTGCTCGCGGCACGGTGGATCGTCTCTGAACATACTTTCGGGCTTTGTTGCAGGTAATTTCTCCGCTTTCTGGATGGGATTGGTAATTCTGCTGCTCATGTTCCTGAGCTATAAGTTCGCCACTTTCGCAGGTTCGCCGGTGGCAAAGCTGATGCCTGCAGAATACCCGTTCGCTGCGCCGATATTCGCGTTCGGGCTTGTCGCATTCGGCTTCCTCGGCATGGGACCGGTCACGATTGCGGTTGACAGCTTCGGCCCTGTTACTGACAACGCGCAGTCGATCTACGAATTAAGCCAGATCGAATCGCAGGCCGGAATCAAAGAACAGATCAAGAAGGACTTCGGGTTCGATCCGGACTTCGAGAATGCAAAACTGCAGCTTGAGAAGGGCGACGGTGCGGGCAACACCTTCAAGGCCACGGCCAAGCCGGTGCTGATTGGTACAGCCGTTGTAGGGGCAACCACGATGGTTTTCGGTATCATCATGTTGCTCCAGGGCCTGCACACGCTGTTCCCGAACAAGTTCCCGGAGGTCGTTGGAGCGCTGAGTTTGGTTCAGGCGGAGGTAATCATGGGCCTCTTGATGGGCGGAGCCGTCATTTACTGGTTCACCGGCGCTTCGACGCAGGCGGTCGTCACGGGCGCGTATCGGGCGGTTGTTTATATCAAGGAACACATCAAATTGGACGCCGCCCGGGCCTCGGTGCAGGACAGCAAAGAGGTTGTCAAAATCTGCACAATGTATGCCCAGCGCGGAATGATCAACATCTTCTTCGTCATTTTCTGCATGGCACTGGCACTGGCGTTCTTCAATCCGTACTTCTTCATCGGATATCTGATCGGGATTGCGTTCTTCGGCCTTTTCCAGGCCATCTTTATGGCTAATGCCGGTGGCGCGTGGGACAACGCCAAGAAGATCGTCGAGGTTGACCTGCGACAGAAGGGAACCGATTTGCACGCCGCAACAGTTGTCGGCGACACCGTGGGCGATCCGTTCAAGGACACGTCCTCTGTCTCCATGAACCCGGTGATCAAGTTCACGACGCTGTTTGGTTTGCTTGCGACGGAAATTGCGGTGAAAATGATGCAGGATGACGCTCTCAAGGCGTACACACCGGTCGTGGGCGGTGTGTTTTTCCTGGTGGCGCTGATATTCGTTTACCGCTCCTTCTATTCAATGCGCATTCCGTCAGACAAGGCGGTCTGATCTCACCGTCAGACTGCTTTTGAGATTAAAACAACTGAACGTCGGGACCGCAGACTTCGGTCTGCGGTCCCAGTGTTTTTCACTTGTTGGTTACCTGAGGTCTCCGCCGCCGAGCCCGCCAACAGTCCAGGGCGGCCCATGGACATTACTGACAGAACTCTGGTCCGATTCACAAGCTGACACGATTTGGCAAAGTCCCGGCATTGCCAAGCATGCGCATCATTGGCATTCGGTCCGGCCCCTGTGTGGCGGGAAAGAATCGCCGGGGTTCTGCACGCTGTTCAATCGGCGCTTGATACAGACACATTTACTGAGGTCTGTAATGATCGATAGTTGCAAACACGCCAGTGCCGGCGACGTTGCTTGATTTCGGCAATGGCCCGCCTAAACTCGAATTGCAAATGCGAGGCGCTGTGCCCCGACCGAAATTGCAATGTCATCGATTAAGAAAGGCCTGCTTGTTACGACTTTGGGAGCGGGAGTGAACGCTCTGCTCGCCACGGTCAAGATTGCAACGGGCCTGATAGGCAACTCCTACGCGCTTGTTGCGGATGGCATTGAATCCACAACTGATGTTATCTCGTCAGTGATCACTTGGACAGGCCTCCGAATATCTACCAAGCCGGCCGACCAGTGCCATCCGTACGGACACGGCAAAGCGGAGTCCATTGCGGCGGCTGTTGTGTCTGCAGCCTTGCTTGGCGCGGCCGCTCTGATTGCGGTTCAGAGCATTCGCGAGATTCTCAATCCACATCATGCGCCAGCATGGTTTACATTACCGGTCCTTGTCGGTGTGGTGGCGACCAAGGAAACTCTTTACCGTTTGGCATCCCGGGTTGGCACATCGATTGATAGCACTGCGGTCAAATGCGATGCGTGGCATCACAGGTCGGATGCAATCACCTCTGCAGCCGCTTTTGTGGGCATTAGCATCGCGTTAATCGGCGGCCCGGGCTACGAAAGTGCGGATGACTGGGCGGCTCTGGCTGCGTGCGGCATCATAGCCTTTAACGGCTGGCGACTTCTAAGGAATGCCATGAATGAGATGATGGATGCTGATGTCTCGGAGCAGTTGCATCAACAAGTGCGCGAACTTTCAGCCGATGTTTCGGGCGTGGTCAGGATCGAGAAATGCCGCATTCGGAAAAGCGGGCTAGGCTATCTTGTGGACATCCATGTCGAGGTGGACGGGGACATGTCTGTCAAGGGTGGCCACAAAATCGCTCATGACGTCGGGGAAAAACTCAAGTCTTCACCACTCAGGGTGAAGGACGTCCTCGTGCACATAGAACCGGCGACCAAAGAATCCGACAAGGATGATGCCGAGTCTTCCCGGTAGTCGGGCTCAAAAACGCAGAGACGGTATCAACTTGCAGATTCCTCAGCGCGGCGCAGCCGCAGCCGAATGATCTGGGCGAGGTAAAGGCGTTCGTTCCAAGCCGGGCGCTCTGTCGCGCCGCGCTGAAACGGGCGACTTCGTCGGCAAATGGGGAAATGCGAGCGGGATCAGTGGCCGAAAAGTTCGAAGGCAAAAGTCTCGAAGCACGCGCTGATCTGCAATTTCGGCGCAGATTATCCAATATTATACTCGACTGCAAAGGCCGCACTCTGGTGGCAAATTGAGCAAACTCGCAGTCTGAAAATCTTCGCAAGAATGATCGATTTCTCCATATAGTAATCCAGCGCAGTTTTTACGCCTCGCGCATTTGGTTGCGGCTGCGCCGCTCTCATAAATATGCGGGCCCGGAAATCTCACCGGATTGAACTTATTTGTGCCCCTTGGGCGTTGCCCGGTGAGATTTCCGGGTTCGAGATCTGCATAGCCGACGCCTCCGCCGTTGACATATACGTCGTCGATCTCATTTGCCGGGAAGGCAGTGGCTGTGCAACTGATCCCTTGTGCGGCGGGATGGAAATTGGTGAACCTGCGCTCAGGATTGCGCACAACTGCCCATGCATTATCGCGGGGCGATCACCCTGTGCACGCGGTCGAATATGAACGCAGTCAGAAGCGTGACACACGTACCAATCAACGTGTACCACGGCCAAAAAACACGGCGTTGCACCGGATCGCCATCCACAATCTCCGTCCATGAAAACTGGCTGACGAAGATCATGAATGCCAATGAGACCAACATGCCGGCGATCACAGGATGGGCTCTGCCGGACTTCCAAAAAACCGCGAGCAATATGCCGCCCAGCAACGCGCCGCTTGTCAACCCGCGAAGCGTAAAGGCGGCGTTCAACACAAAACCCACTTCGCGGCTCAGGTAAGCCGTGAGAATCAACATTCCGCCCCAGAATATTGTGCTCCACCGGCTGAACCGCAGATAAAACTGTTCGCTCCGTTTTCCGTGGGCGCCCTTGACGAAATCCATCGTGCTTACGCTGGCCAGAGAAGTCAGAGCCGAGCTCACCGAGGACATCGCCGCCGAGAGAATCGCCACAATAAGAAAACCCTTCAACACGTGCGGAACTTCGGTCAGCATAAAAATCGGGAACACGAAGTCGTTGGCCTTTATTCCGGGGCGCGCATCCGGGATGGGCACCTTGAAAGAGTGCGTTTGATAGAACACCCACAGCATTGCGCCCACCAGCAGAAACACGAAGAACAGCGGGAAAATCATCACCGCGCTGAGAACCAGAGCCTTTCGTCCGTCTGCAACATTTTTGCAGGCCAGCACACGCTGCACGATCAACTGTTCGGCTCCGTGGGAACTCATCACCATAACCGTCCCACCGATGACGCCCATCCAAATGTTGAACGGTTCGTGGAGTGCAAACTGGCCGTTGAACCAGTGCAGTTTCCCGCCGGCTGCGGCACGGGACATTACTTCCGGCAGCCCGCCGTCAACCAGTGACGGTATGTAAACAAGCGCGAACAAGCCGCCCAACAGGAACAATCCGAACTGCACTGCGTCCGTCCAAATGACCGCCTTGACACCGCCGACGCAGGTGTAAAGAAGCGCCAGCCCCACAAAAATGAATATTGCCTGCAACACGCTTATCCCGAGCATCAGTTGCAGTGGGATTGAAACCACATAGACGCGAACGCCTGCCGCAAGTGTTTCGCTCAACAGGAAAAACCCACCAGCGGTTCTGCGCGCCGACGTACCCAACCGGTTTGCAAACAATTGATACGGCGAGTAAATCTCACCCTTGAGGTAATGCGGGACCATCACAACCGCAAGGATTATCCTTGCGATGACATAACCAATGATCATCTGGATGAACGCCAGATCGCTGCCGAAAGCCAGCGCAGGCACGCCAATGATCGTCAAAGCGCTCGTTTCCGCCGCAACAATCGAGAACCCAATTCCCCACCACGAAGTGTTCTTGCTCCCGAGAAAATAGTCGCGCGTCGTGCGCTGATCCTTTCCGAACCAGAGGCCAAGGCTGACAATGCCGAGAAGGTAAAGAAATATTACGAGCCAATCACGGCCATCCAGAAAACGAAATGCTCCTTCCATATCAGGCGCGGTAATATGCCACCATTCTCACCATCACTCCTCCCGCCGGATCACATGGAGATGCGATCCTTTTGATGAAAGTGCCAACTCGACCGCGCCGCGCAAAGGTTCTGTGACCTTCTCGAGCAACCGCCCGTTCTCCGGTTCTGGCAGGGCAAGTTTGGCCGCCCCGGCACGGAAAAACCCGCTCAGTGTTTGATGTGCGTAATGAATCATCCCCTGGCGCAGCGGAATCGAGAACAGGGACAGAACCATTCCAAACACGACTGCGTGCCATCCCTGCGCCTGCCCCAGCTCGACGGCCTGCCAGTATCTTCTCACAAGCCGCTGGTCGCGCAGCGGCAGCAATCGTTTGAGCTGATGTCTCCCCGCAGCTCGACTCGCCTCTGCGAACCGGGCCAAGACCGCCGAGCCGCTCAATGATACGTCAAGAGCGATCAGCTCCCGAACCTCATATCTTGTAGTGTGCCAGTATGCGTCGCGGACAATTGGAAGCTCGACCGCCACCAACACCTGATCACGGTAATCCTCGAGAAAAGCCCTGAGCGACCGCGCATCCACAACTTCAGGAGCCTGAAAACGGGCAAGCGGTCGCCAGACCGATGCGAGATCGGCCGGAACAAGTTGCCGGGTCAAACCCGCCGGGTTCTCGATCCGTGCAACCTGCTGCGTCACGTTGTTGTGTGCTTCCAACATTTGCTGCGACCTCGGAAGGTGCGACACATAGATTCGCCACCTGCCAATCGCGGCCAGAGTAACCTCCCAGCTCGATCCGAGCCAACACGAAAACATCGCAACCCGGCTTGCCGGGAGCAAAGGAAGATTGTAGTCTGCATTTGTGTTTGGGCTGGCAACATTACTGGTTTGGCTGATGGCGTTGTGCGTGATGGCTGAAGCCGACACGTTGCATCTTAAAGACAGCGCTGCCATTAGCGGTCGCGTCATCGCCGAGAAAGAGGACCTGTTCGTCGTGGACGTCGGTTACACGGTTTTGGTCATCCCCAAAAAGGAAGTATTGAAGATCACCCACTCCGAGGGTGCGCTCGGAAATGCGGACGGGGCTGTCGCCAGCAAACAACCAACTCCACAACAGCACGACAGTCCTGTTGCGCAACCGGTCGCAGGGCAATCGGGCATGACCGGCAATCCGGCGGCTGAGCAATCGGCCCTTTACTTGACGGCAAGTGGCGTTGCGCCCGAACGGTCAGTGCGAGAGCTTGTGCAGAAACTCGGGGAAGCCGTCGTGCAGGTCCGAACGCCAAGCGGCCTTGGATCGGGGTTCTTCGTAAATGAAGACGGTTATCTGATCACCAACTTTCATGTTATCGAGGGCGAGACACAAATCTCGGTCGAGGTTTTCCTGCAAACTGCACGGCAGCTCGAGCGCCGAATCTATCGTCAGGTTCGCATTGTGGCGATGAACAAGTTCTCCGATCTTGCCCTGTTGAAGGTCGAGGACGCAGGCGCGCCAAAGTTCACTTGTGTGCCTCTGGGGCAAACCGGGACATTGTCGGTCGGCGAGCGGGTTTTCGCAATAGGCAGTCCAATGGGGCTTGAACGAACAGTGACGGAAGGGATCGTCAGCTCGAAGACGCGCCAGATGCAGGGCGATCTCTATCTCCAAACCACCGCACAAATCAATCCGGGCAACAGCGGTGGTCCGCTCTTCAACATGCGCGGCGAAGTGGTTGGCGTTACCAACATGAAAATGACCTATGGCGAAGGCCTTGGATTTGCCATACCTGTCGAACGGGTTCTGTTCTTTCTGAACAACCGCGATGCATTTGCGTATGACAACGAAAACCCGAACAGCGGCTACCGATATCTCGAACCGCCGCGCCGCGCACAAAGCCGGCCCAACCAGCCGAACCCGTGACAAACTTTCTGCAGCGCATCGGCCCGGTCTCAGATGCCCATGATCTCTCTCTGCCGCCGTTAATGATCTCAGCATTGCCCATGAAACAATTCATTCGTGCCTGTTCGATCCTGGCCGCAGCTTTTGTCGCGCGAGCACTGGCAGATTCGCCGCCAGCGGAACAGCTTTTCCCAAGCGATACCATCGCGCTGTTCTGCGTACCGGACTACCAGCGACTGGCCGCGGCGCAGCGAGACGCCCCCACGGCAAAGTTCTGGAAAGATGAGGCCATGACCCGCTTTCGCGCAGCATTCAACGAACGCTTCAACAACAAGTATCTCGGTCCCCTCGAGCGCGAACTTGGCGTCAAAGCAAAGGATATCCTTCCTTTGTTTCAAGGACAGATTGCGCTCGGGGTAACCCAAACCCGTTGGGACGACACAACACGCCTCCTGCCGAGCATGACGCTGGTTGTGGACACACGCGAAAAGGCCGGGCAATTGAAGAATACCATTGCTGCCGTCCGCGCCAAGTTGACTGAATCGGGGCGCACGATCCGAACAGACCGCATACGTGACATCGAGGTTGTCACGGTGCTCATCAAGGTTGACCGATCGGGTCCAACATCTGACGTCTCGACCGACAAGGGAGGATCAAGCAACTCCGAGACAAAGAATCCGGTATCTGACAGTCAGAGTGAAAGTGCCACTCACGGCCAAACACTCGAGTTGAGCTTTTGCAATGTCGATTCCCTGCTGTTGGTTAGCACATGTCAGCAGGACCTTGAAAAAGTCATCGCCAAACTCCAGGGCGCTGGCGTGCCGGCAGTGGCCGAAAAAACCGGATTTGAAACGGCCCGTCGAGTGCTCCCTCGCGATGCTCTTGCATTCGCGTGGACAGACATGTCCGGGCTATACCAGATGTTTACCAGGGCGGTTGCAAAAGCTGTCGAAGAACAAGGTTCAGGCAAATCCGGGCCAACTCAGATTGAGCGGCTGTCTCTGGCAATCGGGTTGGCCGGATTGAAAAGCATGGCATTTACTGTCCGCCGCAACGCTGACGGAACTCTAATCGATCTGTTTGTCGGTGTACCGCAGGAAGAACGCAAAGGCTTGTTCAAGCTTTTCTCGATTGAACAGAAAGATGCCAGTCCGCCCCCGTGGATTCCGACCGATGTGGTTCAGTTCAGCAGGTCGAGAATCGACGGACAGAAATCATGGGCTGCACTTGAATCAGCCATGAACGAAATCAGCCCGGCGGTGCTTGATTTTCTCATTGACCAGCTCAACGAAGCCATGAGGATAAAGGACCCTGGATTTGATTTCCGGCAGTATTTTGTGCAGAACCTTGGAGATGACATGGTCAGCTATCAAAAGCGGTACCGCGGTTCCACACCAGAAGCGCTGAACTCGCCTCCGGCCATCAACCTGATCTCATCACCCAAACCGGAACAACTGCTCGAAGGAATCAAGGCCGCGCTGTTGCTCATGCCCCCACCGCTGAACAACATCGAATTCAAGGAACGGGAATTCCTCGGAAAACGAATATACTCGGTTGTGCCTCCGTCTGTGGCGTTTCTGGGGGCTGCCAGCGACATCAGCACCGCGGGTTTGATGCATCTCTCAGCCGCCAATGGGTACCTTGCATTCGCCAGCGACATTGCAATTCTTGAAGAGTTCCTGCGCAGCGCAGAGTCGCGGGCGAAAAGCCTTTCTGAATTGCCCGGATGGAATGACGCGTTGCAACTGGTTGGAGGATGCGGCGGCGGTTTCCTCGGTTACCAGAACGAGGCCGAAACAATCCGTTCACTCTTTGCCAGGCTCAAGTCGTCTAGCGGCAAGGTCGTTTTGACGCCTTCAATCGGCCCTCTCTCGCTGCCGTCTTCGGGAGCTGAACAGGCTTTGGCATCTCTGGCCGATTTCTCGCTTCTGCCGCCTTTCGAATCTGTTTCAAACTATTTCGGCATGTTCATCTGTTCGGGCACGATGACGCCCGACGGGTACAATTTGCGCGGAGTGTTCCCAACTCCACCACAGCTCAGACAGTAATGGTCGGCAACCTTGCACTGCCCGATCCGGCAGCAACGCACTTGCTATCGCGAAACCAAGACCAGAAAGTTAATCTTGGTTTCGCGATGGCAAGGAAACATCAAGTCGGTTGAGGTTTTGCCTTGCCATGAGCAAAGAGTATCACGAAAAGAGACCATGAATACGATGACACAGTTCAAGCATTTCACCCATAAGACGGCAACCCGCAAAGTCTTTGGTTTGGGTTTGTTGAGCATCGCGCTGATCCTTGGGACTCTTGATCCCGCAAAGGCGGGAAATCAAACCGTTCCATACCGCGGCCAAACGGAGGGTTGGGTGGTGTCAATCCAGTTTGCGCCCGGCAAACAAATGTTTCCCGTTGAGCTTACCACCGTGGCCAATGAGATATCTCTTCACGCGGGGCGCGAGTATCAGATTAGCTCCATTACAATCAAGAAATCAAAGTCAGGGCTCATCGCGACCGGCAACACCGACGCTGTGAGTGCGGATGGGGCGCATCTGTTCATCGACTTCAAGATAGCCTCGCAGAATACTGACTTGACGGCGCCTATTCAGTACAAAGGAACATTCACAATAGTCGGCGGCACAGGTCGATTCGATGGAGCCACAGGTTCGGGCGAGCTGTGGGGAGAAGCAAGCTTGAGTGAAGGCACATGGTGCGGAGAATTCGACGGAGTAATTTGCTTTTGCAGGTGAGAATTTGAGCCTCGGCGCACCATTCTCAGCGTGGCGCAACCCGCAAGCAGCGGATTTTCAGGCCAAGACCAACATCCTGGTCATTGCTCGGGAATTGCAACTTCAGTCAACCCAGCCGCGCAACTTGTACACCCACCAGCCAACCACTTCGTGAGAGTAAACGGCGAGGTGTTGAAATCCTCCCAAGCCGGGAACAATGGACCGACGCGGGCGTTGTTCAAAAGTCGCCATGCCCTGGAAATCGCACGCCACACATGTAACATCAAGGCCGAGTTTCCGGAAGACCGCCTCGGAGCGTTTCATGTGACTCGCAGAGGTGACCAGGGCCAGTTTCTGCCAGCCGTTTTCTCGTGCAAGAGCAAGAGTCCGCTCTGCTTCACCTCGAGTGTTGGCGCAGTCGCCGAGAACAAAAACCGGGACTGTCACAAGACCCCACTTTTGCAGCCATTGCCTTAGCAGTTCACCTTCTGCTTTTTCGTGCCCTGGCCGGCCATGGACTCCGCCGCCGAGCACGAGCGCGCGCGCTTTTCCAGAGCGGACCAGCTCGACTGCGGCCACCGCTCTGTCAGCGGCGTCTGAGAGGTCGAAACCGAGTGGGTCATTGGATGAGACGGTCAACAGCCCGCCGAGCATCACCACGGCATCAACCTGCGGCAAATCGATCTTGCCCGAGTGCGCGTAATTGCGTTCGAGCATTGCCAGCAAGTGAGCTGGCAGGTTGGTCCCCCCAACCAAGTAAATCAGCAACACAACAAGTCCAGGGGCTATTACACGACGGTACTGTCGCTTGTACAACCGCCAGACTGCAAGGATAACAAGTGCAAACCAAAAAAGTCCGACCGGTTCTGTCAGAGGTGTTAGGAACTTAACCATGGTGAGGTGTGTTCTGTCAGCAATTCAATCGCCCGGCGCCAAACAATGGTCCCAAGGCAACCTTCAGCGAATGCCGGGCAAGAACAGGAAATAGAGTCTTCCCGGTTGAAGCCGCGGCAGCTCGACGCCCCAGTCGATCTTAAGCGCCCTTGTCTCGGTTTTCCCGAACAGCCGTAGCAAACGGAAGAAATCTGCAGGCTGACGAAATTGCACAAGATTCGCACGGTCAAGCTCGGACAGTTTCATCGCCCGTGCCACCGCGGTTTTGAAATTCCCGAGTTCATCAACAAACCCGAGCTCGTACGCTTGCTTCCCTGAAAAGACCCGCCCGTCTGCGTACTCGGCCCAATTCGCGGCCAAAGTCCGGCCCTCTGGATCATTGAGGCGATTGGCGTTCTTCCTTCCATCAGCGACAACTTTCTTGAACCTTTCGTAGCATTCGTCCACCAATGCCTGCAACATCTTGCGTTCTTCGGGGTGGATTTCGTCGTCTGCGCGCGTGGGGCTCATCATGTCCTTGAACCGCCCGCTCTTGTAAACTTCCGGGCGCACGCCAACCTTGTTCATCAACCCGCGGTAGTTGTAGCCGTTCATGAGAACCCCGATGCTTCCCGTGAGCGTGAGTTCGTGAGCGACGATCCATCGGCAAGGTGCAGCCACATAATAACCTCCGGACGCCGCCAGCGATCCCATCGAAGCGACAACCGGTTTGCCCGTGCGTTTCTGAAATTCGGCGATATGGCGGCTGATCTCGTCTGCAGCCAGAACCTCCCCTCCGGGCGAATCTATTCTGAGAATGACACCTCGGATTTTTCGGTCTTGTTCGGCTCGCTTGAGCTGATGTCGCACCAATTCGGCAATGTCGTACTCATCGCCTGTAAAGTAGAAACCGCCTATGACGCCCTGAATGTCCACCACCGCCAGCTTGGCATCGGCGCGATTGTTTTCTATGACGACCTCTCTGAGGTTGGGTCCCGAGTCAAGGCTTTCCAGCCCACCAAAGGTCACAAATCCGGAAAAAACCTGCCAGAGCCCTGCGACAACAATCAAAACCACCACCGCAACGAACCCCAAAACCAGGTAAACCCATGTGCGCCCTGATCTCTGCTTTCGCGACGGGGGTGAAACTGGTGGCGGCCCGCTCAAGCGTGGCGGCTTGGGCACGGCAGATGGAGCAGGCGGGGGAGAACCCGCATCAGACATCTCGTTGTTCATTTTTTCGTCGTTTTCCATATTACAACGCTGTTGTGATCCTTGAACGAAGACACCATCCACATCCCAAAGGAACATCTGTCCGAATTTCGGTCAGTATCGAAAATGGGCTGCGTGTCTTGCCGGGGCTCAGGACGAAGCCGCCAAGAATCCTATCACCAATCGTCGAATACATCGACCGCCCGGTTCATTTCGGCACGACCCGGAGCCATCTGGACGCCGAGTACCAACAGCGCCAGAATCTAAGCCAAGTGCTGTCCGATGCAAGCCTTCCGGCGCCTTCCCCATACGCAAACCATTAACCCGCGCATTTCTCAGCGCGGCGCAGCCAGAACCAAAGTTGCCTGATGCCCAAAGACGCCGTGCCTGCGCCCCTTCATCAGAAAGCTCTACGCCGCCGGGCTGGGAAATATCTCCTGCGACTTCGTCCCCTGCCCCCGGCTCACGCCTCCTCAAAAAAAATACAGGCACTGCAGATACCGACTCCACAGTACCGTCATGAAAAGCCCAGTGATACGTATCACCGTAACTCCGTGTCTGTCCCCATATCCCCGCCACCATGCGCCCTTTCGGTCACCCCGTTAAAAGTTGAGAGTTGAACGTTTCACGTTGAACGTTCCTGATCGGTATATCGGACATCGTGTCTGTCCCCATATCTTGACGCCGCGGCCAGCCTCGACCGTCAGGCCGGCGCTTGGTCGGGTCCGGCGGGTCAAGAGCCCGGTCGTCCAAATTCCGTGTCTGTCCCCACATCCGGGTGCCGTGGGGTTCCCATGCGGGAGTGAATCCTTGCAAGATAAGACAATCGAACAATCACAGAGTCTGAAATCGATGGTCAAATTCTGTGGCGTCGCGGCGCGAAACCCGCGAAAGGATTGCTGTAATAGGACGGGCCTTCAGCCCTTGGATTGTGTAACTTGATGTGGGGGTAACCTTTTCGTGGGGCGTTGCCCCACGCTGGTATGGACCGCTCCGTTGGCGCTTTGGTCACTGAAGAGTGGCAGCAAGAGCCAAAGGCCCGCTCCATACCAGCCCGGGGCAACGCACCGGGTGAAGCGCCGTCAGCGAGCCAGAATAAGGGCTGAAAGCCCGTGCCATGGCGGGTAGAAACGGAGCGCGGCGCAGCCGCCGCCGAACGCTCATGTCGTAACAATTGTGCTGGTTGCCGAAATACCGCTATGTTGCGCCGCGCTGAACTTATTTGTGCCCCTTGTGCGTTGCCCCGTGAGAAACCGATGCGAAGGTTTCACATGACAGGCAGACAGTCAGGGCCGATCGGCTCAAAGTATTTGTATGTGAGAACGAATTCCTGATGAAGCAGCGATTCGGACCGTGTTTGTGCCCCGGCTGCGATGCGAAAAACAAGGTCGTGGATTTCGCGTCCCAAGTCATCGAGCGTTGCCCGGCCCTCCAACACGCGCCCTGCGTCCACGTCAATGTCATCCTGCAGACAGCGGCTGGTCTCCGGATTCCCGCACACCTTGATCACGGGCGCAATCGCCGACCCCACCACGGACCCGCGCCCGGTGGAAAAGAGTATGAGCTGACAACCACAGGCAATCAGCTCGGCGATTTCGGCATTGTCACATATGTTCGGAAATCCGAAGCGCACCTCGCCGTCCGGGACCACGTCCAGCAAATAAAGCCCTCCCCGTGGTGGTTTGTCGCCCGGCTTCAGCAACCCGGCGATTTTTGAAGACCCGCTTTTGGCGTACGCGCCCATGGATTTTTCCTCTTGCGTGGTCAGGCCGCCCTCTGCGTTCCCCACGGCGAAACTCCCGTGCCCGAGAATCTCGTAGTAACGCGCTGCTTTGCGGACTGAGTTGCGCAGAGCTTCGCCAAGCGCGGATGTCAAAGCGCGCGATGCCATGATCTCCTCACATCCGATCAACTCGCCTGTTTCCTCAAAAACGCAAGCGGCACCCTCAGCCACCAACCGGTCAAATGCGAGTCCGATTGCGGGATTGGCCGTGATGCCACTGGTGGCGTCCGAACCGCCGCAGATCGTGCCAACAACAAGATGCTCCGGGCTGATCGGACGACGTGGCACGGTGTTCATCGCCGGCAATGTTTGCTCGATCCAGCGCCGACCTGTTTGGATGCTTCGCCTTGTGCCGCCGCATCTCTGAATCACCAAAGTCGATATCAGCCGGCCCGAAGCAATCACGTCCGCTTCAAGAGCCGTCCGATCAAAGCTTTCGCACCCCAGTGACACCAGCAGCACCGCGCCCACGTTCGGATGTGTGCACAGTGACCGCATCATTCGAGCGGCGTACTCGTTCGGGTAGCAGCCCGGGAATCCGATCAAGTGAACGCCCCGGTCCCGGTAAGGATGCGCGATTTCGCGTGCGACGTGGTGCGCGCATTCCACAAGATAGGCAACGACTATCACGTTGCGGATCCCAACGCGCCCGTCACTGCGCAGATATCCTTTGATTTCAGGGCGCATTACAGTCGGATTTTTCTTTTCCACGGCACGGCATGTAATTGCTTCTTACGTTGTGGACATGGACGTGCTCGCCAATGTCAATTGGCGCGGTGGCGGTCCCGATCGGCACGCCATACTTCACGATTTGCTCGCCGGGATTGATCGGGCGTTCCGCGATCTTGTGGCCCAAGGCAATGCCAGTGCGGACGATAACGCGTTGGTTCCCGATCACGATGTAGTCGCCGGCCTTGACCTGCCGCAGCAGCACAACGACGTTGTCGTCCGGATGCAGCTTCAGATACGTCGGTTTGTCCATGTTCATCAAGGTCTGTGCTCTTCCATATACACCCCGACACCCACAATCGGCCATCTGCACATTCCTCAGCGCACCTCAGCCGAGACCGAAACCCGCACCTGACAAAGCTTACAAGCTCGCTGTTCAACGCGCGCAACAGACCTCTGCGCTGCTGGCTAAAGGCAGCTCCGCTGCCGGTTGCCGGCGGGGCAATCAACCTCAGGTTGTCGGACCGTATCGAGGGCCGAGGCTTGTCGCCAGTTCCCTGCCGTAAGCCAGCAGATCGGCGCGCTCGGCCTCGGTCAGAGGTCTATATGCCCGTGCAAATCCTATGTTTTGCATCGCCTGCTCGTAAGTGAAAGGGCCGACCACGGCTGTGCTGACGCCTTCGAGGTCCAATGCGTACGCCAGTGCTTGCGGGAGGCGTTCGGGCGGTGTATTGCAGCCCACCCACCCTTTTCGGTGATTTGGGAAACCGCCCTTGATTCCGGCATAAACCTTCATTGCGGCGACGCCGACATTCTGTTTCCGACATTCGGGAAGCACCTTGCCCTCGAAATCGTAAATATTTCGGTCGGCGTAATTCATTACAGCCATCATCACGTCTATTTGTTTTGTCTCGAGCATGCGAAGAAACTTGGATGGGGAAGCGTGCCCGGACATCCCGATGAACCGCAGCTTGCCGGCGTCGCGTTGTTTGAGCAGATAGGAAAGCACGCCGTCAGAGGCCAGCACACGATCAAGGTTTTTCCCTCCCACGTGGTGGATGTGGACAAGGTCAACATGATCAACCTTCAATGTGCGAAGTGATTCGCTGAACGCTTTCTCAGCGTCGGCTGCGGTTTCGACCCAAACCTTTGTTACAAGGAACAATTTGTCTCGCCGCGAGGGAACCAACTGTCCAAGGGCTTCCTCGGCGATGCCGTATATGCGGGCGGTGTCGATGTAATTCACACCCTGGTCCATGACCTCGCCAAAGATTCGAGTGGCCTCCTTGAGATCGACGCGCGCCTCGCCTATTGGTGCGGTGCCAAGGCCGAGTATGGTTACTTCGGCTTTGGTCCGGCCAAGCACGCGCCTGGGAAGGGGATTGTCGTTGCCGGAGAACACGCGCATCGGCGTTGGAAGCAGCAGGACCGTGCCAAGGCATCCAGCCCGCTTCAAAAAATCACGCCGAACCAGCTTATGCGCCCGGCTATTATTGCGCGTGGTGGGCATGTGTTGGCTGTTGCCGCAATCGGTTTGCCTTCCCTCGATGAGCCTTTTCATTAAGCCAAACTTGCCGCACCTTGCCGAGCGAATGCAAGAAAATGCTGCGACCAGAAACGGTAAGAGCGTTGGCAGGTAGGCTTCCCAGGTCAGGTGATAATGCGGCGCGCTTCGTCGAGGAAAATGCCCTTGAAATTCATTTCGAGGGCTTGTGGGTTCGTAGCTTTGTTTAGCGCCTCTTTTTCGCTGACCTTGCCCTGCTTCACCAGTTGGTAGAGTGCCTGGTTGAATGTTTGCATTCCATCGTCAACGCCGGTCTCGATGGCAGCCCCGAGTTTTTCGAGACGGTTTTCCTCGATCATCTTTCTTACTGTCGCTGTGTTTATCATGATCTCGAGGGCGGGCATCACACCGCCGCCGATGCGGTTGACCATGCGCTGGCACACGATTGCGTGAAGCGTAGCGGCGAACTGACGGCGGATCTGATCGCGTTCATCCGACTTGAAAAAGTCCAGAATGCGGCCGACGGCGACGGAGGCGTTTGTGGTGTGCAAGGTTGAGAGCACGAGATGGCCGGTGTCGGCAGCATTGATTGCGGCCATGAAACTTGCAGCGTCGCGCATCTCACCGATCATGATCACATCCGGGTCCTGTCGCAGAACGTGTTTCAACCCCATCTCGAATGACATGCAATCAAGTCCGATCTCGCGTTGTTCGATGACGGACTGATTGTCCTCGAACACATATTCGATTGGGTCTTCCAAAGTGATGATATGGCGTTTCATGGTCGAGTTGATGTGCTCGACCATGGCGGCCAATGTGGTGGATTTGCCGCAGCCGGTCGTGCCCGAGACCAGAATGATGCCACGCGGTATTTCGGCGAACGACTTGAGGATTGGGGGCAGGTTGAGCTCTTCGAAGTTTGGCACGATGGTTTTCACGTGCCGCATTGCAAGGCACCATTGGCCCTTCTGCTGATAAACATTCGTACGGAACCTGCCAACCCCGGGCAAATGATACGAAAAATCGACTTCGCGGTCTGTGTCCAACCGCACCCTTGCATGGCGCGGCACGATGTTATTGACGATTTTGTTTATCCATTCCTCGGTCGGCGTTGGCGCCTGAATGGCCACGAGCTGTCTGTTTATTCGGAAAATAACCGGGCCATCGACTTTGATATGAACATCAGAGGCCATCCCCTCGACGGCGGTCTGGAGGATTTTATAGAAGGTTTCCATCAGGAATGAGCGTCCGGTTTTTCAGCGTGCGGCTGCACCCACGATTCTGCTAAGGTTTTCCTGGGATTGGCGGCTGAGGTCCATGAAAAGCAGTGAAACCACGTAGCCGCAGTGTTTGTTGCCGGTGCAATCCACCACGACACCCGTCCCTTTGACCTTCCTCGAGTCAACAGGCGTTTCAAGTTCCAGTGTCAATTCCGTCCAGAGCGGGATCGGATTGGCAGACATGAAAGCCACGCCGTTCTTTCGAATCAGTACCTGGTGTGGCGCAAGTTTAAGGACGGTCCCATGGTTTCGAACAGTGACAGGCTCAAAAGCGCCGGAATGATCAACTTTGCTCGTACTCATAAGAACCGCCGACACACTACCACATTACTGCGTGGCGTCAACCACCAGAAACACAGCACCGCTAAGCCGCAACCGAATCATCGCGGCCCAACACAGCAGCATTTCTACAACCAGCGCAGTCGTCACGAGCCGAGCCTTCGATTGCGGCCGTGCCGCGCCGAGCTGTTGCCGGGGAATGAACGGCGTGGCCTTGAAGGCCCGAAATCAGCTCGCTTCGCTGCGGTCTCCGCCTTGGCGTTGAGGCCGGTCTTCCCTTGGGCGAGCGATGTTGACTGTGAGCTGGCGGCCTTGGAATTCCTTGCCGTTAAACATTGTGACCGCTTTGTTCGCTTCATCGGCAGTGGCAAACTCCACGAATGCAAAGCCGCGCGACTTGCCGGTGAATTTGTCCAGCATCAGGTTGCAGGAGGTTACAACGCCTGCCTGCGAGAAATAGTCGCTCAATTCCCGTTCCAACGTACGATAGGAGAGGTTCCCCACGAACAGTCTGCACGGATTGTTACTCATGTTTCAAACTGCTATTTCCGCTCAAAGAGGACCGAGGGGTGCTGCACTCGCAGGTTCTCCGAAGCCCGCCATCAGAACTTTAAACCGATATACGGACATCTGTCAGACCGACACTACAGGTTCTTTGGGCGGAGAAATGCTACCAACGCACAAGCATTAGTCAACAACCTTCGATGCGGTTTGCGGAGTCTGTCCGCAACAGAAGCTCTTGATCAATCGGAGGCTTTTCTTTCAACGGGCAATTCGGTATTTTGCACACATGAAGCACATGCCATCAAAGAGCATCGTTCGACAGATTGCGTGCATTTGCGCGCTCGTGGTTGTTGCTGCTGGTTTGTTCGTTGCCCCGGTCTCTGCGCAGGTCAGGTCCGGAAAATACTCGCCGCCACTCGGTGCGGCGCGACCGGCGACCGTCGGTGTTTCAGAGGCGCGTTTGGCCAGGATTGATGCAATGTTCAAGCAATCGGTGGCGAATGGCGAGATTCCGGGCGCAGTCGCGCTCATGGCCCGCAATGGAAAGATCGTTTACTGGAAAGCTTTTGGGATGGCCGATAACACCGCCGGACGTCCACTCAGGAAAGATGACATCTTTCGCATTGCGTCCCAGAGCAAGGCCATCACGGCCACCGCAGTCATGATGCTTTGGGAAGAGGGCAGGTTCCAGTTGGACGATCCCATTTCGAGATTCATCCCTGAGTTCAAGAACCCGCAGGTCCTCAAAACCTACAATGAACAGGACGGAACATGGACAAGTGAACCTGCCCGGAGCGAGATTACCATCCGGCACTTGCTCACGCACACTTCGGGTATCGGGTACGGGGTCATCGACGGCGACGAACGCTTCAGTAAAATCTATGCCAAAGCGGGCATCGTTGACCTGTTCACGACCGAACCGGTCACGATCGGCGAGAACGTGAAGAAGCTCGCCAAACTCCCGTTGCACCATCATCCGGGTGAGAAGTTCACTTACAGTGAAGGACTCGACGTGCTTGGGTACTTCATCGAGATAGTGTCAGGCAAACCATTCGATGTCTTTCTCCGCGAACGCCTGTTCGAGCCGCTTGGGATGAAAGACACCGCGTTCTATCTTCCAAACGAAAAGGCCGACCGCCTTGTTCCAGTGCAAAAAACCGAAAACGGCAAATGGGTCAGGTATCCGGTGACCTTTTACGATCCGGATTATCCGATCAAAGGCGCGAAAACATTCTTTTCCGGAGGCGCAGGTCTTTGCAGCACTGCCAAAGACTACGCCACGTTCCTCCAAATGTATTTGAACGGCGGCGAGCTCAACGGAACGCGAATACTCAGCAGAACAACCATCGAAACAATGATGCGCAACCAGATCGGCAATCTCTGGGGCGACGGAGACAAATACTACGGGCTCGCATTTGGCGTGCTAACTGAAAAGGGACAGGCAAAAGGCGGTCTCGGCAGTCCCGGCACATTCGAGTGGGGCGGATACTTCAACACACAGTACTTTGCGGACCCGAAGGAGAAAGTCGTCGGTGTCCTGATGAAACAAACCCAGGGGCCGGTCACAGACCAGACCGGCTGGAAATTCCGCTTGCTGGTCGGCCAGGCCATTGACGATTGAACCTGGAAAGGACGGCGCAGCCTGCCTTCACGAAACCTTGTGTCAGGCAGGTCTGACGTTCCGCAGTTTTGCGTTTGCGCGCAAATTGAAGTGGTTCTATTCATGGAATCCAGCGTATCTGGGGTGAATTTGTGCGGGCGCGATTGCGGCTGAAATCCCAGTATTCCGCATTCGGGAACCTTCTGGCATGGGCATCGAGAAAGCTGATGTTCGCCCCGCCCGAATGGAGTTGTGTGTGGACAAATGACCATCCGCCAACTGCGGGCAGGTTTTTCGAGTCAAACAACCAGACCACCAGAGCCGGTTCAGGTATGTTGGAAACTCGCACTGGACGGCTTGCGTCGCCGGTGCCATTCACGTGCTCGTTGAGGCAGTAATGGAAAAGGTTGAGCCCATTGCTCCTTCGGGGATTTGACGGGCACAACCAAATGGACGGGCCGGGTTTTGCCGCGGGATTGGTGCGCCATGGCATTTCGTAATATGGCTTGATTCCTATCTGGCGTGGCAACAGCACATACCAACCGGTGTTGGTTGCCCCGGGACCGGGTGATGGCACACCATCCGACGGAAGATAATCGTCGTGATCAGCAGCATAAAGATGCGTTGCGATTCCCCATTGGCGTAGATTGTTCAGACAGGAAACAGTTTTGATCCTGGCATTTGCACCGGCCAATGCCGGCAGTAAAAGCCCCGCCAGAATGGCGGTAACAGCAACCACGACCAGCAACTCGATCAGGGTAAACGCCCGGTGAGCTTTCAAAGTTAACCTCCTTTCTTTTCCTTGCGAATAACTTACACAATTGAACGAACTCTGCAATTCCGGTCACCGCCGCGCCGCAGCGCCTCGGGGATCGGCGCGTGTCTGGAGAAGGTTCAGATGTGTGCATCGATTGTGCGCGTGAGAGCACTTGCGGTTGGCGCAAGATTGGAGTATATAAGGCGAGGCAATGGAGTTTGCCTGCCCGCCCAGCGGGAAACTGTCCCGACAGTCGGGGCTGATGACTCCTATCGATGTGCTTGCGCGGTGGTGAGTCATGAGTATTTCGATCGGATGCAGACTTGGAGCGAGTCGGGCAGGTTCCACGGCGAACCACAGCACGGCGCATTCACATCCGAACAATCCCGTTAATGGAATTACATCTGTTGCAGTAATAGCGCTCTGTCACGCTCTGCCGAGTGCTCCGGCGCGCGCTGGCAAGCCGCATCTGCAGCCGTTGTTACTATCAACCACGTCCGGCAATGTCGGTCTTGGTTTGACACATAACAGATCAGAGGGCGTCCCATGTTAGGGAGTGACACTTACATCAATCGGATCGAAGAGGTCGCACGGATGCTGGGTCTGACGAATCTGCAGCCCCAGATTGCCGCATGTCGTGCGCAGTGCAATGGCAGCGCAAGAATAGATGTCGCGGTGTTTGGTCGATTCAAAGCCGGCAAGAGCTCGTTCCTCAACCATTTGACCGGCCGGACCGTGCTGCCGATCGGGGTCCTGCCGCTAACAGCCATTGTGACCAGACTGCGCGGCGGGCCTGCTGAAAAGGCGGAAGTTCGGTTTCTCGATGGAAGCACACGCCTCATTCCCGTAGGTGAAATCGGCCAGTACGTCGGGGAAAGCTCGAATCCGAACAATATCAAGCAGGTTGATTCGGTGGTTGTGGAACTGCCGGCTTTGGCGCGACTGGCGCCGCTGGAATTTGTCGATACGCCCGGTTTGGGGAGCGCATTTGCACACAATACCGAAGCTGCGATGAAATGGCTGCCCAACGTCGGTGCAGCGCTGGTTGCGGTGAGTTCGGACGCGCCGTTGTCTGAGCGTGACCTTGGCCTGTTGGAGGAGCTGAGGCGTCACACGCCGAAGATCGTGTTGTTGCTGACAAAGGCCGATCTGCTGACCGAGCCGCAACGAAATGAAGTGATCGAATTCGTCCGCGGCCAAATGCGCCGCATTTGGAACGAGGAATACCCTGTGTTCTTCTATTCGGTGCGGCCGGGCCTCGAGTTTTTCAAAGAAACTCTCGAAGCAAGGTTGCTTATGCCGCTGATCAAGGACAGGGACGCAGCCGCTGATCAAATTGCAAGGCACAAATTGGCATCCTTGATGGAGCAGGCGCTCAATTACGTCAGGGTTGCCCACGCTGCTGCCACACAGGCTGATTCTGCGCGGCGGGCCCTTGCTGACAAACTCGGTGAAGAACGTCAGCAGTTTGATCTGTTCCGTTCCGAGCTTGGAGTTGTTGCGTATCAGCTCTCCGCCTCGGCGCTCGAGTCGTCGTTGACTCGGCTTCAGCCCACCCGGGCTGCTTTGCAGGACAAGCTGGTGAAAGAACTGCAGGCGCAGTTTTCTTTGTGGCGGATGCGGCTGCCGGGCTTGGTGCGCGCTTGGCATGATTGGTTGGGAGAGTTTCTAAAGCGCGAATTGAGCGAGGTTTCGAGGACGCAGAAACACATGTTCTGCGAGCCGCTTTACAAGTCAAAGCAGCATCTCACGCGGATGTTGTGCGGGTTTCACGATCGTCTGGCGTCACATGTAAAGGCTGCGTTTGGCGTTACACTCGCACCGCGCGAGTTCACACTTGAAGTGGAAGAACCATTGGCGCCGCCGATAGACGTCGGGTTCGGCTTCGATGTCGTGCTTGACCTTGTCGGGCACCTTGTGCCGATGACAGTGTTTCGGCGTGCAATCGAGCGTTCGCTGTTGCGAAAGGCGTGTTGGGAGCTGGAGAAGAACATCTCACGGTTGGCGGCTGCGTGGCGCGACCGGGTGGCCGTCGCGATTCGTTCACTTGTGAAGCAATCGGAACAGGCGGCACTGGAAGAACTGTCGGCGCTCGAGCAAATGCTTTCGCAAACCGCATCCAAAGCGCCTGTGTTGCAGGAAACGATCAAAGAATTGGAGAGCGCCATCGAACAAGTGCGCGGAAAACACGGCAAACCTTGAATTGGCCCGGCGCGGAAAGCTCACCGGAATTAACTTCTTCGGGTCTTGGTCTGCCGAGGCGGTGAGATTCCCGGACCCGGATATTTTCAAGGCGATATGGGGACAGACACGGTGTTGGACCGGCGAGTCTGGCCGCGGCACACAGATATAGGGACAGGCACGATGTCGGGTATACCGATCAGGAACGCTCAACGTCCAACGTTCAACTCTCAACATTCAACGGGGTGTCCGAAAGGGCGAATGCTGGGCCGAATATGGGGACAGACACCTAGTTTTGCCGGTCGGCGGCGCAAATAGAGGGACAGGCACGATATTTGCCCCAAGCCACCGGACTTCTGACACGCCGAACCCGACCAAGCGCCGGTCTGGCGGTCGAGGTTGGCTGTGACGCCCAGATATAGGGACAGACACGATGTCCGGTATACCGATCAGGAACGCTCAACGTCCAACGTTCAACTCTCAACTTTCAACGGGGTGTCCGAAAGGGCGAATGCTGGGCCGAATATGGGGACAGACACACAATTTGGACGACTTGGCGCTTGACCCGGTGGACCTGACCAAGCGTTGCTCGGGCGGTCGAGGTTGGCTGTGACGCCCAGATATAGGGACAGACACGATGTCCGGTATACCGATCAGGAACGCTCAACGTCCAACGTTCAACTCTCAACTTTCAACTGGGTAACCGAAAGGGTGCATGCTGGGCCGGATATGGGGACAGACACGATGTTGGACCGGCGAGTCTGGCCGCGGCACACAGATATAGGGACAGGCACGATGTCCGATATACCGATCAGGAACGTTCAACGTGCAACGTTCAAGTCTCAACTTTCAACGGGGTGACTGAAAGGGCGCTTGCTGGGCCGAATGTGGGGACAGACACGATGTGTATTGGTGCGGAACCTCGCTGACACTCCGGTCCCCCCCTTGATTCCCAGCCCGACTTGTGGCATCTTACGGCCGAATACGGTGACAGGCACGGTGTTTGGGCGCCCGGGGATCTGACCCGGACATGCCCAGGCACCTGCCGGCCAGAGGAGGCCGGCCTCGGACCTGTCGCCCTGTTACAAGGAGAAACACAACAATCAAGGAGGTTGGAATGAGACTGCCCCGAATTAAGCTTCAGGGTAAAAGCACAGTCTATCACTGCATGTCCAGAATAGTGGGCAAGGAGCATCT
>Ga0315298_1002135_pt1 | contig 34397 bp, 31 predicted proteins | sample WHS_1_MG_FD_203077 | JGI IMG/M metagenome (GOLD analysis project Ga0315298, IMG submission 203077) | Extremophilic microbial mat communities from Washburn Hot Springs, YNP, Wyoming, USA - WHS_1_MG | ecosystem: Environmental > Aquatic > Thermal springs > Hot (42-90C) | place: USA: Wyoming...
ACTAAATGTAATCGGTCTCATGCCGTTCACTGAAAATATGCCTGGCGGCAGCGCTACAAAACCCGGGGATATAGTGAAAGCGTACAACGGGAAAACAATAGAAATCCTGAATACAGATGCTGAGGGCCGGCTTGTTCTTGCAGATGTGCTCGCATATGCGGAGGATAAGTATAAGCCGGATTACATAATTGACCTTGCAACACTCACGGGTGCATGTGTAGTTGCGCTCGGTTCATATGCTTCAGGCATGCTCACGAACGACCAATCCTTTGCGGATATGGTCAAGAATGCAAGCAAGGAAGGGTTTGACGAGGTATGGCAGCTCCCGCTCTGGGAAGAGTACTATGATATGATTAAGGGCAAGTATGCTGACCTGAAAAATATCTCCGATACAGGCGAGGCAGGGACAATCACCGCAGCAGCATTCCTTGGTAATTTTGTATCAAAGGCGAAATGGGTGCATCTTGACATTGCGGGTACAGCATACCATTCCCGCCCAATCCCGCCGTTTGATTTTGGTGCTACTGGTGCTGGCATTTCAGTAGTCCTGGAGACGATTAAACTTCTTGAGAAATCAAAGGCCTAAGGATAAGTTAAGGAGAGCGGCTGGCCATAGGCCGCCTTTTGTTCGGCGCACATCCTAACAGACATGCTCGCATTAGAACGATTAAACTTCTAGAGAAATCAAAGGCCTAAGAATAAGTTAAGGAGAGCGGCTGGCCATAGGCCGCCTTTTGTTCGGCGCACATCCTAATGGATATGCTCGCCTTAGCAGCATTTGTCTAAGCGCCATAAAGGCTTGCACGCTCACTGCCCTGCACAGGAAGCCGTTTCATCCCTTATCCCATTGAAGTCGTTGCCTCATCCCATATAATGGGCAGGGTCTCGTTTCTGTTCTCCCATCCGCACAGTTAATGCAGTCAGGGCTCTGCGTGGGCGGACCTTCCTCAGTTCACCTTCCAGGGGAAAGCAACCGTGAGCTGCCCACCAGCCGCTCTGTTTAATATTACAGGTTTCTGCTTTTAAACATTTTTCTCGTATCCTTTACATGGCCAGCACAAAAAATGGTATTGGGAGCAACGTATACATACTCGGTCTTGTGAGCTTTTTCACGGATGTATCAAGTGAGATGATTTTCCCGCTCATCCCTCTATTCGTTACAACCGTTCTTGGTGCCGGGAAGGAAATACTCGGCCTCATAGAGGGTATTGCTGACAGCATAGCAAGCCTTGTGGAGATCATATCAGGCTATTTCTCGGATAAGACGGGCAAGCGTAAAGAGCTTGTTGCTCTCGGTTATGGTCTCTCCTCATTTGTCAAATTGGGGATTGCACTCTCAACACAGTGGTGGCACGTACTCGTAATGCGAGGTGCTGAACGTATCGGAAAAGGCATCCGCACCGCACCGCGTGATGCATTGATAGCCGCATCTGCGGAACCCACTGTTCGTGGAAAGGCATATGGCCTGCACAGGATGATGGATACGCTCGGTGCAATAATCGGCCCCATCATAGCTTTTGCTTTACTGGCCGTTTTTGGAAATGGGGAGGCAGGGTATAGGACGATCTTTCTTGCAGCACTCATCCCAGCATTCATTGCAGTTGGTCTTGTGCTCCTGCTTGTTCGTGAACCGAGAAAGGCACCGCCCCCAGCCAAGAAGATGCACTTCTGGAAAGCGCTGGCACATCTATCCCCAAATTACAAGACATTTCTCAAGATCTCACTTCTATTCTCCCTTGCCTATTTCAGCTTTGCATTCTTTATTGTGCGCGCGAATGAGGTAGGCATAGGCGCGGAGAGTATACTCCTTCTTTATCTTATCTATAACATTGCATATGCACTGGCATCAATACCCGCGGGATCACTCTCTGATAAGGTCGGGAGGAAACCCGTGATTGCAGGGGCATTTGCGCTCTATGCACTCGTATGTTTTGGGTTTGCATTTGCAAGCGGGTGGCTTGAATTTGCAGTCCTGTTTATACTCTACGGCATATTCGTTGCTGCTGATGAATCTGTGAACAAGGCATACATAATCGACATCTCTGAGAAGAACAAGCGCGGTATTGCCTTAGGTGCATATAATACTGCCATTGGCGCGGCATACCTGCCCGCAAGTGTGGTTGCGGGTGCACTCTGGGCAGTTTACGGCCCCCTTGTTCCGCTTTCGCTTGCAGGAGTTATAGCACTCATTTCAGCAGCCGCATTTCTTTTCTGCTGTAAATAGTAGATGATAAACGAACATAAAAGAAAGAACTCTTGCGTACAGTAGAGAATTCCTTATTTTTCTAGTTATAGCACTCTTTCATTTGTAGCACTTCTCTTCTAAAACGAACATAAAAGAAAGAACAGCTTACATCATATTTTAGTTAACTCCTTGTTTTTCTGTATGTATCCTCTCATTTAGCAGGAGTTTTAGTTATTCTTTGTTTTTAAAATGTTGAAGAATCACCCTTTCTTTTTCCAACATTCTCAATTATTTCCCCTGCTTTAATGTGGCCTTTTATGCTGTGTGCAGTTGATGCAAACAGCGCAGTATTCTCTCGTATGTATTGTGTTTTTATTTTCTGGATTGCAATCTGCACTGTATCTGTATCCACCAATTCAGGGTTTATCACAACCCCGCACCCGTTATTCTGCACTCCGAGTGCATTATTCATCCGCTCAGTGTATCCCTTTAGTGGAATGGGTATTACAGGAGTATTCGCACTGATTGAGCTCATAATAGTAGTATGGCCCCCGTGTGTTATGGCAAACGGCGCATGCGCAGTCGCCTCACGAATCTCCTCATCACTCAGGTTGCCATCTGCAATTATTGGGCTGTACCCCATCTTTTCAAGGATCTCTGCTATCGGTTCAAGACTCTCACGATGCCCGCTGCCCCCCATTCCAATAATGGGCCTTCTACCCTTTTTCTTCTCTTTTATGGTGAATGTTGGGCCCACAAAGTGAAATTTCCTTTCAGCACCAAAGTATTCAATGTTATTATGTGAGAATATGAAAGGAGGTGCAAAATCTGGCACGATTACTGCATCAGAGCTTTCTATAATGCCTCTGGAGAGCATATCACTTCCCTTCTCAATAATGCTGCTTATTTTTGGGAAGACATACCATACCTTTGTGCAGTTCGCTATGTTTACTGTTTTCTTCCCAAGCATCTTGGCCGCAAACAGTCCGAACAGATAACCATCTACAACAACCACATCCGGCCTGCAGTCTGATATGATCTCGCTGGCCCTTGTGATAAGCCCCGGGCTAAGTTGCTTGACATTCTCAAAAAGGCTCTGCTTTATGTTTACTTTTGCGCCCTGTGCCACAACATCCCCGAATGGGTGGAGTTTATATGAATCAGGATAGCCGTTTTCCTCAAGCACCTCAGCAGCCTTCCCAAAAGTTGATGTGGTAATCTTATGCCTCTTTGCGAGAGCCTTTATTATGGGCAAGGTTCTGTATACGTGCCCAAACCCCACCCCGTTGATCATGAAATGTATGCGCATGCATTAATTTAAAATAGAAATGTTTTAATGTAGAAATGCTCAAATATAATCAATGACTCTCCCTCCACTCTCTCTGATTCATGTGTCTACAACATCATTCCCCGTCACAAGGACATTCTACGGGCAGACCTTCAATATTCTTGCGCTCATGCATCTTTCCGATTACAGTAATGTTGCCCATAAGTATGTATGGTGCAATAATAGGCCCGTTGACAACCCAATGTACGCTGAGCAGGCCGAGGAGCTGTCCAAGGAAATTATAAAAAAGCAGGTGGCAGGCATCTTGGAGTATGATGCAGCCGCAAAGGAGGGCTATCCATCTGAGAAGTTTCTTGCATTCCTCAAATCAGAGATAGACCAGGGTCTATTTCCCGTAATCTACCACCATTACCCTATAGGGATGGGCTCTCTTTTTATTAAGGGTGTTCACGAGTGGGCTGAAAGCAATGGCTTGCGTGATAGACTCCTAATAGTCCCCTATTTCAATACACTTGCGAGCTTCCATTCCAGGGAGGCGCTTGGACAATCCTGCAGAAACCTGTATGGCAGTTATGATTTTGCGATCATGGTAAGTGAGGCCGTAAATAGTGAATACAGCCAACTTCTCTGCAATTATAATTTACACACCGTGCTGAATGGCATTAATATGAAGTTATATGCCCCGCTATTAGATAACTCACTCGCACAGTCGCTCCTTAAAAGTATAGGACTGAATAAGAATGTAGAGAAGATTGTATGTTTTGTAGGCAGATTATCACCTGAGAAGGGTGCCAGCCATCTCCTTGAAACACTCTCCTACTTTAACAAGAATAACAAGGAAAACAAGGATGTTGGTTTTATTATTGCAACCTCACACATACTTGACACTTCATACACCCCAAACATATTTCAGGGATTTTTGCGCTTGAAAAACCTCATAGGTGATGACCGGCTCAAATTCCTGGTAGATGTCTCAAAGTATACATTTGCGGATGGGAGCGTACACAGAGAGTATACATCCCTCCTTCAGATGATAGCGGGATGCAGCATTGAACAATTGCCACACTTTTATGAAGAAAAGTACAATATGTCCGGAATAAGGGGCGCCTTCTCAAATGAACTGCTTCTCAATTGGCCGGTACAGCCCCTATCACACATTGCACTCCAACCATCCCAGAGCGAGGCATTTGGCCTTGCGATTGTTGAGGCGCTTGCATCTGGTGCGTATGTGCTCACCAATGATGTGGGGGGTATAAAAGAGTTGTTCTCCTCTTCTGAGTTGGGCCATATCTTCAATCCCAAAGACCCAACCCTTGTTTCTAAATATGTGGAAGAGATAAAAGCTCTGAAATATGAAAACGGGAAGAAGAATGGGGAGAACAACAAGAAGGCCAAGGAAAATGCAATGAAAGAATATCTTAAACTCCGTGAGAAATTTGATGAAAGGAGAATGTCCGATAAGGTGTATGAACTCACAATGGATCATGTGAAGGGCCGATTAAACTGCCAGATTAATAAACCCCTTTCCGAAGGTAAACAGAAAAGTTTATTAACCCTACCCTAGATAAGTGATTAGTATGCCGCAAGAAGGAAAAGAAGCATTTAATCATCAGATACGCTACGGCAAGTTCTCACAGCCCGAGGAACTTCGTAAAGCGGGTAGGTTTATCCTTACAATCTACACTGCTAAAGGGAAGCGTGCGCTTCAGTTTTCAGTAGACGAGTTTGTTAATACCGTTGTTGAGAGGATGAATGAGAACAAGTTGCGGTTTGACAGGATTGGGCCCCAGTATAATGCAGAGGAAGTAAAACCCCTCTTTATCAAGTTCATAAGGCATGAAAAGATCGACCACACGCTTTCTGTTGTGCAGGCGATGTATGCTGCCATAACAGAAATTGTTCTTGATGGCTCTCTTGTTTTTTATGACAAATCGCGGATTAATGATGAGGTATCTAAGATCTCTCCTCTCAAGGAGGTTAAGTTTGAGTAATTCTCTTGTTTTCATATTTTTTTAGCCAGAAAATTAGTTTCCTGTTTTATCTCATTCAGTATTTCAAGGAAGATGCACGCGATTAATGCTTTTTTATCTCATTCTGTATCTCAAAAGTGCAATCGCACCCCCGAATGCCTTTACCTGCTCAGCAATCTGGCTTTCCTCGGGAATGATGTGCACCTCACCACCCTTTTTCTTCACCGAATCAAGAATCTTCTCATAGAATGCATCAGACCTCACAAGCGAATCCACAACAATGAGAATGTCAATTGCACTTGCCTCTGCAGCACGCTCCAACTCTTCCTTCCCATACGCACTTAATCCATCCCCCTTTCCCATACTTTTTAGAAACCGCTCCAAGAGCACGAATACTGCGTGCATATGCTCATTTTCTATTATATTATGCACCTCTTCGCTTTTCAGTACCTCGTACACCCCGCTCCTCTCATTATTAGATGCACTTGCAATTTTTACCCTCTTTGCGAGCGCCGGTTTTTCATTCTTTATCATATTGTATAAATTCTCCTTTGCGAACCCCGGCCCTGCAATTATTACTGTCCCTTGGCACCTCTCCAATTCCTCTGTAATCTCATGGAAAAACTTCCCGCTTTCAATATCCTTATCCTTCTTTGCCGCATTATTCTCAATCTCAATCCCGAACTCCACACCGTACTGTTTAAGCGATGCAAACAGCGCCTTGTCATAATCAACCATCACAATTGTGATGATGGGCCTCTTGCTTGCCTCAACCCCCTCTTTTAGAAGGTCAAATTCAAACGGCTTCCACTCCTTTATGATCTTTATCTGTCCGCCTATCTCCACATCGATTGTGTGATATGCACCTATAGGTGCAATCTCCTCAGGCTTAATCTCCACAATCTTGCCCATAACGCGCAGGATGTTTGCGTGCTTGTGCAGTTCGGTTTTCTCCACATTGAGCGTAACACTCACACTAACCCTCTCCTCTCTGCTGCTCCCTTGAGGCTTGAACTTCCTTGTGCTATGTGCCTTCACAACACTGCCGGGTGTTATTAATTTATAGATGTACCACAAATCTTCATATGTCTCGGGAACTATGGATACGCGGTTTTCCTTCTTGTTTATGTCAACTCTCATCAGACCACTAATCTCTCTCTATTTTGTTAAGTTTTGCGGCTGCACTCCATATAAGCATTTGCGCCAGGCCGTATGCAACGAATAGCCCGGGCCATCCATATTTGGATAATAAGCTGTTATTCCACTTATTAACAATCCTATTATGCAACCCCCATTCATACTCATAATCATCTAGTGCACTCTCTGCCTCCATCATATCTTTCTCAGTTGGTGTTCTACCTTTTGGGCATTCCCTATTCTCCATCATAACGATTTTTCCATCCTCGCGCGTGAATGGGTATGCTGCGCACACGCTCGGCTTATACTCATGTATTCCGCACGCATACTCTCCACCCTCTTTAAGGAAAACACATCCCCCTTGTATGCGCTTCTTCATCTTGAGTGTATAGTACTTTCCCCTCACCCTGAAACAACCATTACACTCTCCATCCCTCTGCTCTATGTAATAGAAATCCTTCCACCCGTGCATTGAAATTATGAACACATCAACAATGCTTAGCGGGATGTAATACCTGCTACAGCAAGATACCTCGCATCCTCTGCAGAATTCCATAATGTAATTTACAAAACATATAATAAAATAGTTCTGCAACAATACTTAGCGGGATGTAATACCTGCTACAGCAAGATACCTCGCATCCTCTGCAGAATTCCATGATGTAATTTACAAAACATATAATAAAATAGTTCTGTTCTAAATATCCCCGTATGCCTGTACCGAGAAGGATTGCAGTCATTGATAGGAATAAGTGCATCCGCGAGAAGTGCGGGTACGTATGCAGGAATGTATGCCCGCCTGTGCGTATGGGGAAGGATGCAATAGTTATTGATGAAAAGGGTTTCCCGGTAATAGATGAGAACCTCTGTACAGGGTGCGGTATATGCCCCAAGAAATGCCCTGTGGATGCAATACGCGTGATCAACCTTGCAGGTGAAGCCGGTGAACCCCTCTATCAATATGGCGTGAATTCATTCCGCATATACAACTTTGCGCTTCCTAAGGAGAAGGGGATAGTTGCACTCGTGGGCCGGAACGGGATCGGAAAAACAACACTCCTAGATATACTAGCCGGTAAGATCATACCAAATTTCTTTGATTTCTCGCGCAAATACTCACTTAGTGAGGTTGCGGAGAAGGTCAAAAATCGCGAACTCAAGAATTACTTTGAATCGCTTGCAAAGAATGGGCACAGTGTAAGTTATAAGGTGCAGAATGTTGAGCTCCTGGCCAAGGTTGCACCAAACAGTACAGTTGAAGAGGTGCTCGCAGAGTTTGATGTGCACAATAGGAGACGGGAACTCATAGAACGTCTCGGTATGAAAGAGTTTCTAACCTCCCGCCTCTCCGCGTTGAGTGGCGGCGAATTGCAGAAGGTTGCGATCGCAGTTGCAATGCTGAAAGATGCATCCCTTTACTTCTTTGATGAACCCTCAATATACCTGGATATATATGAGAGAATGCGTATTGCCCGGGAGATTGCCTCGCTTTCAGAATCAAAGGCGGTTATGGTGGTGGAGCATGACCTTGCACTCCTCGATTACCTTGCCGATTATGTGTATGTGCAGTACGGTGAACCTGCAGTGTACGGAGTGGTGAGTAATATCAAGAATGCGCGTGCAGGCATAAACGAATTCCTGGACGGTTACCTGCGGGATGAGAACGTGAGGTTCAGGGATAGACCGCTCAGGATTGAATTGTTCTCCACATCCGAAGTATCAAAGAAGGTCCTATTCACTTATGGCGGGATGAAGAAGTCATACGAAAAATTCTCGCTTGCTGTGGAGGGTGGTGATGCGCGCAGAGGGGAGGTCATAGGTATAGTTGGCCCGAATGCGATCGGCAAATCCACATTCATAAAACTCATTGCAGGTGTTGAGGCGCCTGATGGCACTGATGCGTTAGTGGGGTATAGGGTTTCTTACAAACCCCAGTACATTAATTTTGATTTCACGGGCACAGTGCAGGAGTTCATAATCAAGAATGGCATTGATCAATCCTACATAAACGAGTTTGAGCTTGGCCCAATCTTATTCAAGAGTGTGCAACACCTCTCAGGTGGTGAGATGCAGAGGCTTGCTATTGCCAATACGCTTTCACGTGAAGCCGACATCTACCTGCTTGATGAGCCCTCAGCATTCCTTGATGTGGAGCAGAGGATGCGCCTTTCAACAGTTATACGCCGGGATATAAGCGATAAGGAAAAGGTTGCATTCATCGTTGACCATGACCTCGTGTTCATTGATTCTCTGGCTAGCAGGCTCATCCTCTTTAGAGGACAGCCTTCGCTGAACGGCAGTGCATCTGCACCCATGGATAAAGTAGATGCGATGAACATGTTCCTGAAAGACCTTGGCATAACCCTGCGCCGTGATAAGGAAACATTGCGCCCAAAAATCAATAAGAAGGATTCTGTTCTTGACAGGGAGCAGCGGGCCTCAGGGAATTACTACTATTACGTAACATAATTTTGGCCTCAGGGAATTTGATAAGTGGTTTTTTACAAGATCTTATCCAGTATAAGATGAGAAGCATACCCAGCCAGAATGCTTAATGCAAGTATAACTGCCTCTTTTATACCAAGCATGCTTAGTAAAACAAATCCAAACACAGTTATGAAAAGTGCAAACAACCAGGAATGCACAACCCCCCTATGCCCGGGGATGAGCATCTCACTCGCAAAAACAAGAGCGATCCCTCCAATAATCCCCCCGAGAAGTGCAATAATAATCCCCATATGAGCTAATAGGAGGAACACTAATATAGAACCCACACCTATACCCACTACTCTGTACACTTTCCTTGCAGTCCCCTTAGGATGATCTATATCCGGGAGCAGTGAGCTCAGGAGTGCAAGCACTCCGCACCCCACTTTAATCTCGCCACTTGCGGGTAAAAGTGCAACTAAGCATATGGCAATGAGCGCACCACCCAGCAAATGCACGAGCGCATTTGGCATGCTCTCCCTTCTCACTATAAGAATATAAAAGATTTTAGAGAAGGACTGCAAACACCCTCCTGTGCTTCTTCTCAAATGCAAGATCCACATTCTCATTTAGCATCTGAGCCAGTTCCTTTACCTTGATCCCATCCACTCCAAATTTCACGTTTTGCACCTCCTTCAGTGCAACAGAATTTGCTGGCTTTATATATGGGCCTTTTGGGAGTAATTTTCCGATTGCCGTTTAATCAAACGCTGAGTAGAGGTAATACACCTCAAGTACATTCATCCCAGAAGCAGTTGGGACAATGAGTTCGTAATTTGCAGGGTCTCCATTGTATGCCGTTCCTGTCTCATTTATTCTAGTGCAGAACAGCATTTCATCCTTTGCAGGTATGGAAGTCATCTTTAGAGTGCATGTTCTGAATCCTCCTGGGCTGCCCGTATCAGCATACTCGGCATTAGTGATGTTTATTGCGCTTAGTTTTATGTCGCACCCTAATCCCTTAAACGTGTTAGATCCAGAATCCGTCATCCCAGTGAATCCCCAAGCATTATCCACATCCGAACCTTTGCCACCGCTCACATTAACAACAAGTAGAGACGAATTGGTTGATGCACAAACTGCCCCGCCATCTGCAGCAGTCCACGCCCAGTGGTAAAGATAACTACTGATTCCGCTTACATTATCTATAAGATAAATATCGCCAAGGATGTTCCCGTAAAATGCCGCCCACCTATCCGTAAGCGATTCCGTGTTCAGTTCTACCTTTGTAACATTTCCCCCCTCACATTCAAGGTTATCTGCACTACCTCCCCCGCCCCATCTCTCAAGTGTTGTTTTATTAGTGATGTTTGCTTTGTAAAGTGTTGTGAGTGATGAATTAGACCCTATATTTGAATTATTCATAATTCCATACAAACTCTGGGGCACAAAATTGTAGATCGTGAATCTGTTATTCGCCGTATCAGGGGATGCATCTACTCTTAACCAGCCGGTCGCACCATAACTCACAAGTTCAAAGCTATCCTCATCATATCCTGTAAGTTCATCATCATACCAGAGCCATTCCATCTTATTGATAGTTACATTACCGCTTATGTGCGTAAACTTTCCTGCAAACGGTGTGAGTCCAGGGGGTAATGTAGCATTATTTTGTCCCCAGCTGATATTCAAATATTTCCCCTGTTGTAAATCATCTTGAATATTGAATCTGGTATAATTTGTAAACCCTCCAACCTGGCTGTCAATTGTGAGGTTTGTAACCGCAATCGAAAGTATATTATTTACTAGTTCGGCATTTGCATAGAATCCAGTCGTGCTGTTGCATACATAAACATTCTCAAGTGCGGCATCATTGTCTGCATAGACGTATACACCATAATTAGTATTATTGCAAGTGGAGAAGTTGTAAACATTCACATTTGCACAATTATCTATTGACAACCCGACCTTCGAGTTTTCTGCACTATTGTTTACGATTTGTGTTGTTCCCGATAGTGCAGCATATATTGAAAATCCAAATTCGAGGGTGTCCGATACTGAATTGTTTGTGATTGTACAGTTTGAGCTCTGCTCAAGACCGATTCCTCCAAGCCCACCAGATACTACATTATTCATGACTGTATTATTGTGGGAATAGAATAGGTAAAGCCCAACCCCACCATTAGAGAGCATTTTATTATTCATGAGCGAATTATTCTGTGATCCAACCAGGTAGATCCCCTTAAGTGTATTATTATACGCAATGTTATTGCTTATGTTGCTATATGATAGGATCTGGTCAAGATAGAACCCGTTTTCTTTATTATTGCTTGCAGTGTTGTTCACCATGTAAACATAAGATGAGAACATCTCAAAAAATCCCTGTTTATTATTACCGGCAACACTCTCAGTTATTGAAACATTTTCCTCAAAATCTATGAAGAATCCACTTTCACTATTTTGGTCTGCTTTACATTTTGTGATATTATTGCCAATTCCACTATTGAGTAAGAATCCAATCGTGTTATACTTTGCAGTAGCATTGCTTAGAGTGGAGTTTGCAAGATAGTAAAAGTATACACCATAAGAGTAATTGTTTACACCGGGACAATTTCTAATAGTAACATTTCTCACATTTAGGGCAATTATCCCATAAGTATAATCCGCGGTTCCATTGTTTGTTATTGTGTGCCCGTTGCAGTCAAAAACGACATCGTTTGCCTCAATTAATACACAAGCAGTCCCTGAAAGTGTGCCCACATTGTTGGGTGCACCCACATAATCATCACTCATTATATATGTCCCGCTTGATGTTATGGCCGTAGGACAATTTGCAGCACCAACACTGGCAAAGATCGCAACGAAAACAAGCAAGAACACAAATGGATTTAGCCGCATCTATTACTTCTCCCTCTATTCAGATTCCGCAATAATGTTTATATATGTAATATTATATTACCCTAAGAAATTGTGCAGGCAGACCAACCGCAATCCTTGCATGCCATACAGCCAGATTCCTTTGCAACATTAATACCCCCGCACGAAGGGCACACGAGTACGTTCTCCGAGATGTGTGAGTTTCTCACTTTCTCTGTACTTAGTGCCAGCATCTGTGTCTTAACACCCTCACTTCCGATTATTACCTTCTCCTGTGCTTTTATAACGGGGTTTATAATCTCAGAATTGCTGTCAATAACCGGATTTACAACGGGCTCCATAACAACAGCAGAGGAACCTGAAGCAGCCTGTGCAACACTCATCTGCACAATGCCAGCTTCAACTTCACTTCTTGGCCTGCTTCCCCCAACACCCTCTGCATCCGGTTTAATGATTTTCACATAATCCGCAAGGTATGGCTTCTCCATTATCTTGGTGGCGATTACCCCGCGGGTATACTCGCTCATATCCGCCCTTATCCTCTTGCTCTTATTCTCCCCGTTTACATTAAGGACCTGCCTGCTCTTTGATTCGTCCCTGTAAATCGTAACACCTTTGCACCCGAGTTCGTGCGCAATAAGATATGCCTGCTCAACATCTTCAACCGTAATGTTAGATGGCATATTGATGGTCTTGCTGATGCTGTCCGTGATCCACATCTGCATCACTGCCTGCGCCATAATATGATCCGCCCAGTGTATGTCCATTGCCGTTACGAATATCTCCTTTACCTCTCTTGGTACAACCTCATCAGGCAAACTCTGTATGCTCCCATAATTTTCCACAATATTCTTAACAAGTTCATTTGTGTAAATACCCCTCTTTTTCATCTCCTCTTCAAATATCTCATTCGTGTAGTAGAATGAGCCAACTGAAACCCTCTTTTCAAATGCAAGCGAGAATACAGGCTCAACACCCGTGCTTGCATCTGCAATCATTCCAATGGAACCGGTTGGCGGGGCGGTCGTAACCATTGCATTTCTTAACCCATTCCTCTTTATTTTCTCCACAAGCGCATCCCAGTTGCACGTCCACTCCTCCTTATGATAGTACCCCTCTATTGGCATTTCACCCTTTGGATAATCCGTCTGCTCATAATAGGGGAAGCATCCCTTTTCCACCGCCAGTTCAGAAGATGCGTCAAATGAGTAGTATGTCAAGTGCTCTGCAAGCTTCTTCATGAATTCAAATCCTTCCTTGCTGTTGTACCTTATCCTGAGCTTGAACAATGCATCAGCAACTCCCATAAGGCCCACACCAATCCTCCTGGTATTCTTTGTGTTTTTGTCTATCTCCTCAAGCGGGTACTTGTTGATGCTGATCACATTGTCCAATATGCGCGCAACAAATTTTATGGTCTCGTGGAATGCATTCCAGTCAAACTCATACTCCCCGCTCTCGCCTTTCCTCACATAGTTGCCCACATTGATGCTCGCAAGGTTGCACGATTCGTATGGGTAGAGCGGTTCCTCTCCGCACGGGTTTGTAACGCGCACATCCCCCCTGAATCGCTTCATCACATTCCTTGTGTTTATATTGTCAAAGAACAGTACGCCCGGGTCTGCTGTCGCCCACGCGTTGTATGCAATGAGATTGAACAGTTTTCTTGAATCGGCTTTTCTTACCATCACATTTGTCTTTGGGTGCCTGAGTGGGTACTCTTCCCCTTTCTCCAAGTACTGCCAGAATTCCCCGGTAATTCCCACGGAAATATTGAAGTTCTCAAGGATGCCTTCCTTGCTCTTTGCAGTTATGAATTTCTCGATATCAGGATGCCACACCTCTAAGATCCCCATATTTGCGGCTCTTCTCACACCCCCCTGTTTTATTACATCGGATACCGCATCTATCATCTTCATGAAGGAGAGTGGGCCGCTCGCCACCCCTGTTGTTGAGGCAACGATATCACCTTCAGGCCTCAACTTTGAGAAGTTCATTCCAGTACCGCCACCGCTCTTGTGTATGATTGCACAATCATGAGCGAGCTTCATTATTGATTCCATATCATCTTCAACATCGAGTGTAAAGCAGGCGGAGAGCATCCCTAATTTTCTGCCCGCATTTACAAGTGTTGGTGTGTTGGGCATGAAATCTCTCTTTACCATGAGGTCAAATGCGCGCTGCGCCACAGCGGCAGCAGTTGTAAACTCTCCCTTTTCGAGCATCTTGAGTATTTCAGAGAATTTTACCTTCATTTTACCCTCATGCGCAAGCTCCCTGTAGAGTGCAACAAACCTGCTGAAATTCCACTTGTTTATCTTGTATCCATTCAGTGTATACCTATTATCATACTCATCAATCCGCTCTACATACTCTGAAAGTTCGATATCTGCATCTTCCTTCTTGATTATGAACTCGGCCTTCTTTGTATATACCCTTGGATCATAGAATACTTCGGGCAAGGCCATCGCAACGGCCACGCGCTGGAACAATTGTTTTGGTGTCTCTATGGGCAGGCCGGCATCATCCTTCATAAGATATCTTGCAGCAAGCAATCTGAGTGCATTTATGCTGAACTGCTTGTCAACCTCATCAAGCTTATCCTTGTTGAGAATCTTTTTCTTTTCCTCCCTAAGCTTTGTTTTTTCATTCCTGTACAGGATGTATGCCTTTGCAACCTTGAACATATTGTTCTTCATCAAGGTAACTTCAATGATATCCTGTACCTCCTCAACAGTTGGTGTTTTCTCCTTAAAAACAGCATCAATGCTTGCAAGCGCATCCTTAACAACCTTCTCAAGCACATCTGGTTTATAGGCATTCTCTGCAATCATGGCCTTCTTTACGGATTGCCTGAGCCTCTCAACCTCAAAAGGGACTCTCCTTCCATCCCTCTTTATGATTTCCCCCCTCCAACCACTCATAAATATCCCCCAGAAAAACACACACCCTTAGTGCAGCAATAGTTTTGCGCTATTTTATTTAAACCTTCAAGTTCAGGCGATAAATCTTGATTGGTATATATTCCTTTTTTTTCAGAGGCAAAATAAATTTATCAAGGTTATCTGGGCAAAATAATGCGCATTTTCTCTTAAATGAGCCAAATCTTAATTATAAACACGGATTTTGCTTTTTTATGCTTTCCTTCACTTAAAATCCTAAAAAAATCGCTCAAAACCCTTTTTATTGGATTTAACCGCACCTCATCCCTTTTTTACCAAAATGTTTTTAAACCAAACAACCATTTTTCCCGCATTCCATCTTTTTTTATCCTTTCCCATTCAATCATGAACAGATGGGAAAATATACGATTGTGCGGTTGGACCATACCACTGTTTGCCGTTCCAAACACAGGGTTAGGGAATGCGGTAAGGAAGAAGGGGAGCGATTATTCCAGGAACTGCTTGCACTCCTGCGCAAAAACTTCCCGCCCACTGAAATAGAGAATGAATCGCAGTACAGGAGATATTTCCATGCAAGAACCGGTTCTGAGTGGTTTGTATGGGTTGCAGTGCAAAAAAAGGTTATAGGTGCATTTCTCTATTCTTATGACCCGCGGGTGCGTGTGATTGCAACAAACATCCTTGTTGTGGATAAGGGGTACAGGGGGAAACATGTTGCAACTGCTTTGTTTAATAAATGCATAGAATCGCTCAAATCTTACAAGGCCCTATACATGATTGGTGAGGTTGAACCACCGATTAGGGGATTGAAAGGCAGTGAGGGAAAGATGCGGAATGTAATTCGGCCCTCTTTTCAGGATCATATTACAAAACTCCGCCCCATACGCCTTAAGAATGGCCGCCCATTGCTCTACTTCCTGCCAGTAATGGCCACCGATAAGGAGAGGCGGGCCGCAAAGAAGGAAGGGAAACCTCTCGTGCCAACACCGATGTTATTCTGTGTACGGCCATTTGCATATGATGAAAAGGAGGGGATAAGCCCAAGAGAGGTTGCAAAACTCCTCATCTGGTTCTACAAGGATTACTTGGAGAGGGAGTGCAGCAATGTAAAACCCGCAGAGGTTAATGTGCTTCTTGCACGCACTCTTTCACAACTCATCCCCCATAAGAGAAACAAAGTAATGGGCCTTCTTAAAAAAGGCAGGAGGGGCCTTTCAAAGGTTCTTGCACAAATTCCCGAGGCCCCCAAACTCTCTTTCATGAAGATTGGAGAAGTTTAGCAATGTTTAAAAGTAATAACTCCTCGAAAAATGACTGCGTGATTTGAGTGGTTTATATTGAGGAACTCGTGATAATCGGCGAGAATCATTTAGAGAAGGCAAAGCGGATACAGCAGATGAGAAGGAAGATGAAGAATTTTGCTTACAGCATGAAACCAGACCCTGACTGGTTGAGATATCAGGATCATTATACTCAGGTTAGGTTTAGCCTTGTTGATGCGGTTATACGCGGGGATGTCTCTGCAGTGAAAGCGCTTCTTGAATATGGCGCAGACCCAAACACTACTGATATGCATTCTACTCCTATACTCGTTCTTGCAGCAATGTGCAACCATATCTGTGTTGGCCGTGCTTTGATTGAATCGAAAGCAGACCTCAATCTATACACTTCGCTTGGTGATAGTGCGCTCATGTGGTCCTCAGCACTCAGCGAATACAAATTTACCAAGATGCTCATTGATGCTGGTGCACAACCAAACAGTGCAAACTTCTGTGGTGCTACACCGCTCATGATGGCAAGTGCAGTGGGCAGTCTCAGGATTGCAAAACTCCTTGTGAACTCTGGTGCGCTCATAAGCAAATGCGATGCCTGGAACCGAACAGCCATAGATATTGCGCTTTATTTTGGCAATTTCCGAGTAGCAGATTACTTAAAGAGAAAAACAAGCTAAACAAAAACAAAAAAAAAGATAACGAGAATGTACCCCGAACGTCCATAGTAGATATTGCGCTTTATTTTGGCAATTTCCGAGTAGCAGAGTACTTGGGAAGAAAAACAAGCTAAACAAAAACAAAAAAAAAGATAACGAGAATGTACCCCGAACGTCCATAGTAGATATTGCGCTTTATTTTGGCAATTTTCGAGTAGCAGATTACTTAAAGAGAAAATCAAGCTAAACAAAAAAGGAAAGGCGTGGTTGCATAGATTTTATGTTCTCCTTGTAATATAGCTCTTTGTAATATAGGGAGGAGAGCTAGAAAAAAGATTAACTCATTTTTAACTTTTGTATTGTAATCCTATAATATGAAACCTATTATTACGCTCTCAATAGGCGGGAGCCTGATGGTGCCGGGCGAGCCGGATATAGAATACATAAAGAAAATGGCCGCACTCCTTCTCAAACTCTCAAGCAAGTACAAGTTTGCAATAGTTACGGGTGGAGGTGCAGCTGCACGCGTATACGCACGTGCAATGAAAAAGATCGTACCCAACGAATTCCTTGCAGACCAGGCGGCCATAATGAGCACATGGCAGAATGCATACCTAATACTGGCAGCACTGCACGACCGGGCCTACAAGACACTTCCAAAATCATTTGATGAGGCCGCACAGGCCCTTGAAACGAACGATTTCGTGGTTATGGGAGGTACACTCCCAGGTATAACCACAGATACTGATGCAGTCCTGCTGGCTGAGCGTGTAGGCTCAAAACGCATAGTGAACATAAGCAATGTTGATGCAATATACACGGGAGATCCAAAGAAAGACCCCAAAGCGCAGAAGATAAAACGGATGAGTGCAGATGCACTCGTTGCGCTTGCCGCAGTCAAGGATACGAGGAAAGCAGGCGAGAATTTCATATTTGATGTTCTGGCCTGCAAACTGCTTGCACGTTCGGGTATAGAAGCACACTTCGTAAGCGGGCGCGACCTTGCCAGTGTGGAGAAGGCAGTAAAAGGATTACCCCACAATGGCACAGTTGTAAAAGGCTGATGATTGTGCGCGTGTTGGTGTAGATATGGCAGTTACCCACAATGGCACAGTTGTAAAAAGCTGATGATTGTGCGCGTGTTGATGTACATTTCACTATATGCTTTATGAGGTGATATGATGTTGTACTTGAAGAAAAATCACGTCTCAGAAGATGGCATAAGCAGGAATGTTCTTTTCTCAAGGTTCAAGAACAAGCACATGGATTATCCGCAGGACGAATATACTGCGGCCGAGATTATTTGTGCTGCTTCCAAAGGCAATGTTGAAAAACTAAACCGCATTTGCTCTACGAATTTCAGCGTAGATGTAATTGATACCAGCGGGTGGAGTGCACTTGCATGGGCGTGCTGGTGCGCCCAGTATAATGCGGTGAAATGGCTCGTTGAAAATGGTGCATCAGTTAATCTCCGCGATTTTGAAGGTAGGACACCTTTGATGAAAGCAGTACAGGGTAAAGACCCGAGAATTGTAAAGTATCTGCTCAGTAAAGATGCGCGTGTCAATGTAAAAGATGTGGACGGGCTCACCGCACTGATGTTTGCAGGCGATTTGGGAGATCCCAGGATACTCAAATATCTCATAGATGCAGGCGCCTATCTGAACGCGCGCGATAAACTAGGCGAGACTGCGGTTATGAAAGCGTGCAAAGCAGGGAAAGAGAAGGCAGTGAAAATTCTATTTAGTTGTGGTGCGTGTATTGACATAAAGAACAATGATGGGCTCACAGCATTAGATATTGCAATAGATATGGGGTACGTGCACATTTTGAGCGTGCTCCCTTCAGAGGTGCTTGGATATGTATGGAATAAAGGTTATCCGGAACGGTACTGAGCTTAAGAAAATAGGGCCAGCTGCATTTTTGGAGTATATCACTCCTCTTATAAAAGAACGCTCTTTTATTGCGCTGGACAGGATACCAACAATGGCTGAAGAGAAAAAATGGGTGGAGAGTTCAGCCAATGAGATAGATGAGGGAAATCGCTTAATGATCATTTTATTCCACAACAAGAAGATTGCAGGCATATGCGAGGCATGGAGGGGAAAGTACAAAGAGAGATATAATGTGTCTTTTGCCCTCTCAATCGCCAAAGAGCACAGAGGAAAAGGGTATGGAGGATTGCTTTTACGCAAGGCAATCCAACTTGCAAAGAAAAAATTCCGCCCGCATAAATTATGGATAGAATATATGGAGGGCAACAATATTGCAAAGAACCTTTACGAAAAAATTGGGTTTGTAGAGGTATGCAGGCTTTCAGAGCATTTCTACCACTTCGGTAGATGGAAGGACCTGGTTATTATGGAATATAAAGGGGATTAAGAGAAAACTTTATATTTGGTTTCCCCTCACAATTTACGCATGAGCTATAGAAATACAAAATGGAGAATATGCAACACAATATTTCCGGAAGGTGAACAGCTAAAGCTCGGGTTTAAGGACTCAAAGAACCTACTCCTTTTTGAAGGTATACAAGAGTGCAATCCGTACAAGGTGATGCGCGCAGTCAAAGAAGGCGCAAATGTTAACTATATCTCCCCACGGTCCGGATTAGGTATGCTTCATATTGCAATAATAAGAGGGGACCCAAAGATTGTATACCTTCTTCTAAAGTTCAAGGCAGACCCAAACCTTAAGGATAAGGCCGGCTTGGACCCACTCACACATTCCGTGATATACAACAATCTCGAGATGTGCCAGCATTTGATCAACGCAGGCGCGGATGTTCTTGCAACAGATCCATATATGAGAACAGCACTTATGCGCGCAGCACTCCAAGGCAATCCATACATAACCTGCCTGCTCTTAGAGAAAGGTGCAGAGGTGAATGCCCGTGATTATATGAAGAAGACACCACTGATGTATGGTGCAATGGGTGGTAATCGAGATACAATACTAGTGCTCTTACATTTCGGCGCTAACAGCAGGTTGAAATCCAGTGAAGGCTACACCGCATCTACTTATGCAGAACAATTTGAGAGTTTTGAGGCTTGCTATATTATATCCAACTACAGTAAATTGAAAAAAGCAGAAGATTTTGATGCGGTGTTGAGGGTTTACAAAAACCCAGTTATCGCCGCACCATATTCAACTCTCTAAAAACTATTTTTTCTCCTCTTTTTGTGAGAGGTCCCACTCCCCCTTGAATTCTACTTTTTTTGCGCCGTGCTCTTTCAGCTCGCGCGCCACAAGAGCCACTGCCGCTGAATCCCTTGCCCTTTTCTCATCATACGTTGCACTCCCAAGGTCGAGGGACACTGTATCCCCATTCACTTTTACTGTGGCATTCATTTCATACTTCTCTGCAAGAAGGCCCGCCTTCTCCTCCAGCTTCTTTGCATCCTTGAGCAGTTTCACTTCATACTTGAGCGGAACGCCCGCAAGCGGATGATTGAAATCGACAACAACACGCCCGCTATTAACTGCCTTGATCGTGGCAGGTGTATTATCTATATTTATTACCTGCCCGGGTACGGGGTTTATGTTTGCCTCTCGGAACTGCTTGAGCGGAATGATTCTCACGAGGTTTTCATCTCTCTTGCCGAATGCCTTCTCGGGTGCAATCTCAAACTCCTTTGACTCGCCCTCTTTCATCCCGATGATCCCCTCATCAACACCCTGGAGCACCTCACCGTGCCCGGCGTGTATAATGACCGCCCCATACTTCTTTTTCTGGTCATATATTCCCTCTTTCTTAGCCCTCTCAGCATCTGTAGTATCTATTACCTCACCATTCTTGGTATAGGCCGTATATTCCATCTTTACAATGTCATTCTTTTCGACTGCCATCATTAACACCTTTTGCACTATTCAAAGCCAAAACACTTTAAACTTTATCTCCTTAATCAACCCTATGAAACTCAACCTTACGAGGACTCAGATAATACAGGCCATAGTCATAATCGTTGCAGTATTATTCGTGCTTTCAACGCTGAGCGTGTGGTTTGGGAAGGGGAGCACCAGCACATCATCAAACACCCCCTCCTCAAACCTCTCCCCAAAAACGGAGGAGAATATTACAATCGGCATGGGCAAGGTTGCCCTCATTGTTGATGGGTATTCCCCCATTCTGAAAATATCAAAGCCCAGCGATGAGGTAAAGCTGTACCTGGAAGGGCTGCGGACCAACGGTTCAGTGCTCTATGTTGATGAGAGCAACCAGCAGTACACAACACTGGCATTGTCAAATGCAGAGGATGTGCCAGCAGTTGCATCGAAGATCTTAGCGCTTGATTCAAATGCATCCATGTTTCTTGAGGCCTATGTGTACAGTGATAAGGCATTTGAATTCACTACACAGGAGGGCACAAAGATTTCTGCCTCAGTCCCCAGAAGCAAGATCACGGTCGTTAAACCTTATCCCAAAGGTGCATTGCTGTATTTCAATGCGCTTGTACAGCTCTACAATGGTACGATTGTTGGGGCAAAGCTGTCGCCGCTTGCACAGGTTGAGACTGCAGAACTCTTAGTGCTCCCGAAAGCGCTTATGCCCGAGCATTATGTGCGCCTGTACTTTATGTGGCACGACAGGAATAATGTTGCGAACAATCTCTCGCTCATAAATGAGTCGCTGATTGCGCTTGGCGCAACAGATGTGAAGATGCAATACACGAGCGACATAACAGTATACGGAAATGATTCCCTGTCCAAGGCGCAGGTTAATGAGCTTAGGGCAAAACTCCCAAACCTGAAGGTCGTGCAATTCAACAAGATTGTTTTCTACGATAATGTAACATATACAGAGGATGAGATAAGCGAGGCTGTTTACAATGTTACAAATGGTAGTGTGAATGTTTCATTCTCGCCCCCAATGCTTGAGATAGTATTTTCATATACCGGCAATGAGAGTGCTCTTGGTGATGCAGTGAATGCAATACAGCCAGCCCCGCTCTCAAAAGAGATATACCGCGTGGCAAATGCCTCAACAGGCAATATTGTTGTAAACATCAAGGGGAAGGATTACTCAGTTAACAGTATGTATGTGACCGCCCTCGTTCCGCACACTGCGAGCGTGGATGTCCCCGTATCCGCACTGTTTGAGGTAACCATTGTGGGCGATGAGATAGTCGGCGCAAAACCGATTGTGGCGAACAAGTACACTGCATCCGGTTAGCGCATTTACCCTTTCCCACTTTTATATTTTAGTTTCCCATTAATTACCGATAAGTTATGTCTCTCAAGAATTCCTACTCAAAAGGTGCAAGGTTTGAGCGCGAGCTCGCCGATATGCTTGTTGAACGCGGGTATATGGTGGTGCGCGCAGCCGGGTCGGGTGTTTATACAACTGCACCAGACCTGCTTGCGTTCAGGAAGATGGAGGCGTATGTTTTTGAGTGCAAGGCCTGGAACAGCGAACACCTTGCACTTAGGAAAGAGCAGTTTGCACTACTTAAGGAATGGGAGGAGAAGACGAGTATCTCAGCATATGTGGCGTGGCGTGTCCCGCGCGCTGGCTGGCTGTTCATACGCGTAGGCGAGTTGAGCGAGAACGGCACGATCTCGCTTGAGAAGGCCCGCCTCATAAACAGAACCATTGACCAGCTTGTGTGAATGCAGAGTGATTCTATGTATGGTCTTGCTGTGGATATAAAATCGGGGAGATCATACGCAGAAAGCTTGTTGATCTAGGGCTCTTTGATAAAGCTTGTGTGAATGCAGAGTGATTCTATGTATGGTCTTGCTGTGGATATAAAATCGGGGAGATCATACGCAGAAAGCTTGTTGATCTAGGGCTCTTTGATAAAGCTTGTGTGAATGCAGAGTGATTCTATGTATGGTCTTGCTGTGGATATAAAATCGGGGGAGATCATACGTAGAAAGCTTGTTGATCTTTGGCTCTTTGATAAAGCGTGTGTGAATGCAGAGTGATTCTATGTACGGACTTGCTGTGGATATAAAATCAGGGGAGACGATACGCAGAAAGCTTGTTGATCTAGGGCTCCTTGATAATATGTATGCAATCCTAAATGATGGCAGGCACATATTCTTCCCGCTTGTCAGGCCCGATCATGAGTTTCTTAAAGGGAAGCAGGTTGTGGAGATGGAATTTCCCAAAAGGGGCCTGAAACCAAAAACACTCGCGGAGTCAATCGGGTTCAGGGATGTGCGCTCGTTTGATATAATAGGCGATATTGCAATAATTGAAATACCCGAGAGTGCGCGTGCACAGGAGAAAAAGATTGGGGAGGAATTGCTAAAGCTTAACAAGAACATAAAGACCGTACTCGCAAAAGAGAGCAGTGTGCAAGGCGAATACAGGGTTCGGGGGGTCCGCCTGCTCGCAGGAGAGAACAAGACCGAGACAGTGCACAGGGAGCACGGGTGCAGGTTCAAAGTTGATGTTTCAAAGGTTTATTTTTCCCCAAGATTATCACATGAGCGCGGTCGTATCCTATCACAGGTAAAAGATGGGGAGCATATCCTAGCATTATTTTCAGGTGTAGCGCCGTTCCCTATTGTGATAGCCAGGAAAAAACGCGTGATCGCATATTCAATTGAGCTAAACCCAGAGGGCCATAAGTACGCGCTTGAGAATGTTAAGCTCAACAAGGTGGAAGGCAGGGTGATACCTCTCTTGGGAGATGTAAAGGAGATCCTCAAGGATGATAAGTTTCGCAACTGGGCAGATAGGATAATCATGCCCCTCCCGAAGGATGCAATTAATTTCCTGCCGTTCGTTGTTCACACTGCACGGAAGGGGTGCATAATCCACGTGTATGGCTTTGCAAAGAAAGGCGCTGAGAAAGAACTTGGAGAGCACATACTCCGTCTTATATCACGGCCCGCAGAGATCATTTATTCGAGAAAAGTAAGAACATATTCCCCAGATACAGACCAGTTTGTTTTTGATGTAAAAATTTTAGAGTGAATAAAACAAAATTCATTACTCAGCTGATTATTTTTCTTATGTGCTCCATAGTTATGTCCATCTCTTCAATTGCGGCCGTCTCAATACTATTATACACTACAAGCTTCCTATCAATCGGATCTTTTGATGCATATGTCCTCTCAATACTTGCAATGCTTTCTGCGTAGATGCCTTTGAGCACATCAACACCCGTGCTTATGGATTCCTTAATCATAGGATTATTAGTGCTTTCATATGCTCTCCTGAGCTTCTCCGTACATTCCTCAAGCTTGTGAGCAATCCTATCCGCGGTTTCCTTCTTTCTCTGGGTATCAATCACAAAACCACTAATGCTGTTAAGCCCGCCTGTGATAATATTGAGCAGCCCCGTTCCCCCACTGCCCGTGAGCTTTTTCTCTTGTTCTATTAGTTTCTCAACTTTCTCCCGTGTGTCTTTAATGCCAGTGGTTTTCACAGCCATATTCATTCCTTCTCATCCAAACAATTTAAACATAACTAATCTAACTTATTCTATGCAGCTTGCCGATCTCGAATACTTCTATATTGCAAAGGAAATGAACGGCCGGTTCAAGGGCTCACGCATCGGCAAAATATACCAGGTCACAAAGAAAGTGTTCAAGATGCAGGTGTCAAATGAAGACGGCAAGTTCACGATTCTCATCCAGCTTCCTGACTATATAACATATACACGGCGCGATGTTCCCTCCCCAGAGTCCCCCTCGAATTTCATAATGGCGCTCCGCAAGAGGCTGACCAACGGCGTGATTGAAAGCATAGAACAGCCGAGGTTTGAGCGCATTCTCATATTTAACATATCCGCACACGGTCATGCCTATACGCTTGCGATCGAATTATTCTCAAACGGGAATATCCTGCTGTGCGATGCTGGGCGCGGCAATGCGATAGATGTGCTTTACAGAAAGGAGAGTTGGAGGGATAGGGAGCTCAAGAGAGGGGAACGCTACATACTCCCGCCATCAAAAAAATCACCGTTTGATATTGAGCTTTATGATATCGGGCAGCACGGCAAGAAAACGCTTATGGCAGGAATCCTCTCAAAAGTGTCCATTGCGCCCAAATATCTCGAGGAGGCATTCGCCCGCGCGCACATAGACCCACGCAGCGAGCATGAATTGAGTGGTGAAGAGAAGGAACGCCTGCTCTACATGATAAAGGGCGTGTGTGCAGAGGGCAATTATTATGTTTATAAGAAGGACGGCAATATCGTTGATTATGCAGTATCCCATCTCACGAAGTATAGTGGCGAGGGGTTTGAGAGGGAAGAGTATGATTCAGTCCTTGAGATGATAGATGCGGTGTACTCCCCCGTGCTCACTGATGAAGCGGATGCGGAGAGGGAAGCCGAGAGCAAGGAAGCCCGAGCACACAGGGAGTATGCACTCTCGCAGATGAAGGCGCGTATGCAAGAACTGGAAAAGGAGGAGAGAAGGGCGCGTGCAGCAGCTGGCCACATATATAAGAGCCATCATAAGATTGAACAGCTTATCTCTCTTGTGCGCAGCATGAAAAAGCAGGGGAAGAGCGAGCAGGAAATAAGCAAGGCCGTTTCGCGCATTGATCCCTCAGCCAGCTTTAGGAATGGAATGATCATACTCAAGATACGTGCATAAACACACGCGCATGTGATGCTCGGATCAAGAATGAGGATGGGATGATCATACTCAAGATACGTGCATAAACACACGCGCATATGCCGGGATCCCGAAAATGCGCCTGGAGAGATACTTCCAGAAACGTGCATAAGCATAGGGGCATGTGATGTTAGAATCCCGAACATGAAGATGAAAAAGATAATAACGGGGTACGTGCATTAGCGCATAAGTTATGTGTATAAATGCATAAGCATAGGGGCATGTGATGTTAGAATCCCGAACATGAAGATGAAAAAGATAATAACTGGGTACATGCATTAGCGTATAAGTTATGTGTATAAATGCATAAGCATATGACAAGATAAAATGATGTTTAACGCATGGGTGCGTAAAATGGCAAAATACTATATTACAACAGCAATTCCATATGTCAATGCTGCACCGCATCTTGGTCATGCTTTAGAGTTCGTGCAGACAGATGCGCTCGCAAGATACCACCGAATTAGAGGGGATGATGTTTATGTGGTTACAGGTGCAGATGAGAACAGCCTGAAGAATGTGCAGGCCGCAGAGGCAAAAGGGATAACACCTGCAGAGTTGTGCGAGAAGAATGCATCACTCTTCAAGCAGATGGCTGATAAGGTTGGGCTTTCTTATGATGCGTTCGTGAGAACTTCGGTGAGCCCGGAGCATAGAAAGGGCGTACAGAAGATGTGGGAGCTCTGCGCCAAATCAGGCGATATATACAAGAAAAATTACAAGGGCCTCTATTGTGTTGGGTGCGAGGCGTTTTATGAGGAGCACGAGCTTGTGAACGGCCTCTGCCCGGAGCATAATAAGCCACCCGAGGTTGTAGAAGAGGAGAACTATTTCTTCAGGCTATCAAAGTACCAGAAGAAACTTGAGGAGATGCTCCTGAGCGGGCAGCTCAAGGTTATCCCAGAATCCCGCATAAACGAGATGTTGCATTTTATCAGGGAGGGCCTTAAGGATTTCAGCATATCGCGTTCGCAGAAGAGGGCGCGCGGCTGGGGTATCCCCGTACCAAACGACCCAGACCAGATAATGTATGTATGGTTTGATGCCTTGGGCACATACTTAACAGGTGCAGGCCACGGCTCGGATGATCAAAAGTTCAGGAAGTACTGGCCCGCAGATGTTCATGTGATTGGGAAGGGGATACTGAGATTTCATTCAATATACTGGCCCGTGATGCTTATGTCTGCTGGGCTTCCCACCCCAAAGAGCATAATGGTGCACGGTTATGTTACTGTTGAAGGGCAGAAGATGAGCAAATCGCTTGGGAATATAGTTGACCCGTTCGACCTGATTAACCGATTCGGTGTGGATGCATTCCGTTATGCGCTTCTCAGCGATATATCCACATTTGAGGATGGCGATTTCTCGGAGAAATCGCTTGTGGAGAAGAATAACAACGAGCTTGTAGCCAACTTCGGCAATCTCTTTAACAGGACAGTGGTATTCATCAAGAACAATTTTGATGGCAAGGTGCCTGCTGGCACTCTTGCACGCGCAGATGAGGAATTCCTCTCCCTGCAGAAAGAGAAGATAGAGAGAGCCACTGACCTGCTCGACCAGATGCGACTCAAGGATGCATTATCAACTGTGATGGAGTTCTCGAGCAATGCAAACCGCTATTTCCAGGAGAATGAGCCGTGGAAGGTAGTAAAATCTGATAAGGAGAGGGCAGCAGCAGTCCTATTTGTTCTTGCAAACCAGGTTAAGGATCTCGCGATCCTTCTCTGGCCGTTCGTGCCGAATGCGAGCGAGGAGATGTTCAGGCAGTTGAACATCCCGAGGAGTGGGTGGGAGGATCTTGGGAAGCTCTCGCTTGCATCTGGGCACACATTAGGTGCACCAAAACCCATCTTCAGCAAGCTTGAACTCAAGAAGAGTGAAACGGGGCGTAGCAGTTCCGTAAAATTCGAGAGTATAAAACAGCCCCTCACATTTGCAGACCTTGATTTGGAAATTGGCGAAATAATTTCTGTTGAGAGGCATCCCAATGCGGACAAGCTCTATATTGAGAAGGTGCGCCTTGGTGATGGCGAGAGGCAGATCGTTTCAGGCCTTGCCCATTACTATACACCAGAAGAGCTCACAGGAAAAAAGGTGATCATAGTTAAGAACCTTAAACCGGCAAAGTTGCGCGGTGTTGAGTCCGCGGGTATGCTTCTTGCCGCACTGTCTGGTGATCAGGTGGAGGTTCTCTCTGTTAATGATGCCAAGCCGGGAGAGAAGGCAACTGCGGAGGGAATGCAAAGCAGGCCAAGGGAGCAGATCACCATAGATGAGTTTCAGCAGGTTCCTCTTGAGATAAGAGGATACCAGTTATATGCAGAAGGCAGGCGGGTTTTTGCAGGGGGAATTCCCGTGAGGTCGGCGCGCATCTCAGACGGAAAAGTTGGGTAAATCACTTATCTTGTGCAGTGATGTATGCCGCTAGCAATCACAAATCTCAGACGGAAAAGTTGGATAAATCACTTATCTTGTGCAGTGATGTATGCCGCCCGCAACCGCTTATTAAAGTTCGACAGGTTTTAGCAACATCGACAATTTCTTTGAACGTCGTGCAGCACACATTTATATAGTTTTATGCATATGTCTAAACACTTGGTGATATTATGCCTAAGTATGTTTTGGCGAAACAACTCGCAGGAAAAAAAGTGGTCACGAGCAGCGGCGAAGATGTCGGCAGGCTCGTTGATATAAAAGTGGCTGAGACTGGAGGGAGACTGCAAACTCTCGTAGTGGAAGCAAACTTTGACAGCTCGCTTGCTGCAAAGTTGCAGAAAGATGACCAGGGGCACACCGTTGTGCCATATGATGCGGTCATGGCAGTTTCCGACTACATCGTAGTCGACAGGAAATCTCTTGCCGTATAAACTGGTTTTATGATTGCAGGTATTGACGAGGCGGGGCGCGGCTCCGTTCTCGGGCCTCTTTCCATTGCTCTTGTATGCGGGAAAGAGGACAATTTTTTATCCCTTGGTGTGAAGGACTCAAAGTTGCTCACCCGCGAGGAGAGGGAGGCGCTGTTCCCGGAGATACGCAGGAGGTTCTACACCTCTTTTGTTCTGATTACTGCAAAGGAGCTCAACGAACTTATGAAACGCATCTCCCTCAATGAAATTGAGGCGATTAAGGAGGCATACCTGCTTGATGAACTTCCGTTTGAGCCACGCGAGGTAATTTTAGACTCCCCTGATGTAGTGGCGCAGAATTTTGGGCAGCGGGTGAGCAGGTATACGCGCAGGCAGTTTAAGATACGCGCAGAGCACAAGGCAGATTTTAACTATCCAGTGGTTAGTGCTGCATCGATCGTGGCCAAGGTGGTTCGCGACTGGGAGATAGACCGCATTCGCGAAGAGCTTGGCTACCAATTCTCATCCGGCTATCCTTCTGATGAAGCGACGGTCTCTGCAGTGCGCGAGATGCTCCGCACCGGCAAAGGAAAAGAATACGTGCGAATGAGATGGAGCACCGTTGAAACAATACTTGCAAACCAGCAGAAATTGGCAGATTATTTCTGATTATGTTTTTCCATTTCCATCCCAAATCTCTTCAGAAACTCATTTAATTTATCGGACTGTACTGTGGCCCCGGCGGCTATATCGTGCCCCCCTCCAACACCAATGCCTTCGCATGCGACCTCAAGGGATTTGCCAAGGTTCAGCCCATTTGCCACGAGCGCCCGTGTACCTCTCGTGCTCACCTTGATGTTTCCTTCACTGTCAAGTGCAATGGCAACAACTGCCTTGTCTGGCCTAATAGTGCTGTAGAGCATCCCTGCCACAACACCTATAATCCCATCATCAATTACCCCTCTTGCATCTACAAGGTAGAACGGGCCCAAATCCACAATCGACCTGTTTGCGTACTCAATCCCCTCGCGCAGCATTTTCCTGTGAAGTTCAAGCAGCGCCACCGCCCTCTCGTATGCACCCGCTCTCCTGAGCATCACATCCACGCCCGTATCCGGCTCATTATGCCTTCCGCATGCATTAAGAAGCGTTGAGAACTCGCTTGCATCCCGCATCTCGGTATTCTCCGGGTATGTTAATAGTTCATAAACCTCGCCTATGAGTGATTCCGCATCCCGTGTGCGCCCTTTCTCATATAAATAGGAAACCAGCGCACTGCGCAGCGCTTGCTTCTCATCATTAGTGAGGTCCTTGTACGTTCTCCACTTATCCCCGCTTTTCAGCGGGATCCCGAGGTCATTATAGAATGCACTAATGTTCTGTTCGTTCCCAGTCAGCCCAGGCAGGAATGGGTCAACAGAATAGAGCAGGAATTGTATGAGCGGCCTGTTTATCCTGCCGAACATGCACAGGTCTCTGTATGCGCGCACCACACCCGCCTGCTCGCCTTCCTCAAGCATTCTCCTATTCCAGCCGTGCAACGGCGCCTGAACATCGCCCACTGCACCCACAATCCCAATAGGCGCAAGCTCCCTGAAACCGAATGTGAAGTATGCTGTAGATGCACCACTCAGTTCATGCGAGCCGTCTATACCAAACAAGCGCGGGTTTACTTGGAGAATGGGCCCTTCATCGCACTGGTGGTGGTCTATGATTACAATGCTCTTCTTATTCATCTTTGCGAGTTCATCCTGAACCGCACCGCCAAAATCCAGGAGTATGATATTCCTCTCTTTTCTTGCATGGATCTCCTCTAATTCTTTTGGGCTGAGTTTCCTGTAGCACAGGCGCGAGTAGCTCTTGCCCATCTTCTCAAGCGCCGCTGCTGCAAGTGCACCGCTGCTCAGGCCATCCGCGTCATAGTGGTGTACAATAAGCACATCATCCATCTTTTCGATCGCCTCTCTTGCCTCTGCACACCTGCCAAGGAAATCCGCCATGAATGAATTGCTCTCTCAACATTTAATAATTGTTGATCATACAATCTACAGATGGAAAATTCGTGGGCTGCATTTGCACTCTATATGTTCTTTTCCATATTGCTCTTTGCATTCACGCTCGGCGGGCCGATTGCCGCACTGCTAGGTCTTGATGATGTTGCCTCGGGCATCTACAATGCCGGGAAGCCGTTCTGCCATCAGTGGATATACCGCTCGTATTGCATCTTTAATGCGACAAATGGATGGATTGTTGAAGATTGTATCCCCGCAGACTATAACGGCACAGCTATTGTCCACACAAAGTATACGTTGGCATCTCACGCATGGGATGGTGTATTCGCATACTCTATTGCACAGGTGGGCAGGAACCGTGCAGAGGTTGTTGAGCGGGATGGAATGACTGGTTACAAGTTTGTTGTGTGCTCCCGGGATAGTGCAATGTATTTTGGGATGGTGTTTGCCGGCTTTGCATTTCTCTACCTGCGCAGGCGCATAAAGGAAACACCTTCACTGCTCTTTCTCATTCTGGGGATGATACCGATGGGTATCGACGGAACGGGGCAGCTGTTCGGGCTGTGGGAGAGTACGAATATGATGCGCGCCATTACAGGGTTTATTGCGGGTGCGGTAATAGGGTTTTATCTTCTCTCGCTTCTCACGGAGATTATGGTCAAGGTAGATAGGCGCAAAGGGCTGGATGCGCGCAGACCGGCGAAATAATAACGTCGCTTGTCGTAAAAAACGACGATGTTTAGAAGTATTTTTAAGCATTTCGTGGTCTTAATTTGCCATGCCTTTGTCTTTTGAGAGCACTTCTGAAATAAAAATCCCAGAAAATCCTTTGGAGAGAGTGATCGGGCAGGAGCACGTTCTTGAGATTGCACACATAGTTGCGAAGCAGCGAAGGCATCTTCTTCTTGTGGGCCCGCCAGGTACGGGAAAGAGTTTCATAGCTAATACGATCTCATCACTGCTGCCAAGGCCAACACAGCAGATTGCAGTTTTAATGAACCCGGAGAATGGGGAGCGTCCCATCCTTGAGGTTAAGACGATTGAGGATATAGAGCGTGAGAAGAAGGAGACCGTGAAAGCCAAGCTCATAGACCCGCGTGATGCGCCCTATTATGTTTCTGAGCGGCTCGGGTTTAGGTGCAGGAAGTGCGGTACAATAAGCGACCCCGAGTCGCACATCTGCCTCTACTGCGGTGCTGAAAAATACAGGAAAAGCAGAAATATTGAGGATATGTTTTCGAGTACGCCACTCATATCAAGGGATGACAAGGTGTTTATGAAGCGTATCTCTCCGGAGGGCAAAGAAGAGGAATTTGTGTATGAGCGTGCCGGGTCAAAAGTGAAGGTTTACAAGAACAGGCCGCGCCTCATGAGTGAACAGCAGAGGAAGGTTATTGTTCCCATAGATAGGAAGACATTTGTGCAGGCCACAGGCGCGTCAGAGTCCGAGCTTCTCGGCGATGTGAGGCATGACCCGTACGGTGGCCACAAGGATATAGGGATACCTCCACATGAGCGCGTTGTCCCCGGCGCGATACATGAAGCGCATGAGGGTGTCCTGTTCATCGATGAGCTTTCAACGCTTGCAGAGCTTCAGCGCTATCTGCTCACCGCAATGCAGGAGAAGAAATTCCCGATTATGGGAAGGAATTCAACGAGTACGGGTGCGGTTGTGCGTGTCGATAATGTTCCGTGCGATTTCATACTTGTAGGTGCGGTGAACATCAATGATGTACATGCAATACTGCCACCGCTCCGCTCGCGCATCATCGGAGCCGGGTATGAGGTTCTTCTTAATACAGTAATGCCAGATACTGAACAGAACCGCGAGAAGATGGTGCAGTTTATCGCGCAGGAAATTGCAAAGGATGGCCGCATCCCGCACGCTTCTTATGATGCGTGCATGCGCATTATAGAGGAGGCAAAGCTGCGCGCAATGCAGATGGATGGGAAGGACGGCCTCACGCTCAGGCTGCGCGACCTTAGCGGTATCATAAAGATGAGTGGGGATATTGCAATATTTGAAGGTGCAGAGCAGATAACGCGCGAGCACGTTGAGAAGGCAATCAAGAGGGCACAGTCTATAGAGGAGCAGCTTCTTGATTCCTACGGCAGTGCATTCAGGGCAGGGCAGAGCGATTATGCAGCGCTCTCTAGAAGCAGGGGGCGCGGCTACGCGAGCGAGATCAGGTAATTTGCAATGCTTGGTGAAAATGTTTCAAGGTCTGTTTATCAATTTTACAGGGATTATCCCTATCCGCTCGTTTATCCATTTTCAAAAAGACATAAACAGCTCATGCGCAAGTTCGTGCACCTGTGGGGGTTCAAGAGCGAAGAAGAACTTGAAGGGCTTTCGATCCTTGATGCCGGTTGTGGTACGGGTGAGAAGTCCATCTACTTTGCATCGCTAGGTGCAGATGTTACTGCTGTTGATGTGAACGATGCACAGCTACACCGTGCGCAATTGCTCGCGGAGAAGCACAAGACCCGTGTTGAGTTCAGGCGTGCAGATATTCTCACGCTGGACTTGAAAAGAAAATTTGACCTTGTATTGTGCAGTGGTGTTCTACATCACACCCCAGATCCGCATCAGGGATTTGTGCGCATTGCAGGGCATTTGAAGCCGCAAGGGAGGATTCTCATAGGGCTCTACAATAAATATAGCAGGATGCATTACAGGGTTATTAGGTGGGGGTTGCACACGCTGTGCGGGAACAGCCCGGAGCGGATTATGGATTTTGTTAATAATTCTCCGGCAGGATTTCTGCTGCGGGGCAGGGCCTCCCAGCAGACATTATACGACCGTTATGCAGTCCCTTATGAATCCAGCCACACTCTAAGCGAGGTGCGCAATATGTTCCGTGAGCACGGCATTGAAGTAATGCATATCAGCCCGGAGAGAGTAATGAACAGTGATTTGATCTCACAGGCCTTATGGTTCTTTAATGGAAAATCATTCTTCTTTGTTTCTGGAATAAAGCAGTAAAAATCATGAGAATATCTTTTCAACAATGCTTTTTATTTTCTCAGCGTCATATGTGAGTTTTATGAAGCGGGTCTGGCCCCTCGTCCCCTTGCCCGAGGATGTGAGTGCAATCAGGCCGAGCATATCAAGGTCGTGCAGGTATTCTGAGAACCATCTCGCGCTTCGCGGGGTTACTGATAAGCTCTTGCATGCTTTTACATAGCTCTCATAAACTTCGCCAGACATAAACACATCTTGTCTTTCATCGCCGAGACGTTTGTATGAGCTCCCATTGATCTGCAGCAATGAAATCCCGTACAGTGCGATCTGCTCGTGCTGTGGCAGTGTGGTTATCGCTTCAACAATCAAATCGTCATCAACGCTCCTGCGTGCGCTCTCAACGTGCTTCTCAGTGACCTTGCTGTCCCCTTCTTCATTTGCAATTATGCCCGCCTTGTGGACGAGTTTGAGTGCGTAGCGCGCATCACCAGTCTCGCGTGCGGCAATTGCAGCAGCCATCCTGAGCGCTGCATCATCAATGCCATCCTTAACAAATGCGCTAGCACTCCTCTGCTTCACGATCTCGTAGAGATGCGTTGCATTGTATGGCTTGAACATAACTTCTTTTTCGTACAGTGCGCTCTTGCTTCTCGGGTCAAGTTTTTCCTTGAAGTGCAGTCTGTTTGAGATTCCTATTATTGAGACGCTTCCCTTTTCAAGTTCATCGTTAATTCTCGTCATTGTGTAAACAAGGTCATCAACATCATTCACCATATCTATTTCATCAAGGGCAATGATCATGTGCATATTGTTCTTTTCCACCCATTCAAGCATTGACTCGTAGAGTTTTGAGAGTGGGTAGCCCATCTTTGCATCATCCTTGCATACCTCATTTACAATTCTGAATATTATCTTGTATCGCGAGTCATAGATCCTGCAGTTCATATAGCGCATAACCGCATTCCTGTTCATCGCGTTGAACTTGTCCATAACAATCTTTGTGCTGCATGTTTTCCCAGTGCCGGTCTTCCCGTACAGGAACATATTCTTGGGTTTTGTGTTCTTGAGTGCAGGCGTAACCGTCTTCATCAGCGTTTCTATTTCTTCCTCTCTGTGCGGCAGGACTTCTGGGACATAGTGCGGGGAAAGAACATTCATATCCTTGAAAACGCCGTTCTTCTCCATGAGCTCCTCAAACGTTAACATCCCATAGCCTCCAAAAAAAGCACACATTTAAGCGCGCAATACTTTAAATACTTAATTCCACTATTTGCATT
>Ga0315298_1002136_pt1 | contig 34391 bp, 25 predicted proteins | sample WHS_1_MG_FD_203077 | JGI IMG/M metagenome (GOLD analysis project Ga0315298, IMG submission 203077) | Extremophilic microbial mat communities from Washburn Hot Springs, YNP, Wyoming, USA - WHS_1_MG | ecosystem: Environmental > Aquatic > Thermal springs > Hot (42-90C) | place: USA: Wyoming...
GGGCTCCGCCCCCTGGACCCCCTCGAGGACGAGAGGTCCGGGTCCTCCCTACACGTTGAAGAGCACGTTGATGATGTCCCCGTCCTGGACCGGGTACTGCTTCCCCTCCAGCCGGAGGAGGCCGTGCTTCCGGGCCTCCGCCATGCTCCCGCCCACACGCATCAGGTCGTCGTAGCGCACCACCTCCGCCCGGATGAACCCTCGCTCCAGGTCGGAGTGGATGGTTCCCGCCGCCTGCTGGGCCGGCGTGCCTCGCCGGATCGTCCAGGCGCGGACCTCGTCGGGCCCCACCGTCAGGAAGGAGACGTAGTCCAGCAGCCGGTAGGATAGGGCGATCACCCGATCCACGCCGGGCTCTTCGATCCCCATGGCCTCGAGGAACTGCCGGCGCTCCTCCGGCTCCAGCTCCGCCACCTCGGCCTCCACCTTGCCGGCCAGCGCGGTGAAGCCGGTCCGCTCGGCGTCGTGCCCGTGGCTCACCTGCTCCAGCAGCTCCTCCGCGCGCGGGAGCTGCTCCTCGTCCAGGTTCAGGGCGTGGAGCAGCGGCTTCGCGGTCAGGAACTGGAAGGCCCTGATGGCCTGCTGCTCGTCGTCGTTGAGGGACTGGGCGCGGATGGGGATCTCCATCTCCAGGCCCTTCTTGAGGCGTGAGAGCAGCTCCATCTCCCGCTCCCCCGTCTCCCGTTCTAGCGGCTTCACCTTGTGGACCGACTCCTTGAGACGCTCCATCCTCCGCTCGATGATGGCCAGATCGGAGTAGGCCAGCTCCAGCTCCATGGTGGCCACGTCGCGGGCGGCGTCCACGGAGCCCTCCGGGTGGGGCACCGACTCGTCACGGAACGCTCGCACCACGTTCAGCAGGGCGTCGGCCTTGCTGATCTGGTTCAGCAGCCGGCCGGAGATCCCCTCGGACTTGGTCGTTCCCTTCACCACGCCGCCAGCGTCCACATACTCCACGGTGGCGTGCACGACCTTCTTGGGCTTGAAGATGGCGGCTAGCTCCTCCAGCCTGGGGTCGGGCACCTGGACGACGGCCACGTTGGCGTCGCCGGAGAAGAAGCCACCGGTGCGGGCCCGGGCGCCGGTGAGGGCATTGAACACGGTGGTCTTGCCCGACATGGGCAGACCGATGATGGCGATCTGCACGGAGCGGACACCCCCCTGGTAGTCTTCCACAATGATAGCACAGCCCAGGGGCTACTCCCCATCGGAGATGACGGGTCCGCCGCCGAAGGGGCGCGGGGGCGCGGGCGGGCCCTTGCCGGGCTCCAGCTGACCGTCCCGAAGGATCAGCAGCTTGGCTGGGTCGATGGCATGGGCCAGCTCCTCGGCCACCAGGCCCAGCCTCAGCCCGCCCTCCAGGATGCGCCGGGCCGCGGCATACACCTGCCAGGCGGGCGAGTCGCCCCCCGAGATCGCCGCCACCTCGCTGCTGGGCCACAGGAGGTAGAGGTCGGGCTTCGGCGGGGGCGAGGTGGCCAGGGCTCCCTCCTTTCCCCGCAACCACCGCACAGCGGACGCCATCGCGCCGAACTGCGGCTTTCTCCTGCCCCTCCCATCCAGCAGCCCGTAGCTCCCCCCGTCCAGGGGATCGTCCCGCCACTGGAAGTAGAAGACCCCGCTGGCGCCGCCCTCCAGCGCGTTCGAGACGAACCGCAGGGTCTCCTCGCCGCCAGGGTCGCCGTCCTTTCTGTTCATCTCCATCACCCACACCGGCTTCTGCCAGTAGCGGGCCAGCATATCGGAGGTGAGGAGGAAGTAGCTGGCATCTTCTATGCTGTCAGGATACAGGTCGTAGCCGACGATGTCGGCATCCCGGTAGATGTGCAGGGGGGAGACTCCCGTGTAGGGCTGCTCTCCCCACCACCACCAGGCCATCTCAGCTACGATCACCGGGTGGCGGGGATCGGCGCCCTTGATGGCGCGAGCCAGCTCCCCGATGAAGCCGGCCAGGTTGTCGTAGCCGAACTGGCGCCAGTCGGACCACTGCCGCAGGGCAGGACCTTGAAGCGCGGACACGTTGCCGGAGCCGCGCATGGGCTCGACTTCCTCGAAGGAGGTGAAGCTGGTGGACCAGACCTTGTCCAGCTGCTCGATGGAGCCGTACTTCTGCCTCAGCCACTGCTGGAAGGCCGCCACCGAGTAGCGGCTGTAGTCGTACAGGCGGCTGGGATCGTAGCGCGGCTCGTTGAGCACCTGGTAGGCAAGGAGGGCGGGGTGGTTCTTGATGTGGCTCACCGTGGTCTCCAGATACCGGCGCAGCAGTTGCCGGTAGCCGGGGTGGTTGATGCTGGGCAGGTCGTCCAGCGGGGTCTTCCCCTCTTGGTCGACGGAGATCCAATCGAAGTAGAGTGGCCAGTACCAGACTGGAGTGTTGAAATCGCGCGTGGTGTGGGAGAAGACCACTACCACGTAGAGGCCGTGCTCGGCGGCCTTGTCCAGGAACTCATCGAGGAAGCCGAAGCGGAAGAGCCCGGGGAGGATGGGCTGCACGTCCCTCCAGCCGAGGTCGATGCGCACCGTGTTCAGCCCCATCTCCCGCATCGCCTGGAGGTCCTCATCCCAGCTATCCCTGTGGTAGAGGAAATGGTAGCTCACCCCCACTGGGATGAAGGGTTTCCCGTCCACCAGCAGCAGCCTCCTCTCGGAGCCACCCTCGCTCACGGCGCCCACCCTCACCTCCGGCTGGCGGGCAGGGGGATGGGCAGCCTGGGAAGGGCCCGGGAGGTTGAGCAGCAAGGCCAGCAGCCCCAGGCGGAGAAGCGGCCCCACGATCACCATGGGTAGAGACACCGTGACCTCCACCGAGCGGCAGGTTTGGTGGGGAGAAGGTGGTTGCGGGAAGCTTCCGCGGTAATGCTATCGCTGCGCGGCGATAATAGCAGAGGGCACCGATTGAAACAAGACCACAGGCTTGCGTACAATTTAGTGCCGCTGATCAACTACTATCTGGCTTCGCGGTGGCCGCGCCGGGACGGCCGCAACGGCCGCCCAAATTGGCATGTTTCTTGCCCCCCTCCGGCAACGGTGCGACCCGGACGCCTCCGCTCCGCGGCCGGACAGCTCCCACCGGCCCAGGTCGGAGCGGAAGGGGTCGCAGTCCTCGTACCACTGGCGCACTACGAGGCCAGCCGAGGGCTGGCGGGGAAATCCAACGGCGGACCACCCAGGTGAACCCGGATAACGAACAGTTGGAGTGCACGATGATACGTGACAGGCTTGGCCACTATGAGGCCGTGCAAACCCGAGTGGAGGAGACATCCGAGGCCCGAGTCAGCCTGTGGGAGCGGATCCCGGGGATGCTTAGCTGGGTAGTGATCCTCGCCCCCATATGGCTGACCCTCCTCTCCCCTGCCTTGGGGATCGCCCTGGTAGCCCTGGCGACGGCCTACTTTGCCGCGCGAAACTCCTACTACGGGATCAGGGCCCTCCCCAACCGGGTCCGGATACTCAGGGCCCGCAAACAGGATTGGCTGCAGCGTCTGGTGACGCTCCAGCAGGACATCCCAGACTGGCGGAGCTGCCGGATCACCCTGATGATCCGCGCCTACCATGAGAAGAACCTGGAGATGCTCAGGCAGACCCTGGCCTCCATCGAGGCGTCCAACTGGCCCAGGAGGCAGGGCAAGCTGGTGAACGTGGAGGTGCTCTTCGCCACCGAGGAGGACGACCCCTACACGCCCCCCCTGGTGGATAGGCTGGCCGAGGAGTTCGCCGGTCGGCTGGAGATCCGTCAGATCCGGCACCCCGCCGAGCCGAACACCCTTCCCGGCCCCTCCACGGCCATGAACTACGTGGGTCGGGCACTCTACCGGGAGGCGCTCCGCGACGGGTTCGACCCCAGGTACTGGCTGGTCGCCGACTTCGACGCGGACACCCTCTTCGACCCGCAGTACCTTCCATGCCTCGTGTACACCTTCGTCACCGATCCCGACCGCGATCTGCGGGCCTACCAGCCGGCGGTCATGTTCACTACCGACTACTGGAAGGCACCGCTCCACAGCCGGCTGGCCGCCATCGGCACCTCGGTCCTCACCCTGGGTTGGAACAGGAAGCCCGAGATCGCCTTCACCGGCGCGGCGGCCAGCCTGGAGACCCTGCACAGCGTCGGCTTCTGGCCCACCAACTCCCACAGCCAGGACTCGGGCATCGAGCTGCGCTTCAAGATGAAGTACGGCCGCAGGTTCAAGGTCCGCGGCCTGCCGGTCCCCCTCTGGGTCTACCCCGTTATGGCCATGGGGCCCCAGAACAGATTCAAGGAGAAGCTATCCGCCTACTGGCGCAGCTACAAGGCGCTGTTCCGGCAGAGCGCCCGCTGGAGGGAGGGGCCGCTGGACGAGTTCGTAGAGGCCTCCAGCCGGGGGCGACTGCTGCTGGCGCTGAACCGGCTCTGGAACGGGCTGGAGAGGGACACCATGACCATGATGCCCGGCTACGGCCTCATCGTGGCCTCCATGCTGGTGGACCCCAACCTGATGGCCTTCACCTACGACATCCTGAAACCGGCGGTGGGGATCGGCCTCACCCTGGTAAGCTTGCTGGGTCTGGTGGTGTTCTGGAAGGTGCTGGGGGACCGAGAGCTAGTCCCGGGCGGGAGCACGAGGCTCCGGCGAGTGTGGGAGCTGTTCCTCTTCTGGCTGGTGTTCAGCATCTACGTGCCGATCTTCACGTCCATCGCCGGGCTGAAGACCTCGACGGCCTACGCCCTGGGGAAGCGACCGAGGGGGCATTTCATGCCGACGCCCAAGTGAGCGAAGACGGTAAGGGGGATGGGAGCCCGCGGGGGCGACGGCTCCCTCTCCCCCCGGGAGGGGTGGTGCCGCGGGCTCCCTACTCCTGGTACGCCGCGGGCTTCAGCACGCAGATGTAGGGCAGGTTCCTGTACAGCTCGCGGTGGTCCAGCCCATACCCCACCACGAATTCGTCGGGGATCTCGAAGGCCACGTAGTCCAGGGGGACATCCACCAGCCGCCTGGCCCGCTTGTCCAGCAGCGTGCACACCCGCAGGCTGGCGGGTTTGCGGGCCCTCAGATAGCCCAGGATGTAGCGAAGGGTGAGGCCGGTGTCCACGATGTCCTCCACCAGCAGCACGTGCTCCCCCTCGATGGGCTGGTCCAGGTCCTTCAGGATCCGCACGGATCCAGGTCCCGAGCCGTTCCGGGTGTACTTGGTGATGAACATGTAGTCGGTGGAGACGGGCACCGTCATCCGCCTCATGAGGTCTGTCATGAAGAAGGCGACCCCCTTCAGGATCCCCACCAGCCGCACCGGCTTCCCCTGGTAGTCGGCCGAGATACGCCCTGCCAGCTCTTCCACCTTCGCCTGGATCTCCTCGCTGCTCAAGAGGACATGGTCGATGCTCTCCAGGGTGCTGGGGGTTAGGGCGCGGTAGCCGTACTTCTCCAGAAGGCTCTGGTAGTCCTTCCTGTAGAGGAGGCGGATGTTCACGTCGGGGTAGAGCTCGCGCAGCTCCCGGAGCTTCCGGTTCTTGCGGGTGACCAGGCTCTGCTTCATGGTGGTCAGCTCGACGTACAGGTCGAGTCCGGGGAGGTAGAAGTCCGGGGTGAACATCTCGGTGACGCGATCGCCGTCCCACCGCAGGGGGAAGGAGCGGGGCTCGTAGACCCACTTTATGCGGTAGAAGTCCAGGATCCGGGCGAACTCCTCCTCGCTGGGGTGCACGAAGCGGGGCTTGCGGGAGGTGCGGGTACCCCGCTTGGGGTAGCGGCTGCTGGGGACCGGCTCGGGAGTGCTCACCTCTTGAAATACCCGTCCAAGATCTTGCGGGCCACCGGCGCGGCCACCTCGGCCCCGTGGCCCTTGGCCTCCACCATCGCCACCAGGGCGATCCGCGGACTGTCGGCGGGGGCGAAGGCCGCGAACCACGCATGGGTGTCCGGCCCCTGGGCCTGCTCGGCGGACCCCGTCTTCGCCGCCACGGACAGACCCGAGCCCTGGAAGGCGTAGTAGGCCGTGCCCTTGGGATCGGCTGTCACGCCCACCATTGCCCGGCGTATCACATCGAGGGTCGCTCTCGAGGCGGGCAGGGTGCCCTGCGACTGGGCCTGGAAGGTCTGGTCGCCGCTCTTGAGCACCAGCACAGGGCTCATCAGCGTCCCTCCGCGGGCCATGGCCGCATAGGAGCTCGCCACCTGGAGCGGCGTGGCCAGGAAGTAGCCCTGCCCGATGGCCAGGTTCACGCTGTCGCCCAGGTACCAGCCATCATGCTGGTTGGCCTGCTTCCAAGCGGGGTCGGGCACGAGACCCGACGCCTCGTCCAGGCCCTGTATCCCAGTCGGCCGACCGTACCCGAAGCCTCGTGCGTAGGTGGGCAGAAGGTTCGGGTCTATTGAGTCCAGCTTCTTCCCCAGCTCGTAGAAGACGATGTCGCAGGACTCCTCCAGCCCCTCGAAGAGGGTGAGGTGGCCGTGGCCCTGGGGCAGCCAGTCTCCCAGTATCTGGCCGTTGCCCAGTCCGTCCCACCGGCCGGTGCAATCGAAGGCGCTCTCTGCGGTGAAGCCGCCCTTGTCCAGCGCCGCCGCCATGGTCACCACCTTGAAGACCGATCCGATGGGATAGCTGCTCGCCACCGGTCGATCCTGGAAGGGGTGAAGTGGGTCGTCGTTCAGCTTCGCCCAGTCGGCGTCGGAGAAGCCCAGGATGAACTGGTTGGGGTCGAAGCGCGGGTAGCTGGCCAGCGCCAGGATGCTGTTGTCCTGGACGTCCAGCATCACCACGCTCCCTGCCTGGTCGCCCAGGGCCTGCTCAGCCAGCCTCTGGTAGTCCAGGTCGATGCTGAGCTGCACATCCTTCCCGTCCCTGGCCGGCTTCTCGGCGATCACCTTGACCGTCTTCCCATCCGGCGTCACCACGCTGAGCCGGGCGCCGCGCTCGCCAGCCAGGGTCTTCTCGGCCCAGCCCTCGATGCCGGCCCTGCCCACCATGTCGTCCTCGGTGTAGCCCCGAGGGGCCAGGGCCTTCAGATCATCCGCCGTCACCTTGCTCATGTAGCCCACCACGTGGGCGGCGACAGGGCCATTGGGGTATACGCGGTCCGTCTCGTCCCGGAAGATCACGCCCGGTATCTGCCCAATCTTCTGGTAGGCCGCCCTGGCCTGCTCCACCGACAGCTTCTTCAGCGGGACGAACCAATCTGGCTGGGCGTTCTCATAGGCCTTCCTCGCCTGGTCGGGCGGGATCTGGAGCTGCTGCTGAAGGGCGGAAAGGAGGGCCGCCTCGTCCTTGATCTGCCCTGGCTGGACGCCCACCGCCACAACCGTCCCATTGGTGGCCAGGGGGCGGCCCTTGCGATCGAGAATGGAGCCGCGCACGGGGTTGAGCGGCTCGAACAGGACGCGGTTGTCGCCGCTCAGCTCCTTGAAGATCAGCGACGGGCTCCAATCCACCCGCCATCTATCCTGCTCGTAGACCACGGGGAGCTCGTTCTCCTGCCGTATCTCCCCCAGCCGGCCTGTAGCCATGACCACGGTGAAGGGCAGCCTGGCCTGCTTATCCGCCCTCGCCAGCCGTTCGTCCCTGGTGTAGGAGGTTTTCACCGAGAGGATGGTGCTCCCCTCGGTGATCGCCTGGTATCGCTGTACGAACCTCTCCCGAGTGATGCTGGCCTGGGCGCCTGCACTCAGGAGATCGTACATGTCGCTGTACCGACCCTCCTCCCATGCCTTCAGGTAGGGATCCATCACGCTGTAGGGCGAGGGCTGGGAGGAGCAGGCGGAGAGGGCAGGCACGAGGGGCAGGAGAAGGAGAAGAAGGAGCGATCGAAGCCTCATGATCAACGCGACTGAATACTCCAAACCGTGATCGACTCCATTATACACGTCGCTGGCAAGACCCGTAGCGGCCGTCTCCACCGTGCTGGTGGACGGGGGCCGTCGGATCACCCGGCCCTGCGGCGCCAGAGAGCCACCACCCGCTCCCACGCGCCGGACAGCAGGACGGCCCAGACGATGACGACGGTGGCAGCGGTGAAGGCCGACAGCCTTGACCCTAGCTCGAAGCTTTCGGGCTGGTAGACGAAACGAACCACGTGCTCACCCGCCGGGACAGGCACCGCCCTGAAGAGATAGTCCGCACGGTAGATGGGGGCGGGCTCGCCATCGACCAGCGCCTTCCAGCCCGGGTGGAAGCTGTCGGTCAGGAGGAGGAAGGTGGGGCGGCCGCTCCTGGTTCGGACCTCCACCTCGGTCGATCGATCCAACGCGATCTCGGCCGCGCCGGTCGACCCGTCGGGACCCGATGCGAGCCAGGGCTCAAGCCCATGGGGGTCCACCACGGCCCCATCTGACGGCAGCAACGAGGGGGGCAGGGGGGAGCCCTGCCTCGTCGGGGTCTCCAGCAGGACCACCCTGGCCGGGTCGAAATCGCCGCTGGCCATGGTGTCGAGGATGGTCCGGCGCTCTGCGATCCTGGCCGTGGGCACCAGTAGAGCCCTCGGGAGCCTCGAGGGGTTCTCTCGGATCTGGAGATCGGCGTCCTGGTAGCGCGGAATGAAGCGATCGACGGCAAGGAGCTGGTGGGCGCTACTGGGCCGCTCCCAGAGCATCATTCCGTACAGCCGCACCGCGCCCGACGGGTAGGTGTAATGGAACTCCACACGGGAGATGGTCCGTTTCCTGTCCAGTGGAACACGTCCGTAGTAGAGGTTCGCCCGGTACCTGATCCCGATGCTGTCCACCGTCCAGACGTTGTCGGCCACGATGGCGCGGCGGTGCGCTATCCGCACGGTGGACCCCGGCTTGTCCCAGGACCAGTCGGCGGTCTCCCTGCCCGCCCTCACCTTGAGCGTCACCCTCTCCCCGCTGGTATCCACCACCACGATGTCCGCCACCTCGGCATCCTGGGGTATCCCCTCGGAATCCCGAAGGTTGGAGATGAACGCCACCTCGTCTGCATTGACGGCCGGGTTCACGTAGAAGGTCACGTGGGCGCCCGGGTTCGTGCGAGGGCCGTCGGCCAGCGGGTGATTGGGGTTGTAGGCCGTGAGCTCGAAGGAGGGGAGTGCCGTTGGCTGTCTAGGGAAGATGACGAACCGCACACCGTACAGATCCAGAAGGGGCAGATCGAACTCCCTCAGCTTCGCCATGAACTGCTGGTGCCGCACCGTCTCCAGGGAGCTGTATCCGTCTATGTCCGCGATCTGGTAGGGGAGCAGCCTGTTGGGCTCCGTCTTTCGGACCTCCTTCGCTGAGTAGATCCTGAGCATCCCATCCCCGTTCTGCTCCATGAGCCAGCGGGCCGCGGGACTCGGGGTGGCGAGCTGGCTGATCTGGAGGGTAGGGTGGAAGTCCAAGGCGAAGAGGAGGAGGTCCGCCGCCACTAGGCCCACCATCATGGTGGCCCATATCCTCCACAGTCGGCGGAAGGCGAACCATGCGAACAGCAGCAGGAGGATAGCCAGCATGATGCCAAACGAGGTCGCCGTCTTCTGGTTGGCGGGGTCCAGCGTGTAGGTTAGGAAGTTGAGCACCATGTCCGAGTTGAGCCACGGCTTGTCGTTGCGAAGGGCTAGGTAGCTCTGCTCCACCAGCCGCTTCACCGATGCCGGGTCCTTCTCGATCCACACCCGGAAGCCGAACAGCCACCACGCCACCCCGGCCATGCCCACCAGCAGGGCCATCAGGTAGAGAGCGAAGCCGTGCACCCCCGCCACGCGGGCGAGGCGCGCCCACCTGCCTTCCGGGGGCGGCCCATCCGAGGGCCGTAGGGTCCGGCAGAGCCAGTCCATGCCGTAGGCCGCCAGGACGGCCGCGCTGAAGGTGACCAGCATGGTGAAGCGCCCTGGAACCCGCAGCGACGAGAACCCGGGCAGACGCCAAACCCACTCGTAGACCGGCACGGGAGAGTAGCTCCCGAAGGCCAGCAGCAGGCTGGCGGTTGCGATGACCGTGAAGAAGAGGACCATCCTGTCCCGAACGAAGAGCACCGCGATCCCCGCCAACACCAGCCCTCCGATGCCGAAGTAGATGGTGGTCTCCCATTCGGACCAGAGGGCCCAGTAGTACTGGGGGTTGGTGTACCGGAAGAAATAGGGGAGGATCAGGTTGATCAGGTTATGGACAGGCAGCGAGAAGGACGTGGCGAACTGGTAGCTCACGCCGGTCCCTCTGAACGAGAACATCCCCAGCTCTACCAGCGGGATGATCTGCACCGCCGAGAGCCCGAAAGCGATGGCCGGGATGAGGCAGAGGATCGCCAGCGCCAGCGCCACTCGGCGCGCCCCTGCGGCGAGGAAGGCCGGTGATCTGGAGGCCACCCACCTCGTCGCCCCACCGATCCCCCTCATCCCGCCCCGCCATTCGGCCATGCGCGCCCGGGCTGCAAGCCTTGTCCGCGCAACCTTCAGCCATTCCGCTCGGGCGCCAAGCCCGTCCGCCCATCCCAGCGCGGGCTCCTGGGCATCGGCCCCGCCGATCACAGCCGCTGGTACGACCTCGTCCGCCGGCTCAGCTTTCGCATCAACATGGGATAAGTCAGGTCCATTCCGCTGCGCCGCCCTCCGATCTGCTGTCACGGGTCTCGGCGGGCCGAGGAGCACGCGATACGGGATGTAGAGGGCCAGTAGGAAGCCGCTCATGATCAGCGGTTGGATGTGCAGACCCAGCGCCTGCACCCCGGTGGAGACTCCCGCCCCCGTGAAATAGAGCCAGCGCCGCCGCCCATGGCTCCCCAGCCCCGTTTCTATCAGGGCAAGGGTGAGCGGCAGCCAGACGGCGGTGTTGCCCACGTTGGTGTGGTGCATCTGGCCGACCATGAAGCTGCCGAAGGCGAAGGTGAGGGCGCCGGCGGTGGCCGCAAGCCGGTTCAGCCGCAGGGTCCTGAGGTAGAAGAAGGTGAAGGCGGCGGCCATGAAGTAGCGGGCGACCCGCAGCCAGATGAAGGCCTGGTCGGCCGGCATCGCCAGGTAGGCCAGCAGGTTGGGGGGGTAGAGCATCCCAGCCTCGCCGTCGGCGAAGAGCGGGAAGCCCCCGAAGAGGTAGCGGGTCCAGAGCAGGATCCGCCCCTGGTGGAGCACGTCTCGGAGACGGTACGCGATCGGGAAGTAGTAGGTCACCGTGTCGGAACGGTAGTAGATCTCCCCGTCCAGGATGGCGCTGCGGAAGAGGATCAGATCGCAGACCAGGAGGAAGCTCAGGGCGAGAGTTGTCCAGAGCAGGGGCCGAAGGGAGAGCCTGGCGGCCCTCATGAGCAGTGCCGCCCTCAGCATCCGAAGGCCCGCTCCCAATCTTCGCCGGAGGCCGGCGGGCGCTTCGGCGACCTCCATCTCGGACGCGACCACTAGTAGCTCACCTCCAGGGTGTGTGGCCAGTCGTGCCTGTAACGCAGCCGGAGCACGCCCGTGCGATCATCGTAGGAGTAGCCGGAACCGACCCCCGGGGTGGAGAGGCGCGGCAGGTCGCGTCCATCCAGACGCACGCGGGTAGGAGAGGGGACGTGGATCTGGACGAAGCCGGTTATGGCTCGAGGGCCCGACATCTGCACCTTGAGGGCGCGGGGCGCCGTCTCCACCCGGAAAGCGCTGTTGGTCCATATCACCCCGGGCTTGTCTGTCAGCAGGAACAGTCGGAAGCTGCTGGCCGCGGCCTTCACCGTGAAGGAGCCCCGCACCCGGGAGTACCTGCTGGCGGAGACATCGTACATCAGATACTCCCTCTGCGGGTCGAGTCCGTAGTCGGAAAGCCTCAGGGTGATGTCTCTGGCCACGGGGTCCCGGTTGAGCGCCCCCAGGTAGACGATATCCCCGACGGCCGTCGCGAACGACTGTGCGAAGGGCATTCCCACGAAGCGGGTCTCGCCCTGGAAAGCGTTGTAGTGAACCAGCACCGACCGGAGCGCGGAGAGGTCCCGCCCAGACATCCTGGTCAGGTCGGTGCTCATGGTCATCTGGGTCCCCATGGCCAGCGCCGCCTCGAACCAGGTTCGGATCATCCCCTGCGACTCGGCTCCTCCCCAGACCATCCCCATATTGGGGCGCTGTCCCAGGACGGCCTTCTGCAGGGTGGCGTAGTCGATATGCTCCAGCAGCCCGCCCGCCGGGTAGCGGTGCTCGAACTCCGGGAACTCGTCGCCGTACCTGAAGGTGTGGGCGTACTGCACCGCGAAGGCGGGGATGGCCCAGCCGCTCTCTATGTAGGCATCCTTCCCGCTCCTGGCCGCCTCCTCATGGACCAGCCTGTAGATGTCCATGGTGAACATGCGGATCTTGTTGACGTCGCCGAAGCTATCCCGCTCCTCGGCCGCCAGCTCCTCGCCCTCGGCTTGGCCGAGACCGTCTATCTTTATCCCGTCCACGTCGTAAAGCGAGAAGAAGCTGGAAATGAGCCCCCGCATGTAGGCCACCAGCTCGGGGTTGGTGAAGTCGTAGACGTAGCTAGATCCGGAGGCATCGGACTGGAGGCGGATCAGCCACTCCGGATGCTGCTCGACGAAGCCCCTCAGGCCTAGCCAGTTCCCCTCTCTATCCCGATCGTCCAGGTAGGGAGCGGAGAAGTAGAGAACCACCTTTACACCACGAGAGTGGGCGTAGTCCACCAGGGCACGGAGCCCGCTGGGGGACTTCTCCTCATCCACCTGCTCCCAGCTGCTCCCCGGCCGCCCCTCGGCCACGTACCAGCCGGCGTCCAGCAGGATGCTCCAGGGGCCGAGATCGGACAGGTTGTCGGCGATGTAGTCGACCTGCCTCCTGATGGCCTCCTCATCGTAGTTCATGTAGTAGACATACCAGGTACCCCACTGGTACTTCACCCAATCGGGTAGAGGGGGCTGGGGATACAGTCCCGCCATCACCCGGCGGTACTCGCGCGAAGCTTGCTGAAGCCCGCCGCCCGAGGTCACCTGGAAGAAGAGGCGTGGCGAGGTCTGGAGTCGAGGGGCGCGGACGTCATCGGGCACGGCGTAATCGAAGCCGAACCGCCCAACCACCCGTCCGGGGTCGACCTGCAGGCTGAAGTGTGAGGGGTCAGGGACCTCGTCGATGACAGCCGCCAGAACCCCGCGCGACAGGGCCCTGCTGTACAGAAGGAGCGGCTTCCCGAGCCCCACCAGCTCCTTCCGGATCACGGAGTCGTCCCGGATCTCGGACCTGCGCATGAGGCTGTAGTCGGTCAGGTACAGGGCATCTCCTCCCACCAGCAGCCAGCCATCCCCTTCAGGATCGAAGTAGGAGAAGTGCCGCACGGTCGCCGAGTGATCCACCCCCCGCAGCTCCAGCTGGTAGGTGAAATAGCTGCTGCCGTCGAAGAGGACGATGCGGACGGCGATGGCTTGTCCGGAGTCGGGGAGAAGATAGTCGGCCTCAGCCTCCACGCCGGCACCGAGAACCGGATCGTTCACCCTGCTGAACCGGTAACCGCCCTCCTCTGCGGCGACGGTTCCGCTGGAGAGGAGGAGCTTCCCCTGGCCGTCCATCGTGATGGAGGCGGTGGTGTCATGGCCACCAGCCGCCGGGATCCCAGGTCAATCAGGTCGAGAAGGCCGTGGCTCTCGCCCCCGTACCCAAGGGTCAGGGCCAGCCTGCCGTTGGCCAGCACGATCCGGCCGTGGTCTTCATCGAAGATGGCTGAGGCTTGGGCAGTCGTCAGATCGAGTAGCGAGGCCAGATCCCCGATCGCCCGCTCAGATCGCTGTTCCACTGATGCCAGGTCGGCGTCCCTCTCCCTCTGCCTCTCTGCCCGCGCCGCCGCGAGCTGCGGGTCAGCGGTCGCGGCGCCATTGGCCGGCACCAGGCGGGCATCTGCCCAGTCCGCGTAGTCCATGGCGGATCCGTCGCCACCATCCTCCGCCACCAGTCTGATCCTCGCGGCCCCCGAGACGGGGATCTCCACGGCGACTGGGGGATCGCCAGCTCTAACGACGCCGCTCTCGAAGACGGGCACGTCGTCCAGGAATACCTTGAAGACCACGCTGCCCCTGCCTTCGGAAGCGGCATCGTCCACACCGACGTCCGCCTGGAACAACCGGTAGGCCCCGTCCAGCGGGTAGACGATCTCCGAGAGGGGGAAGGTGCCTATCCCTTTCTCGTAGCCGCGTCCGCCAATGGCCAAGGGGCTGTTCAGGAAGGAGGTATCCAGCTTGGGCAGGTGGTCGTCGGCCAAAGCGACCCAGCCGGTGGTGGCCCACTCCCATCGGAGGTCGCTCAGGTACACCACTCCGTTGGATGCAGCCATCTCCCGCTCCCCGGGGCCATGCCAGGGCTGCACCGCCACGGCGGTCCCCAGGGCCATCAGCCCCAGCAGTATGAGTGCCCAGGTGATCTTCCGCCTATCCATCCTCAGGCCTCACGGCTACCGCGACCAGAGAGAGACCCCACGGGAAGGACACCCGCCGCATGAGGCGCGACTCCATGGAAAGTATCCCCAGGAGCGCCCTGTTGATGGGTGGGGGCGGCAGCTCCAGATCGAGGCGCCACGGCCGCTCTGTCCCCTCCACCAGCCGCTTGGCGGCGGCGATGGGGAACAGCAGGGTGTTGGCATAGGTCAGCTTGCGCAACTGAAAGCCGGCACCCCTCAGCTTGGCAGCCAGCTCCCTCCGGGAGTAGCGGTGCCGGGTGTGGACGGCGACATCGTGGGCGCCACGCAGCCAATCGTAGGCCGGGACCCTGAGCAGGAGCAGCCCCCCCGGCTCGAGCACCCGGAAGAGCTCGCCTATGGCCCGCCTGTCGTTCAGGACGCACTGATGGTAGAGGACATCGAAGGAGGTGACGAGGCCGAAGGAGCTGTCGGAGAAGGGCAAGGTCTCCACCGACCCCTGGCAGAGGTGAGGGAGCCCTCTGCGGCTGCAAAGATCCAGGGCATCCCGCGAAAGGTCGAGGCCCACCACCTCGCCGTACCTCCGCAGGTGCCTAACCATCCCGCCGGTGCCGCATCCCGCGTCCAGGATGCGGATCGGCCGAGATCGATCCAGATACCGCATCAGGAGGGAGTCCACCATCCGCCTCATCCCCAGGTACCACCAGTGGGTCTCCTCCAGGCGGTACAACAGCTCGTATTGCTCTTTGTCCATAAGGACCTAGCCGAACCGGTTTATTGCCTCAGCAACCTCCACGATCTGCTCATCGGGCAGCTCGGGGTAGAGGGGCAGTGACAGGATCTCCGACGCGCACATCTCCGTCACCGGCAGCACTCCACGACCCAAACCCAGATCCCGGTAGGCCTCCTGAAGATGCACGGGGACCGGGTAGTGGATGAGGCTGCCTATCCCCAACTCCGCCAGGTGTCGCTGCAGCTCATCCCTTCGCGGGGTCCTGATGACATAGAGGTGATAGACGTGTCGCGCGTACTCGGCCTCCAGGGGTGGCAGTACGCCTCGGAGCAGCGAGTCGTAGAGCCTAGCCTTCGCCCGGCGCGCCTCGTTCCAGTGATTGAGGTGCCGAAGCTTGACCTTGAGTATAGCTGCCTGCAGCTCGTCCAGCCGGCTGTTGAAGCCCTTGCTCTCATGGAAGTACCGTTTGCGCTGCCCGTAGTTTCGCAGCAGCCTGAGCCTGTCAGCCAGCTCGGGATCGTTGGTGGTGACAGCCCCCGCATCGCCCACGGCACCCAGGTTCTTGGTGGGATAGAAACTGAAGGCGGCCATCACTCCCATGGAGCCTGCCCTGCGGCCGCGGTACTCGGCCCCGTGGGCCTGGCAGGCATCCTCGATGACGGGGATCCCATGGCGCCGGCCAACCTCCAGGATGGGGTCCATGTCCGCCGTCTGTCCGTACAGGTGGACGGGCAGAATGGCTCTCGTTCTGGGGGTGATGGCGTCCTCCAGCCGGTTGGGGTCCATGGTGAAGGTGCGGGGATCGATATCCACGAAGACCGGCCGAGCGCCCGCGAAGCTGATGGCGGAGCAGGTGGGAACCGCCGTCAGGGAGACCGTTATTACGTCGTCGCCCGGCTGCACCCCGGCGGCCAGCAGCGCCAGGTGTATGGCCTCCGTGCCGGAGCCCACCCCCACACAGTGCGCCACCCCGCAGTAGTCAGCGAACTCCCGCTCGAAGGACTCCCCCTGCCTGCCCAGCACGAACCATCCGTCGTCCAGCACCTGCTCCACAGCGGACCGGATCTCATCGCGCAGCAGGCGATGCTGCGGCCTTAGGTCGTTGAACTCGATGCGCATCTCATCCATCCAAGAGTGGTTGGCACCCAGGAGCCAAACCGTTGCCCGTTCCTACCAGTAATGCTCCTTGTGCTTCCGGTAGTAGTCGACGGTGACCTTGAGCCCCTCTCGGAGCGGGGTCCTGGGCTCCCAACCCAGCGCCTCGCGGATCTTCCCGTAGTCGGAGTATACGCTCCCAATGTCGATAGAAGCCTTCTCCGGCGGGAAGGGCACGAGACGGTAGCTTCCTCCTCCCACCACGTCCAGCAGGATCTCCACGAACTCCCTCAGGCTCACCGGGCCCGCGCCTCCCAGGTTGAAGAACTCGCCGTCGGCAGCGGGGCTCGCCCCTGCCATCAGGAAGGCCTCTACGGCGTCATCCACGAAGGTGAAGTCCCGCAGCTGGCTGCCGTCGCCGAACAGCTGTATCTCTTCACCATCGATGGCCTGGCGAATGAACCAGGGGATGAAGCCCTGCCGATTGTGCCTCATGAGCTGGCGTGGACCGTAGGTGTTGGTCAGGCGGAGGGACGCGGCTCGGATGCCGTACACGTTGTTGTAGAGGATGTGGTACCACTCACCGGCCATCTTGTTGATGCCGTTGACGTCGGTGGGACGCTTGGGGTGCATCTCGTCCACTGGCAGGCGGAGGGGCTTGCCGTAGATCTGCCTGGTGCTGGCGTAGACCAGCTTCACCCGTGGATTGAACTTGCGGCAGGCCTCCAGAATGGAGAGCTGGGCGCGGCAGTTGATCTCCAGGTCGGTGTAGGGGTCTCGCATGCTGTCGATGTGGCTCACCTGGCCCGCCAGGTTGAAGATGATGTCCTGGCCCTGCACCAGGTAGTCCATGCTGCTCTCATCGCGGATGTCGGCGACGTTGATCCGCACCCGGTCCCTGATGTCGACAACGTTGAAGAGGTTGCCGCCGTAGTCCGGGATCAGGGAGTCCACCAGCAGGACGTTGGCGCCGAGATCCACCAGCCTGCGAGCGAGGTTACTCCCCACAAAGCCGAGCCCCCCGGTGATCATCACGGCACAGCCGCGGTAGTACTCCTGGTAGGCGACTGGGGAGCTCACCGCTCTTCCCGAACCGTGGCAGGGGCCTCGGCCCTGCCGTGGCCCAGATTCTTCTCCAGCACCAGCTCGCGCCAAAGCCGGATCAGGTCCACGCCCACCCGGAAGACCCTGCGGAAGTTGAAGAACTGCGAGCGCCCATAGGCCCGATGGTAGTGGCTCACGGGCACCTGCGCGATTTTGAAGCCGGCATCCTGCACCTTCTTCATCATCTCGACGCAGATCACCCCGCTGTTGCGCTCCAGCCTCACCTTATCGAAGACCTGGCGTCGGAAGAGCCGGAAGTCGCAGTCGGTGTCCCGCACCTTCAGCCCGAAGGCCGTCTTGACCATCCAGTGGTACAGCTTCCCGATGATCACCCGGTGGAGCGGATCGGACCTCTTCAGCTTGTAGCCGTTGACCACGTCCACCTCTGGGGTCAACGCCTCGAGAAGCAGCACCAGCTCCCTGGGGTCGTACTGTGCATCGCCATCGGTGTAGAAGATCAGATCCTTGCTGGCGCTGGCGAAGCCCGTCCTCAGCGCCCCACCGTAACCGCGGTTACTCTCATGATGCACGACTTTCAGACGGGGGTAGCTCCTCTTCAGCTCCTCCAGCACCTCCGCCGTGTGGTCGCTGCTCCCATCGTTGACCACGATCACCTCGTAGTCATCGGTCAGGGATCTCAGCGTCATGTCAGCGGCGATCACCATGCTGGGGATGGTGCCCGCATCGTTGAAGGCGGGGAAGAAAGCAGTGATGCTGGGTCTCATCACCACGCGGCTCCTTCGTACAACGCTGGCATCCCGACCTCGGGAGAGCCGGAGAGCCCCTGCTCTACCTGTCAGCCTCTAGAAGGGGCCAAGTGAGGGGGATAGCCAACGGTTTTGCTCGGGCTTTGCGCATTATAGCATGAGACATAATAGGGCGGGAAGCGCCGGGCTCACCACAGATCGGGAGTCTCCTGGTCCCAGAAGCCCCGCGGGCGTGGCCTCTGGCTGCCCCTGCGGGCCGAGCACTGGGTGAGCGGAGGCTCTGGATGGAGTGGACAGCGGGAACACTCCACCCACGACACCGGCTCCCCCGGCTCCAGCGGGCAGTAGCGCAGTCGACGCACTTCCTCTTCAGACATCCGGCCTGGTTCCTCCATGACAGCAGCTCCAGGACTGGTCGCTGGCCGATTCCCTTCCCCAGACCCATTCTACCCCAGCAGCCGCCCTCGCGCGAGCCACCGGCGCTGAGAGGGTCAAGCCGCCCGAGTGTATTCGAACGCCCCTCGGATCCGCTCCAGGAAGTAGCTCCCCTTGGATGGCGCTTCAAGTAGCCCCTCGAACAGCTCCCTGGGGACCCCGTGATAGCGGTAGACCGAGCCGCTTACGAACTCCACCTCCAGAATCCGGGCCTTCTCGTCGTAGCCCACGGAGCGGATCATGCTGGACTGCACTTCACGTCGCTTCACGCGTCCCACCCAATCCTCGTATCTACTGCCTCGCTCTCGGCAATCCCCATCAGGATCCGTGCCCAGGGGCAGGACGGAGGGATTCGCCGAAGGGCCGCCACAAACAGGTAGAGGGAGCAGCTATTAGCTCCCTCTACCATGTTCTCTGGCAGCCCCTCCGGGTCTGAAATCAGGAGGTTCTCGGGCTTCGCGGTTGCTGCCAGCAGCTGAACCAGCCGGTGTTGTTGTCCAGCGCCTCCTGCACGTACTTCCAGAACTGCCCAGCGGGGTTGGTCGACTCTATGCCCGCGAGAGCGTCCTGCTGTCGGAGCAGCGCCTCCCGCTCCGCGTCAGCCCCAGTGGTGGGCACCCCGCGGTAGTACTGGCTGATGTGCATGGCGTTGTGGACTATCAGCCCTCCCAGCCACTGCCGCTGCTGATCCCGGTAGGAGCTCCAATCCGGCGGGAAGGCGGTGGCTGTATTGATGCGGAGCAGGTGCGCACCGAAGTCCACGGAGGAGCTGCTGCTATCCACCCACTCGATGCGGTAGACGTACTGCTTGACGATGCTGTAGTTGTAGGGGCTCTTGGCGGCCAGGAGCTGGAGCGCCGCGTTCACCTGCTCCGTGAAGGCGGGGTCCCCTACCACCTCGATATTTGCCGGCGCTGACGTGACCGGCGGTGGCGTGGGAGTGGCCGTGGCGGAGCCTGACGCGGCCGGCGTGGGGCCGGGGTAGGAAGGCAGCGGCGTAGGTATGGGGGCACCATCCTTCTCGAAGGCGTAGAACAGGTTGGTCCCGGGGAGCTGGTCCGGCCTGTCCACCCAGTTGGGCTTCGATGAGTTGTACTGGTGGTAGAAGGGGCTGCCCTGCGCTTGGACATTTAGATCGGCAGGAACGTTCTGCCCCGTCATTATCGCCTTCAGGTAGTCCGCAAGCAGCAGGCCCTGGGTGTACCCATTGGTGGCATCGTAATGCATGATCCCCCGCTGGAAGCGCAGGTAGACGAAGTTGCCGTTGGTGGGGTCCCTCTGCGGCCTGCTGGTGGGCACGCCCCACAGCTCCAGGTTCAGCAGCGGGAGGAGGCTGGGATTGCCACCCCCCTGGGGATAGGCATCCTGGAGGGTCACGGTGTTCTGGAAGGCCTGGAAGAAGTTGACGTTCATCCCCTCGAACTGGTCCGGGGCCTGGTTTCGCACGAAGTCTATGATCCGCGTGTCGTAGTCCGGGCTCCCGGGCTGTGGGGCCGCGGCGGCTATGGCCGGATCTGGGGCGGGGAAGGTGCTGCCGTTGATCTTGGTGTAGGGCATGAGTCCCGGGTCCAGGACGTTCATGGTTCGAGCCGTGCCGTCGGGAGCCAGCTGCATGATGGCCCGCTGGAAGAACTGAACCGTGGAGTTCATGAAGGTGAAGGTCCGGCTGACCGGATAGCCGAAAGTCCGCAGCCCGCCCCGCTTGTTGAAGTAGTCCCAGAAGACATCGTTATCGATGCGAAAGCCGGTCTGCTCGAAGTAGCGGTTGTCATGGGGGAGCAGGGTGGGAGTGGGCAGCGGTGTCGCCACCGGAGTGGGCGTCGGCACGGGCGCGGCGGCGATCAGCTTGGCCAGCTTGTTGGCCGACTGCTCCGCCACCCACACGTTCCCGTTGACATCGATGGCGATCCCCACGGGGATGCTGTTGGCAGTGGGAAGCCCGTACTCGGTCAGGGTACCGTTGTACACCCGGCCGTAGGAGTTGGTGCCCGAGCCCACGTACCAGGCGCCGCCCATCTTGTCCACCGTGATCCACGTGGGCTTGGCGTTGGCGGTGGGGATGGTGAACTCCGTGAACTGGCCCGAGGGGCTCATCACCCCGATCTTGTTGGCATCGTACTCGGTGAACCACACGTTGCCCGAGCTGTCCACGGCGATACCCATCGGCCCGCTGTTGGCGGTAGGGGGACTGTACTCGGTGAACTGGCCACCGGGGGTCATCCGGGCGATCTTTCCCGCCGCCCTCTCCGTGAACCAGATGTTGCCCGATGCGTCCAGTGCCAGGCCCCACGGCTGGCTGTTGGCCGTGGGGATCGACTTCTCCTCGAAGGTGGAGTTGTAGAACCTGCCGATCTTGTTGCCGTTGGACTCGGTGAACCACACATTCCCTGAGCCGTCGACAGCGATACCCATGGGCCGGCTGTCAGCCGTGGGTATGTTGTCCTGGCCGAAGACGCCCCCGGGAGTCATGTTGCCGATCTTGTTCCCGGCGTACTCGGTGAACCAGACGCGATTGGTCGAGTCCACGAAGATACCCCACGGCTGGCTGCTGGCCGTGGGCACGTCGAACTCCTGGAATACCCCGTTCGGGTTCACCCTCCCGATCTTGTTGCCAGTGTACTCGGTGAACCAGACGTTGCCGAAGGAATCGGCGGCCAGGTTGGTGGGCTGGCTGCTGGAGGTTGGGACGCTCCACTCGATCGGGACGGCCTGGGCGCTCACGCCCGCGGCCAGGGCTGCTATGGCCACCGCGGCCAGCAGGGTCACCGCAGCGTAGCCCAATGGCTTCACGGGTCCTACTCTCACTGTCAAAGCTCCTTTCTTGGACAGCATGGAAACGGCGGACGGAGCGCCTCGCAGCGCGAGCCTAGGCCCGAGCAGGCGGGTCTTCGGACAAACGCCACGGAGGGGAACGTTCACAGGGCAGGGATCCACCACCAGGTGCAATCACCGGCGCCAATTATGGGGCGTGGAGCCACCCGATTCAAGATGCAGTGTGCCGGGCCCGATGCGAGGAGGTGAGAAGTAGCCTCGTCCATCCGAGGAGGAGCGTCGCACCCAGCCAGGGTTTCCTGCCCCTCCCGCGAATCCACAACGAGTAGCACTCCTTCCCTCTATATGCTAATATCGAACCGAGCTGGAAAAGGGGTAGATGGCCCCTTGTCCCGATGGGGGGATACGCCCGGGTCGCGGCGGCTACGCGACCAACCTTGCTGCGGGCTGGCAACGATGGTCCTGGTCTTCTTCATCTACGGCCTCGCCTTCTTCTGCATGGGGTTCGCCATCGCCCTGGAGTCCGGCCAGTCCAGCGGGCTCAGGCTGGCGGGAGCTCTCCCCTTCCTGGCAGCCTTCGGGATCCTTCACGGACTCACCGAGTGGTCGGACACGCTGCTGCTGGTGCAGGCCGCCGTCCCGGCGACCATCAGCATGGACTCGCTCCGGCTTGCCCGGACCATTCTTATGGGTGTCTCGACCCTGGCCCTCGTCCAGTTCGGGTCCAGCCTCCTTCGAGGAGCCGAGGCGCCGGAGAAGCGAGGCCGCGTCGCCACCTCGGTCCTTCGGTGGACTCTCGGATACGCCCCCGCCCTTCTGGGGCTGGCGTGGCTGGCCGTGCTGGTCCTGCTCAGCGCCATCGGCTACCCAGTCGGCAGCCGCCAATGGCTCACCCACGCCGACATCTGGGCCCGCTTCCTCCTATACCTCCCGGGGTCGGTCTTGGCGGGGACCGGCCTCATCTCCGAGGCGCGTCGACTGGAGGAGGCCGACTTCGCCAACATCGCGCGGGACGCCAGGTTCGCGGCCGGGACCTTCTTTCTGAACGCCCTGGTAGCAGGTCTGGTGGTGCCGCCCGGCCAGCAGCTCCCCGATCTGGCCCTGGACTACGACCGGTTCCAGTCCTTGTTCGGGGTCCCGGTGCAGCTTCTTCGAGCCCTCTCGGCGGTGGCCATCGCCTTCTTCATGCTGCGGGTTCTGAGGGTCTTTCGGTTCAAGACCCAGCGGCAGGTGGAGGAGGCGGAGCGGAGGCGCCTGCTGGCCGCCCTGGAGGAGAGGGAGCGGATCGCACGGGAGATGCACGACGGGATCGCCCAGGTGGTGGGGTTCCTCAACCTGAGGATCCGCGTCGCCCGGCAGATGCTCTCCAGCGGCAGGCTGGCGGATGCCGAAGCCGAGCTAGACCAGATCCAGAGGATAGTGCGGGAGGCCTACTCTGACATCCGGCAGTCCATAGGCAGCCTTCGCACGGCCACAGGGCTGGAACAGGGTCTCGAGGCGGCGATTAGGGAGAGCGCCGCCGACTTCAGCGACCAGAACGGCATCCCGGTAGAGCTCGCGCTCGACGAAGGAAAGGGGATATCCTTCCCACAGGAGGCGGAGGTCCAGCTGGTTCGCATCGTCCAGGAGGCGCTCACCAACGTCCGAAAGCACGCGAGGGCGACAAAGGTGTGGATCAGGCTCGAGCGGCATGACGGAGCGGCGCTGCTGGCGGTGGAAGACGACGGCATAGGGTTCGATCCTTCCGGATCAGATGCGAGGAGGCGGCGCTGCTTCGGGCTGGAGACGATGCGGGAACGAGCCGAATCCATCGGCGCACGGATGGAGGTGATCTCCGTTCCGGGCGAAGGCACAAGGGTACAGGTGAGGTTGCCCCTTGGGCAGCGAGCGACAGGGTCCAGAGCGAGCCATGAGGATACTGCTGGTCGATGACCACGCGCTCTTCCGAGCCGGGATCGCCAGCCTGCTGGCCGGGCAGCGCGATATCGAGGTGGTCGGACAGGCGGAGGACGGGCAGGGAGCAGTGGAGGCGGCCCGGCGGCTGAGGCCCGACCTGGTCCTCATGGACCTCCACATGCCCGGGATGGGCGGGATCGAGGCCACCCGCCGCATACGGGCGGAGCTCCCCGAGGTGAAGGTGGTCATCCTGACCGTGTCGGACCAGGACAGGGATCTCTTCGAGGCGATCCGGGGTGGGGCCCACGGCTACCTGCTGAAGAACCTCGAACCGGAGGAGCTGTTCGACTATCTGAAAGGGGTTTCCCAGGGGGAGGCGCCCATCTCGGGCCGGATGGCGGCGAGGCTGATGGAGGAGTTCGCCGCCCGGTCAGAGCGCCCCCGGGAGGCAGACACGGACCCCTTGGGGGAGCTGACCGCACGAGAGCGGGAGGTTCTCAGGCTGGTGGCCGCCGGCGCCAGCAACCGCGAGATCGCTACCGCCCTCACCCTCTCTGAGAACACCGTCAAGAACCACATCCGCAACATCCTCGAGAAGCTGCACCTGGAGAACCGGGTACAGGCCGCGGCCTACGCCCTGAAAGCCGGGCTCCATCAGGGCTGATGTCCGAACCGGAGCCCGAATCCCCGACTCGACACCGCACGGCCGTCTATAGCCCGAAAGAACTAGCCCCAAGATAGCCCCTTCGGGTGACAAAGATAGCTATCCCGGTGGATGGACGAAAGCTTAGAGCAAGATTAACATTTCCCCTGGTTCGTTCCATATTGCACGATAGGTTGGCATCCCATGTCGAGGTCTCGCGTCTTCATCCTTTACAGCAACGGACTCTTCGCTCAGGGGGTCCGGAGCCTCCTGCAGCACGAGGCTGGGGTGGAGGTGGTAGGGATGGAGCGCGATGACCCCCCCGCCGTGGATGCGATCCGTCGCCTCCGCCCCGACGTCGTGCTGGTGGACTCCACCGCGCTGCCGGGCGGGGGCTGCGAGACCCTGTCCTGGATCTTCCAGGAGGTGCCCGAGGCGAGGGTGATCACCCTGGACCTGCGGGGTAACGGCATCGACATCTACGACAAGCAGAGGATCGTCGCTGCCGGCCCGGGTGACCTGCTTCGGCTCCTTCGGCGCCAGGAGAGGGCGGATCCCGGGCCCGAAGTGCAAGAGAGCGTGACCAACCAGTGAAGGCGGGAGGCCTCGGTACCCGCTGTCGCACTCTTCGGTCTGGTGGAGAGCCGGGGACCTCCTCCGAACAGGTTTCTGCCACATCCTGAGCAGGGTCTCGCGTTGGAAGAGTGAACATGAGGGGCGGAGACCTGTTTGGAGCCTTCGGACACACGATCGGCGACTAAGAACTGGGGAGCGCATCGGGGATCGGGCGACGACGCCGTCCTGATCCCAAGACCCCGGTAAGGTGGAGGGGAACGACGATGTTCGGGAATCCAAGGCGACCACTCAGCGGGGTGCTGGTAGCCACCCTGATCCCAGCCCTGGCGGCGGTGATCCTGCTGGGCCAGCAGCTCGTTCTGCCGGGGCGTGCACTGGCTGCGCCATCCGCGCAGATCAAGCCCCTCAGCCACCCCGTCGAGGGACGCGAGAACTGTCTGATGTGCCATCAGCCGGGCGGAGGGGTGAAGCCCGCGCCAGCGGACCACGCCGGAAGACCCAAAGAGAGCTGCCTGTCCTGCCACACGGCCCCATCGGGGCCGGCGCCGGCAGCCTCAACCCAGCCCCAGCAAGGGCAGACGCCAGCCGCCACTCCCACCAGGACATCGAAGCCGGCGGACCAGTCCAAGGTGGACCCCATCAAGGCATCGGCAGCCTGCCGCGCCTGCCACAACACCCCGGAGTTCAGCACCGTCTCCGAGGCGACACCTGATGTCCCCGACACAGTGAAGCAGCTCGAGGCGGACCACAGCTACGCCCACAGGCAGATCGCCTGCGTCACCTGCCACCAGGGCGATCCCCATCAGGCCATGACTCCGGTCACCAAGGAGTCCATCGCCGACGCCTGCGGCCGGTGTCACATAGCCGAGCGGCAGGAGCATATCCAGAGCGTGCACGGCCAGAGCCTGGCCTCGGGTGGCAAGGACGCGGCGACCTGCATCGACTGCCACAGCACCCAGAATACGCCGCACTCCATCGCCAGAGTGCTCAGCCCCGACTCGCCTGCCTACAGGGGGAGCATCGCCTCCACATGCGCCAAGTGTCACGCCAAGACCGAGGTGATGCAGCAGTATGGGGTTCCCACCGAGGTGTACAAGACCTACATGGCCACCTTCCATGGGAAGGCCAACGTCCTCAGCCCCTACGAGATAACCCAGCACCCCAAGGCCACCTGCGTGAACTGCCACGGCTACCACGACATCAAGCCGGATAGCGACCCCACCTCGCCCGTGGCCCCGGCCAACCTGGCCAAGACCTGCGCCGGGTGCCATCCAGGGGCGGGGGAGCAGTTCGCAGCCGGATGGCTGGGCCACAAGGAAGCAACGCCGGAGCAGTTCCCGGCGGTGTACTTCGCCGAGCGCTTCTTCTTCTTCCTGACCAGCTCGGTACTGACCTTTGGCTTCATCTTCATGGTGGCGCTGGAGCTGGGCTCTTGGATCCTGCGGCGGCGGTCGGGCCAGCACCAGGAGGAGCACCATGACTGAGACCGGAGAGACCCGGCCAGCCCCGGGTTCCCAGCCACCACAGCAGCACCCAACGCCGGGAGGAGGTTCGTCGATGGAGACTCAAGCAGCTCGGGTCGATACTGAGACCCGCGCTCCCGCTGGCGCGGGGACGCGAGGATCACCAGACTCTGCAACCAGGACTCGGCGCACGACGCCTAGCACCGGGCTCGCCCCCGCGCGGATAGAGCCCGGCGCCACGCCGTGCGACGAGCGCTGGATCGTCCGCTTCACCGCCCATCAGCGCGCCCAGCATTTCATCATGATGAGCTCTGTGCTCATCTTGGTCTTCACCGGAATGCCACAGAAGTTCTTCGAGGCTCCCTGGAGCCAGTGGCTCATCAACTTCTGGGGCGGGCTGGACAGCGCCCGGACCATACACCACATGGCCGGCTTCGCCATGATCTTCTCCGCCCTTTACCATGTGAGCTACATACTGGTGAACGTCCTGGTTAAGAAGGAACCCCTCCCCGTCTGGATGTTCCCGACCCTCAAGGACTTCCGCGATTTCTTCCAGAACACGGGCTACTACCTGGGGATCACCAAGGAGAAGGCCAAGTTCGGCCGCTTCAGCTACTTCGAGAAGTTCGACTACTGGGCGGTCTTCTGGGGCGTGCCCGTCATGGGCATCACGGGCCTCATACTGATGTATCCGCTCCTGGCCACCAAGGTCCTGCCCGGGGTAGCGGTGCCAGTGGCGACCATCGCCCACAGCGACGAGGCCCTGCTGGCCACGGGGTGGCTGTTCGTGGTGCACTTCTACAATGCCCACTTCGCCCCCCACATCTTCCCGTTCAACAAGTCGATCTTCACGGGAAGGGTGCCCGAGTCTCGATATAGAAGAGAACATCCACTAGAATACGAGGAAAGGGTGGCGAACCAGGAGCTCTAAGGGTGTTCTCTATCAAGCGGTCCGGGCTGCAAACCCGCATCGTCGCACTCTCCGTACTAAGCACGCTCGTGATGCTGGCGGTGTTCGGCATCTCGAGCGTGCTGGCCGTTCGTGAGAGCATCGACAGAACCCTCCGCGAGAGGCTCGTCCTAGCCCAGACGGCTGCGGACCTGACCGACCGGGTGCTCAAGCAGAACCTGCAGCTCCTGCAGGACGTGGCCATGAATCCGGACCTGGACCTCCAAGACACTTCCGACCTAGAGGCGGAGAAGCGGGCACTGAGGGAGGCCTACTTCCGCTCCATCTTCAGCGACGGCGTATATCTGCTCGACCAGACGGGCAGCATCATCTGGACGGAGCCCTTCCGGCTGAACCAGCCGCAGGCCAGCCTGGCCTCCTATCCACACGTCCAGGAAACCCTGGCCACCGGCAAGCCGACCATCTCCAACGTCTACACCACCGAGACCACCCACCGCCCCGTCGTCTCGCTGGTCTACCCTGTCATGGACAGCTCCCATCGGGTGATCGGCCTGGTGGGCGGGGACATCGACGTCACCAGCCCCAGCCTGGCCAGCATCACCCAGCCAGTCCGGCTGGGAAAGACCGGCTACCTCCAGATAGTGGACGGGAACGGGATCGTCCTCGCCAGCGGCCGCCAGCAGGACGTGTTGCGGGAGAGCGACCACGGCAACTTCCTCGCCGCCCTGATCAAGGAGAAGCGCACCAGCATGGGCACCTGCCACGGGTGCCACGAGACGGCCCAGAGCCCGGCGCGCGAGACGGAGGTGATGGCCTTCGCCCCCCTCTCCACAGCCTCATGGGGGATCACCATCCGTCAGTCGGAGCAGGAGGCGCTGGCCCCCACCGAGCAGCTCAAGCAGCAGTTCATAGTCTTCAGTGTCGCCATGACCCTCCTCTCCCTCCTGTTGGCGTGGGCCATCGCCCAGAGCGTCGTGAGACCGGTGAGCATGCTCAAGGAGGCGGCCGAAAGGATCGCCGCGGGCGACCTGACAGCGCCGATCCAGCCGATGGGGAGCGACGAGATAGGGGTCCTCGCTCACACCTTCGACGAGATGCGGCTCAAGTTGAAGGCGTCGCTGGAGAAGATCCAGGAGTGGAACCGCTCGCTGGAATCGGTGGTACAGGAACGCACACGGGAGCTCAAGGAGTCCCAGGAGCAGCTCGTGCGCAGGAACCGGGAGCTCTCCATGTTCAACGCCATAGCCAGCGCCGTGGGGCAGTCCCTGCAGCTGGACACGATTCTGGAGAACGCCCTGGACCAGGTGGTAGACTCCATGGGTGCGGAGGTGGGGATCCTCACCCTGTTCGGGCAGCCGGACGGCGAGGGCGAGCGGTCGGTGTACAAGGGCTGCTCGGCGGAGGTGGCAGCAGCTGCAGCGAGGCTGGGCCCCTGCCGGCACCGCTGGAAGGAGGGGGAGCAGTGCGAGCACGCCAAGGAGGACTGCGTGCTGAGAGAGTCGCTCCTCCAGGCCTACCCGGAGCTCACCTCCGACGATCTCAAATCCATCACCTGCGTCCACCTGTGCTCCAAAGGGGTGGCCCTCGGCAACCTGTGTGTCGCCACCCGCGGTCCTGGGCGGTTCAGCAGCAACGACTCGGCATTGCTGGCGTCGGTGGCCCACCAGATCGCGGTGGCGGTGGAGAATGCGACGCTCTACCGGGAGCTGGAGCAGAAGGAGGCGTTGCGGGGCGAACTGCTGCGCAAAGTCATCTCCGCCCAGGAGGAGGAGCGGAAGCGTATCGCCAGGGAGCTCCACGACGAGACGAGCCAAGCCCTGGCCGCACTGGCTGTAGCGCTGGAGACGGCCTCTGTTGCCCCCGCACAGGATGCCGAGGAGGTGAAGGCGCGGATCGCGGGGATAAAGCCGCTGGCCGTCCGGATGCTGGAGGAGGTACGCAAGCTGACTCTGGATCTCCGCCCCACCGTCCTGGACGATCTGGGGCTGATCCCCGCCATTCGGTGGTACGCCGAGAACCGGCTGAAGCCCCAGGGGGTGAAGGTCCAGCTGGAGACGGCGGGGGTGGAGCGGCGCCTTCCCCCGGAGCTGGAGACGGCGTTGTTCCGGGTGGTACAGGAGGCGATCACCAACATCGCCCGGCACGCCGAAGCGGACAACGTGGTGATCAGCCTCGAGATCTCACCATCCGCCGTCGTGATCGAGGTGGAGGACGACGGGAAGGGGTTCGATCTAGCGGCTATGTCCCGCACCACCGACCGGGGTCGTGGACTAGGGCTGATGGGGATGAGGGAGAGGGTGGCTCTTTTCTCGGGAACCCTCACCATCGAGACATCGCCAGGCGCCGGGACGCAGCTGCGGATAGAGGTGCCGCTGGAGGGGAAGAATGGCAATGGGAAAGATTAGGGTGCTGATCGTGGACGACCACGCCATCCTTCGGGAGGGCATAAGGGCGCTCCTCAGCCTCTATCCGGATATCGAGGTGGTGGGAGAGGCCGGGGACGGGCTGGAGGCCATCAACAAGACCCGACAGCTCTCTCCGGACATCGTGCTCATGGATATCGCCATGCCGGGGCTGGGGGGACTGGAGGCCACCATCGAGATCCGAAAGCAGAGCCCGTCCTCCAGGGTGGTAATCCTGACACAGCACGACGACAGCGAGTACATCTTCCCCATCCTGAGGGCAGGGGCGTCGGGGTATGTGCTGAAGAAGGCGGTGGGAACGGAGCTGGTGGCAGCCATCCGCGCCGTCCACGAGGGGGGATCCTTCCTCTATCCCTCCGTGGCCACCGCCGTGATCGAGGGGTTCATCCAGCGCGGGGAGGAGATCACCGAGTCCAGCTACGACCGGCTGACGGACCGGGAGAAGCAGGTGCTGAAGCTGATCGCCGAGGGACGCAGCAACCGCGAGATCGCGGAGATGCTGAGCCTCAGCGTCAAGACGGTGATCGCACACCGCGCGAACCTGATGGAGAAGCTGAACATCCACAACCGCACCGAGCTGGTGAAGTACGCCATCCGCAAAGGCCTCATCCCGGTGGACGCCTGAGGTACACCGCCCTCCACCAGCGTCAGTCCTCGCTCTCCAGTGCCACCACCCTTACCGGCATAGACTCCAGCCCCTCCACCGCGACCGGTGCCGCAAAGAGGAGCACGCGGCTCCTCTTCAGGGAGCCCATGTTGCACAGGTTTTCGATGTGAGGCACCAGATTGTCCAGCATGGCGTGGTGGTTGACGTGCTCCACGTTGCCCGGGACTTCCGCCCCGCCCGTGTCGATCCCCGTGAGCCACACACCCTGGTCCACCAACCACCGCACAGCCTCGGGCAAGGGATACGGAGAACGCCTGTACTCCGGTGTGCCATAGTACTGGTCCCAGCCGGTAAAAAAGAGCGCGAAATCGCCCTCCCTGAGCCCCCCAGCCCTTTCGACCGCGGCCTTCACCTGCTCCAGCGATATCTCCTGCCCAGGCGCCATGCCGCGGAGGTCAAGGATGACGGCCTCGCCGACCAGCCTCTCCAGGGGCACGGATGCCGTGTCGGCACCATCCTCGTTGATGTGGAACGGGCATTCGATGTGGGTTCCGCTGTGGGTGACGAAGCTCACGTTGTGCATGATGTACCATTGGCCCGGCAGGAGGGGCAGATCGTCCACCTGGTTGGCCTGCAGCCGCTCCACCTCCATCAGCCGACGCTCCTTTCCCGGACGCAAGGTATGGGATAGGTCCACCAATCTCCCCTTAACCATCTGTCCTCCGCTACCACCTTTGCAGCCGCCCGACAAGCCCCTATCGAACCTCGGGGCCCGCAATGACGGGCCAAAGCCCGCGCGACCCACATCCGCTGGACCTTATGGGCAGCCTTCCCTCTCCTACTCTGACAAGGAACCACCATGGCCGCATGAGCGAGTCTGCCAGAATGGCTGAAATCGGGTGCCGGACCCTGCCACAGTCTAGCCTGAGACTCGTGCGACCGCCGCTTCGATGCGCCGAAGGGCCTCCCGCAGGTTCTCCAGGGAGTTGGCGTAGGAGATCCGCAGGTAGCCGTCCCCAGCATCGCCGAAGGCGGTGCCGGAGAGGGTTGCCACACCTGCCTCGTGAAGCAGGTAGTGGGCGAACTCCCTGGAACCCATCCCCACTCCAGTCACGTTGGGGAAGGCATAGAAGGCCCCGGCCGGCCATCGGCAGGTGATCCCCTTAATGGCGTTCAGCCCCTCCACGACCACCCTCCGGCGCTCGGCGAACTCCGCCACCATCCTAGCCACATCGGCCTCGGCCTCGGAGCACACCAGGGCGGCCCTCTGGATGAAGGTCGGGGTGCAGGAAACGTTGTTGTTCACCAGCCGCACGAAGTCCATGACCAGGGAGTGCGGCACGATCCCAAAGCCCAGCCGCCAGCCGGTCATGGCATAGGTCTTGGAGTGCCCGTCCAGGATAATCGTCCGCTCGGCCATTCCGGGGAAGCTGGCGATGCTCACATGCTCCCCCTCGTAGAGGATCCGCCGGTACACCTCATCGGAGAGCACCCATAGGTCGTGCTTGACCGCCATGGCGGCGATCTCCTCCAGCTGCTCGGGCGGAACAACTCCACCAGTCGGGTTGTGAGGCGAGTTCAAGATCAGCAAGGTGGTCCGTGGGGTTATCTTCGACCGCAGCTCTTCCAGGTCGATGCTGAAATCCCTCTCCTCGCGCAGCTCCAGCGGCACCGCCCTGGCCCCCACGAAGTCTATCATCGACTTGTAGATGGGGAACCCCGGATCAGGGTAGATGACCTCGTCCCCCTCTTCCGCTAGGGCCAGAATGGTGAAGAACATGATCGGCTTGGCACCCGGCGTGACCACCACCTGGGAGGCATCGAAGGACACCCCGCGAACCCGGGACGCCTCGGCCGCGAGCAGCTCGCGCAGCTCCGGCAGCCCCTGTGAGGGACCATAGTGGGTGTAGCCCCGGTCCAGCGCCTCCTTGGCCGCGGCCACGATGGCGGCAGGTGTGTCGAAATCGGGCTCGCCTATCTCCAGGTGGATCACGCTCTTGCCCTGGGCCTCCAGGGCGCGCGCCTGCGCCAGCACATCGAACGCCGTCTCCATGCCCAAACGGGCCATCTTGCTCGCTTTCTTCATCGCCCCAACCCTCCTCCGTGCCCGCCATTCTAGCACCCGCGCCCCACCGCAGGCCAGCCTCCGCTGACCCGTGCGGCGGGACCGCGGAGACGCTCGTCGGACCGCGCGGCTACCAGCCGTAATCGCTTTCCGTCTTCAGCCAGTTGGAGGTAACGGCTACCAGGTCGAAGAGATCAACGGCGCCGTCGCCGTTGATGTCGGCAGGGGCGGCCTCCCACGTTGGCTCGACCGGGCGCCGCTTCCCGAAATGGCCCGCCAAGAGGTCCCGGTCGGCCTCGTCCACCACGCCCTTGGAGCCGGGATCGCTCGATAGCTCTCCCGACATCAGGATCAATGGCGCCATGGTGGCGGTCTTGCCCCGGTCCACCGAAACACCCTCGTGGACGGCCGCCAGGTAGCCCTCCCGTGAGACTCTCAGCTGGTATGTACCGGGCTCTACCTTCAAGGAGTAGGAGGGGGCACTGCAAGGGGTGGCCTGCGCCACCACCACGTCCCCCAGCCGGACGGTGATCTCAACCCCTGTGGCATCCTCCCGAGCCTGGAGCCATACCTTCCCGTCGATGTATCCAGGATCTAGGATGAACGGGGTGGCCGTCGGGACGCTGGCAGAGGTGGGGGAGGGATCCGCGGAAGGGGAGGGGGAAAGGCTCGGCGAGGGAGAGGGCGTGGCTGCTGCAGAGGGGCTCGGCGTGGGAGAAGGGATGGAGGTAGGGGAGGGGTCCACCAAGAAGCCATCGATGCTTACGCGGTGGGAGGTGGAGCCCATCCAGGCCGAGCTGGAGACCCTCAACAGGAGCGTGTGGTCGCCCGACGCAACCGGGTAGGCGATCGCCCGCTGCCAGCTCAGCGAGTCGGCGTGGAGGATGGCCTCGGGCTGGTACACGCCGTCGATGAGAACCTCGGCGATCCCCTCATCGGGGCCCACGGCGGAGATGAGCGCCACGCTGGAGCCGACGAACCTGAAGGTCAGGCTGGCCCCCACCACCTCCGAGCGGTGATCCGTCCCTCCCTCGGGTCCTTCGCCCGTCCAGACCGACCATCCAGCGCTGTAGCTTATCCTGGGGTCGTCGTCGCCGTAGCGGCCCGCCGGGGCGGGGCCCGGGGGTGCGGTAGGGATAGGTGTTGTGGTCTGACTGGGGATCGGAGCAGGTGTGGCGGTGGAGGCAGGCGAAGGGGTGCCGGTGGGGACAGGGGTCGGCGTGATGCTCGGGGTCGGCGAAGGCGTCTCCGTGGGGGCAGGGGTGGGAGTGGGAGACGGAGTGGACGTGGCCTCCACCCACTGGACCGATGCCATGTAGATCTCGGGCCTCCCACTTCGGGTGTCCGTCCAGACCACGCGCTCCCCATCCACCCTCGGGTCCGACCGGCCACCGGCTCCAGTGGCAACAGGGAATAGTTGCCCGCGAGAGATGCTGTACCCGTACAGGTCGTACAGCCCGCCCTCCTTCGGCTTCTGCCACACCACCGTGTCCCCTCGGAAGGCCGGCTTATCCAGGGCTCCCTGCCCCACCATGATGGGGAACCGTCCCACCGACTGGCTGTACCCGTAAAGATCCACCGCGTTGTCCACCACGTAGTCCAGCCACACCAGTGTCCAGCTGCCCACCTTCCCCGATACCTGAGGCTTGACCTGGTGAGAGCTCGGGTAGAGGGAGCCGCTGTTGAAGATCGGCTGGGTAGAGAGCGTGCCGCCCACCACCGAGAAGGAGAACAGACGAACGTGGGAAGGGGCGGACTCGCTCGCCCTCTGCTGGAAAGCGATCAGTCCATCCGCAAGGGATGGAGCCTCTTCGATGTAGCCGGAGTTGGCGCTGTCCACCGGGACGTCCTGGCCCGTGGCAAGGTCCCGTAGTCTCACCTTCCTGGCTCCGTTGGCCGTGGACAGGTAGGCCACGTAGCCCCCGTAGATGGCCGCCGTCGCGGACGGCGAGACGGAGCCCGCCACCGTGGAGATGGGGGGCACCTCCCCCGCATTGTGGCGCAGCAGCCGGCTTCCGCTCCAGTCTAGCCATATGGTGTTGGGCCCGTACACCCTGGGCATCCATTGGCTGGCGGATAGGCCCGAGGAGAGAAGGGTGGCAGAGTCCGAGCCGACATCCATGGAGTAGACCTGGTAGGGGCCCACAGCAACATTGCCGTTCCAGACCCCCTGGTCAAAGACGACCCGCTGCCCCTGGATATCTGGGCGACCGACGGGCATCCCGTTCGAGAGGAGGCGAGTCTCGACTAGAAGAGGTGAAGCCGACCGCGAGGGCGCCCGAGAGATGCTTCCCAGATCCATGGCCAGACCCCGTCCGGCAGGTGGTGCAAGAAGGAAGAGAGAAAGCAGCGCGACAGCCAGAGATCCGAGGACGCGGGGGGAAGATGGCTCCGCTCCCCTCAAGGCTCACCCCCTTCTCGGCCTTGGCAAGGCCGGTGCAGCGCTCTCGCCGAAAGCAGCCAACGCGCAGGGCCGGGCGGCCTCTGCAGGGAGAAATGAACCGTGTAGTTGAACATGCATCAGTCTACAGTGTCGCCCGATGCAGGTCAATAGTCTTTCCGGCCCGTTGTTACTGCTCAGCGATTATGACCGCTAATTGCTCAGGGAAAATGTCCGTTTGGAGTCGGGGGCGCCGCCCCCGAACCCCTGGAGTTTTCAAGGCATGGGGGATAGCTCTGGATATCCTTACAGAGGGTG
>Ga0315298_1002138_pt1 | contig 34385 bp, 27 predicted proteins | sample WHS_1_MG_FD_203077 | JGI IMG/M metagenome (GOLD analysis project Ga0315298, IMG submission 203077) | Extremophilic microbial mat communities from Washburn Hot Springs, YNP, Wyoming, USA - WHS_1_MG | ecosystem: Environmental > Aquatic > Thermal springs > Hot (42-90C) | place: USA: Wyoming...
ACCTGGCCAGAGCCTTCCGGGACAGGTCGGGCATCCGCCCCAGCCGCCCCACCCCCCTGATAAGCATTGTTTTCGTCTTCATGGCAACACATTATAGTGTCACCAATCTATCTGGACGAGCTCAGGCATAAGGTGCCGCTACGACCTTCGATAACTCGGCCTCTGCCTTGTTAGACGCCCAAGTATGTATCTTCCCGCTTGCACAATACTGTCATTCCTCCGAGCCCAAAGACGACGTTTTTCTTGACAATAATACTAACTAACAACTAGTATAGAGCCGCAAAATCACCTTTTCGGAGGTGTTAAACATAAAGTGAGGATCCAAAATGGACTCTTTAAACCTGGGGATACCAGTTATCATCCTCGTTATCATGGGCATTACCTACATAATCCTTGGTGGTCTCATCGGATTCTTCGTACGGCAGATACTCTCCACCAAGACTTTCAAAGCGGCAGAGATTGAAGCAAAGCGGCTCATTGACGAGGCAAATGTTAGATCCAAGCAAATTGAGCTGGAAGCTAGGGAAGAGGGGAACCGACTCAAAGCTGAAGCCGAAAATGAACTGAAGGAAAGACGTGTCGAGCTCCAGCGCCAGGAGCGGCGTCTGGCCCAGAAGGAAGAAACGCTCGAACGTAAGCTCGACTCCGCCGAACGCCGCGAACATAGTCTCGCCATCAAAGAGAAAGAGGCTGACGCCATAAGAGCCCAACTCGAGGAATTGCGCAACCGCCGCCTCCACGAACTCGAGCAGGTGTCCGGCATGTCAAGCGCCGAAGCCCGGCAGCTTCTACTTCAGCACATTGAAAGTGAAATCCGTGATGAAGCCTCCCGCCGGATCCGTGACTTCGAGGCCAAATTCAAGGAAGAGGTCGAGGCCAAAGCCAGAGACATCCTTGCTACCGCCATACAGCGCTATGCCAGTGATGTAACTGCCGAAACCACAGTCTCTGTCGTTTCTTTGCCCAACGACGACATGAAGGGCCGGCTCATCGGCCGAGAGGGCCGCAACATCCGCGCCCTCGAACAGGCAACCGGGGTCGACCTCATCATAGATGACACCCCGGGTACCGTGACTATCTCCAGCTTTGACCCAGTACGCCGTGAGATTGCCCGGGTCGCCCTGAACAAACTCATCCTCGATGGCCGCATCCACCCGGCCAGGGTGGAAGAGGTAGTGGAAAAAGCCCGGAATGAAGTTGAGGCCACCATAAAAGCTGAGGGTGAGCAGGCCATGTACAAAGCTGGTGTTCAAGGGCTTCACCCTGAGCTGGTCAAATTGGTAGGCAGACTTAAGTTCCGCACCAGCTATGGACAGAACATGCTTAACCACAGCCTCGAGGTAGCAGCTCTATCCGGCATGCTAGCCGCCGAGATCAATGCCAACGTCGCCATGGCCAAGAAAGCAGGGCTACTGCATGACATTGGCAAGGCTCTCAGCCAGGAAGTTGAAGGGCCGCACGCTCTCGTGGGCGCTGAAGTCATCAAACAGTGGGAAAAATCGCCGGAAATTGCCCAGGCAGTAGCAGAGCACCATAACGAGGCTCCTACCACCAGCACTCTAGGGTTCATCATCGCTACTGCCGACGCTATCAGCGGCTCGAGGCTCGGTGCCAGGCATGAGTCAGTAGAGCAGTATCTAAAACGCATTGAAGACCTGGAACAGGTAGCCACCAGCTTCCCTGGTGTGGAAAAGGCCTATGCCATCCAAGCCGGCCGAGAAGTTAGAATCCTCGTCAAACCTGATTCCATCGACGACCTAGGAGTAATGAGGCTGGCAAGGGACATTGTCAAAAAGATTGAAGAGAACCTGGCATATCCCGGACAAATCAAAGTTACGGTGGTGCGCGAAACGAGGGCGGTGGACTACGCAAAGTAGCTAGCTAAGGAAGGCCCTCTTGCGGACCCTGATTATAGGTGATGTTGTCGGCAAGCCCGGCAGGAAAGCCGTCCAGCAACTCCTGCCAAGCTTGCGCGTCGATTACTTGCTTGACTTCGTTGTTTGTAACGGCGAAAACGCCGCTCACGGAGCCGGCATTACCCCGGAAACGGCTCAGGAACTTATCTCCGCCGGGGTTGATGTCATCACTACCGGCAACCACGTCTGGGCACAGAAGGAAATCATCCCCCATCTCAACGGCCCTCTGCCTATCCTTCGCCCGTTGAACTATCCGCCTGGGGCACCCGGACGTGGTTTTATCATTACTGAAAAAGCTATCGTCATCAACTTGATGGGCCGAACCTTTATCGGTAACTACGATTGTCCCTTCCGCGGAATTGACCAGCTCCTGCCCCAGCTTACCGAAAGACATCTGCCGATCATCGTCGATTTCCACGCCGAAGCCACTTCCGAAAAAATCGCCATGGGTCGGTATCTCGATGGGCGTGTCAGCGCTGTACTCGGCACTCACACTCACGTTGCTACCACGGACCTGACAATCCTTCCCATGGGAACAGCGTACATGACGGATATAGGCATGGTCGGGCCTATCGACTCAATAATAGGCAACGACGTCGAGTCGGTTATTAACGGTTTCCTCACCCGTCTGCCCCACCGCATAACGGTAGCCAAAGGCAGGACGGGCTTAAGCGCGGTACTCGTGGAAATTGACGAAACGACGCTGAAATCAACCCGGGTTGAGCGGGTCTACCGCGAGGTCGACTGAGTCCGCGTGAAAACCGATTTGCACACTCACACCACCGCCTCTGATGGCAAGCTTACACCAGAACAGCTTGTGGATTCTGCAGCGCGGTTGGGTATCAACGTTCTGGGCATCACTGACCACGATACTGTTGCCGGGATACCATTGGCTCTTGAGGCCGCAAAAAGACATCCTTCCGTCATTGTAGTACCCGGCGTGGAAATCAACTGCGATGTTACCGATGGCGAACTCCATATCCTCGGGTACTTCATCGACGCTCACAGCGCCCAGCTAGATGCCGAACTCGAGCGCCTGCGAAACTCCCGCCGTGAACGCGGGTCCAGGATGGTGGCGAAATTACAGGCGCTGGGTATGGATATTAAATGGGAGCGCGTTCAAGAAATCGCCGGCTCCGGCTCAGTCGGACGGCCCCACGTAGCGCAGGCGCTCCTCGAAGCCGGTCACGTGTCCTCACTCAGGGACGCCTTCGACCGTTACATCGGCCGCAATGGGCCAGCTTATGTCGAGCGTGAGAAAATTACTCCCATTGACGCTGTGAGGCTTATCGTCAAAGCTGGCGGTCTGCCGGTACTTGCTCATCCCGCCGATGTTCCCGACCTCGACAATTTCATCAGGCAACTTAAGACGGCCGGACTGGTGGGACTGGAAGTCTACTACGATGGTTATGGGACAGACGTAATCTGCGATCTGCTTGGCACAGCTTCCCGGCACAAACTGCTCGTAACCGGAGGGAGCGACTTTCACGGCATTGGTGGCGAAGCAGGTGGTGAACTCGGACAACCCAACGTCCCCGAAAGTTGTGCCAGAGGACTTTTCGCCCTTGCCGGCAAGACTCTGGACTGACTCCCAATAAATAACGCCGATACCCGTTCAAACCAGTCCTCCCCGTAGTATACTAGCAAGCATCGGAGGTTTCGTATGGACGACCTGAGGATGTTCATCGAGAAGGCCCGAAGCCGTGGCGAGGTGCAGGTAGTTGAGGGAGCACACTGGGACCTTGAAATGGGCCAAATTGGCGAGATACAGGAGTCGATGCCATCCCGCCCCCTCCTGCTGTTTGATAAAATCCCGGGCTATCCCCCCGGTTATCGTGTCGCTCTTAACGTCTTCGCCTCGCCCTACCGGACAGCCACAGCACTCGGACTACCTCCTGACCTGAGCGGGGTTGAATTGGTCAAAGCTTTCAAGAGCAAAATTGCTGGAAGTATCAAGCGTATCCCACCCGTATTAGTAGAGTCCGGACCCGTCAGGGAGAATATCCTCAAAGGTGCTGATGTCGACCTGTTCAAATTCCCTGTGCCCAGGTGGCATGCGCTCGACGGCGGGCGCTATATAGGGACTGGCGCCGTATGCATAATGCGTGACCCGGAGGATGGCTGGGTAAACGTCTCGGTGTATCGGGTCCAGGCGCACAGCAAAGATAAGGCCACCATCATGATAATGACCGGCCACCACGGCCGGGAAATTCAGAAGAGGTATTGGTCAAAAGGGGAACCATGCCCCGTTGCCGTGGCTGTTAGTCCCGAGCCAATCATCTGGGCCGCCGCCGCCTGGGAAGGCAAGCAATGGGGAGTCTCTGAGTACGACCTCGCCGGCGGCCTTGCCGGAGAGCCGGCAAAAGTCACCAGAGGGGTCTATACCGACTTACCGGTACCCGCCTCGGCAGAAATTCTACTTGAAGGCGAGATATTACCTCCAGAGGTTGAAACCATCACTGAAGGGCCATTCGGCGAGTGGGCCGGCTACTACGCTGGAGGTGTGACACCGCTACCGGTTTTCCGGGTAAAAGCCATCACTCACCGGACCAAGCCCATCCTTCAGGGCAACCCGCCGTCAATTCTTCCGAGCGTCTGGACACTCGGAAGACATCTGCAGAAAGCCGCTTCGCTATGGGACGAGCTTGATAGAGAAGTCGGCAATATCACGGGAGTCTGGGTAGTTGAAGAGGCCAGCATTCATGGCATGGTAGTCATAGCCATCAAACAAAGCTACAGCGGACATGCTAAACACGCTGGCCTCATCGCCGCCGGTTCGAGTGCGACACGCATCGGATGCCGCTATATCATCCTGGTAGACGATGACATCGACCCGGCCAATATATCGGAGGTCATCTGGGCCGTCAGCACCAGGACTGACCCGGCCACATCAATCGACATCATCAGGGGTTGCTACGGCTCGGCGGCCAATCCTGCCATCCCCCTTCATTACAAAGAAATCGGGCAGTTTGAAGAGTCACGGGCAATCATCAACGCCTGCCGTCCCTATCACCTTATCAACAAATACCCGCCGTCGATCAGGTCAGACGCAGCGGCTCTAAGTAAGGTGCGTGAGAAGTGGGCACATCTCTTTCGTTAAATGGGCCGGTCCGACCCTACAGTGCCGACTTGAGGACGATTATCTCGGTTGTCTGAGGCAGGCGCTCCCGTACCAGTTCGACCTCACTCACCTCCAGCTTCCTTACTCCACTCCTGCCACGAATGAAGTCATCAATGGGAGCTATCGGCATACCGACTTTGGCCGTCCGGTAATGCATCGGCAGGATGACCCTGGCCTTCACCTGCTGGCAAAGTTCCCAGGCTGCACCCGGCCCGATGGTATAGTAGCCGCCAACCGGCACCATGGCTACGTCAATTGCGCCGACCTGCTCCAACTGCTGGGTGGATAGCTCATGCCCCAGATCTCCAAAATGAGCAAGCTTAATTCCGTCAAGAACAAAAACGAACACGGTATTACGCCCCCGCTGGCGTCCGAGCTCTCCATCATGGAACGTTTCGACGGCTGAGAACCGGATGCCATGCACCGTTCCTGATTGTCTGAGCACTTCCGGTTTCCCACCAACAGCCCCAACATTTCCATGGTCAAAATGACCGTGACTCACTGTCACAATGTCCGCTGTCTCTCTAATGGGAGCATAACGAAGCTCACCACCCGGAGTATACGGGTCGGTCATTACCCTTAATCCGTCAGACGAGGTGATAAGAAAGCACGAGTGCCCAAGCCACCTGATTTTCATCTTTCCGCTCCTTTCCCGGCACTATGAATATCCGCCTCGTAACCCCTCAAACTTCGCCCGCCACCGATTGCGCCAGACTCACAAGGACGCGCACACCGACACCCGTGGCACCCTTCACCAGATAGCCGCGCTCCTTATCCGTCTGGGCTGTGCCCGCGATATCAATATGCGCCCACGGCGTTTTACCAGCAAACTCGGCCAGAAACTTGGCGGCGGTAATGGCACCACCCCACCTCCCACCGGAATTCTTGATATCCGCGACCGTACTTTTGATTTGTTCGCCATAGTCATCAAACATAGGCATCGGCCAGAGGCATTCGCCTGAAGCTTCGCCTGCCTCTTTGACCCTTTTTTGCCATGACTCATCGTTACTGAAAAGTCCGCTGCAGAAATCGCCCAGAGCTACATGGCAAGCCCCGGTCAATGTGGCCAGGTCGACCAGCGGCGATAGCCCCTCCTTTACAGCGTAGCAAAGTGCGTCTGCCAGTATCAAGCGGCCTTCAGCATCGGTGTTGACTACTTCTATCGTCCTGCCATTCATTGCTTTGACCACATCCCCTGGCCTCTGTGCCCGGCCGCCCGGCATGTTCTCCGTTGCCGGCACTATGGCCGTTACATTTACCTTCAACTTCAACCGTGATACTGCAGCTAAAGCACTCATCACCGCAGCACCGCCGGACATATCGCCCTTCATCAATTCCATCCCCTCTGATGGCTTAAGCGAAATGCCCCCAGAGTCAAAGGTGATTGCCTTGCCAAGCCACCCCATCACACGTGACGAACCCGGGGCACCTCTGTAACTCAAGACAATAAACCTAGGCGGCTGACTGCTCCCCTGGGCAACACCGAGCAACGCCCCCATGCCCAGAGCCACCATCTGCTCGCGCTCCAATACCGTGCACTCCAGTCCATGTTGCCTCGCCAGCATCCTGGCAATTTCAGCCATATCTGACGGCGTCATACGGTTAGCCGGTTCATTCACCATATCGCGGGCCGCATTTACAGCCTCGCCGACAACTTCTCCTAGGCGTAGACCCCTCTCCACATCTACAGCCTTCGCCGTGTCCGCTTCGACCACCAGCAATTCATCAACAGTCCTGTCGTCCGGCTGTTTAGACAGATACTTTTGAAAAGCGTACAGGCCCATAATAATACCTTCAACAGTCGCCTGTGCCGCTGATTCATGGGAAATACCATTCGTTCCTGCTCCAAACGCTTCCACGGCCGCTCTCCGTGCTTTCACACGGCGCAGGAACCGTCCTGCCTCACCGGCAATCCGTCTTAACTTCTCGACAGTTAGTTCCTCCGGCTTACCGAGACCGATAGTCACAACTTTGGATACAGCAAGCTTCCCGAGAGTATGTACAAGGACAAAGTCGCCTTGCTTGCCGCTGACTTCACCAGACTTGAACATCTGGGAGATAACTCCACCCATTGCTCTGTCCACAGCCAGCGCTCCCCCGGTAAGTTCGACGGCTCCTTCCAATACCCCTATGGCAACAGTATCAACCGGAGCTCCAGGAATCTCCCCCGCAAATAGCTTAACCTGCAACTCATTCCTCCACGGACAAGCGTTATTTGGCCGTTACGGCCGACCTCATCACTTCAATGACTCGTATGTTCTTTGCAATAGTGCCGCATCATCCTCAAGGTTCGGACTTTCGCAAACTACCAGACCATTAACACCGACTTCCTTGAACGCCCGCATTAATTCAACGTAGTTCAGATCAGATTTCGGGTCCTGCAGATTGAGATGCCTGATTTCACCGTGCCTGCCGTACTCAATCCCGGACACGTGAAAATGCATGTTGTCCAGCGCCTCTTTCCCGAGAGCACGTTCCACCTGCCTCAAGACAGCAACAAACTCCTTGTAGGTGTTGAATTTGCCGGTGCGAGCGTGCCAGTGGGCAAAATCGATACACGGTAGAACACCTTCGATTTCGGCGGCAAGCTCGACCAATTCCTCCACAGTTCCAAACTGCGACGGCTTGCCCGTTACCTCCGGTCTCAAGACAACATCGTTTCCTTCAGACTTAAGGACGGCGGCCAAGTCCTTAAGCTCGCACTTAACAGTCCGGAAAACCTTCTCCGGCGGGTCATTGAACATGAAGGCGGCATGGAACACAGCACTGCGGCCGCCAAACCACCTCGTTACCCGCGCCGTCTGCAGAATCCGCTGGCGGCTGGCCTCGACCTTCTCCGGTTCTCTGGCATTCAAATTGATGTAATACGGGCCGTGAGCGCTCAGCGCAATCTCGTTAGTTGCCGCTGCCATTCGTACCTCCTCGGCGCTTACCGGGCCCATTCTGACCCCCTGAACGAATTCGACCTCCATACAGCTAAGCCCGAGCTCCGCCACGCGGGCTATACCGGATGTCGTCGTATCCTGTGGCGAACTAACCGGAATGCCTCCAGGTCCGAAAAGAAGATTTCTTATCATAGTTGGCATTATATCCCTCACGGAACCTGACCGCTAGCCATAGGTGTTTACCCGGTCAACGGCTAAATAAAAAAGAAGGGGCGTCGAGGCCCCTTCTTTGCTATACAACAATTGACTGCTCAGGCTGACGCAGGAGGCGAAGCCCGCCTTATCCTGCGGGACAGGAGTACAAAAGCCAGAGTAAGCACTATTATGCCGACACCAATAGTCGCCGAGATAAAGGCCCACCATGGCATGGCCAGGAGAAAACCGCCAACGACAAGCAACGGCCGCGCCCACACCGGCAGTTCGCCAATCTTCAGCATGTAGCCTTCAAGCCCCGACGTTAAGACCCATATTCCCACCAGGACCTGCGGTAATAGCCAAATCAGGTCCAGTACAGGCCCTCTGAAAAGAAGAGCCGGGCTGTAAACAAAGAAGAACGGTACAAAGATGAGCACTATTCCAAGCCGCATGGCCATGAAGGCCGTCTTCATGGGCGGCGCCCCGGCGAGCGACGCTCCAACGAAAGCCATCAGTGCCACCGGCGGCGATATTGCGGAAATGAGAGTGCAGTACACCAGAAAAAGATGAACAGCGATGATGTCAAGACCGGCGTTGTTAACAACGGCTGGCGCCATTGTCACGCCGAGGAAGATGTATGGGATAAGGGCCAGCCCGACCATGCCCATAAGGTAGCAAGCTATAAAGGTTACGACTAGGATGAGAAATGAGTTTGCCTCACCCAGCAGCACAATGCGGGAGATCAGCGAACCTATGGTCCCCGTCGTGTTAAGCCCCAAAATAATTAGACCGACCGGCAGGAGAATAGCGACCATCCAGGCCATCAATCCGCCTGATTGGCCAATCATGTCCACGGCTTTCTTCCTGGTCATACGGTGCTCGGCTGAGAAAGCCGTAAGCAGGAATCGGCCCGTATTAGACCCGAAGAATGAGGCTCCCTTTCCTTTATCCCGCAACCACCACAGCAGACCGGCGACGGCAGAATAGACTATCAGGATAAACGCGGCGTAGATCGGCCCCTGGGCCGTCCATTGCTTGGCTACCAGCGCCCATACCAGGAAACCCAAGGCAAAGATAATAATCCATCCCGTGTTAAGAGTAGCCTTTATGTCAGGTAAGTCCTCTTTCCTCATACCGGATAGACCGGCCCTGGCCGCATAGCAGTCGACCTGGATGAGAAGGCCGAAGTAGTACAGCAACGCCGGAATCGCCGCGGCTATCACTATGATGGAGTAATCAATACCGGTCAGAATGGCCATCACAAAGGCAATTGTGCCCATAACCGGAGGTGTGACTGCCGACCCGGTAGAGGCACAGGCTTCGATTGCTCCGGCGTAGTGGGGAGGATACCCCAGTTTTTTCATCGCGGGGATGGTAACACTGCCGGTGAATGCTAGATTGGCAACGCCACTGCCGGTCAAGCTACCAAACAGGGCGCTGGCGACAACGGCGACCTTAGCCGGACCGCCACGGAATCTACCCATAAGCGCCATGGCAATGTCAAGGAAGAACTTGCCCGTGCCGCTGGCCGCCATAATGCCGGAGAAAAACAGATAACCAATGACAAGGTCACCGTTTACCTGCGCTGGCAGGCCGATGATGCCGTTGGTACTGTAGGCAAATTGTCCGATCAGTTTGGGAAAGGTGAGTCCCACCCCGTAGAGCGGACCCGGCAGATAGCTCGCCAGCAGCGGATAAGCACCGAAGAAAAGACAGATACCGGTAAACACCCACCCGCCCACCCGGCGTCCTGCCTCTATAGATAAAATCAGCATGATGACGCCAAGCGCCAGGACTACCGCATCTGGCGGTTTTTGCCAGGCCCCTCGACCAATTGCGTCGGATTCAAGAAAAAAGTAGAAGGCGATGCCAGAGCCAACCAACCCCAGAACGATGTCATACCATGGAAGCCGTTTCCTGTCTTTCTTGCGCGCGGCGCTTCCGATGAAAATAGGCAGCATAAAGACAACATATAAGAGGTAATAATACTGGATTGATTCTATAGCCCAATTACCAAAGGTAACACTGAAGTTATATATGATAAAAAGACCGATGGCCGCGATAGTTAGAAAAATAAAAATTGCCTTCCACACGGGTGGCAGGGCATTGAAACGGCTGAGACCACCGCCTTCTCCTTCTTTCTTCTGGGGAGCAGCGGTAGCACCTCCCGTGACGGATGGCGGTTTCTGTACCGACATACATAACTCCCTTTCTTATTACTACACACATGGCGATACAGGAAGCTGCCCGTACCGCCATGTAATTTACCTCGTAGTTAAATCAGCGCATTATAACCCCGAAAAGACTCTAACAGGCTGAAGATTGTTATCAGTCTTGTATTTAGCCCAGAAGTCAAGCCAGGCCTTTTCGCCGGGGTCCACTTTAATGCCTGCAGCCTCAGCCTTTTTTATGGCGTCTGCGTAGCCGTTAACGTACTTGGTAAGAAAATCGATGTTGACCTGCTGGCGGGCATCGTTGGCCGCTGTCCACTTGCCCTTCTCTTTTAGATACTGGATAGTGCCGGGGTGGACGGGGACAGGCATGGTCGCCGCCGCTGTTACCATGTTGTCAAGTGTCATGTACTTGCAGTCGACGTAAGTATCTTTGTACTTGTCGTAGTTGGTATCGAGCCATTTAGCCAGGTTGTACACGAGTGCGGCGTCAGTCTGCTCGCGGGTGACGATGACACCAAGACTGCCGGTGCTCGGTATACCCTTCCAGGCCGCCGGCTGGTCTCCGACGACGGGCATGAAATTGGCTACGGGCCAAACGCTCAAGAAACGCTTGGCACCCTCTGGGTCTTTGGCCGGGTCGAGTGGTATGAGGGTGCAGTCATCGGCATATGGCAAAACGGTAGCCGAAGATGTGCCAACCACGAAGGCAATGTCAGCCTTACGATCCTTGACTAACTGTAGACTCGCGGCATAGCTGGATGAGTTCATAAATAAGGCATCACTACGCTTAACATTGGCCCAAGCCAGTATCGCAGGAAGCTGGGTAGTCGGTAAAGCACCACTACCGGCAAAATCAGCCATCCTTACGCCGGGTTTGATATCGTAAACCGTCTTGATAGCTGAGTCCTTTCGGACCATGTAACCGGAGTTGGAGATATTGTAGGGCCAGATTATTCGGACCTGCCACGGGCCACCAGTCTTTGTGGCCTGAGTTGTCTGGGCTTCAATGAACCCTGCAAAATCCGATGGTGCAGCGGCCGTCATAAGACCTTCGCCGTCCTTTACGGCCTGATAACGAAGGGCCGAAACACCTTGAGGCACCACGCTTACAGTAATGCCAAGTTCTTTTTGCATTATTGCAGTAAATGCAATCCATTGGGCAGTGGAGGTTGAGGAGATTACCGTGATATTCTTGGGCCAGGTGAAGGAAGCCGGAGTCGGAGATGGTGTTGCTGCAGGTGAAGGAGACGGAACAGGCGTCGGCGCTGGGGTTGCTGCTGGAGTTGGTGACGCTATTGGTGCCGTGGTTGGTTTTGGTGCCGGCGTCGGTGCCGGGGCCGGGGCCGGACAGCCAGCCAGTGCAACAACAGACGCGAGCGTGATTGCAACGATTGCAATCACAAACCTGGTAGTGCCTTTCATTTAACCCTCCTCTTTGATTATTTTCTTTCTTGAGTTATACCTGCCACACGATTCTAGTGAAATGGAGGCCCAGGCGCAACACGACTTATCGCGCTACACCGCCTTGTGACCGGGAAGTGCATTCTACGCGCGAACCAACTACCAGTCATACAGATTGTTTCGAAAATGCAGTGGTACACCACATGTTAAAACTGAGGCTCATTGCCGTCACCTGGCGATAATGATATAAATAATCAAGCAAATTATCAATACTCTACCAAAGATTTTAGTAACGCTTGACAACCTGCCTTAACAGTGTTATTATCACATTCGATAATCGAATTCGATTCGATTATACCACAAAGCACGCGACCCTGTCACTGCCTCACTGAATTAGAGGGGAGATAGTTACCAATATGGCCGATTACGATGTCGTCATGATTGGCGCCGGCAATAACGGGCTGATGGTGGCCGCCTATCTGGCCAAGGCCGGTCTGAATATCTGTGTGCTCGAAGCGCGCGATTTCCTCGGCGGCGGCGTCGTCACCCAGGAGGTTACCGCACCCGGCTTCAAGCACGATATTGGCGCCACTGCCGCCGGCTGGCTTGATATGAATCCCATTATCCGAAACGACGAGCTCGGCATGGTCAAGCGCTCCGGCATCAGGTTCCTGCCGCCGCCTGATATACAGGAGGTCCAGATATACCCTGACGACAAAGCCATCATCTTTTACCGCGATATCGATAAGACCTGCGCTTCAATCGAAAAGATTTCACCAAAAGACGCAGACGCCTTTCGCCGCCTCTATACCATGGCCGCACCCCTGCTCGAGCCCGTCTTACGCGGTTCCAATATGCCGCCACCTCCCTTTGGGAACTATCTGACTATGATGAGCGGCAGCCCCACCGGTCTCGAGCTGATGCGTACAACCCTGATGAACGGAGTCGATTTCATATCCGAATGGTTCTCCAACGACTATGTCAAGATTGCCCTGACCCGCTGGTCGGCTACCACCAGAATTAGTCCCTACGAAAGCGGCACCGCCGGCACCGTGCTCTTTATGGTCCCCTTTACCATGAAGTACGGTATGAAACCCGTTGAAGGCGGCGCCGGGAGGTTCACCGAAGCTCTGGCTGACGCCATAAAAGCCTTCGGCGGAACCATTCGCACCAATGCGCCGGTCAAGCAGATTATCGTCGATAACAACCAGGCCAGGGGTGTTATTCTTTCTGATGGTGAAAAGATTGGCGCCAGGAAATGCGTGGTTGCTGGCATTAACGTCAAGACCCTCTTCCCCGACATGGTTCCGGGTGCTCAGTTGCCCGAGGGCTTCGTTCGATGGGTGCAGCGACTTAAACCCCAGCGTGTTCAGTACTACACCATCCACATGGCTCTACACCAGGCCCCTGTTTACAAAGTCGGCGGTGATGTCAACCGGGGCTACCAGGTGCATATCGCCGCCACCACCAACTACGAAGATTACCTTGACGGTCTTACCAGCATGTACCGCGGTAATCCCCGCACCGGCTCACCTGGAATACTGTGCTCCACACTTTTCGACCCCACCCGTGCTCCCGCCGGCAAACACACCCTCTGGGTAAACAACCAGGAGCCCTTCTACCTCAAAGGCGGCCCGCAACGCTGGGATGAAATTAAAGACCATGTTACTGAAGGTATAATTAAGACCATCCGCGAACGGACTACCAATATGGGACCGGAAAACATCATCGCTCAAAAGACCTACACGCCGCTCGATTTCGCCCGATGGAACCCCGCGTGGATTGAGGGCGACCCGTCCCACATCGGCGGCTATCTGCACCAGTACATGTCCAACCGGCCCGTGCCCGGCTGGGGGGGCTATAAGATGCCGATCGAGCGGCTCTATATGTGCGGCCCATCAACACATCCCGGGACCGGCCTCAACGCCGGCGCCCGCGCCCCGGCCAACATAATTCTAAAGGACCTCGGAATCGCGTTCGACAAGGTGATATAGTTGGTTCCTCATCCCTGAAGAGGGAAGGGGAAAGGGAGAACCAAGATGAAACTATTCGACAAATACGGCACCACCATGGTTGAAGTCTACGGAATTGAGCGCCGCAATGAGGATCTCGTCTTACAGGCCAACCTGATGGAGACTATGCCGGCTGATGTCTACCTGAAACCTGCCGAAGCATGGGGCATGGTGGGGATGATATTCAAATGGCAAATCATTTCTTACCTCCCCGCCTTCATTTTCAAGGCCTGGAAGAACCGCCAGAAAGCCAGCAAGCCGTCAAAACCGGGCGAGGGCCTTGGAATCTAACGCTTCAACAAGAAATAAGAGGTGCGTTATGGCCGATTATGATGTAGTAGTGGCTGGCGCCGGCAACAACGGTCTTATCGTGGCTGCATATCTGGCCAAAGCAGGACTCAAGACGTGCGTTCTGGAGGCACGCGATTTTATTGGAGGCGGCGTCGTGACCCGCGAGGCTACACTCCCCGGATTCAAGCACGACCTCGGGGCCACAGTAGCCATGTGGATCGACCTGAACCCGATTGTCCAGAACGACGAACTTGGTCTGGTCAAAAACTACGGGCTAAAGTTTCTTCCGCCGCCGGAGGTACAGGAGGTCATCCTTTTTCCCGATAACCGCTCCATCATTATTTATCACGACCTGGACAAGACCTGCGCCTCAATCGCTAAAATCAACCAGAAGGACGCCGACGCCTTCAAGCGCTTCGTCGAGTGGGCTACCCCTCTTTTCAAACCGGTACTGCGCGGTTCCAACATGCCACCGCCCCCCTTCGGCAACTTCCTGACAATGCTCACCGGTTCGGCCAAGGGTCTGGAACTGATGCGTACCACCCTTTTAAATGCGGTAGACCTGTGCAACGAATGGTTCACCAGCGACGAGATGAAGATTGCCATGACCCGATGGGCCGCCCAGGCACGCATCAGCCCCTACGAGAGCGGTACCGCTGAAGGCATCATGTTCATGGCCCCGTTCTCCACCCTGTATGGGGCCAAGCCGATTGAGGGCGGCGCCGGCCGCTTTACCGAGTGCCTCGGCAAAGCTATTGAGGGGTTCGGCGGTACTATCCGAACAAATGCCCCGGTCCAAAAAGTCATAATAAAAGACGGCAAAGCCGAAGGTGTCATATTAGAAAGCGGTGAGCAGGTCAAAGCCAGGAAAGCTGTAGTTCTCAGCCTGAATATCAAACAAATATTCCCCAAGATGGTCGAGGGCGCACAACTGCCGCCCAACTTCATCCAGCAGGTTCAAAGACTCCGTCCCCAACGGACCCAGTACCTCACTCTGCACCTTGCCGTCAACCAGGCCCCGGACTACAAGATCGATGGCGATGTTAACCGCGGATTCCAGGTACAACCTTTCCCAACGACAAACTACGAGGAATATCTCGATGGCCTGACCAAAATGTACCGCGGCAATCCTAAGACCGATTCACCGGGCATTGTCTGTACAACGCTTTTTGACCCGAGCCGCGCCCCGGCCGGTAAGCATACCCTGTGGATAATGCACCAGGAGCCTTTCTACCTGAAGGAAGGCCCGGCCCACTGGGACAACATCAAGCAGCAGGTTCGGGATGGCATCCTTGCAACCATTCAGAAACACGTTACCAACCTTGACCAGTCAAATATCCTTGGCGAGACAATGCTTACACCCCTTGATTACGCGCGGTGGAACCCGGCGTGGATTGAGGGTGATCCCAGCCATATCGGAGGCTACTTGACCCAGTACATGTCGAACCGGCCCCTTCCGGGATGGAGTGGCTACAAAATGCCCATCGAACGGCTTTACCTGTGCGGACCGAGCACTCATCCCGGTACCGGTATCAACGCTGGCGCCCGCGCTCCGGCCAATGTTATTATGAAGGACCTCGGTATTGAGTTTGACAAGGTAATTTAGAGTCCGTTCGGGTATTTCTCCAAAGAAGAGATTATTGCCTATCTCAAGGAGACACTCCCTCGACCTCGATAGAGCGGCCCACAGAGACAGACATAAAGGAGGTAGTAAATGCCGTTTGGAGAAAAAGCCAAAGCCGGTTATCCCGTTGTACCGCTCAGGAGTGAGAAAATCAATGTCGTCATTCTGCAGTCGCGCATCCGCCATGTCGACGTCGCCAATCCCGAGAAGACTATCAGGGAAAACCTCGACCATATGATATGGATGATTGACCGGGCGCGCGGTCAGAAAGACCTGGTCGTTTTTCACGAATTCCCCATCAACGGCTTAACCGGGGCGATGACACGGCCGGAACAGTTGAAGACCGCAATCGACATTCCCGGGCCGGAAACCGAAATACTCGGAAAGAAGGCCAAGCAATATAACTGCTACATACAGTTCGGTTGCTACGGTAAACTGCCTGATTGGCCCAACCACTTCTTCAATATGGGCGTCATCATCGGCCCCACCGGCGAGGTTATCCATAAAAAATGGAAGCTCCGCAACATGGCCGGGATGGGCTTCTCCACCACGGTTTACGACGTTCTCGATGAATACGTCAAGCGCTACGGATGGGACGAGGTCTTCCCCGTTGCCCGCACCGATATCGGCAACATTGCCATTATGCCATGCGTTTACGAGCCGGAAATCGCTCGAGTCTTCGCCGTCAAGGGGGCGGAGATACTCATTCGCTACATGACCGCCGGCAACGGCTTCTGGCCGTATCCTATCTCCTTCCCCAAAGGCGCCGCCATCAACAGCTTCCGTGTTGACTTCCAAGCCACCTGCCTGCAGAACCAGATGTGGGGTATTTTCGTCAACAACGCCCTCTCCCCCGAAGTCGGTATCGATGACGTCGGTGCCGGTGGCTCCAGCATCTACAACCCGGACGGACAGTGCGTCGTGGAGGCCCTGTCACCGCACGAGACAGCGGTCTGGGCTACCATACCGATGGCCCAGTTCCGGGCCGAACGCGACCTACCCAAGTTCCCCAAGGAACTTTTCACTAACTTCTACGAGACTTACGTCTCCAAATACCCACCCAACTCCTTCCTGAAGACGCTGCCTGGTAGCTTTGCGGAGTCCGGTGAACACTACCGCAAGATTCAGCGCTGGTAAACTCTAAGGGAACAGCCAAACAGCAAAGAGAGGGTGCTCAAGCGCCCTTTCTTTGCTCCTGACCGGTCACGGATGAGGAGGTTTACTTCTTTACCCGGAAATAGTCCTCAATGGCCTCGACCAGCGCCCGGAAGGTGTATTCTTTCTGCACTATGTCCAGTCGAAGGCCGCAAGCCCGCGCCGTATCGAGAATCAATTTTCCCATGTAGGCCATGGCAACCCGGTCGAGTACGGCACGGTCTGGCCCGAGAAATGCCAGCAGGCTATAGATTTCTGCCGAACTGGTCACTACGACAGCATCAACCGCCCCTGAAACTAAGAGCTCCCTCTCGACATGGGCATTTTCCACGGAAGCTACGGTCTTATAAGCAGGCACACGGTGTGGACTCAGTCCGATTGCGGTCAGTTCCTGTATGAAAAGTGGTATTACGGACGGCTCCGGCACCCCGACCACCTCGGGTACGGGAACCAGCACCTTCCCCGACCATGCCCCTCGCCGATTAAATTCAGCCGCCATGCCCACGGTACTGCTCTCAGGCGGCACCAGATCCACGCGGAAACCATGCATCTCCAAGAGTCTGGCGTCCCATCGAAAGGCCGCCAGCCTGGTGTTGCGGAACTTACTGGTCGTTAGCCCGGCCGCGGTGGACCGGTCAATGAAAGCCTCGATGCCATTCTCACTGGTAAAGGCTATCCAGGCGTAGCTATCCGCCTCGGAAATGGCCCTGTCCAGCTCACTGTAATCGTCAAGTGGCCAGATTTCGTTGGTGGGCATCCACACCGGGCGCGCGCCTCGCGAAACCAGCATCTCTGCCAGAGGCGCCGCGTAGTTGCGCGGCGTGGTCAGGAGAATCCGTTTACCCAGCAGGGGAAAAGTGCCACGGTCCACTAACTCTTGCAGAGAAGTCACCCCGCTTTACCCTCAATAGCCATGCCTATAACCCCTACCAGCGAGCGTCTTTAATGTACAGCTGTGCCGATTCAGCGTTGCTGTTCGGCAGCATCTTCAGGTATGAGTTCGGCGGATACTTTGAGACATACTCCTGGTAGAAGTGCTTGAAGAGGTCTCCGGGTATGACCGGGATCGAATGTCCTCTGCGGTACGACGCGATTGGTATCGTCGCTTCGAGTATCGTCTGCAGGCCTGAATTCGCCTCAGCCATCATACGACCATCGTAATCGAAAATAGCTGACCGTCCGGCGCCATAGTCCTGAATCAGGTCATCCATGTTGACGGCATTATTAACAAAACACCCGTAAACACTGTTTTGCATGCATGAAGCGGCAAAGTCAATCCGGTAAGTGTTGCCCAATCCGCCGCGGTAAGAAATCGGCCTGGTCCCCCAATGCCCGGCGCCAAGCGTCATGTACCGTATCAGTATCTCGGCGCCCTTCATGGCAAAAATACGCGCAACTTCTGGTTCCATTATCTCTGGCATAATGGCCAGATTACCGATATCGGTCCGCGCCACCGGAAAGACCGCATCCCATCCGTAACGCTCCACATACTGGTCAAGAACGTCATAGACCGTCGTACCAAAACCCAACCCAGGAAGATTACGCAGTTTCCATCTCACATGCTCCACTTTGCCGCTCGGCCCGACTATCAGACCCAGATAATGAAAATGGCCCGGCCAGTCGGGCAACCGCCCTTTAGCACCGAACTCGATATAGCAGTTATACTGTTTGGCCTTTTGACCAAGGAGCTCTGTCTCCGGCCCCGGCACATCGATCGAGGCCCTCATCTGCTGCTGCCGGTTCCACCTGATATCCGAACCCGTAAGCGGAAACTCATGGAAGACCAGCAGGTCCTTATGACGTCTTGACTGAATGGTGTCGATGAGACGGACCATCAGATTCAAATTGTCCTTTATCCCTTTCTCGACGTTATCGATGTCCACCGTGACCTGCTTTGACTGCACAACCACCACTACAATTTCATCCTGACGGAGAGGGACTACTGGGTAATTAGGCAAAGGTTTTTCGCCCATGACAACCTCCTGTCTTGCTCATAGCTACCGGCCTTGTGGTCCGGTTGTAAGGCTGGGCAGTTTGGGGTAATATATCCCGGTCGAATTTGACTATCGAATTGGATAATACCCTTCGGCACGCAGGCGTGTCAAGGCACCGTCCTTAGCACCGCCAATCCTTTCTGGAGGCTGTTATGGGCATCTGGAACTCGCTCCGTATTGAGACCTGGCGCGACGTTATGGAATGGTGTGCCCGCATCTACACCGATAAACCAGCAGTCATCAGTGTTGACACTGGGAAGAAGTGGACATTTACTCAGCTCAACGAACGTACGAACCGTCTGTGTAATGCTCTAATCGGCTTGGGCGTTAAGAAGGGTGAACGCCTCGCCACCCTGTCCACCGACTTACCTGAAATGCTCGAGGTCGCCTGCGCCTGCAAAGCCGGATTTGCCGCCGTACCGCTGAACTGGCGGCTGAAAGACACCGAGGTCGCCGCCATCCTCAATGACTGCACACCGTCAGTCATCTTTGTTGAACAGCAGTTTGCTCCAACTATTGACTCAATTCGAAGCCAGGTGCCATCGCTCCACAAATTCATCTGCTTTGACGGCTCACCAGAGGGCTGGCTGAATTACGACAGCCTTATCGGTAATGCTTCGGGTGCCGACCCCGGCATTGACGTCTCCGAAAATGACCTCCTTGCCATCATCTACACCAGCGGCACCACCGGCGTACCAAAAGGCGTCATCAAGAAGCACCGGGACACGCTTCGTTTCGGCCGCCTCGTCAACTGGCCGGGACAGATTAACAGTCATTCGCGCTGTCTTGGCATGTGGCCGCTTTTCCACGCCGCCCTGCTCCACGCCAATTTCCCGTTCATCATGTTCGGCGCTACCACCTACCTCATGAAGCGCTTTGACGCTGAAGGTGTCCTCAAGCTTATCGACCGGGAAAAAATCACCCACCTGGCCGGTGCTCCGACTATGCTGATACGTATGATAAACCACCCAAACCTGCCAAAATATGACATGTCCAGCCTTCATTCTATCGCCTACGCTGCCTCGCCGATGCCAGTCGAAGCCCTCAAGCTTGGCATGAAGGTACTGGCACCGGTCTTCCATCAGGGCTTCGGCATGACCGAAGGCACAGGCCAGACAGTTCTCACCTCAGCCGACCATATCCGCGCCATTACCGAACCGGGCAAAGAACATATTCTAGCGTCGGTAGGCAAGCCACTTCCCGGCTGCGAGATGCGCCTGGTCGACGATGACGATAACGACGTTCCACCAGGACAACCCGGAGAAATAGTCTTTCGGAGCGAGGCTATCATTGAGGGCTACTGGAATCGCCCCGAGGAAACCGCACAGCTTCTCAAGAATGGCTGGATGCACACCGGTGATATCGGCCGGCTAGATGAAGAAGGTTACCTCTACATCGTCGACCGCAAGAAGGACCTCATTGTCAGCGGCGGTGAAAAAATCGCCTCCAAAGAAGTTGAGGCGGTGGCCTACACTCATCCGGCAGTACTCGAAGCCGCCGTCGTCGGAGTACCCAGCGACCAGTGGGGCGAAGAGCCAAAACTAATTGTCAGCCTTAAACCAGATGTGAAGCTCACGCCCGATGAACTGCTGGCCTATTGTGCCGAGCGTTTAAGCGGATTCAAAAGACCTAAGACTGTCGAAATCTGGCCGGAATTGCCCAAGAACCCGGCCGGCAAGATACTCAAGCGCGAGATACGGGAAAAATACTGGGCTGGCCGCGCCAAGAGAGTAAACTAACCCACTGAAGCAAGCAGGAGGAGAGATAATGCCGTACTCTGCCGCACCGAACTACGAGTGCATACCGCTGCGAAGCGATGAAATCACGGTGGCTGTTATACAATCACGCATCCGCAACATTGACATGTCAACGCCGGAGACCATCCGCAAGGGCAAGATGGAGAACATCGCGCACATGGCTGACCTGGTAGCACGCGCCCAGGGCTGGGGTCGCAAGGACCTGGTCTGTTTTCATGAGTCACCCATAGGCGGTTTCGACACACGCTGGAACAAACAGCAATTCCTAAATGCTGCCGTCGATTTCCCTGAAGGCGAGGAAATGGAGGCCATTGGGAAAATCGCCCAGCGCTGGAACTGCTATATTGAATTCGCCTGCTATGCCAAGCTCAAGGACTGGCCGGGACATTTCATCAACATGGCAACCATTATCGGCCCCGGGGGAAAGGTTATTTACGGCCGGTGGAAGACTCGCAACCTGTCAGGATTCGCCGACCTCGGGACCACCGTGTACGATGTCCTTGATGAGTTCGTCAAACGCTACGGCTGGGACGCTATCTTTCCTGTAGCCCGCACCGATATCGGTAATATCGCCATCATCCCCGAGGTATGCGAACCCGAGATGGCCCGTGTCTACGCCATGAAGGGATGTGAAATTCTCATACGCTACATGACGCTGGGCGCTGGCCACTGGAGTACCAGCCCCCTGCTCGGACCGCGCGGCGGTGGCGACAACACTTTCATCATCGACATGCAGGGGATGTGCATCGCCAGCGGCATCTGGGGCATTTTCGTCAACAACGCTCTCGACCGAGAAGACGATATCATCTGGGATGTCGGCTCCGGCAATTCCTGCATCATCGACACCGACGGCCGCATCATTTCTCAGGTCAACTCGCCGTTCGAAACGGTCGCTGATGCCACTATCCCGATGTCCCTTTACCGCAAGCGACACTGGATACCGCGCTTTCCCAAAGAACTTTATGCTCATGCCTACGACAGCTACGTGCCGCGCTTCCCGACAAACTCCTACCTCCAGTCTCAGCCGCAAAACATTAAGGAGCTCTCAGCTCATTACAAGAGCATTGCCCGCTGGTAACCGTTGGCAATCGCAAATAAACAGCGGCGCACGCTTCGAAGCTTGCGCCGCTGTTTCGATCCCGTAAATGCCTTACTATCAGCTTGAACCCGCCTGCCCTCTTTGTTTCAACTCCAGCCTCGCCCTGGCTTCAAGCTTATCGAGTAGTCGCTTCAATTGCTTCTGCTCATCAGACGAAAGCTCCCCTATAATGGCATTAATCGATTCCCTCCGAGTCGTATGGCGGTAGGCCGTCTGACCTTTGTCGGTCAACTCCACATGGATGACGTTGCGTCGCTCTTGGTCGTTCGTCTTTTTCACCAGCCCGTCCTTCTCCATTCTGGTCAATATACTGGAAACGGTATGCGGTCGGCGTTCCAGAAACTGAGCAAGCCGGGTCAGCGTGGCATCACTGCCAAAAGCATGCACGGCGAAAAGGGTCGCTACCTGTCTGATAGGTATGCCATAACGCCTCAACTCCCTCTCCCTCGCCCGGACAATCAAATCAACCACCCGGTGAATCTGGACCCACAGGTTATAAACCTCGTCGTCAAAAGGCGCCCTTGAAAGGTGGGCAGAGGAAACACTCCCGATAGCGTTAATACCCTTTATAGACATGGATGTAACGATTGTCCTTGACATCGGTGCTGGCGGGTTGGTAATATGCGCCTGCTATCCGATTCGATAATCGAATTCGAATGATATTCTAGCACCCCGCATATATTGATGACAATACGGCTATTCCTTGAGGCGCCAGTCAGGCTATCCATTTTGTCAGATAGACAGGAGGGGGCAGAGCTATGAAGTACGACCTTATCGTTATTGGAGCCGGACCGGGTGGACTTATGGCGGCGCGTACTGCCGCCCGGGACGGCCTGAAGGTGCTTCTCATCGAGCGTAAGAGGAACATCACTGAAATCAACCGCGCCTGCGCCCAGATTTTCTACATCAACAAGCTCACCGCCAACCCTGTTACCAGCAAGCCGACGCCGAAATCCGATGGCTACATCGAGCAGGTGTCCTGCGAGGTACTCCCTAACCGGGCAAAGTTCAATTACCTCGATCTGGGCATCTCCTTGGACTACGAAGGTCCCCTGCGTCCTTACTCCAACTGGCTTCAGTACTCTCCCTCCGGCCACTGTGTTTTTCGATACCGACAGAACCATTTTCCCTGGGGATACTTCTACTTCAAAGAAACGTTCCTGGCCGGTCTGCTCAAGGACGTCGAAGCTGCTGGCGTCGAGCTAATGACTGAGACCACAGCGCTCGGAGCGACCAATACCTCAACCGGCGTCGAAGTCCGCGTCAGCACCGCTTCCGCCGAGCGCGTCATCGAGGGCAAGGCCTTAATTGCCGCCGACGGCCTATCATCACGTATCGTCGAAAGCCTGGGCCTCAACAAGGACCGGCCCCAGCGGCCGCCGCGACAGATACTTGTTTACATCCTTGAGGGCGTTGAATGCCCCTATCATGACAGCGCCTGGATATCCTGGGCCATCCCCAGCCTGACCGGATCCGGAAGCATCTGGATGGCCCTTACCGCCAATAATCTAAACATGCTTGGCTCCGGCTCAAGCAAAGACAACCCACCGGCATCGATAATCGACCGCTTGATGAAGCTTCCACCATACGCACCATGGTTCGCCAGAGCGAAGATAGTCGGGAAAATGGGCTGTTCTGTAGCATCACGCCCCCCCCTCAAACAGGTTGTCAGCGGTAACGTGCTGGTCGTTGGCGATGCTGGCGCCGCCGTCGAGACCTGGATTCAGGGTGCCGTGGCCAGCGCCTACAAAGCGGTCAAATCGCTCGAAAGGCAGTGGGCCGGAGAAAAAGGCTTCGATGAGTACCTGGCATGGTGGCAGAAGGCCTTTGCCTTCAATAAGCCGGAGTACTTTCAGATTATTGCTACGTCGTCGTCCCTCATCAGCCGCTTCAATGACAGGGACATGGACGACATTTATCAGATGTTTAAAGACGAAGTGGGCATCCCAACCCTTATGGTCGCCGCCAACAGGGAGATGCTTAAACAGCGCCGCCCCGACCTCTATGAGAAAATGACGGCGCCGCCGAAAGGGCATTAGTCCAGTAGTAGGGGGACACCATGTCTCACACAATCGACTTTAAAAAGAAACTGGTTCCCAAGAAAGAACTGCCACTCCTGGGCAAGCGGGTGTTCCTGACCACGCCGCGGAATTACGCCGGTCTCCTGACGCAACTCCTTGTCCTGCGCGGCGCCCGGCCTGTCTGGGCACCGACCATAGAGATATGGCCACTCAACGATTACCGCGAGCTTGACGATGCCCTCAGTAACATAACGAGGTACCACTGGATTGCCTTCACCTCCACTAACGGTATTGAAGCCGTTTGTCAGCGCCTTCGTGACACAGGCAAGCCAATTAGCGAACTGAAAAAGGTCAAACTGACGGCTTTCAAGGCAGACGCTGCGGCCCTGGAGAATGAAGGCCTGAAAGCCGACCTCATACCTCGGGTCGGCGACCCGCAGGGTATGCTCGATGACCTGAAGAAGACTGGCGTGACGGGCAACAAAGTGCTCGTGCCTGTACCCGATGTGCACGGCGTTGCTGAACCATATGTCGTGCCTGAGTTTATCAAGGATCTGCAGAAGATCGGCATGGAGACCCACCGGGTCGCGGTATATGAGACATCCGCTGTGACCAGAGGGCTCGACTTTGAACTGGAAGTACTCAAGAAAGGTCAGGCAGATATAACCGTTTTCACCAGCTCCGCCGAAATCTATGCCCTCCTCAAGCTCCTGAACAACGATGCGACTGCCGTTAACCGTACCGTAGTGGCCTACATGGGCGTCTACACCGCCAGAACGGGCCAGCATGAAGGCATCCGCCACGATATTATCCCTGCCGATATGACCATGCCAGGCCTGGTTACGGCGATTGAGGAATACTTCCTGACGCGGCCCTGAAGAGGTCATAGCTCCTCCGGCAGGTTGACGTCACGGGATTTCCCGGCTAACGTCTTTACGGTATAATGGGGTTGAGGAGGATCAGTTCTGAAGACCGTAGAAAGAGCCCGACGAATCGTCGATGCCGTCTCTGAGAAGCAGGCCAGCGATGTTGTCCTGCTCGACACAAGCCAGGTCTGCTCTTTCGCCGATTACTTTGTGGTATGCTCCGCTGAAAGCGCCCGCCAGGTCAATGCGATTGCGGAGGATGTAGATAAGCTCCTCACAAAGCTGGGCAGTAGGTCCCACCGCCGCGAGGGTACCGCTGACTCAGGCTGGGTCCTGATTGACGATGGCGACATCGTTACCCACGTGTTCTCTCCTGAGACCCGCGAGTTTTACCAGTTCGATAGCTTGTGGAGCAAGGCCGCGGTGCTAATGCGGGTACAATAGGACCGTTCTAGAACCCGCCAATCCACCTGTCAGAATCGCGTTTGTAGTCGCATATCTCGTCGGGCCTAAAGAACAGGGCAATCTCTCTGGCCGCGTTCTCCACCGAATCTGACCCATGTACGATGTTGTAGCGAATCGTCAGCGCCAGGTCTCCCCGGATGGTGCCACCGCCAGCTTTCGCCGGATCGGTCGCCCCCATCGTCTGCCTGACCACCGCTACCGCCTGCTCGCCGGCTATGACCATGGCCACAATTGGCCCCGAAATGATGTAATCAACCAGCTCCTTGAAAAAGGGCTTCCCTTCGTGGACAGCGTAGTGCCGCTTCGCCAGATCCATATCCATCTGGAGCATCTTCATCGCCACCACTTTCAACCCACGCCTTTCCAGCCGGCTGACGACGTCTCCGATGAGGCCGCGCTGAACGCCATCGGGCTTTACCAGTACCAGAGTCTTCTCCATGGCTAACTCCTTTTCGCAATCGGCTTAGTCTAACAGAGGGCACGATTAAAAAGGAAGCCCCCTTTACATCGCAGTTAAGGAGGCCTCCTCTCCTGACGGCAACTTCGAGTTATCTGATTTCGTAGACGACCTGCACCGAGAGCCTTATTTCGCTTTCGCCGGCGCTGATTGGCGTCGGTACTGCCGTTGGCACTGACGCTCCGGCCGCCAGCTTCATATCATAGTTCACGATTCTCGGCTGTGGCACATAGAGTTGCCCTTCAGAAATGTAGGTCGGTCTGCCGAGCTTGATATCGGCTCCGGCCGCAATCTGCTTGGCTCTGGCAAGGGCATCCGCCATTGCCTTATCGCGCGCGTCCTTATAATACTTCGCCGGGTCGTCGATGGCAAAACCAATACTCTGAACGCGGGTAAGGTCGCCGCCGGCCGCGGCCACTGCGTCAATAACCGTTCCTGTCCTATCCAGATTGCGGATTTTAGCGGTGACCATATTGGTCACCTGATAACCGATGACCTCATCACGATTGAGGTCTTTGTTCCACCTGGTAACCTGTACGATGCTGAAACGCTGGGTCTGGATATCCTTATCAGCCACCCCGTTGCCGGTGAGGGCTTTCATCACCCTGTCCATGGCTCCGGCCGCCTGGTTCTGAGCTTCGGCGACGGTCTTGGCCTGAGCTTCAATTCCAAGGCTAATAATGGCTACATCCGGCACAGCACTGACTTTACCTTCACCCACCACCCAAAGCCCCGTCTGTTGGCCCGGCTGAACCACCACTGTTCCCGAGGATGTCAACTGCGGATTCGCCCCGGCCGGCACGCAGGCGGCAAGCCCGGCCAAAGCCGCGACTGCCACTACTACCAGGACTGCATACTTCAACTTGTTCAACTTGTTCATCTTGCTCTCCTCCTTAGCTGGCTGATTTCAGCCGTAGTGTTGTTACGCACCTATCATAACAGGTAACGCCGCCAGAGGTGCAATAGTTTAGGGCTCCTGCATGCCTCGGTTGACGAGGGTACGGCCTGATAATACACTATTACCAACTTCCATCGCCTTTCCCGGAGGAGTCCATTTGTCCAGGGTCGCCGTGGTCACCGATAGTAGTGCCCTGATTCCACCGGAAATCATCCGCCAGTACGGAATCGAGGTTGCCCCATTGCATCTGTTATGGGATGGTAAGATATACAGGGACGGCGTTGACATGCAGCCGGACGAGTTCTTCAAACGGCTCAGGAAATCGCCGACTCTTCCCACAACCTCCGGTGCTATTCAGTCCGAGTATGTCCGTATCTTCGAAGCACTCCGTGGACGGGTGGAAAGCGTCGTTGTCTTCCTGCTCAGCCAAGACCTGAGCGCCGCTTATAACTCAGCCATGGTGGCCCGCAACCTGTTCCCTGAGATGGACATCGAACTCGTTGACACACGGACTTCTCTCATGGCCATGGGTTTCGCTGTCCGCGCCGCCGCAAAGTCGGCCCTCCAGGGTGCGGACAAACAAGCGGTCATCCAAGTCGCCAGAGATGTACTAGCCAAAGCGCACCTGTTTGTCGAGCTGGACACACTTGAATGGCTGAGGCGGGGTGGACGGATCAACATGTCAGCGGCTATGATGGCCAAATGGCTGAAGGTGAAGCCGATAATGACCATCAAAGACGGCAAAGCATCGCCCGTGGCCAAGCCGCTCACCCGCGCCAGAGCGATGAACCGCCTGGTCCAACTGGTAAAGGAGTGTTTGACCGACACCCCACTCCATATCTGCGTCCATCACGCCGACGCCGCTGAAGAAGCTGAAATGCTCAAAAAGCGCATCATCCAGGCATTCCATCCGGCTGAGATACTCACCCGGCCGTTCACGCCAATTATCGGCGCCCATACCGGCCCCGGCACACTCGGAGTCGCCTTCCATAATGATTAGAGGACAATCCACACCCCATCTTCCCCTATCATTTGGCAAAGGAGAAGGGGCTGAAGACACGAGAGGGGCAAACTCCTCCCTTGACTCTACCTCGACAGACCAGGCCCACAACCCGCGGTCTCAAAGCCGTACCCTGCTCCTGCTCTTCGATGGCAATGCCATTGTACACCGGGCCTTCCATGCCATCCAGCCGCTGACGGTCAGCCGCACTGGCGAAATGGTGAACGCTGTCTACGGCTTCGCCGCTACTGTGCTCAAGGTCCTGAGCGAAATCAAGCCCACCCACTGGGGCATCGCTTTCGACCGTCCGGTGCCGACCTTCCGTCACCGGATATTTGAAAAATATAAAGAGCAAAGACCACCAGCCCCTGAGGAGCTCAAGAGCCAGATAGAGCGCGTCCGGCAGGTGGCCGACGTCTTCGGCATCCCCAGATTCGAGGTGGATGGGTTCGAAGCCGACGACGTACTGGCGACCCTTGCCGCTCAGGCCAGCGAGCAGGCCATCGATACCATAATCGTAACCGGTGACGCAGATATGCTTCAGTTGGTCTCACCCAGAATCAAGGTTCTCTACCCGAAGCGGACTTTCTCCGACCCGGTCCTTTTTGACGAGGCCGGTGTCCGTGAGAAATACGGCCTGAGCCCTTCCCAGCTGGCCGATTTCAAAGCCCTGGTTGGCGACGTCTCCGACAACATCCCAAATGTCAGGGGCATCGGCGAAAAGACTGCCGTAAGGCTCATCCAACAGTTCGGAGGCATTAAGGGCATCTATGAGCACCTCGACCAGGTATTGCCGGCACGGATACGCACCGCCCTGGAGGCAAGCCGGGAACAAGTCACTCGTTCCACACAACTGAGCACCGTGGTGAAGACCGTCCCGGGCGTTACTCTCAATCTTGAACAGTGCCGCGTTACCGCTTACGACCGAGTTGCTGTGGTCAACCTTTTCCATGAACTCGAGTTCGCCGCCCTTCTCAATCGCCTGCCCCAGGAAGTCGGTGTTGCTGGTGCGGCCCGTGTGTCTGGACAAACCGATGTTGACTGTCATCTGGTCAACACCGAACCGGACCTTGACCGTCTGGTAGCCAGACTGAGCGCCACTCCACGATTTGCTCTGGAAGTCATTACCACAGATAAAAGTGCCATGAGCTGCGAATTACTGGGGCTGTCAATTGCCGTCGAGCCGGGCGAGGCGTTTTACATACCCCTCGGCCATCGGGGGCTGGAACAGCCGCCGCAACTGCCGGTCCAGGCCGTTCTGAATAGACTCCGGCAGGTGTTCGAGTCGGAAAACCCTGCCAAATCATCGAGCAACACCAAACTGGCTATCATCATTTTTTCACGCGTCGGGGTCCGTCTGGCCGGAGCGGACTTCGATACCGGCATTGCCGCCTACAGCCTGGGCGAAAAAGCGGTGTCGTTGTCCTCATTAGCCTTCAACCGGCTGGCTGTCGAATTGCCGCCCCTGACCGAGCTCACCGGCACCGGGAGCAGGTCTCGCCCCGTGACGCTTGTCCCGGCCAGCGAAGCCGCCCGCTACGCCGGCAACCTTTCCAGTGCCGTTATCAGGCTCGAATCCGTGCTCCGCAGGGACCTGGAATCCCAGGGGCTGTCCCGGCTTTTCGCCGAGATTGAAATGCCACTGGTTCCCGTACTCGCCGAAATGGAGATGAACGGCGTCGCCCTGAATGTGGACCTCCTGCGCCAGCTTTCCGAAAGCGTGGGCAGAGACATCGCTACTCTGGAGAAGCAGATTCATCAGATTGCCGGTCAGGAGTTCAACATCAACTCGCCCCAGCAGCTTGGCAAAGTACTCTTCGAGCACCTGAAGCTTCCTAGCGCCAGACGTACCAGGAGCGGTTACTCCACCGATGCCAGTATCCTCGAAGAACTGCGCAGGGACTACCCCCTTATCATCACCCCCGTCCTTGAGTACCGCCAGCTTACCAAGCTCAAATCTACCTACCTTGATGCCCTGCCCGCCTTGATCAACCCCACCACCGGCCGGGTGCATACCAGCTTCAACCAGACGGTCACCGCCACCGGAAGACTGTCTTCGAGCGACCCGAACCTGCAGAACATCCCGGCCCGCGGCGAACTCGGGAAAAAGATAAGACAGGCCGTCATCGCTTCACCCGGCAGAGTGCTCCTTGCCGCCGACTACTCTCAGATTGACCTCCGCGTCCTTGCCCACCTGTCTCAGGACCCGGCACTAGTGAACGCTTTCCTGAACAACCAAGACATCCACACATCCACCGCTTCGCAGGTCTTCAACGTCGCCCCGTCTCAGGTGACCGCCGAGATGCGTCGTGTTGCCAAGACGGTCAACTTCGGCGTCATTTACGGGATGAGCGACTACGGTCTTGAGCAGGCCACCGACCTCAGCCGGGAGGAGGCCGCCCGCTTCATTGAGACATACTTCCAGAAGTACCCGAAGGTCAAGGAGTATCTTGACAGCACCAGGGAACAGGCCCGCCGGCTCGGGTACGTCCAGACCCTTACCGGCCGACGCCGCTACATCCCCGAAGTCAACTCACCCAACCGTCAGGTGCGCGAAGCGGCGGAGAGGATGGCCATCAACATGCCCGTCCAGGGCACTTCTGCCGATATCATTAAGATTGCCATGGTCAACCTCTACCGCGCTATTAAAGACCGCAAGATGTCGGCATTGCTTACTCTGCAGGTGCACGACGAGCTTGTGTTCGAGGTGACTCCTGACGAGAAAGACTTACTGATTGACCTGCTATCTGCTATCATGCCCGGAGCCATGAGCCTGGCCGTCCCGCTCAGGATAGATATCAAGCAGGGATGCAACTGGGGCGAAATGGAATAATCTCTGGAAAGGCCGCCTGATATGCCGGAACTCCCTGAAGTCGAGACCATCAAAAATGAAATCGCTCCGGCCCTGGTCGGCCGGTGTCTTAAGAAAGTGACTGTCTTTGATGCCAAACCTATCAAAGACATTTCTCCGGCTGATTTCGCTACCAGTATTGTTGGACGGACCATTAACGGCCTGCGCCGGCGTGGCAAATACCTCATCTTCGACCTGTCGGCGCCGTCAGCGAAATGCCCTGTAAAAGATGGGAGGCACGACATCAGCCTTGTCATCCACCTCAAGATGAGCGGTGCTCTGCTCGTCAACCCGCCCGAAGACCGCAAATACCGCAAGGTGCTGTTCCAGCTCGATGACGGCACGCGGCTCATGTTCGTCGACCCCCGCCGGTTCGGGAGCATGTGGCTGGTCAAAGACCCTGAGACAATCGTTGGCAAGCTCGGCCCCGAGCCTTTCAGCGAGGGCTTTACCATTGATGCCCTCGCCTGCAGACTCAAAGGGCGAAGCGCACCCGTGAAGGCCGTCCTGCTCGACCAGACCCTGCTGGCCGGCGTCGGCAATATGTATGCCGATGAAGCCCTTTTCGCCGCCCGAATCCATCCGGAACGGCGGGCGGCCGACTTGACCTCCCCCGAAATAGAACGTCTTTATAATGCAATCAAAAAGGTGCTGTCTCAGGCCATTGAGCGGAAAGGCGCCAGCACCCGCGACTACATCCGGCCCGACGGCCGTCCCGGTGACGCCCACTCGGAGTTCTGCGTCGCTCATCGCGGTGGCCAGGCTTGCCCCGTCTGCAACGGCCCCGTTACCCGCATCGTCGTCCGCAACCGCGGCACCTACTACTGCCCGGACTGCCAGAAGAAGTAGCGGCCCGGATAACGAGCGGTCAGTATTATGTCAATAACTAGCTCTACACCTATGACAAACCGGTAGAGCAAGGACAAATACTCCACGAGCAGGCCTTTTCAAACCAAGAGAACACGCGGGCTCTACTACGGCTGGATTGTCGCCATCGCCGGTGCTTTTGTCCTGCTGACTGCCAGCAACTTCCAGTATATTTTCGGCGTCTTTGTCAAGCCGATGGCCAGTACTTTCGACTGGTCGAGAAGCGCCATCTCCGGCATCGCCTCAGCCCGCAGTGCTGTATTCGGCATTCTCTCTCCCATCACCGGGACGTTGACCGACCGTCATGGCCCACGGCGGCTTGTCCTTGGCGGGATCATCATCAGCGGACTCGGATACCTGCTGGCCGCCCATATCTCCAATCTCTGGCAGGCATATCTTTTTCTCGGCGTCTTCTCGGGCATGGCCTCGGCGGCAGGCTACCTACCCACCATCACCACGGTCACCAGATGGTTCGGCAACAATGCTGCCATGGCCAACGGCATCGTCCTCTCCGGCTTCAGCCTGGCCCAGATTGCCCTCCCGCCGCTGGCCATCTGGCTTCTCCAGGACTACAGCTGGACAGTCTGCCTGACGGTCATCGGCATCACGGTCTGGGCAGTTGGGGCCATCGCCTGGAGCTTTATTAAGAGCCCACCTGCAACCATAGACTCCGGGACATTTGTGAAGACTCCCAGCGCTCCAGCTGATGAATCATACCGGCACCAGTATACCCTGGGTCAAGCCGCCCGCAACCGGTCGTTCTGGACACTCTTCACCGTTTACGCTGTATATGCCCTCTGTTTCCAGATGTTTACCGTCCACGTGGTTGCGGCGGCCATCGACGCCGACATCAGTCCGACCTCAGCCGCTCTCATCCTGACACTCACCGGCATCACCAATACCATCGGGCGCCTCTGCTCCGGGCTGGTAGTGCCGAAACTGGGTAAGAAGCTGTCGCTGGCAATACCTCTGGGCACCCAGATAGCTCTCCTGGCCCTTCTGGCAGTCTCAACAAACACCGGTATGTACTATTCGATTGCGCTTATTTACGGGTTTGTTTACGGCATCATCCCACCGCTTATCCCGGTCATCATTGGCGACCTGTTCGGCAACAGGTCACTGGGTGCCATCTTCGGAGCCATGAATGGTGCCTATTCGACGGGTATGGCCATCGGGCCCTGGCTCGGCGGGTTTATTTTCGACCAGACCGGGAGCTATGTTGCCGCCTTCTTCATCGCCGCAGGACTGATGGCCGGCGCTTTCCTGTTTAGCCTGACTGTCAAGCCGCCCGCCGGCCAAAGCGCCTGAGGCACTCCTTATGTGGTTTGGAAGACTGCTCACTCCGTGATGTATAATGCCCATTTGATTCGCATCACGCCGGGGAGGCGACTTAAGCCAGTTGGACCAGGCCGACATCAATTCAATAGATACCATTTTCAACCCGCGGACGGTTGCTGTCATCGGCGCCAGTGATGTCTACGAGAAGTGGGGCTTTCAGGTCTTCAGCGCCGCCCATGAATCGTCGGCCGGCACGGCACGCAGGGTCTATCCCGTCAACACCGGCGCTTCTGAGGTGCACGGTGAGAAGTGCTATGGCAGCGTCCTCGAAATCCCGGGGCAGGTAGACCTCGTCCTCATCACCATACCCGCTCCGCTGGTGCCAAAAGTGCTTGACGAATGTGGCAGGAAGGGAGTGCGGGGAGCGGTCATTATCACCGGCGATTTCGCCGAATCCGGCCCGGAAGGTGCCGCCCGCCAGGCAGAAATGCTTGCCACAGCCAGAAGATATGGCATTCGCATCGTCGGGCCGAACATCATGGGGCACATCAGCACCGCCTCCGGCCTTATCACCACACCTTTCATCCACGATATCGTCAAAGGCAGAATCGGCTTCGCCTCCCAGAGCGGCAACATCGGTGTCCAGGTGCTCCAGTACGGCTACAATGACAACATCGGCTTCAGCAAGTTCGTCGGTACCGGCAACGAGGCCGACCTGACGCTAGAGGACTTCGTCGAGTACTTTGCCCAGGACAAGGACACCGACGTCATTGCCCTCTACATCGAGGGACTCAAGAACGGCCGGCGCTTCATCGACCTGGCGCGGCAAATCACCCCCAGAAAGCCAATCGTCGTCATCAAGGCCGGACGCAGCGAGGCCGGTTCGAGGGCCGCCCGGTCCCATTCATCGGCACTGGCCGGGTCGGATGCCGTCTACGATGCCGCCTTCAAACAGACCGGCGTGATAAGGACCGGCACGGTGCTTGACTTAATCTACACATGCTCGGCTCTTTGCCGCCAGCCCCTGCCGCAGGGCAACCGCATCGGTATCATCGTTATCGGCGGCGGCATTGGCGTACTTGCCGCCGACGAATGTCTCCGGCTGGGACTGGAGGTCCCTCCATTATCGCCGGAGACCATCAGACGCATCGATGAAGTACTGCCGCAGTTCTGGTCGCACGGCAACCCTGTCGACATCGTCGCTGAAAGCAGTGCCACTAACGAGTGCATCCTGGCCCTGCTCGACGATCCCAATATCGATGCCGTCATGTGCGTCAGCACCCCCGGTCTGCGGCAAATCCTGCCCAAACGCATCAACCATGTCCCCCCGGCCACGCGGGATGCAACAGTCGCCAGGCTTAACCGGACGATTGACACAGCCATCGCAGACCTCGACCGCGTCATCAACCGAATGGACGAAGTAAAGAAGCCCGTTATCTTCTGCAAGACCAACCCTGTGGAAGAGAAACTGAACCCCCGTGTCTTCGCCCGGCTCAATGAGAAAGGTTTTACCGTCTTCCGGACACCGGAGCATGGGGCGGGCGTCCTGGCCAGGCTTCTCTGGTACAGCCGGTACCTTCGCCAGCGGCAGTCACAGAGATATGACGCCCAATCCTAAGACATACACGGTCGTTTTCCTTCCCAGCTCCAAGAGGGTGGTAGTACCCGCCAACACCCATCTTTTCCGGGCTGCTTCGCTTGCCGGCGTCACCATAGTAAACGTATGCGCTGGAGCCCGTGTCTGCATGCAATGCCGGGTACAGATTCTGAAGGGCAATGCGCCGCCTGACGACGATGCCCTCGCTTTTCTTTCACCAAAAGAGTTACAGGATGGCTACGTACTGGCCTGCCACACGCCTGTTAAGGACGACCTTGAAGTCTTCGTCCCTGAACTTCGGTTTTCTGAACACAGCAGGTAACACACTTTCGACTTAGACCGACGTCGGTGGCGCGCCTGGAGGGATTCGAACCCACGACCCCCGGTTCCGAAGACCGATGCTCTGTCCGCTGAGCTACAGGCGCACGAAGCTAATTTGTGTCCTTAAAGGATTAACATAA
>Ga0315298_1002140_pt1 | contig 34358 bp, 27 predicted proteins | sample WHS_1_MG_FD_203077 | JGI IMG/M metagenome (GOLD analysis project Ga0315298, IMG submission 203077) | Extremophilic microbial mat communities from Washburn Hot Springs, YNP, Wyoming, USA - WHS_1_MG | ecosystem: Environmental > Aquatic > Thermal springs > Hot (42-90C) | place: USA: Wyoming...
CAGACAGGCCAGGTGGGTGCTGCAGGAAAGGGAAAAGGTGCTCGCCGAGTCCAAAAAAGAAGCCGGGCGGCTGCTGGAGAATGCGCAGAAACAGCTGGAGAAGCAGGCCGAGGAAAGCGAAGTGGTGCGCCAGGCCAGGGCCGTGGCCGAGGAAATCGTGGCCCGGGCGGAGGAGGTGGCCCGCCAGATCAAGCAGGGGGCCCGGGAATATGCCGACGACATCTTAAACGGGCTGGAGGAAAAGTTGACCCGTTTGACGATGGAGGTTCAGGCCGGCCGCGCCGAACTGAAAGGTGTGCAGAAAGCGGCCAGTTGAAGATGAAGAGGTTGAAGATTAACCCGCCGCCGGCGGGTTAATCTTTGAGCGCCTGCAAAACGGCCGGCCAGTCGCAGTATTTTTCGATGTTTTCCCGGGCGAGATCAATGCCGCGCTGATCTTCCGGCCGGATCCGCCGTTCCACTTCGGCGATTTTTTCGATGGTGGTGAAGGTGTCGTAATGGACCAGAATCACCGGGACGTTTTTTTCCGCCGCCCGGGCGACTACCTTCACGTCGGGATAAAGTCCGCCGGTCAGGATCAGCACCGATGTGCTCGTTTCCAGCGCGGCCAGGGCCAGATCGGCACGGTCGCCGCCGGTGATCACCGCCTTGTTGGGCGCCCGGCGCAGATAGCCCAGAGCGCTTTCGATGTTCATGGCGCCGATGACCACATCCTCCACCACCCTGTCCAGCACTTCCTCACCGGTGAGCAGCTCACCGCCCAGCGCTTCGTAATATTCGGCCACGGTGGGGGAGGCGATTTCCGGACGCCGGGGGATGATGCCCAGATTTTTAAAGCCCCTTTCTTCCAGGATGGAGCGGTATACACCCTCCGTTTTGGCCAGCAGCGGCCGGGGGACATGATTGAAAATATTGCCCGCCGGAGTGATTCCCTGAAGCTTTAAGAAATTATTGATAAAGATGGCCTGGTCCATGCTGAAATCGTTTTCAATGCGGATGACGAAAATAGCGACGGCCTGCAGTTCCCGGGCCAGAGTGACCGCATCCAGGCCCAGACAGCCCATGATGTGGGGAAAGCCGGCGCCGCCGATGATGACCACGTCCGCTCCCTCCGCCACCTGGCGGTAACACGATTTGATCCGCTCCAGCCCGACGCACTGCCGGTGGCCGGACAGATAGGAAGGTCCGGCGGTGAAGGGCACCATCACTTCCGGCGGGTGCGGCTGCTCCAGTATCCGGCGCATCAACCGGGCATCCTCATCTTCACGGCCGTTCAGGCGGCCGGGGTGGCCCACCGGCTTGAAATAAGCCACCCGGTACCCCTGCTGTTTGAATTTCAGGGCCAGGCCCGCGGCGACCGCCGTTTTGCCGCTGCCCGCCGTGCCCATGATGTACAGGTTTTTCACCCCAAACACCTCACGATACGGTTATTTTAACATCCAGCGCCGATGCACCCTGCGGATAGGCGAAGACGGGGTTGATGTCCATTTCCGCTATCTGCGGGAAATCCAGCGCCAGCCGGGCCACTCTGAGGATCATCTCGACGAGGGCGTTAATATCGGCCGGCTCCTCGCCGCGGTAGCCCCGCAGCAAAGTGTAGGCTTTTGTTTCGGTAATCATGTTTCTTGCTTCTTCCGCCGTCAGGCCTTCGGCCAGGCGGAAGGAGACATCTTTTAAAAGGTTGACGTAAATGCCGCCCAGGCCGAAGGCGATCAGCGGTCCAAACTGCACATCGCGGCTCATGCCGATGATCAGCTCGGTGCCCGCGGGCATCATTTTCTGTATTTCTATGCCGTAAATAACAGCATCGGGCAGGTAACGCTGCACGCTTTCCTGAATTTGCACAAACGCCTGTTCCACTTCCTGCGCGTTCCTCAGTCCCACTTTTACCCCGCCCACATCCGTTTTGTGCATGATCTGCGGCGAGGCCACTTTCATCACCACCGGGAAACCCACTTCCCGGGCCTTTTCAGCCGCTTCCCGCGCCGTGGCGGCCAGCACCACCGGGGCGGCGGCGATGCCGTAAGCGTCGGCCACCCGGGCGGCCTCGCTGCCCAGCAGCACCAGCCTGCCCTCGTCCTTCACCGCTTTCAGTGTCTTTGCCGCCCTGTCCCGGTTGATGTCGGTAAAGGCGGGCGGGTTTTGGGGGGCGGGATTTTGTCGCGCCCGGGAGTAACGCACCATGCCGCTCAGGGCGGTGATGGCCGGTTCGGGGAAGGTGTAGGCGGGGATACCGGCATCCGCCACCAGTTTCGCCCCGGGCGCCAGCGTCCGGCCGCCCATGTAGGCGACGAAAACGGGCTTGTCCGGATGGGCGCGGTGGGTGTCCACAATGGCCCGCGCGGTTTCTTCCACCTCGGTTACGGCCGTCGGGCAGACCAGCACCAGCGCGCCGTTCACGGAGGGGTCGTCCAGCACTTTTCCCAGGGCGAAGCGGTAGCGGTCCGCCCCGGCGTCGCCGAGCACATCCACCGGGTTGTATACCGCCGATTCGGGCGGCAGGCCGGAGCGCAGCGCTTCACTGGTCTCTTTGCCGAAGCGGGACATGTGCAGGTGCATCCGCTCAATGTGGTCGGTGGCGATAATGCCGGGTCCGCCGGCGTTGGTCACCACCGCCACCCGGTCGCCGGCCGGCACCGGCTGACGGGAGAAGGCCACGGCCAGGTCGAACAGCTCGGCCATGGTCCGGGCGCGGATCACGCCGCACTGCCGGAAGGCCGTTTCATAGGCCAGATCGCTGCCGGCCAGCGCCCCGGTGTGGGAGGAAGCGGCGCGCGCCCCGGCCTGACTGACGCCGCTTTTTAATATGATCACCGGCTTTTGCCGGCCGGCCTCGCGGGCCGCCTGCAGGAACTGCCTGCCATCGGCGACATCTTCAATATAACACAAAATAACCCGCGTGTGGGGGTCGGCGGCCGCATCGGCGATAAAATCCGCTTCATTCAAATCGGCCTTGTTGCCCAGGCTGATCACCCGGGAAAACCCCACTCCGTTGGCCAGACTCCAGTCCAGAATGGCCAGCAGCATGGCGCCGCTCTGGGAAATGAAGGCGATATCGCCGCGGGAAGGAAAAACGGCGGAAAAGGAAGCGTTGATGGGGATGTGGGTATCCATCATGCCCACACAGTTGGGGCCCAAAAGGCGCATTCCGTGACGCCGGCAGACCCTGGTCAGCTCTTTTTCCAGCACCAGACCCTCCCGGCCCGTTTCTTTAAAGCCGGCGGTGATCACCACCAGATTTTTCACTCCGGCCACGCCGCATTCCGCAGCCACCCCCACGGTATGTCTGGCCGGTACGGCCACCACCGCCAGGTCCACCGCCGTGCCTATTTCCTGCACGCTGCGGCGGCAGGGCAGCCCTTCAATTTCTTCTTCCCGCGGATTGACGGGATAAATTTTTCCCCGGTATCCGCACGCGAGCATATTTTCAATAATGGCATGGCCGATCTTGCCGGGTTTTTTGGAAGCGCCGATGACGGCCACCGATTGTGGTTGAAAGAAAGCGGATAGTTCGGACAAGTTTGTTCACCCACTTTATTTCCTGGTGTCGCCATTAGCATTTCCCGCTCTTTAACCGTACATGCGAAAGGACGGGCGAAATAAGCTTTTTACCTGCCCGGACGGAGAATCAATATACATACGCCGCGGAGCAGATGAAAAACCACCGCCAGCAGTCCGCAGGAAAGCAAAAAAAGTAAAAAAACGGCTGCGCACAGCCAGGCGCCGGCCCAGAGGGAGGGAAATCCTTCCACAAGCGGGGCGAATGCCGGGCTGGCCGGATTCTCCGCCAGCGGGCCGGCCGGGCCGAATAACAGGCAGGTGTACACCCCGGCCAGGGCGGCGTGGGCCAGGCGGGCCAGGATAAAGGGGGTCAGGCGCAGATCCGTATCGGCAATCATACTGGCCGCCTGGGCGATCACCGACAGGCCGCTCCAGGCCAGGATTACGGCCACGGCCACCAGCTGGTGCAGCAGGGGGGCGGCGGCTTCGCTGGCCATTTTGGTGCCCATGGTCATCTCGAAAATGCCGCCGGCGACGGCCGGCCAGACCGCCGGCGACAGGCCCAGCGGCCCCAGGATCAGGCCCAGCAGGCGGGCGAGCAGGGCGATGAGCCCGGCCGCGCCGAGCAGGCGGATGATCACGGCGAAGAGGATGATAAAACCGCCGATATTGAGCAGGTTGTTCAGCGCCTTTTTCACCGCGTCGCCGATGATCTGTCCCGGTGTGCGGTTGTCCCGCCGCTGCTGCTCGAGCATTTCCCGCACGGCCCGGGCCAGAATGTTGCCCGTTGGCACCGGGGCGGGGAGCGCCTCCCGGTCGCCGCGCCCGTAAAAGCGCAGAGCGAAACCCAGCGTCAGGTTGGCCAGATAATGAGCGCCGGCGATGATCACCCCCAGCGCCGGATTGTGGAACATGCCCACCGCCACCGCTACCAGCATGAACAGGGGGCTGGAATTGCTGGTGAAGGCCATCAGCCGCTCACCCTCCACCCGCGTGCACAGGCGCTGTGCGCGCAGGCGGGCGGTGACCATGGCCCCGATCGGGTAGCCGCTGGTATAGCCGACGGCCACCACGAACGAGCCGGCGCCGGGGACGTTGAACAGGGGACGCATCACCGGCTCCAGCAGCACACCCATGAAATGCACCACACCGAAATTGAGCAGCAGTTCCGAGGCGATAAAAAAGGGTAAAAGCGAGGGGAAAACAATGTTCCACCAGGCGTTCAAACCGTTGACGGCGCCTTCATAAACCGTTTTGGGCTGGAGCACCATGCCGATGACCAGGCAGAGCGCCAGCGCGGTCCAGAGAAAACGCGCCGCCTGACGGCGGTGATGCACGGCCGCCCGGAAAATACGCCGTCCCGAACCGTACAGCAGGGCCAGGCCCGTCAGTATGGCCATGGTGAGGATGAGCATGGGCGAACACCTGCCTTTCGGAGAAAAAGAGAAATGCCGCGGCCGAGCACTGTGATGCCCGGGCGGGTTATGCCGGTTTTTCCGGTATTCCGCACCTGTACTAGAATTATATGGATCACGGGCCGGCGGGTAGACCAGTTTGTTTTAATCCGGCCGCCCGCCTTTTGCGCAGGGGATTGCCTTTGCGGCGGCGAATAATAAAAACGCCCGCCGCAGCGCGCCCGTGGAGGAGGCTCTGCGGGCGGTTGAGACGGGCTCAAGGTTCCCTGCCACGGGAATATTTTGTTGTGCCGTCGGCCGGATGGGAAAGACGGCGGGCAGGAGGAGGAGAACATTTGATTAAGCCGGGTTCCTGGAAACCGCTTATTCTGGCCGGGGTGCTGGTATTGATCCTGACCGGCACCGGCCTGTTCTTTTACTTTGCTTATCCGCAGTGGTTCGGGGTCAACGTGCCCGCCGGCGAAGTGCCCGTGCAGCGGGTGCTGGTGGTCGCCCCCCACCCGGACGACGAAACCCTGGGGCCGGGGGCCATGATCGCCCGGGCGGTGAAAAAGGGGACGCCGGTGCGGGTGGTCCTGGTCACTTGCGGTGACGGTTTCACTCAGGCCGCCCGCGCCTTTACCGGCAAACGGCACCCGACGGCGGCCGATTTCCGGAGGCTGGGCGAAGCACGGCGCCTGGAAACCATCCGGGCCATGGAAACACTCGGTCTGCCGGCGAACGACGTTATTTTCCTCGGATTTCCCGACGGCGGGATGCGCCATCTGTGGGACGATTGCTGGGATTACGGACATCTTTATACCGGCGCCAACGGCGGCGACCGGGTGCCCTACGCCTGGGCCTTGAAACCGGGGGCTCCTTATTGCGGTGAAAGCGTGGTCGACGCCCTGACCGGAATCATCGCCCGGTTCAAGCCCACGGACATCTATCTGCCCGATCCGGGTGACGAGCATCCCGATCACTGGGCGGTAAACGCCTTCGTGCAGTACACCCTGGCCAAAATGAATTACCGGGCGCATCTGTACACCTACCTGGTGCACCGCAGCTACTGGCCGGAACCGCTGCTGCCCCAGCCCGGCCGGCCCCTCAAACCGCCCGCGGAAATGCTCGGCATCGGCACCACCTGGACGGAAGTGCCACTGACGCCGGAGGAAATAAATTTGAAAAGGCGGGCCATCGCCTGCTACGCCACCCAGGAAAAAGTGATGGGGCCGTTTTTAAGGGCCTTCATCCGAAACACCGAACTGTTCGGCACCAGCCGGGTGCCGGTGGTATCGGAGCGCGGCGCACCGCCCACCCTTTCCGGAGGAGAGGATTTTGCCTCGCTGGTGCGGGACGCCCGCGCGGATACCAGCTTTTACCGCCTTTTTTACCGCCTGGAGAGGATTCCCGACCTTTCCGCCGTGGGCATGCTGCACCAGGACGGCCGCCTGTGGCTGGTATTGCAGGCCGCACAGCCCATATCGAACCGGGTGGGCTACCGGGTGGACATGCGCTTTTTCTTTCCCGGCGGCGTGGTGAAACGCCTGGATTATGAAATCACCGGCCGCCGCGTGCAGGTGTCCGGACCGGCTCAAAACTGCCTGGATCTGCCGCCGGCTCAGGTGGATGGCGATGCCTACCGGCTGCTCATCGCCGTTCCGGACGCCCGGCTGAAGGGTGCGCGCAGTGTGCTCATCGACGGTGAAACTTACCTGGGCAAAGTTATGTTCGACAAAACGGATTACCGGCTGTTCGATTTTTAACCGGCGGTGGACATTGCCGCGGCGCGGGCGGGGTAGGGCGGCCTGTCGCCCCTGTGCGCCGGACCGGAAACAACCGCCTTGAAGCGAAAGCCGCGCTGCCGTCGGCTCCCGGGAGCGTCGGTTTGATGAACGCGTTATCCCGCGTCCCGGTGGCGGAACGGGGAGGGACGGGCGGCCGTATCTGCCGGACAGGACCGGAGAAGATATGCCGCCCCGGCTGCGGGGCGGCCCCCGGATTCTTCAGCCGGCTGTCCCGGCACACCTGCCAGTGCCCGGCGGTCATGCAAAAGATGCCGATGGCGGGCGCGTTGGTAAAAATTTTACTGCGGGGGATGGTTGTTTTTGAAACTGCTCTTTCTTTTTCTGGCTCTGCTGGCCGGTATCTTCAGCGGCATGCAGGGACCGATCAACGGGGCCCTGGGCGGTAAGACCGGCCCGCTGGAAGCGGCGCTGTTCAACTTTCTCACCGGCGTCGCCTTTCTCGCCGCCGTCGTCCTGCCCCGGGGCGGGGGCAACCTCCTGCTGATCAGGGAGGCCCCCTGGTGGCAGCTGACGGGCGGTTTGCTGGGGGTGGGCTACGTCTTTTTCATGCTTTTCACCGTTCCCCGGCTGGGAGCGGCAATGGCCCTGCTGGCCCTGATCACCGGTCAGATGACCATGGGGATGCTCACGGACAGCCTGGGCCTGTTCGGAATGCCCAGAATCCCGGTCAACTCCTACCGGGTGGCCGGTCTGGTCCTGCTCGTCGGCGCGCTGGTGTTGATTTACAGGGGGACGACCAGGACCTGACGCCTTGATCCGAATGGTTTGCCGGCGGGGAAAAGCATCAGCGAAGTTATGCGGAAAGCAGTGCTCCGGCTGAAACAAAAGAGAGCTTTTGCCAGCGGGGGCGGAATTTTTGCGCCGCCCGCCGGCGGGCGGTTTCCTGCCCGGTTTCCGCAACCCGGCGGAAGGAAGAATGCTTGCCCTTTCAATGTATATACAATATAATAACACGAACGTATTTATACAGGGGGCTGCGGTATGGAGAACAGCAAACTGACGCCCATACGGTTTCCGGTTGATCTGCTCGCCGACCTGGATAAACTGGTCGGGCCGGGCAAGCGCAGCAGATTCATTATCGAAGCCACGCAAAAAGAACTGCTCCGTCTGAAACAAAAAAAGGCCCTGCAAACGGTGGCCGGCATTTTTGAGGAAAAGAATCACCCCGAATTCGCCACTTCCGGGGACACCTACTCCTGGGTGCGTAAATTGAGGGAAGAAACGGAGGCCCGGAGGAGGAAATTTTTTGAGCAATAACGGATTTCTACCGGACACCACCATCCTGATCGATTTTTTCCGCGGCCGGAAAGAAGCGGCGGACATGCTTTATGCCCTGGTGGAAGAAGGACCGCTGGCCTGCTGTGCGGTGACGGTGGCCGAGATATTTTCCGGGGTCGGGCCGGATGTACTGCCCCGAATTGAAGAGTTTCTGGATGCGCTGGTCTACCACCCCATCGATTGCCGGACGGCCCGCCGGGCCGGCCTGTACCGGCGGGACTATCAAAAGCGGGGGATTACCCTGTCCATTGCCGACACCTTGATCGCCGCCGTGGCGGTGGAGAAATCGCTGACTCTGGTGACGAAGAATGTGCGGCACTTCCCCATGCCCGAGCTGGCGGTAATCGAGTACAGCTGACGAAAAGAGGTTTATACATAACGGGTGAGCGCAAGAAACTGATTTAAGTGGCCCTGCCCCTGGATGACATTAATTATTACTCCGCCCGGAAAAAATCCATTCGCCACGGCCATCCGTCCACCCTGCATTTGTGGTGGGCGCGGCGTCCTCTGGCGGCCTGCTGTTTTTTGGCGCTAAGCCCTGGAAAATGCAAATGAATAAGCATTGTGCCCGCGGTTTTTGTTGTTTCCTGCCGGGGGCGTGCGGACCGGCGGCGCTGTAAGCTTACCTGTTTTCCGGTGCAAAACCGCCGTTCATTTTTTCTGGCATGCCCTCGTGCAGGAATTGCCGCTATATTTGTTGAAGTGTTCGGTTGTCTGCCGGTTTTACCCCCGGCAGTGGAGTACCGGGCAGCCGGCCGGAGTTCCGGGGAGAAGCTATGGCGAGATGGGGGTGACCGGCCCTCTCCTATTGGATGCGGAACCTGTCTTTTAAAATCTCTCCTATTTCTGCTGCCGCCCTGCGGGCGGCCAGAATGGCCCGCTCGATCTTTTCAACGGTAAAAGAATGGCTGAAGCCCACCATCCACAGGGCGGCCATCGGCCAGCCCCACGGGTCGAGCAAGGGTACGCTGATGGCATTGACATCCCGGATGTATTCACCGAAGTCGGTGGCATAGCCCTCCCGGCGCACTTTTTCCAATTCTTTGCGGTAACTCCGGGGATCGGTGAGCGAATTTTCCGTGTACCTGGGCAGGGACCTTTCACTTAAAATTTTATTCAACACCTCTTCCTTCAGGCCCGCCAGGAAAACTTTTCCCGCTGCGCCGGCGAAAATGGGTATGCGCGCACCTACCGGGGCGGTTATTTTCAGTTCCTGCGGGCTATCCGCTTTTTCGATGATGGTGATCCCGTGCTCGTCGAAGGTCCCCATGAAAACAGTTTCTTTAAATTCCCGGCTGAGCTTTTCCAGGTAAGGACGGGCGACCGACCTGATATCAATTTCGGCCAGGGCCTGATTGCCCAGCTGGATAAGGGTCGGGCCCAGGGCGAGCTTTTTTTGGGCATCCTGGCGGAGTGCGCCGATTTCAATGAGAGCCTGGATGATGCCGTAGACGGTACTTTTGGAGATGTCCAGCCTGCGGGCCAGATCGCTGATGCCCAGCCTGGACTGGTTGCGGGCTATTTCCTCCAGGATGGCAAAGGCTTTGTATAAAACAGGGGCGTTGTATGCGGTGCTTTTGGCAACCATTGCCGGCATCTTCCTTTCAGGTTGGCTTTTAAACTTGATTTTGTTATAAAGAACAGCCGTTTATCATGATAAACATTATATCATATCTGGATTTGTTCAGTGAACCGTCCATACCGTGATTTTCTACCAACGGCAATCAAGCCATGGCAATCAAGGCCGGTAAAACTCCAGGCAGGTAGAGATAACCGGTTGGGAAAAATTTATCGGAGGTGGCTTCGGTGGCGCAAACTTTTGCCCGTCTGGAAGAGCACATCATCCGGCGGGGCCTGTGCACGGCCTGCGGCAGCTGCGCCGGGGTGTGCCCGGCGGGGGCCGTCGGCTGGGTTTATGAGGACGACGAGCCGCTGCCCGTGTTAACCGGGGAATGTCGGGCCTGCGGCGTCTGTGCAACCGTTTGTCCGGGCGGAGAGGTGGATATGCCCACCCTGGAGCGGTTCATTTTCGGCCGGGAGCGGGAGGAGAAAGTTCCGGATCTGGGGTTTTATCTGGATGCGCGGGCCGCCCGGGCCGTCGACCGCGGGATCAGGGCGGGGGGCGCCGGCGGGGGGCTGGTCACCGCCCTGCTGGTTTACGCCCTGGAAAAAGGGCTGATCGACTGCGCCCTGGTGGCCGGCTTTGCTCCGGATCGGCCCTGGCGCACCGCGCCCCGGTTGGCGGCAACCAGGGGGGAACTGCTCGCCGCGGCCGGGAGCAAATATGCCTGCGTGCCGGTGAACGCCCTGTTGAACCAGGCCCGGGACCGGGGGTACCGGCGTCTGGCCGTGGTCGGCCTGCCCTGCCAGATCCACGCCCTGCGCAAAATGCAGCATGCCGGTCAGCCGGCCCACCTGGTGCAGAGCCTGGTGCTTCTGGTCGGGCTGTTCTGTGCTTCCCAGTTTTATTTCGAAGGTACCCGGCACCTGCTGGTCGAGCGGCTGGGCGTTGAGCCGGAAGAAGTCCTTGCCCTGCACTACCGCGGCGGTCAGTGGCCCGGGCATCTGGTGGTGGAGCTCAAAGACGGGCGGCGGCTGACGCTGGACCGCCATCAATATATGTACCATCATTTGATGCCCGCTTTCAAACGGGATCGCTGCGAAATGTGCGTGGACTGGTCGTCCGAACTGGCCGACCTGTCAGTGGGCGATTACTGGGCCTCCGGGGGGGCGGTGGGGGGGACTTCCGCCTGTCTGGTGCGCACCCGGGCCGGTGCGGAGATGCTCGCCGGGGCGGTGAAAGAGGGATATGTGGAGACGGACCTGCTGGAAGCTTCCCGTCTGGCGGCCGGGATCGGGTTCGAATTAAAGAAACATGCGGCCGCCTACCGTCTGCGGCAGCGCCGCCGTTTCGGCTGGCCGGTGCCGGATTATCACCGGGAGACTGATTGCACCCCCTTCGCCCGGGAACTCCATCTGGCGCCGGAATCGTAAACGGACCGGCCTGTTTCGCCGGGCGCCTCACGGCTTGACGGCCGAACCGGGCAATTTTACAATGTGATCAGGAGATTATTGGCGGGGGCGGGAGCGGTTGTCATTTGCCGGTATCAGCGGCGCGGCCTGACGGGCGCCGTCCGGCGGCCGCCCGTTCAGCCCCCGTATACAGGTCGGGGGTGATTAAATGGCTGTTTGCGATCCGGGCCGGGGCTGGCATGAGATGGGCCCGATCCGCCCGCCGAGCGAGGGCCGGGACAATTCCCTTTTGTTGCGCGTCACCAGAAACTGCCCCTGGAATCGCTGCACATTCTGCCGCACGTATAAGAACAGGCCCTACAGCGTGCGCAGCGTGGCGGAAATCAAGGCGGACATCGAAACGGTCAAAATGCTGGCCGATGGCCTGCGGGAAAGTGCCTGGCGGTCGGGGGCGGCGGGAATGATCGATCAGCAGGCGGTTACGGATTTCATTGAGCGGCATCCCGCCCTTTACGATACGGATCGGAATGAGCCCCAAACGGTCCGGAACAGACTGCAGAGCCTGTTCAACGTGGCCGCCTGGCTTTCCTCCGGCGCCCGGACCGTTTTCCTCCAGGACGCCAACGCGCCGCAGATCCGGACGGCGGATCTGGTGGAGATTTTAAATTACCTGCGCGCTCTTTTCCCCTCCATTGAGCGCATCACATCTTACGCCAGATCAAAAACCATCGCGCGCAAGCCGCTTACCGCCCTGAAGGAACTCAAACGGGCCGGTCTGGAGCGGCTGCACATCGGGTTTGAATCCGGGTGCAACGAAGTGCTGGCGGCGATCAAAAAGGGAACAACGGTGGAGGAACAGATCGCCGCCGGCTGTCAGACAAAAGCAGCCGGCATTACCCTCAGCGAATACCAGATGCCCGGGGTGGGCGGCCGGCGCTGGTCGGAAAAACACGCCCTGGAATCCGCCCGTGCGCTCAGTGAAATCAATCCTGACTTCATCCGCCTGCGTTCGTTTGTTCCCCGCCGGGGCAGCCCGCTGTTCGAGCAGGCGCGGGCGGGGGACTTCACGCCTCTGTCCGAGGATGAAACGGTGGCCGAAATCGGCCTGTTTGTAGAAAACCTGGACTGTCAATCTTATCTGGTCAGCGATCAGATGTGCAACTTGCTGTGGGAAATAGAAGGGTGGCTGCCGGAAGACAAACCGCGGATTTTAAAGATTATCCGCGATTACCTGGCCCGGCCGCGGCACGAACGGCTCAAGCTGCAGCTGGAACGCCGGCTGTCTTCCTACCTCGGCATCGGCGGAAGGCTGGAGGGGGAACTGTGGCGGCAGGTGCAGGAGGCCCGGCGGGCGGCGGAAAGAAATTCCCCGGATGCCGAAAGCCGGGTGGCGGAAATCCTCAATATCATCAAACCGTCTTTTGTTTAACCGGCCGGTGGGCGGACCGCGCCGGTTTTTTCGCGCCCTTTTCCGGTACCGCCGCCTTATGCCGGGGCGGTCTACAAACGGCCGCTGCATATTTGCACAGTCAGCGGATGAAATAGATCACCGCCACCGCCAGGCCGATCACCACCACCATCCCGCGCAAAACAGACGGCTTTACATAGCCGGCGATTCTTCCGCCCAGCGCCCCGCCGATCAACGCGCCCACGAGCATAACCAGGGCCGCCGTCCACAGCACTTTTCCCGAAAACAGAAAAAATACCGCCGCGGCCAGGTTGGTAGCCAGAGCGATGGCCTGTTTCAACGCATTGAGTCTGGTCAACGAGTCTTCCACGGCCAGTCCCAGCACGGCCAGCACGATGATGGACAGCCCGGCTCCGAAATAACCGCCGTAAACGGCCGCCAGAGTCACCGGTACGAGACCCCACAGATCGGATTTCGGGCCGGCCGGGCCCTCTTTTTTTCGTTCGGTGAGCCAGTTCCGCACCAGCGGCTGGACGGCCAGGAGTACCGTGGCCAGCAAAATCAAGTAGGGCACCAGGTTGCGAAAAACCGCTTCCGAGGTGAGGCGCAAAAGAATGCCGCCGGCCAGACCGCCGGCTATGCCGGCCGGAATGTAGAGCCACAGGCGTTTGCTCTGGTCCCGCAGGTCGTTGCCCTGGGCCAGGGTGCCGCCCAGATAGCCGGGGCACAGAGCCACGGTGTTGGTGATGTTGGCGGTTACGGCCGGGATGCCCATGGCCGTGAGCACCGGAAAGGTGATCAGCGTGCCGCCGCCGGCCAGGGAGTTGACCGCTCCGGCGGCCAGAGCGGCCAGGGTGATGAGCAGGTAGTGCCATAAAGTGAGCATTTTGCAACCCCTTCTGTACGTTTGATGGAGGCCGGCCGGACAAAATTCTTTCGTCCAAGGGCGTTATGGGACGGACTGCCGGTCTGCTGCAGGTAAAAAACATATTCGCTTTATTTTTTTCCTTTCCTGCCCGCAGGGGGAAGATAAAAGCGGCGCCTGTGGTGTGCTCTGTCTGTTTGTTTGTGTTTGTTTTTTGGTGCAAACGGCTTGACAAAAAAATAAAATAGTTTTAATATGGACATAAATAAGCGCAAACGAAAATAAACGAAAAGACAAAAGATCGTAAATGGTAGGGTGGGTTATATGTTCGCCGAAGAAAGAAAACGTAAGATATTAGAAATTCTGGAAAAAGAACAGGCAGTCAAAGTTCTTGATTTGAGTGCATTATTTCAGGTTTCCGAAGCGACTATCCGGAGAGATCTGCAGGAACTGGAAGAAGCGGGACTGCTCAAGCGCACCCACGGAGGCGCCGTCAGCAACCAGACCACGTCTTTCGAGCCTTCCATAACCGAAAAAAAGGATCAGTACTATGCGGAAAAGCTTGCCATTGCCAATCTTGCCGTCGAGCTCATTCAGGAAGGCGAAACGGTGATGCTGGACGCGGGCTCGACCACTCTGCAGATTGCCCTTCTGCTGAAGCAGAAGAAAAACATCACTGTGGTGACCAATGCGATCAATATCGCCTGGGAACTGTCCACGGGAAATATTGAAGTTATACTTCTCGGCGGGAATTTGCGTCAGAGAACCCTCTCGCTTGTCGGTCCGATTACTGAAAATACGCTGTCCGGTTTGCATGTGGACAAATTTTTTTTGGCTACCAACGGGCTGGATCTGAAAAAGGGATTGACCACTCCCAATCTCAACGAGGCACAAACCAAAAAAGCCATGCTCAACAGTGCCAAAGAGGTAATTGCGGTCGCCGATCACAGCAAGTTCGGCCGTGTGGCTTTCAGCCATATCTGCCATTTTGATCGAGTGGATTGTCTGATTACAGACAGGGGTGCCCCCGCCCAGGTTTTGCATGCGTTGAGAAGACAGGGCATAAAGGTGCTTGTCGCCGACGCCGGGGACGACAATTAACTCTGTCGCGGGAAAGAGGTGGCCTTGTACAAGATGATTGCTACGGTGACATTGAACCCTGCGGTGGACAAAACGATGCACGTTTCACGATTTGTTGTCGGAAAGACTAACCGGGGGCTGGTTGTCCAGGTGGACCCCGGGGGCAAGGGAATCAACGTGGCCAAGGTTTTGAAACAGCTCGGCTGTGCGGTGACCGCCACCGGTTTTCTGGCCGGGAACAACGGCCGCTATATCGCCGAGTCGCTTACGGCCAAAGAAATTCTTACCGATTTTGTCTACCTGCCTGGAGAGACGCGGATAAACCTCAAGATTATCGATCCCGATTGGGGGACGGAAACAGAGATTAACGAACCCGGTTTCCCGGTGGGGGAGGAGCCCCTTAAACAGCTGGAAGAAAAGATATCCACGCTTGCCGAACGATGTGCCGTGATGGTCTTTTCCGGAAGCCTTCCGCCGGGTGTGCCGGTGGACATTTATGCCGCGTTGCTCCGCATAGCCCGGGGGAAAGGGGTAAAAACCATTCTGGATACCAGTGGAGAGGCTCTGCAATACGGAATGGCCGGAAGGCCCGATCTGATCAAGCCCAACCGCGAGGAAGTGGAAGAACTGCTCGGGATCAGGCTCGAGGAGGAGCGGGAACTGATTGAAGCAGCCCGCGGGCTGCTCGCCCGGGGCCCCGCTACAGTGGTGATTTCCCTGGGGGCGGCCGGAGCATTGACCGCTTCCGCAAATAAACTGCTCCGCGCCTGGCCTCCGGCGATTAAAACCGGCAGCACTATCGGGGCGGGAGATTCCATGGTGGCGGCCTTCGCCTACGCGCTGATGAAAAAACTTCCGCTGGCCGAAGCACTGCGCCTGGCCACCGCCGCCAGTACGGCCACCGCGGCGGTGAACGGAAGCAAAGTAGGCGATTTGGAGGTGATCCGGGATTTCCTGCCCAAAGTGAGATTGAAGGAATGGAATCTGGAATAATCCGGGGGATGTGGAATTAAAGGAGGAAACTGAATCCGGACCGGCTTCGCTTAATTTAAAATCGTCCGGATTAAAACAGGAGGTAAGTAATGATGAAAAAGCTTGTTGCCGTGACCTCTTGTCCAACCGGAATAGCCCATACCTATATGGCGGCGGAGGCTCTGGAAAAATCCGCCGGAGAAAAGGGCGTACCGATTAAAGTGGAAACGAGGGGTTCCATCGGCGTGGAAAACGAACTTTCCGCTCAGGATATCGCGGAAGCTCACGCGGTAATACTGGCGGCCGATACACAGGTGCCGGAAGAAAGGTTTGCCGGAAAACCGGTAATCAAAGTAGCGGTTGGTGAGGCCATCAAAAACGCGGGTGACCTGATCGAGCAGGCGCTGCAGCAAGAGAGTCCCGTCGGGGCGACGGACTTCATTCGGCAGGTACAGCAGGAAAAATCCAGGCGCAGCGCCGAGTCCGCCGGTTTCTACAAACATCTGATGACCGGTGTATCCTATATGATTCCCCTGGTTGTGGCCGGCGGGATTATCATTGCTCTTTCATTTGTCTTTGGAATCAATGCTTTCAAACAGCAGGGTACTCTGGCGGCAAACCTGATGAATATAGGCGGCGGAGCCGCTTTTGCCCTGATGGTGCCGGTTCTGGCCGGGTTTATCGCTTTTTCTATTGCGGATCGGCCCGGTCTGGTGCCCGGTCTGGTGGGCGGCATGCTCGCTTCGCAAATGGGCGCCGGTTTTCTGGGCGGTATTCTGGCGGGTTTCCTGGCCGGGTACGTGGCCAGGGCGCTCAGGGATTATATTAAACTTCCGGCGGGATTGGATGGATTGAAACCGGTATTGATTATCCCGCTTCTGTCCACATTAATAGTCGGTTTGCTGATGGTTTACGTTATAGGTGTACCGATTAAAGAGCTCATGGACGGCTTGAAAAACTGGCTTACCGGAATGAGCACGGGCAGTGCCGTCATTCTGGGGTTGATTCTGGGGGCCATGATGGCCCTGGATATGGGGGGACCGGTGAACAAAACGGCCTATACCTTTGCGGTGGGTTTGCTGGGCAGCAATGTTTTCGGCCCCATGGCTGCCGTGATGGCCGCCGGTATGACGCCTCCGCTGGGATTGGCGCTGGCTACCATACTGGCACCCGGCAAATTCAGCCGGGAGGAGAAAGAGGCTGGTAAGGCCGCGGCTGTGCTCGGTATCTCTTTCATCACCGAGGGAGCCATCCCCTTTGCGGCCGCCGATCCGTTCCGGGTTATTCCTTCTATTATGATCGGTTCCGCAATTGCAGGCGCCCTTTCCATGGCTTTCGGTGCCACCCTGCGGGCACCCCACGGCGGGATTTTTGTGCTGGCCATTCCCAATGCGGTCGGCCACCTGGGGTTATACATCCTCGCCATCGCCATTGGAACTGCGGTCACCGCTTTACTGGTTTCCATTTTCAAGCCCAAAAAGCAATAAGGGACGGTTGCGGCTTCCGAAATCCCGGACCGTCCTTGATGGATGGAGGTAATCTCAGTGCAGATGGAAAATTTGATCAACGAACAGCTGATCACCCTTGAGCTGAAGGCCGGAGAAAAGAAAGCGGCCATTGAAGAACTGTCCGGTCTGTTGATGGAAAATGGTTGTATCACAAATACAAAAACTTTTGTGCAGGATGTATTGACCAGGGAAAGCTTGAGCACCACCGGTATCGGTTTCGGAGTGGCCATTCCCCACGCCAGGTCGATGTCGGTAAACAGACCCGCACTGGCTTTCGGGCGCTCCGGAGCCGGAATCAATTGGAACAGTCTGGACGGCCAGCCCGTGCATATGGTCTTTTTGATTGCCGTACCGGCGGAGAGCGCGGAGAACGAGCATTTGAAGATCCTGTCCGCTCTTTCCCGGAAGCTGATCCATGAAGATTTCCGTCGGCGCCTTGAGGAAGCGCCGGATGAGTCGCAGGTAGTGGCTACCCTGACCGGAAATTAGCGGGGTGATGGACATGTTGAAAGGAATCGGTGCGGCGCCCGGTATTGCCATCGGTAATGCGGTGATCTGGGCGGGTGAAAAGTACCCCCGTCCGGAACAATCCGCCGGCAGTCCGCAGGAAGAACTGGACAGGTTTATATCAGCGGTCGACGAAACCAGGCGGCAGCTGGAAGATGTAGCGGATAAGGTCGCCGGGCGGCTGGGAGAAAACGAAGCGGGAATATTCAAAGCGCAGCTTCTGGTGCTGAACGACCCCATGCTGGTCAATCTGATCCGGGAGAACATAGGGAGCGGTTTCACTGCCGTTGTAGCCGTTGAACGGGCGGTTGCCCTGCTGGCGGAGAAGTTTCAGGCTTTAAACGATCCCTATCTTCAGGAAAGGGCAGCCGATATTAAAGATGTGGGTAAACGTTTGATCCAGAACCTGCCCGGGGCGGGTCCTGAAAAAGCCCGGATCCCGGAGGCCGGTATTATTTTCGCTGCCGATTTGACTCCCTCTGAAACCAGCCTTTTGGATCCGGAAAAAGTGCTGGGGCTGGTTACCGGGGAGGGAGGAAAGACATCCCACACCGCCATCCTGGCCCGTGCGCTCAATATACCTGCCGTGGTGGGCGTCGCAGATGTTTTGGAGCATGTGCGTGACGGTGATCCGGTGATTGTGGACGGGCAGAACGGAGAAGTGATTATCCGTCCCGATGTTCAGACTCTGGAGCTTTACCGGCGGCGGTCGGCGCAGGAAAAAGGCAGGCGGGAAAAATTAAATGCCGATAAAGACGCCCCGGCGGTTACTCAGGACGGTTATCGGGTGGAGGTTGCCGCCAACATCTGCGGTTCCGGCGAGATCCGCGCGGCTCTGCTCAACGGCGCGGAAGGGGTGGGTCTTTTTCGGACGGAGTTCCTCTTCTTAAATCGGGATGGATTGCCTTCGGAGGAAGAACAGTTTGCCGTCTACAAGGAAGTTCTATCTCAGATGGCGCCCCGCCGGGTGATTGTCAGGACGCTTGATATCGGCGGGGACAAGGCGCTTCCCGGTTTGAAACTTCCCGCCGAACAGAATCCCTTTCTGGGTCTGCGGGGCGTTCGCCTGTGTCTGCAAAAAGAGGATTTGTTTTATACTCAACTGCGCGCATTGCTGCGGGCGAGCGCTTTCGGAAATCTCTCCATCATGCTGCCAATGATCTCGGATCTGGCTGAAGTGGAACAAACCAGGGAAATCATCGCCCGGCTGGAAAGGGAACTGCCCCTGGCGGGGGGAAGGAAGATTCCCCTGGGGATAATGGTGGAGACTCCCGCCGCTGCCGTAATGGCGGATCAACTGGCCGAAGTGGTCGATTTCTTCAGCATCGGTACCAACGATCTGGTCCAGTACACCATGGCTGTGGACAGACTCAATGAACAGGTGGCCTACCTTTACCAGCCCTTGCATCCGGCGGTGCTTCGTTTGCTTCGCGGGGTAATTCAGGCGGCCCGCCGTGCGGGGAAATGGGTCGGTATTTGTGGCGAAATGGCCGCGGATACCCTGGCGGTGCCACTGCTGGTGGGAATGGGCGTGGATGAGCTGAGTATGAGCTCCGGTTCAATACCCGCGGTCAAAAAATTGATCAAAAACATAAGCAAAAGCGATGCATCCGCTCTTGTCGAGGAAGCTCTGAAGCTAAGAAGCGCCGGTGGGATAATGGAACTGGTCGAATGCTTTATTAAAGAAAGGGTGAGTACAGATGTTTGCCAGGACGGTGAAGATCCTGAACAGGACGGGGCTGCACGCCCGGCCGGCCACCCTGTTTGTGGAAACGGCGAATAAATTCAGTTCCACAGTAACTGTGGTGAAAGGTGAACAGGAGGCGGACGCCAAAAGCGTGCTCGGTCTGATGCTCCTGGAATTGACCGGGGGGACGGAAATCACCATCAAAGCCCGGGGCGAGGACGAGGTGGCGGCGGTGAATGCACTGGCCGAGCTTGTTGAAAGTAAATTTGATGAGGAAGAGTGACGGGCAGGATTTTTTCATGTTTAATCCGCGCTGTTCGGCTAATAATAAAAAAACGTTCTCCTGATTTTTACGGGGTGATCCGATGGCCGAATTGAAATCCGGCGGGCACAAAATAAAGGCGCCGCCCTGGCAGACTATGACCGGCCGCAAAACGCTGCGCGGACGTCGGGACGGCCGCAGGCAGCTGGGGCTGGCGGAGTTGATTATGATGGGCCTGGGCGGCGCCATCGGCTCCGGTATTTTCGTCGCCGTGGGCATACCGGTACGCCTGGCCGGACCGGGCGTGGCGGTGATGTTTTTAATCGGCGGGGTAATCACCGCTCTGGTGACCATGATGCTGGCCGAGATGGGCGTGGCCGAACCCGCGCGCGGCTCATTCAGTGCCTACGCGGAAAAATACCTGGGCCGGTTCGCCGGATTTCTTTCCGGTTGGATTTACTGGACTTCGGGCATCCTGACGCTGGCCACCGAGATGGTGGCGGCGGCCCTGCTGGCCAGGTTCTGGCTGCCCCACTGGCCGGTCTGGCTGCTCAGTTTGATTTTTGCCGCCCTGGTCACCGGGTTGAACCTGCTCGATGTGCGCGCCCTGAGCAGGGTGGAGGAGTGGCTCGCCCTGATCAAGGCCGGGGTGCTGGGGCTGTTCATCATCGTCGGAGCGATCGTTTTGCTCGGCCTCTGGCCCGGCCATCCTTCACCGGGACTGTCCAATTATATCGATCACGGCGGCTTCTTTCCCACCGGTCCGCGCGGGCTGCTGGCCGCGATGCTGCTGGTCATGTTCGCCTATGCCGGTGTACAGGTAATCGGGCTGGCCATGGCCGACACAAGACAGCCGGAGCGGACGGTGCCGCGCAGTATTCCGATCATCAACACGGTGCTGCCCCTGCTTTACGTGGGGGCCGTTCTAGTGCTCACCGGCCTTGTGCCCTGGTCGACCGTTAAAACCAACGGCAGCGCCTATGTGCCGGTGATCATGCGCCTGGGCATCCCCGGCGCGGCCGGTTTGCTCAACGCCGTGATTCTGAGCGCCGTCATTTCGGCCATGAACTCCAACCTGTACGGTGTCTCCCGTATGATCAGCTCTTTGTCCCGGCGCCGCGACGCGCCTTTTTTCCTGGGACGTGCGGATCGGCGGGGGGTGCCGGTTTACGCCGTGCTGCTCTCGGCGGTTATTCTCCTGCTCATCGTCGGTTTATCCTACCTGCTGCCCAAACGCATCTTTGTTTACGTGGCCAGTGCGGGCGGGGTGACTTCCCTTTTCAACTGGGTGATCATCGGCTTCACCCACCTGCGTTTCCGCCGCCATCCGTTGCGGCGGGAAAAAGGGCGGAAACTCCGCTATGCCGGTTTCCCCGGCACCACCTGGACGGCGATTGTGCTTCTGCTGCTGGTGCTCGGCACGGCGGCCCTGAGCCGGGATCAACTGGTTGGATTGATTGCCGGCGTGGTTCTGCTGCTGATTTACGTGGCGGTGTTTTACCTGGTGCGCCGCTTTATGCCCTCATCCACTTCCGGTGCCGCGCGCGGGGAGGACTGAGCCGGGGGAAAGTTGTTCCGGGCGTGGCGGGAGGCGGCCGGGGTATGAAAACCCCGTCCGGCCGGGCCGCCTTTAATCACGCTGGAAGTCCGGTGCCCCGGCAAATGCCGGCGGGCTTTCAGCGTTTGTCCCCGCAGCGAGTTTTTTCTGCATTTGATCACTTATTTCCGCCGGCAGGGCGGCGAGGAAAAGGTTGATGATGAAGGTCAGCCTTTCTTTTGTTTTTCCTTCCCCCCGAAAGGTGAGCAGGGGTTCGGTGACGGAAGGGCGAATCATGCCCCAGCAGTCCGGAAACTCCACCCGCACGCCGTCAATGGTGGAAACCGGAAAAGGAGAGAGTTTGCGGCGGACTGCGGCCAGTATTTTTCCCGGGTCGCCGGTGAAGGGCAGGCGGATGTCCGGCGTGATCAGATAGCGGGGTATTGCCCGGTTCAGCGCGGCCAGGCCGGTTTTATTGCCATCGAGCAGTTCAAGCACCTTCAGGGCGGAAAAAAGGCCGTCGTCGAAGCCCAACTCGCGCCAGAAAAAATGGCCGCTCAGTTCCCCGGCCAGCAGGGCATGGGCGGATAGAAACCTGTTCTGCACGAAAGTATGACCCGATCTGGCCATGAGCGGCGTGCCACCGCACCGGGAGACTGTTTCGGGCACAACCAGTGAACATTTGGAATCGTAAACAATCACGCCTTTTTCCTGCTTTAGCATATAGCGGGCCAGGATGGCCAGCAGACGGTCGCTGGCGATGACACTGCCGGTCTCATCGACCAGGGCCACCCGGTCTCCGTCCCCGTCAAAGGCGATACCAGCCGCGGCGCCTTCCCGCACCACCCGGCGGCACAGCGCCCGTAAATTTTCAGGCAGGGCCGGATTGGGCGGCCGGTTGGGAAACCGGCCGTCAGGGGTGCAGTAAAGCTCGGACACCCGGTAGCCCAGGGCGCGGAACAGTTCCGGGGCGATTAAAGAGCAGGCGCCGTTGCCGCAATCCAGCACCACCGGCAGTTGTCCCGGCTTGAAACAGCCGGCCAGATAATCGCGGTAGCGGGTCAGCCATGTTTCGTCCCGCAGATAAGCGCCCCGGCCGGGGACGAATTTCCGGCCGGCGATCATGTGCTTTAAGACGGTTAGTTCTTCCGGCCGCACCGGTCTACCGGCGAAAAGTATTTTAAACCCGTTGTATTCCGGTGGATTGTGCGAGGCGGTGACCATTACTCCGGCGGCCGCGTCAATGTGCTGCGCGGCGAAATAGAAGGCGGGAGTGGTCAATAGACCGGCGTCGATCACCCGGCATCCGGCGGCGACCAGCCCGGCGCACAGCGCCGCCTGCAGGGCGGGAGTGCTCAGCCGGATATCACCGGCCACCAGCACCGTGCCGGCGTGAATGTAGCTGCCCACGGCCAGCCCCAGGTTGCGGGCGTCTTCATCGGTCAACTCCCGGTTGTAAACGCCCCGGATGTCGCAGGGCTTGAAAATGCCCACTATCATTCCTCCCGCGCTCTTCCGGAAACCAGTTTTTCCACCAGGTCGGCCGCTTTTTCCGCGCCCCCGTACCGTCGGCCCAGTTCCTGCAGCTTTAGCGCACCGCTTCGATAGCTGTCGTGGTCCAGGATTTTTTTCACCGCTTCGGCCAGCCTGGCAGGGGTGAGGCTTTTTTTATCCAGCATAATGCCCGCTCCGTGCCGTTCGAGCACCATCCCGTTATCCTCCTGTTCGGCCATGGAGGGGACGACCACCGCCGGTCGACCGCAGGCGATGCAGTTCATCAGGGTGGAAGAACCGCCGTGAAAGATAACAACGTCGCCGGCTTTGATCAGTTCCATGCCCGGCACGAATTGATGCAGGGATACATTCTCCGGTGGATTGCAGCCGGCCAGTCGGTCGGGGTTCACGGCCAGGCCGGTGGAGACCACGCCGCTCATCCCGGGCTGTTCCCGGAACATATCCAGCACCAGGCGGAGGAATTCTTCTCCGATCAGGGGCGACCCGCCGCCGATGGTCACGTAGACCAGCGGTTTGTCCGCGCGGCCGGTGTAGCGTTTTTTCAACTCGTCCCGCCCGGGCAGGTTTTCCGGTTTTTCCAGCGGCAGAGGGCCGGTGAAATGCACTTTTTTCTCCAGGGCCGCGCCTTCTGCCACGAAGGCGGGGATGAGCGCGTCCCCGCCCAGTTCGGGCATCCCCTCCATGAGCAGCAGTCCGGCCGCTTCCAGCGCGCGGAGAATATATTGCCCGCCTTCGCTGTGTGCGGACAGGCGGCGGGTGAAAAGTTCAAGTGTTTTGCTCCCGTGCGGCTGCAAAAAAACCAGCGCCGCGGGGATGCCGAGCGTTTGGGCGCTCACCGGTCCGGATAAATTGCCGCAGAGCAGCACATCCGCTTTTTCCCGGTCGGCCGTCTTTATTTCCGCCTCCGCCACCCGGCGGACAATCTCCCTGATTGCCGCCACCGTTTCTTCCCGCCGCTTTTCGTCGGCTCCGGACATAAGGCCGGCGGAAATATTCAGTTCCGGCAGGGGGGGCAGCTCAATGCAGTCGAAATGGTGTTTTCTGAGCACGGGAAGCAGCCTGCCGCCGGCCAGGAATTTCACCTCATGCCCCCGGCGGCGGAGTTCCCCGGCCACCGCCATCACGCGCATTGTCTGACCCAGAACCGTGCCCGTACCCATCTGGCTGGAACACAAAACTTTCATCGGCGCTTTCCCCCTTGCATTCGTGAATGAGCAGTTGCCTCCGGGACAGGAAATCGTCCAGCAGGGCGTGCAGGTAATCCCGGTAGTGCTGATAGATGATTCCGTGTATCTCCGGCGGGGAGGGGAAGGCGTTCACTTCCCGGAAGGTGGCCTTCAGCGAGCCGAGGGTGTTCCCCAGAATGACGGCGATGAGCGGGTAACGGGGATGGCGGACATAGGAGTAAATAAATCCGGCCGAAGCGGCGTCACCGCAACCGGTGGTGTCCACCACCGGGCCGATGCCGGTCACGGTGGGCACGGCCGCCCAGAAAACGCGTCCCTCCCGCCGCCAGGCGATCAGGGATGATTGATCCCCGAAGGTGATCCAGCAGGCTTCCGGCCCGTTCCTAACCAGTCCGGTGGCGAACCGGACGAATTCCTCCCGCCCGTTCAGCGGGCGGGAGGCCGCCCAGGAGGCCTCTTTTTCGTTCATTTTAAGCACATCGATACATTCCAGCCATTCCCGTGCGTTCGACCAGGCTTTGTTGTACCGCTGTCCGCCCTCATCCACACCGGTGACCAGGCCGTGCACGTCGAGAAAAATGGTGGCCGACGAGCAGGCGCGCAGTTTCTGCACCCCCGTCAGGGGGATGTCCGTATCGTTCAGGGGCATGAGCAGTACGGCCCGGCAGTCCCGAACCCGGGTTATTTCCTCCGCGGTCAGCGGCGGCATGACGTTCACCTGGCGACCCCGGCGTTCAAACCGATTGATGTAATGCAGTTCGATCTCCGTGGTTCCTTCCGGTACGGGAAGCAGACCGGATAAATCAATACCGGGGTGGGTGAGCAGTGCCGAGACCGCCGCCATATCCGCCGGTGACAGGTGGGACAGGCAGATCACCCGATCCGGCGTTCCTTCGAGCAGTTTGGCCAGGGCGCAGGTGGTGTAGGCCGCGGCACCGTATTTTTCCATCTGTTCTCCGGTGGGCAGAATTACGCGGTCTTTGGAGATCGGTCCGATAATGGCGAATTTCATTTTTCCCCCTCCCCGTTTACCGCTGTGCCGCCCCGGGCATATTCGGGATTACCTCCCGGGGTGAGAATTTGGAGCAGTTCGGCGGGGGGAAGGCGGAGCAGCGCCTCGTAATCGCTGATTCGCCCCACGTCCCACCAGTGGTAATCACGGACGAAGCCGTACAGGGGCACGCCTTTTTTTATCAAGTGGGGGAAAACATCACCGGGCAGATCGATTTCACCCTTTTGACCCGCGCATTCTTCAATATGGGCAAAAATCCGGCCGTCCAGCACATAGGCGCCCGTACTTACGGGGCGGCCCAGGTTTTCTTTTTCCATAAATTTTTCCACCCGGTTGTCCGGACCAATTTCGGCTGTGCCCACTTCCAGCCGGTAGCGGGTGGAAAAGGCAATGGTCACCGGCCCGCCGTGGTTGCGGTGGAAAGCGAGCAGCTCACGGTAGTCCAGATGGGCGATGGTGTCCCCGGGAACCACCAGGAAAGGTTCTTCGCCGGCCGGCAGCAGACGGCGCGCCCGCCGGATCTCCCCGGCCTTGCCCGCCGGCGCGGTGCCCTGACTGTAGTCAATGTCCACCCGCCACCGCTCACCCCGGCCGAAATATTCCCGGATCTGATCGGCCAGGTGACTGACCGCCACCACGAATTTGCTGATGCCGCAAGCGATCAGGGTGAGCATTATCCATTCCATGAGCGGCCTGCCGTGCAGGGGCAGCATCGGTTTGGCTATGTATTCGGTTAAAGGGCGCAGGCGCGTGCCCCGGCCGGCCGCCAGTATGAGCGCTTTTACCTCTCCTCACCTCCACCGGTGCAGATGTGGTCTTGTTTGCCGGGTGACGCATTTATTTTATCCTGCCGGGAAAAAAATAAACAGTTTGCCGGATGGTCGGGCGGGGCAGGCCAGAAATCAAGGAGCATAAAAAGTAACCGGGCCGTGGGTCCGGAAGCTGTTTTGCGGCAGGTGGGCGAAAGGAGCGGCCCGCTTTTTTCCCGGTCGTGAAAAAGGCGCTTGGAGCACAGAATAAAAAATTTTTTTCTCACCGGCAGGAATTTATCTCCCGTGGGCGAATAGTGCAATACAAACGAACGATAAGAAAGTTTTTTCTTCTCTTTGCATAAATGGGCGACAGAAGTCGTCATTAAATGGTAATGGTATAGAGGGAAATCTTTCATCGCACGGCAACCATGAAGGTGTGCGCTTCTCCAGAAGGAGGACGGCCTTTCATGGTTTTCTTTTTTGGCCCGTCCGGATCGTTTTTAACCGGACGCGGAGCGCACGGCTTCAAGCCGGTGGCATGAACAAAGCGGGTGAAAGCTCAACCTGGGCAGAGCTTTAACCTCATAGCCTGTTGCCGGTGCAGACATGCCGGGGCAGGCGGCAACTCCTCCTTTCGTACGGCGTGCGGGGTCCGGTCAGCCCCGCATGCCGGGGCCTTTTTATATCCGGTGACCGTTTTTAAGGAGAGATCAGATGCGCATAGCGGTAATCGACGGACAGGGCGGCGGTATCGGCAGGGTGATGGTGGAAAAGCTGCGGCGGGCCCTCGCCCGGGAGGATGTGGAAATTATTGCTCTGGGCACCAACGCCCTGGCGGCTCAATTGATGTTGAAGGCCGGGGCCAACGAGGCGGCCAGCGGGGAGAACGCCGTTGTTTTCAACGCCGGCCGGGTGGATGTCATCATCGGCACCATCGCCGTGCTCATGGCCAACAGTATGCTCGGTGAATACACCCCGGCCATGGCCGCGGCGGTGGCGGCCAGCCCGGCGAAGAAAGTTTTGCTGCACCTCAACCGGGCCAATGTGGAAGTGGTGGGCGTAACCGACGAGCCGCTGCCCCACCTGGTGGATCAACTGGTGGAGCGGGTGCGGTCGCTGGTGGAGGGGAAGAAAGAGCACCGGCCGCCGGGCAGGCCGTAAGCGGCCGGGTGAGGACGGGGGGAAACTTTACCCGTTGCCGCGGCACGGGAGCAGGAAGCGCGGGCGGCTTCCTGCTCAGTGCAGCTGTAAAGAGCTGATTTCCTGGATCAATCTTTCTCCATCATTGATGTGTGCCTGCAGGTGGTTGATCCGGGCGGGATCGGCGTTATTGCGCTGCAGGTCCTGCAGTTCCATCCGGTGGGCGGCCACCGATCCTTCAACCTCCCGGTACATTTCCATGGCCCGTCCGAAAGTCAAACCCTTTCGCCTTTCTTCTTCAAAACGGTGTTTGATGCTGGAACAACTCATTTTCATTTCCTCCTTCGATTCATTTTTGCTCTGACATTTTGTTTATAGAATAACCCATTCGGAAGGAAAAAATCGAACTGATGACTGAAATTTTTCGTTTTAAGAAAATGAAAGGGGAGGACAAACATGGATTTGAGGGCTTACTTTAATGAGCAGGCGGCGCACTGGGACAGTCTGTTAACCGGTGAAGTAATCTCCCGTTTAAAAGAGCTCATTGGTGGGCTTGCCATTGAACGGGGCGCGAAAGTGCTTGATGTGGGTACGGGCACCGGTGTGCTCATTCCGTTTTTGGCGGAGGCGGTTGGATCGTCCGGAACGGTGGTGGCCCTGGATTTTGCCCCGGAAATGCTGGCCGCCGCCCGAAAGAAATATTCCCGCCCCAATGTGCAGTTCCTGGAGGCTGATGTGACCGCCATCCCCCTGTCCGCGGAAACCTTTGATGAGGTGATCTGTAACTCTGCTTTTCCCCATTTTGCCGATCAGTTGCGGGCGGCCGGCGAGATGTGCCGGGTGCTGAAAGCGGGAAGAAGGATTGTCGTTTGCCACCCGCACAGCAGGGAATACATAAACAATCTGCATCAGTCCCTCGGCGGCGCGGTAGGTGGCGACCTGCTTCCGGACGAGGAAACAATGCGCACCATTTTTTCCCGGGCTGGTTTCCGGGATATCACCATTGAAGACGTCCCCGGACGTTATCTGCTGGTGGCCTGGAAGGGATAGGTTATTTTCAGCTTGTGCCGGTTTTACGGTACGAGATTTTATGATGGACAAACAGCAGAATATATGTTAATATTTTACCAAAGTTAAAAATATTATGTCCGGGTATCCCGTCCGAAGGGACGGGGAAAAAGGGAACCAGGTGCGAATCCTGGACGGTGGGGCCACTGTAAACGGGTAGCGGCTTCCAGAGGCCACTGGGTTTTCAATCCGGGAAGGCGGAAGCAGAAGCGATGAACCGTAAGTCAGGAGACCTGCCCGGGCATACAGGCACGCAAACCTCCCAGGAAACAGGGGTTGTGCCCGTGCGTGTTTTCCGGACGCCTTCGGTGCGGCCGGAAAGAGATGCCGGATGAAAACAACCCCGACCGCTGGCGGCCGGGGTTTAGCTTTTGGGGCCTGCCGGCGCCGGTGAACATGGCGCCGGCAGGCGGACAATTGCATAGGGGACGGGTCTTTCCACCCCGAGGGGGGAAAGTGAAAAGGGAAGCCGGTGTGATTCCGGCGCGGTCCCGCCACTGTAAAGGCGAGGCGCGGCACAAAAGGTCACTGGACTTTATGTCCGGGAAGACGTGCCGGGTCGATGAACCTGAGCCAGGAGACCTGCCCGTTCCCGGGACTGACCGACCGACCTACGCGGATAGGGGGGTGGTAGATTTGCCTCGGCGTCATCGCGCTGCGGGAAGCTGATCCTCCATCTAACAAGGTGGGGGATTTTGATTTGTCTGTCAACCCATCTCCTTTTTCAGGAGTAATATAGCCGGCGTTTTTTCCGCCGGTACCTTTTAAAACTATTGCCGTTCAAAATAAATTTCCTGACGGAGACAGTGGGCGCATGTGCGTTGCCGGAAGACGCCGCACGGGCGGATGAGGACCGGAGCGGACCGGGGAGCGGCGGACGGTTTACGGCGGCGCGATTCCCGGGTGAATGAAGAAAGATTATGGAAAGGGGAATGAATGTTTTGTACAGCGGTAAAGCGATATTTAAAAAGCTGAGCCTGTTGCTTGTTGTGGTCATGGCCGTAACGCTTTTCATGCCCGTGACCGGCGCCCGGGCGGCCGGTTCGCCGGCGGACAGCGCGGTGCAGTTTCTGTACAACGACTACACAAAAAACGGGATAAGCAATTCCGAGGCCGGGGTGGGGTCCTACGCCCTTTTTGTGCTGAGCCGGGCCGGCGTTAATGTCGGCACCTGGCTGAACAAGGGGACAAATCTCAGGGATGCGGTTGTAAACGCGGTATCCGGCGACCTGGCGAACGCCGCGGACCCGTCCAAAGTATCGGCCAAGCTTTTGGCCCAGGATCTGGCGGCCGTACAGGTGCTGGGACGCAATGATCTGGCCGGTCGGCTGGTGCAGGTGTTGCAAAGCAGACAGAGCAGCACCGGTTTTGATACGGGAGATTACAGTCTTTTCAGTAATCTCCCGGCCTATGATCTTCTGGGCCGGACCGGGTTGATTGGTACAATCAATGAAGATTTCGCGAAGAACTACATTCTGAACACACAGGATGCGGCAGTTGCCGATGCCGCCTACGGCAGCTGGGGTTTTACGTACGGCGGTACTTATTACGCCGATTTCATGGCCACGGCCGAAGCAGTGCGGGCGCTGCATTATCTGAACAACGCGGGCAATGACGCCTCCATTCAAGCGGCCATAGCCAGCGGTCTTGATTGGATGAAAAAACAACAGCAGGCTGACGGCAGCTTTATGGCCGGTATGGACGACCCGGTTATAGATACCGCGGAAGTGATTGTGACCTTGAAAACGCTGGGTATGGATCCCACCGCCTGGAAGAACGGAGGCCGAAGCGCCGTTGACTATCTTATGAACAAGGCGCTCAACGCCGATGGCAGCTTCGGCACTTCCAGGAACGATATGGACGCCATCTGGGTGCTTTGCGCCTGTAATTTATTGAGCACACAGTTCTACCTCGATCCACCCGGTGCAACATTAAACACCGGAGAGAAAAAGCAGTTCAAAGCAATCTGGCAGGATGCCGCGGGGTCATCTGACGTAACACAATGCGCGGACTGGTCTGTAGCCGACAAAAATATTGCTGTTCCGGACAACAGTGTGAAAGGACTGGTTACCGCCAATCAGTCCGGCCAAACAACAGTCAATGCGGTTTACGGCGGACTCATCGCTTCTGGCGCCCTGACCGTGAATTCGTCGGGGAATTCTTCATCCGGTGCGGCCGGCGGCACAACAAAAACTGTGGGTTTGGCCGTGGTGGGTATGAATGGCGAACTTTTATCCGGACCGTCTTATGTTACCGTATCAAATAGCGATAAATGGGGGCTCACCGTCCTGGGCGCCCTGGATGCTTCCGGCATTTTATATCATACCTCCTCATGGTCTTACGGCGTTCTGGTGGATTCAATCGAGGGGCAGGCCAACAGCGGGATGGCCGGGTGGATGTTTGCCGTTAACGGGCAGGTTGCCGGAGTCGGGCCGGATAAATACAATCTCAACGACGGTGACAAAATCGTCTGGTATTACAGCAAAAGCATGAATCAGCAGCCGCCTCAATGGGACCAGCTGTCTAACCAGTCCGTCAATGCAAATGCCAGCGGCCAGACAACCAATCTGCCCGCCGTGGTGAGCGACACTGTTTTGAATAATGCCATCCAAAAAGCCGGTGCCGCCGGTCCGGTCGTTTTGCAGGCTGATAATAATCAAACCTCGCTCAACCTGTCAGGCGATCAGTTGACCAGAATTTTGAATGCAGGCAAACCACTGGCCGTTGCTATTCAGGGAGTGCAGATTGTTCTCTCCGATGACGACCTCAAGGTACCGGAGCTGACGGCGGCAAATACAGCTCAACTGCAGATACAGTGTGTGCCGCTGAGCGGCGGCAGCGCAGATGTGCTGGATATAATCAAGCCCGTGGCCGATAAATTGAAACTGGCCGGTGATGTTTACCAGCTGGATGCGCTGGCGGTTGCTAAAGACGGCACACGGCAGAACATCAAACGGATTCCCGGCTGCAAGGTACTGCTGCCGGTGCCAGCGGAGGCCCGGGAAGCAGCGGCAAAAGGTACGCTGGCGGCTTACTGGTACAACGAAAACAGCCGTGACTGGGAAAACATGGGGGGTGCTTACGATCCAGCCAGCGGTGTGCTTACCTTCCAAACAGATCATTTGAGCAAGTATGCGTTGCTGGAAAATACTTCTCCGTCAGTTTCACCACCCGCCCCTGTACCCGGTGTAAAAACTTTTACCGATATCCGGGGATACTGGGCGCAAAAAGAAATTGAGTCCATGGCTGCGCAGGGATATGTGAGCGGCGTGGGCGACCATGAATTTGCACCGGATGCCACCATCACCCGGGCTGAATTTGCCGTTATTCTGGCCCGTATGGCCGGCCTGGCGGCCGACCCGGACGGGGCGGAACGTTTCAGCGATGTGCCGGCCGGCGCCTGGTACCGGGGCATGGTGGGGGCGGCGGTCAAAGCCGGTCTGGTCGACGGGGTAAGCGAGAACAGCTTTGCCCCCGATGACCCGATTACCCGCGAGCAGATGGCGGTCATGCTCAATCGGCTGATGGCCCGGAAGGGTCTGGACACGGTGATCAGCGACGCCGACGCGGGTAAGGTGCTGGCCCGCTTTAGCGATGCCGCCGCTGTCTCTCTCTGGGCGCGTACCTCCGCAGCCCTGATGGTACGGGAACAGGTGATCAATGGTCGGGAAAACAGCCGGTTCGTGCCGCTGGGCAATACCACCCGGGCGGAGGCCGCCGTGGTGCTTTACCGCGTGCTGGAGAAGCTGCCGGCTCCGGGGCAGGGCAGATAGAAAGGTATTCGTTGACAGACGAGCGGAAGAAGGTGCTGCTTTTTCCGCTCACTCCACTTTCCGTGTATTTCGGTGATGCTGTCCACATATCCTGCGCAAGCGGGTGGTTATCCAGCCCCCGCAATCGGAAAAATTCAGCCTGGACGGGGTGAGGCAATGAAAAGAAGACTCTTTTATTTAACGGCCTTGCTTGTTGTTCTGGCCGGTGTCCTGGGACCGGCGCTTTACATGCACAAAGTTTTCAGCGGACGGCAGCAGTACAGTGGGGTGGAAATTGCCCGGACAACCGGCAGTGATGTGTCTGCGGCGGAAAATGCCGCCGGGCGGAGCCGGACTGCGGCCGCGTTAGCAAACGACAGTCCCTCCGCTGGTACGGTTGAACAGAACAAAGTCGGAGCGGGACAGGGCGGTGCGGCAGCGGACGGTGTTCGTAACGAAAAAGCCGGCAATAATTCTCAGAAAGGCAGCACCGGTTTCAACCGACCGGCGGTCGGTGCTTCCCCCGGGCCGATGATTGATGGCGGTTGCCGGGTATGGGTAGCCGTGGTCGGAAAAAATGATGAACTGCTTTTTGGTCCCGCGGAGGTAACGGTGAATAAGGAAAACAAGTGGGGGATCACCGCCATGGGTGCCCTCGATGCGGCCGGTATTGTTTATACTATGAAGCCCGCCTGGCCGGATTTTGTTGATGCCATCGGAGGGCAGGCGAATAGCGGGATGTCCGGTTGGATGTACTCTGTGAACGGCGAAATTTCCATGCATATGGCTGATCAGCAACCGGTGAAAACGGGAGACAGGGTGGTTTGGTGGTACAGCAGAAGCATGGACCAGCCGCCTCCACAATGGGAGGATTTGGTTGGCAAGAAGTAAAGAGGTGGCGGGATGTTTGAAAAGCTGTTTTACCGGGAAAAGGGCCTCTTCCTGCAGAGTTTCCATCCGGCCTCAGTGCTGGCCTACCTGATGGTATTGCTTGTGCTCAGTTTGCTCTATGAAAATCCTCTTTATCTCCTGGCGCTTTTTTTCCTGCTTGTTCTTTTAATCAGGGAAGTGGATGGTCTGGAAGCCTGGGAGGGGTTTTTAAAAGCGGGAATCTTTTTAATGCTGCTGGTTATGATAGCAAACCCCCTGGTGATCAGGGCGGGCCACACGGTTATCTGGCACGGTCCATCGCTGCCCTTTGAGGGCAGGCTGGATATATCAATGGAAGCCCTGTATTACGGCGCAGTCTCCGGTATCAGGCTGCTGGTTATCATCAGCATTTTTTGTCTTTACAACCTGATGCTCAACCCCGACCGGATGCTGAATCTCTTCTCTTCATGGGCCGGCAAATCGGTGCTGGTGATTGTCCTGGCCACTCGATTGTTTCCGATTATGTTCCGGGATTGGCATCGGATTAAGGAAGTGTTGCAGCTTCGCGGCGTCGATTTTGAAACGGGTGGACTGCGCGGGCGGGTGAAGAAATATTCCTGTCTGTATAATGTATTGTTGTTATCTTCCCTCGAAGATGCCATGGAAGTTGCCGAATCCATGCGGGCCAGGGCTTTTGGCAGCGGTGAGCGCTCCGTTTACAGCCGGAATATTTTCCGACCGCGGGATTTCTTTTGCCTCGGCGGCGGTGTGCTGGCCTTGCTGGCGGCGGTTTGGGGAATGCATTACGGTTACGGCCGGTATACCTTTTATCCGGAAGCGGACTTTTTGGTTAAAGACGGAACAACTCTTGCGGTCTTATTTGTGGTGCTGTTTTATTTGTCGGCGCCGCTTATTTTAAGCAAGGGGTGGAAGTATTGCCGATTTTTAAAGTCGAAAATCTGACCTATTATTATCCCGGCACAAAAGAACCCGCGCTGCGGGGAATAAACCTGGAAATAAAGGATGGAGAATTTATTTTGATTGCCGGTGGTTCCGGTTCGGGTAAGTCTACCCTGGCCAGGGTACTGGCGGGCCTGATCCCGGATTTTTATGGTGGACGACTCGGGGGGAAGGTTTTCTTTGCGGGTAAAGAGATTAAAACTATGGACCGCCGTAAGCTGGCCCGGGAAGTGGGCATGGTGTTTCAGGATCCGGAAAAACAGATTGTACAGACCAGTGTGGAGGCCGAAATCGCCTTCGGTTTGGAAAACCTGGGGCTGCCCGGTAATGAGATGGCACGACGGGTTGCCGAAACGTGCAGTTTTATGAATCTATCACCGCTTAAAGATGCTTTTACGGCCAATCTGTCCGGCGGTCAGAAACAAAAGCTGGCGCTGGCTTCGGTTCTGGCCATGCAGCCGCGCGTGCTCGTTCTTGATGAACCGACTTCCCAACTGGACCCTGTTTCAGCGGAAGAAATTTTGAATCTGGTAAAAAGGCTCAATGAAGAGATGGGATTTACGGTAATCCTGGTCGAACAACGGATGGAAAGGTGCTTCCATCTGGCGGACCGGGTGTTGCTCATCGAAGAAGGTGAGATTGTTTGTGCCGGCGATGCCCGGGAGGTGGCCCGGCGGGCGGTGCAAAGAGACCGGCCTTTTATACCGCCGGTAGCCAGATTTTTCGCCGCTTTCAACACATCATGGATTCCTGTTACGGTAAAAGAAGGGCGCGAACTTTTACGCGCGCATTTAAACCCCAAAAACATTAATGCAAAACCGGCTGTTCCCTGTCTCAAAAAATTTTCCACCGTAAAAGACAGGGAAAGGAATAATGCGATCAGTTTGAAAAATGTTTGGTTTACCTACCCGGATGGCTGTGCAGCTTTAAAAGACATCAATCTTGACATAAAAGAAGGAGATTTTACAGCCGTGCTGGGTGAAAACGGCGCCGGCAAATCGACTCTGCTCAAACTGGTCGCGGGATTGCTTAAGCCGGGCCGGGGTAAGGTTTATGTACAGGGGAAAGACACGGGTAAAAACGGATATAAAGAAATTAGAAAGTTTATGGCCTATTTGTCTCAAAACCCCAATGATTATCTTTTTCAGGAAACGGTGGAAGACGAACTGCGTTTTACACTAAATAATTTTGGATTGAAAGAGGAAAATTTGCTCGAAGACGTGATCAGAAAACTGCACCTGGAGCGGTACCGCCGCCGGAACCCCCGGGATTTGAGCAGCGGAGAAAGGCAGAGAGTTGCTCTGGCCTCGGTTCTGGTCACC